>OBEQ013001301.1_pt1 | contig 159979 bp, 171 predicted proteins | sample 1670901 | NCBI WGS metagenome assembly OBEQ01 (sample SAMEA104232315, study PRJEB22302) | groundwater metagenome | biome: forest; feature: aquifer; material: groundwater | place: USA | collected 2011-08-07 | depth 5.4 m
GGCCGGGCCGCTGATCGTGATATAGGCGCCACCGAGGAAGGGGAAGACAAATCCGGCAATGATCGCCGAGATTATTCCGCAGACAGGCGGTGCACCGGAGGCCACCGCGATACCGAGCGAGAGCGGGATCCCCATCATGGCAACTTGCAGCCCCGCCATGAGGTCGTACCGCCAATGTTTCAGCCCAGCCACCCCGTTCTGGGGTTTTTCTTCTGCTGGAATATCGTCTACCGTTACAGTTGCCGCCCCATGCGATGACACGCCGTGCCTCCTAAATTTCAGGTTGCCCTGTTAGGTTGTGAAGCGATACGCGTTGTTATTTCTCCGACGCAGACTTGGAACACTACGTGAATTGTCTCTGCTCATCTCCTTTGCGCCTCTTTTGCCTTCCTCCTATGCGGTTGCGCTCCTGCTCGTAGCCCACGGCGGCGTAGTACAGCACGAGATCGAAGAAGTGGCCGAGCAGGAGCTGTAGCTCCAGCTCCCCGTGCAGTTCCATGGCGCTCTCGGACAGACCTTCGCGCTGGACGAAGGTGCGCACGTGCTCCTTGGTGGAGATGATGGCCCAGACGAAGTGGCTGTAGGCCACGCCCTGCTGGGCGCGCGCCGCGCCCAGCTCGGTGTAACGCCGCTCCACCTGGGTCTCGGCCTTGTCCAACAGCCAGTCACTCAGGTTGCGGTAGATCTCGCGGGTGCGGGCTTGGAGTTCGCTCGCCGGGACTTTGCTCAAATCGCTGCACCGGGGAGAGTTCCACACCTTCTCGCTGAGGTCGCGGGAAAGCTGTTCGATGTGATTCTCGATAAGACGCACCAATCGGACGGCCAGCATGGCTCACCTCACGCTTCGGTTAAGACAATTCTATGCCGCGGCGGCGGTGCTGATCTTGATGATGCGCAGAATTGTATCGGGATATCAGTGCCGACGCGATCACGAACGAACTCTTTCAATCGCACGGCTCTCTCCACCTGCCGATACGATTCCCAACAGAATCGACTGTGCGATGCTCACGCATACCTCCTTTGCGTCTGTACGATCTGGGTGGGTTGTTCAATGTGTGCAGGTTCGAGTCTTCGTGTTTTGGCGGAAGGGGTCCCTACAGGAAGACGAGGGCCACGACCCGTGGGACTCTCCGCGATGGTACCATCGGTTTTTGTGGGTCGCTCCAACGCGCCAGGCTGAATAGAAGTCGGTCTTCTGGTTTCCACTGTGAGTGGCTCAACATGTCTCGGCGAACGAGAAATAACTCTGTTGGTGCGAATGATCCTGTCCTCAAAGTTTCCGCAGTTCAGACACCGTACCGTATCGATTCCCGTGCTGGATTCTTCCTCCACGAGATCACAAGACGTTTCGACGACCATCAACCCTCCACACCGTTCACAGGACATATCGTTCCCTCCTGGCACTTGTCGCTCCTATCCTTGTGCGAGCATTGGTGGCCCGACCGATTCGACTAAAACGGCAGCTAGTACCAGGGGCCGAATATCCGTCGGCATCCAACCAGGTACAGATTTCCGAATGACTCCACCGGCACGGGCCTGGTCCATCGGACTTCAAAGACATTCGCCGTCCAGCCCCATCCAGAGCGGGGGTTATGCACTTCGATCAGTCGTTTCGCGTGAGGGGCCAGAGCCATGAAGAGGAGCATCCCTTCTGTGCTCCGGTTGAGTGCGACGGCCTCTCCTTGTTCGATGACGACCGACTCTTCATCACTGGATTCGAGCACCTCATACGAACACATGCGCCGATAGTCCATGCGCGCCTCACACCGGCGCCCCGGAGGGATGGCCGTAGCCGGCATCACAGCAGACGCTTGGTCAACGTCATTATTTCCTACGTTCTGTTCCCACTGCGTGACAGCTGCGGAATGGGAGAGCATTTCTTCAAGGGTCTGTTTCGCCATGACTAGGCCTCTAGTTTCATCGGGTGAGGGGTGATGTCCTAGCGCGTCCTTATGGACATCCGCTCGCACAGTTTCCTTCATGTAACGCCTGCGTTGTCGTCAAGTTCATACGGAGGGACTCGTTGTCCGGCAGTTGCAAAGCATTTTGGAATATTTCCCAGCCACCACTTCACGCCCATTCCCGCACCACAAACCATATCACCACCCCAAGCGATAGGAGCCCAGAGGCCACCACGAGGCACAAAAGGAAGATGGTTACCACGGGTTATAGCCTCACAAGAATCCACCCACCACTTCGCAGATGTCTGACTCATCACCGATGAGAAGCGGCCAGTTCTTCATGCTGTTGTTCCTGGTCGAGGGTCCACTCGTGATTCGTTAGACGAATTTGATAACTCAGGCCCATTCGATGGAGCGAGATCGAGTTCTTTCGGCTCAGCCGGTCGATGGCGAGAAACAATTGCGCCCAACTGAAATCTGGCCGTCCGATGATGAGGTCTTCCATCATGAGCACCTCATACCGCTGGAGCATGTTCAGAACGGCCTCTTCTGCATCCGCATTTCGTGGGCCCATGATTTGTCCCTCCTTTGCCATCACATTGCTGATTGCCTGAGAGCCCATCTCGCGCCGTCATCAACCGCCAGCACGCATTTTCCATAGCTAATCATGGTGCATTCTCTTCTGATATGGTGCTTTCAGGTACACCTCTGCCGAGAACGCCTCTCTCCGTTCTCGGCACATCCGTTTGCACCGGACTGTCGACATCATTGCAATGACAGTAGCGGCCTTCGATCACAACCATTCCACAGACCAAGTCGTGCATCGCAGCCGCAAGCTCGGTAGCCAACACTCCTCCGCAGCGCTGACAACCCATCTCCAGTTCTCTCTTTCTCTCCAGTAGGCTCCGGTTCATGTGTGGTGAACCGTTACCCTATTTGGCCATCACAGCGGACAAGCGGCCATTTTCACGGATGGCCCGTGAACTGAAGTAAACACCATCGCTTCACTTGGAAGGATAAGAGTAAGTCGCTTGTGTGTGTGGGAATTGGCTGGTGGCGTCTGTAGGAATTGTCTGACGGAGAAAGGAAGAGGCAAGAAAGGGAATCAGGACGTATATGGCAGAGGCTAGGGAACTACCCTAGGAAGTCACAGGAGGGACCAGCTGAGGTGGTCATTCAACGATACGATGCTGAACGGCATAGCGCGCCAAATCCGCATTCGTTTTAAGATTCAGCTTCGTCAGGATGCGGGAGCGGTAGGTACTGATGGTTTTGACGCTGAGGGAGAGTTGATCGGAAATGTCAGTAATCGTGCGTCCGGCGGCGATCAAACTGAACACCTGGTGCTCACGATCGGACAGGGAGTTGTGAAGCGGCTGCTCGCTGTCGCCATGTTGATGCAGGTGTGCCGCGAGGAGTTCAGCCGTGTTGGGCGTGATGTATTTCCCCCCTTTCCAGATTGCCTTAATGGCATGAACCAATTCCTGAGGAGCGCTTTCCTTCGTCAGGTACCCGGCGCCCCCAGCGCGTAACACGCGCACGGCAAACTGGTCCTCAGGATGCATGCTCAGCACCAGCACGGGAAGGCTCGGACAGAGCCGTTTCAGTTCGTGTAATCCCTCCAATCCGCCACGCCCCGGCATTGTCAGATCCAGCACGACCACGTCCCACCGCTGTTTCTGCGCTTGCTCCAGCAGCTCTGGGACATTCGATGCTTCGCCGACCACGGCCCCGGGGAATTCATCGATGAGAATCTGGATGAGGCCGCGGCGCAGGTATGGATGATCGTCTGCAAGGAGAATGTTAATCATCTGTTGTCCGATACAGTGGGATACTGACGGTGACCGTCGTTCCCGTTCCCGACGTGCCATGAATATTGAACGAACCGCCCTGCTGTTGAGCTCGCAGGCGCATCCCCAGCAGACCGAACGATTTCGGTCCGGACTGCTCCACACCACTAATACCTCTGCCGTTATCTCCGACTTGCAAGGACACCTGCTCACCGGATTGCTCCAATCTGATGTCGACATTGGTGGCTTGGGCATGCCGCGCCACATTGGTCAAGATCTCTTGGAGGATACGGAACAGCGCCGTCGATTGCTCGGGGCTCAACGCCATGTTGCGAGGCCTGATGGTCGTGTCACAGACAATCCCGGTCCGATGCTGAAACTCTCGTGCCTGCCATTCAACCGCAGCCTCCAAGCCGATTTCGTCCAAGACGCCGGGCCTCAAGGTCGTCGCGATATCACGCACCGATTGAATGGTCGAGTCAAGGAGTTCCCGCGCTGAAGCCAGTCTTGCAAGCACCGCGGCATGCTGGGCCGGTTCGCTCGATTCTGTGATCCGCTTGTGGGCCCATGCCACATCCAGTTTCAATCCCGTCAACGCCTGTCCCAGCACATCATGAACTTCCAGCGCGATTCTGGTCCGTTCTTCCTCCCGCACCGACTCTAGGCGAACGGCGAGCGCAGCGAGTTGGTTGCGAGAATTGAGCAGCGCCTCTTGCACGCGCTTCTGATCGGTAATGTCCATCGAATACTTGATGATGCCGATTGGAGAATCTGTGTCATCCCTCAGCAACGTGAGGGATATCTGGGCAAAACCCAGTTCTCCGGACTTGGTTTTCCTGCGAACCTCGATCTGGTGGGTTCCTTTGGCTTTCACAGGACCGATGACCTCACGCTCTAGGAACCCTCGGTCTTCCTCCGGGTAGATAAATGAGATATGTTTGCCAAGCGCCTCTTCCACCGAAAATCCCAGCATCTTTTCCGCCCCTCTATTCCAGCTCATCACATGGCCGTCCAGATCGATGGAGATGACGGTTTCCTGGATCTGATTGATAATGTCGGCCTGTCTTCGTATCACCTCACTCGCTTGTCTTCTTGCGGTGACGTCGGTCCAGAGGCCGACGATTTCCTGTGGAGTTCCGTCCGATCGCCGGATCAACATTGCCTCGTCCCTGAACCAGCGATACTCGCCACTGCGTATTTGCCAGCGGTATTCCGTCGCCAGTGCGCCACCAAGAGGTAGCTTTTCAAATTCCATCAAGACTCTTTCGTGGTCCTGGGGATGCAGTCTCGAGGCCCAGAGGGATGAGTCATCCACAAAGAAACGTGAAGAATAACCGGTCAACGCCTCGATATTCTCACTCACCCATAATGCACCGTAGTCCCCAAAGGGCTTTGCAGAGTACATCGCAACGGGGACGGTACGCAAAATCAATGCTTCGCGGGCTCGGCCAGCAAGCACATCTCTCTCGGCCTGCCTGCGCTTCGAGAGGTCGTACAAGATCCGCCTTCCTCCCCCGATAGCAAGTACAATGGTCAAGAACGTTCCGCCTACAACGAACGACAGCGTGAACGAGGCCGCCCTGTCTGCCTGCTTCGACCAGTTGGTCAGTAAGACTTGCTCCTGCTCCCGCATCTCGCCGAGCACCATGAGAATTTTGTCCATGGTCACTTTGCCGGCGTGTTGACGAACTATCTGCTCATTCGCATCAATCCTTCCACTATCCCTTAAGTCGATCGCTTCTTTGAGTTGCGCAAATCTCAAATCGATCAGACGACGCAAAGCAAGCAGTTGTTCTTGCTGGATCTGACTATCTCGAGTCATGTCAGTAAGGTTGTGCAGCACTTCTTCTATATTGCGGCCCGCCTCGCGAAAAGATTGCAGGTACTGGTGCTCACCGGTCAGAAGATCGAGCCGCTGCTTGTCTTCTATGTCCTCCATCAGGTAAAGCAGGCGCTCGATCGTTTCCCGCACCTGATGGGTTTGCGCAACCCGGACTTCACGATCTATGAGGTCGGTCGTGCTCCAATAAGAGACGAGCCCGATTCCAAACAGCAGAACAAGTACAACCCCAAGGCCCACCGCAATCTTCTTTTCTAGTGAAACGTTCATGTTGAACCTAGTTGCCTAGTGGGTCGACATACAACGTGACGAAACGCGTAGAGGCCACTGCACATCAGCACGAGCCAGGCGAAGCAGACCAAGAGCCGCTGCGTGAGCGAAACGTTGATCAGACGTTCATGCATCGATTCGCTTCCTTCTAACAGGATGCTGAACAAATCCACCAGCGGCGTTCTCGCTTCGCTCTCGTGTCCCTTGGACTGCATCAGAATGGCACAAAGTCCAGCCCCTGTGGGACTACAGGAGGCAGTTCGAACTTGGGATGCTCCGGGGAACCGGACGGCGTCGGGCGTTCCCCCAGCGTGACGCTCATTGTGCGCCTTACGCCGTCTCGAGACACTGTGATCTCAATGAGCTGCTGGGCTTTCAGCTGCTGGAACACCTTGCCATAGTCCTCGCTGGTCTTCACATCTTGCCCATTGACCGCGACAATGATATCGCCGCCCAAGACCCACGGCTCTCCCTCGATGGTGACATCCAGTTTGCCGGCACGGAGCCCAAGCGCCTCGGCCGGACTCCCATCGTCCACATCGATGATGAGTAAGCCGCTGGGTAGCGGAAGCGCGATCAGGTTTTGCAATTCATCGGTCACAAGTTTTCCTTTGATGCCGAGCCAGGGGCGAATTACACGGCCATTCTTTCTCAGTTCCGCCACGATGGATTTGACTGTATTGATCGGGATGGCAAATCCGATATTCTGGGCGCCAAACAAAATGGATGCGTTAATCCCGACCACACGATCCTCGGAATCGACCAGCGGCCCGCCGCTATTGCCGGGATTGATCGGCGTCGTGGTCTGTATGACGCGCTCTTGGAACACTTCTTGTTTGGTCTCAAATAGTTTGCCGAATCCGCTCACGATGCCGGTCGAAAACGCATAACCCAATCCAAATGGGTGCCCGATCGCCAAGACTTTCTGACCGATTTCCAGCTTGTCGGAATCGCCCAGATGGGCGGGAGTATACGGCCCATTCGGGAGCGTCACTTGGAGCAGCGCGATGTCCGTTTGCGGATCGCTTCCGATCAGCTCTGCCGGAAGACGCGTTCCATCGTGCATCGTCACCGTAATTTTTGCCGCCCCTGTCACGACGTGCGCATTGGTCACGATCAAGCCGTTCTCATCGATCAGCACACCCGACGCAAGCCCTTTCCCCGATGCCTGGGCGATGTGATGAGGGCTGACATAGGCTGAAGCGATCAGAACGGTGGCGTTTGCCAGCTTCTTGTAGACCCGCACACTGTTCACTTCTTCTGGCGTAACCAAGGCGGCCGCAAGAGTCCAGGGAATTCCCATGCAAACTATCAGCGCCAGGCAAGCGACCAGCCGAGAACGAAAATACCCTTTGGGAAGGTGGCAACATCTCATAGATACCTCCCTATCATTCGTCGTGTGTTCCCTAACAATCACGGAGGGAGTCGGAGACGTCAGCCCCGCTCGCCATGCTCCGTCGTCGCTCGCGCTTTAGAAGGACGATATGCCTCGATCAATCCAGGAAATTCTTGAGCATACTGTGAACGAGCGTTGATGAGAAGGGGTACCCGTGTCCAGCTCGCGTCGGGATCGAAGGTGGTTATCTTGGAGGACATCACCGAGAACCCACCGCCTACATGGAGATCACAGGGAGTCTCCTCTCTCTGAACCGGACGAGACTGGAAACTCACGACTCACGATTTCCCGTTCGGCATCCAGCCAATCATCCATAGCACAGCCTTCTCTGCAGCCCCGCTGGACATACAACTCATAGGCCCGTATGGCGATGTGCGCATGCAGATCGTCGAACGACAGTTGCGCATGCCGCGCGGGCTTGCTGATCGGCGTGGTTGCACCGGCCTGCTTGATCATAATCGTGCGTGGTTTCCTCTCTCCTGTTTCTTGTGCTTTCTGCAACTTCATGATGCTCCCTCCCTTTCATATAGACCTGTACTCACATAGGCAGGATTGCCCGTCTCTTCTGATGCGGCATTCCACCCCACATCAGCATGGCGCACGATCAGATAGTGCCCAACCCTAATGTCAGATATTCAGCCGTCTTGCCGTAAGACAATTCCTACTCGCATGCAGGAGGGGGCCTGGGAAGGTCAGAATGGGAAGGAAGGAGGAAGGATAATGGGTTAGGTCCGCGGTTGATGTAAGATGGGTTTCTCCACAATGCGTACTCGATAGGGACTGACACTTTTCATGCTCAAACAGCGATCTCCAGCATGGAGCAGCGCGATGTCCGACCGCGGATTGCTTCCGATCAGCTCTGTCAGGAAACGAGTCCCATCATGTAACGCCACCGTGATGTTGGCAGGCCCCGTCCACGACATGGGCATTGGTCACGATCGAGCCCTGCTCATCGATCAGCAGCTTGACTCGGGTGGTGCGACAGTATCCCCGATTCCAAGCGACTTTTTCCGGCACCCTCGTCCATCAGGGTCACCTCCATCAGATTGACAAGTCGCTGGATCTCTCGCGCAAAGGATGCCGGCTGGAAAACCCCTTTCAAGCATTTGCGGGAATGAAGGTGGATCTTCTGATCTTCCTCCCAGAAGCAGAGATCCCGATTCTGATCCAAGGCACCGTTGTACGTTGGTCCGGCGCACACGGGATCGGGATACAGTTTCAGTCCCTCGCCTCGCCCCATCAGGAACAGTTAGCCTCCACCCTCCGGCAGCTCGAAGCCACAGCCGGTCACAGCTAACACCACAGCGATAAGACAGCTCATCAAGACATCCCGCGCACAGATGAGGCGATCAGCATGGGCTCCTATTATGGTCCGCGCTTCTCTGATCTACCGGCGGATCGTTGACAGCCCAGGCCGTCGCTACAGTATGCTGGTCGTCAGAGGTACATCACGCATGACGAACCAGGCCATTCCCGCCACATCGCTCTCCGGCCCTCCGGTGTCTCGTTGGTTGGGATTCTTTCCGGAATTTCAGCACGACAGCCTCGGCTTTCTGTTGCGCTGTCACTCCTATGGCGATGTCGTAAAGCTCCCGATGGGACGGATGGCCGAGTGCCTCTTTCGCCATCCGGATCTGGCCATGTACTTCCTCAACAATCCGGCCGACGTCAAACATGTGCTGGTGACCAACCAACAGAACTACACAAAAACCCGAGTTCCTCCAGGTGAGTCCCGTGTGTTTGGAAAAGGCATGTTACATACGGAGGGCGAGACCCATCACCGCCAACGGCGGCTGTTTCTTCCCTTCTTTCATGGAGACCATGTGGCCTCATACGCCGCTCTCATTACCGAAAAAGCAGCCGCCCTCACCACGAGCTGGCACCATGACGCTACCATCGACATCGGACGTGAGATGACACGACTCACCCTGTCGGTCATCTGGCGACTTCTGTTTGGACAAGACGTCGGTTCCGATGCCTCACAAGTAATAGAAGCCATGATGGCTGGGCATCACTTAGTCTCGAAACAATACAACTCCATGATCGCCTGGGTCACTCCCTTGTGGGTTCCGACGACGGAGCATCGAGAATTTTCTCGTAGCCAGCAGTTTCTGGATGCTCGTATCAGGGATCTCATTCAGAACCGCCGTGCGTCCCATCACCAGGGCCAGGATGTGCTCGCGCTCTTGCTCGCTGCCACCGACGAGGCCGGTCAGCCACTGAGCGACAAAGAGATTCGGGATGAACTCGTCACCTTCCTGGTCGCCGGCCATGACACAACAGCGACTGCGCTGACATGGACCTGGTTTCTCCTCTCCCAGTCCCAAACCGTGCGAGCACGTCTGGCCCATGAGTTAGAGACCGTGCTGGGCAGCAGGCTCCCGACGGCAGCAGATGTGCCCCGGTTGGTCTATACCAAAATGATCTGGGATGAGACGCTTCGGCTTTACCCTCCAGCCTGGCTGTTACACGCGCGTAAGAGCCGCGCTGAAGACAGACTGCCGTCCGGTGTCTTCCTTCCAGCCGGCACGAGAGTGTTCCAGAGTCCCTGGAGCATGCACCGAAATGCTCGGTGGTTTCCCGACCCCAACCGGTTCGATCCAGACCGTTTCTTGCCAGAAGCCAAGCAGGCGCGGCCGGCCTTCAGCTACTTTCCATTTGGAGGAGGTGGGCGTCGGTGTGTGGGCGAATCATTTGCGGAAATGGAAGGCCTGCTGGTGTTAGCGACAATAGCCTCGAAAGTCCGCCTCCGACTGATAGAGGGACAAACTATTCTTCCCGATCCTCTGATGACGTTGAAGCCGAATGTCCCAGTCCGCATGACCGTTGAATCAGTCGGGACCCCTGAACGCCATCCTGCATGAGTGTTCTTCTCTTGCCTCAGACGTACAGATTATCGAAGTTCTGCTATGCCAGAATGATTTTTCCGCAGCCTGCTAAACGAGTCGGAGACAAAGATAAGACCACAAGAAGGATCGCCACACGCAGACAAGGCGATTAGAAATAGAGCGCGTTCCCAATTCTGCTCTCTCGATGACCTGCCATGAAGTCTCTCAAATTGTATCTTCATAGAAGTTATACCCAGCTCTCTCCAAGGCCCGCTGGACAGCTGGCATCACGGCGGGACTGTCGGAGCAGGGCAGCACAGCCAGCTCCGGTGCAGCCTGGAGTTTGACCAGAAGCTGTGCCGCTTCTGAGCCGGCCAGTTCGTCGCAGGTTTCATACAGGCCCCCCGGGCCTTCTTCTATTGTATTGTGGACCTTGAGCACGGCACGGATCTTCGCAATGACGGCAGCTGTAGGAGGCGGCATGAGCAATGACGCGATGGCTCCATGGTCGAGCCGGAGCTTGGTTGCGATAGGAAGTGGCTCCCCGCCACGAAATCGCTGGGCAGCGGGCAAGAGAATCTTCTCTTCCATGCCGATGTGGCGGAGCAGCCCGGCTCGAAATTGATCATACGTTCCCTGATCGACAGTACCGACCTGCGCCACAGCCGATTGCAGCAGTCCTTCCAGTCGCCCGTGGTCTTTCACAAGAAAGTCTGTGATAGGCCCTGCTTTTGTGTTCTCTCCTAGCTTCATCCGTTCCTCCGATTATGCCTTCCTCATATCCCCTTTGACACGATTGGCATCTTCGCGCGCGGGCGAGCGAGGGTCTTGATGTTATTTCTTCCGGCGCGCCGCGCGCGGAGGAGGCGAAAATGGTTGCTGAACCCTGTTCACGTTACGAAAGATGCCGCTTGATCGCCTCGTAGATTTTTTGCGCCCGGACCTCATTTCCCATGACACCGACCCGAATCGTCAAACTGGTTCGCGAATTCCAGAGGGACTCCAGATCGATCCACACGTGCTCCGAGTCGGAAAACTCCGACTCCACATGCGCAGTCACTTTGTCAGATTTGTCTTCCAGGACCTTCAGCTCCAGTTCCGCCAAGGCGGCGACGGTCGCTTTGTGTACGGTGGTCACGTCGTGGTTCACCTCGTCTTTTAACTTGCCCTTCACATAGACCGCTCCGGCAACTCCCCCGGCTGCGCCGACAGCCATCCAGAAACAACCGGAACAGAAAAACGCAAGCACCACACAGAGCACGAGGCTAGGCAGCCGCGAGCACCACACCATACCGTAAGCGTTGGAGCGCATTGTCGACTTTGTCATATAAAGAGGCCTCCTGATGAAATGGCAAGAATCAGCCGACGAGACTCCACAAGCGAACAGCAACCAGAGAACCGAAACGGCTCCCAACAATGTTGTATCCCACGATTATCTGGAATTCTATTGGAGTCCACCGGGCAAGACAACCACTGGGCGCAGAGGAGGCGTTCGGAAAAGTAGAATGCCCTGTTTTCTGGTACCGGAGTAATGGACGTACGTCGCTAACTTAATTCGACGCCAACACTTTGGCTGCTTTTTTCACATCCCGCGGATTGACCCATAGAATGGCGCCGAAGCGTCCCTGGCCGGCACAGAGGCCGGTCACCGCGATCATGTTGATCTTGGCTGAACCAAGTCGCTCAGTCAGATCGGCCAGCGCTCCCGGGCGATCATCGCCGTCCACCAGCAGGCACATTTTCGGTCCCTGCATTTTCAACTTATGCGCCTTCGCTACATTCTTGAACGCGCTGGGATCTTCCGGCACCACATCCACCTGTGTGCGGCGACTCCGAGGAAAGGCCTGCACGGCCAGCAGATTCACTCCAGCCGCACGCAACGGAGTAAGCACGCCGGCTAATGTCCCGGGTTTATCCGCAATCTGCACCTTGAAATACTGAGCAGTTCGAATCACATCGGCCATCATACCCTCCTCTCCCCGCCAGAATAGCGGGTATCATCAGACAGGAAATGCTTCACGCGAAAACAATGTGTACTGGAATGATCATCATGAGGACTGACCTCCGCAGGACTCGCGCAATGATGGAATGGAAGTTGACTTAATGTAGCGTAGGCGCACAACCGAGCGGAATGCAACAGGTAAACTCCACTTTCAAGTATAGAGTTGCGGTTTCCGGCGGTCTTTCTCAATGATGGGCCAGCGGTATGTACATTACATGGCCTCCGCTTTGGCGTAGAGACGAGTAGGCGCTTCTGGAAAATACAGAAAGAGTGCCGGACAGAGCCAGCCCTCGTTGTCGGCCCACCGATACCATACGCCCTCGTATTCTTCCCGGACCTTCTCCAGCTTGACTTGATAGCCAGGGAACGGCTCTGAGGCAAACAAGAGCCGAAACCCCTTTTCTGCGTTGGGCATATTTTCGACCATGGTGTCAATCATCTCGGGAATGCCGGACACGAACGGCTCTTGAGAGAGTCCCACTCGTGGATCGTCAAAGACCCAGGTTGAAGCGTGCCGGTACGGCACGATGACATGAATGGCATTAGCCACAGAGACACCACTGTGTTCGTATTGCCATGAATCATATTAGTCGTGATAGCACGCTACCAGCGCCGCTTCGGTGAGAGTGATGTGCACCTGAGACGAACGAGCCGATCAACTAAGACTCCCGACCCCTTTGATTTGTTCGTCATGCCACCTCCCGACGACGAGAGCATTATTGGCTACGCTGGGAAACCGCGTCAAGAATGGGCCGAGGCGCTGAAAAACAGCTGACGGCCGGAACTCTGTGTTTGCAACCCAACGCCGACACGACGTTCTGCAACCACATGTTTGCTCCACTTACATCCTGCCGTATGGCAGTTATTGCAGCATCTTTGTCATTGCGCCACAGGACGAGTCGTGGGAGGATGACGCCATGAAGTCTCGAACTACTGCTCATAAGACCAAGACGCGCACGATCGTGCTCCTTGGTTTCGAGGGCGCCGCGGCATTAGATATCACCGGGCCACATGAAGTGTTTGCCCTGTCGTCGCACCTTGCACTAGGAGAGTCAGTTCCCCCTTACCGACTCGTATTGCTCGCCGATCGCGCCGGCCCCTTTCGCGCGAGGTCAGGGCTCAGCCTCGTCGCCGACGGCTCGTGGCGCGACTTCCATGGTCAAGCAGATACCCTGCTGGTGGCCGGCGGTCCTGATATGGAGCGCGTGCTGGGGAATCGTAAGCTGCTGGCCTGGCTGCGAGCCATGTCCGGTCGGACTCGTCGGATCGGTTCCATCTGCACCGGCGCGTTCGCCCTCGCCGAAGCCGGGTTGCTAGAGAGCCGTCGTGCAACCACACACTGGATGGACGTCGAACGCTTGGCCAAAGAATATCCCAAGGTGACAGTCGAGCCGGATGCCATCTATGTCAAAGACGGGAATATCTTCACCTCTGCCGGCATCACTGCCGGTATGGACCTCGCCCTGGCACTTGTGGAGGAGGATCTGGGCCGAGAAGCCGCTCTCGCCGTTGCCCGCATGTTGGTCCTATATCTCAAACGCCCCGGCGGGCAATCCCAGTTCAGCACGAGCCTGCAAGCCCAAGCGACTGAGGGACGGCGGTTGGCGTCACTCTTGTCATGGCTCGCGGAGCATTACCATATGCCGATCACCGTGGAAGCGATGGCCCAGCGGGCCGCCATGAGCGACCGGACGTTCGCACGAGTCTTCGTCGCTGAGACCGGAGACACACCGGCCTTTTACCTGGAAAAGCTCCGCCTCGAACATGCCGTTCGCCTACTGGAATCAACCGGCATCTCACTGGACGTGGCAGCCCGAGACTGCGGCTTCACCGGCCGCGAACAGCTACGGCGGGCATTCCAGCGTCACAGAGGAATCACTCCCCAGGAGTACCAAAAACGGTTCCGCACGACCGGAGCCATTGCAAAGGAAGGCTGATTTCTCAAGGAATGAGTGACAGGGCAGGATATTTTCAAAAACCTATAATAAGCGATGGCAGAGGGAGAGAACATGCAACTGGCAATATTGTTATATGACGGCGTGACGGCGCTTGATGCAATCGGCCCTTATGAGGTACTGCAGGCACCGGGGCTCGGTATCGACGTGCGTTTTGTGGCGCGCGAAAAGGGCATGAAGCGTACCGAATTCGGGCGATTGGGTTTGATGGCAGACTACACCCTTGACGAAGTTCCCAGGCCCGACATCTTGCTGGTACCCGGCACCGCATATCCGCAAGCGGTAATTGGCAATCCCGTGGTTTTGGAATGGATCGCTCAGGTGCACAAGACAACCAAGTGGACCACGTCAGTGTGCACCGGTGCATTGGGTCTTGCAGCCGCCGGTGTGTTGCAAGGGTTGAAGGCAACCACCCATTGGCTCGCGCTCGACGTATTGAAACAATTCGGTGCGATTCCAACGAAAGAGCGGGTCGTCCGTCAGGGCAAGGTCGTTACCGCCGCCGGCGTATCATCCGGGATCGACATGGCGCTCACCTTAGTTGCCGAAGAGTTCGGAGCCGCCGCGGCGCAAACTGCTCAGCTCCTCATCGAGTACGATCCGCAGCCGCCGTTCGATGCTGGCAGCCCCGACAAGGCGCCGCCGCTAATCGTGAGCGCCGCGCGCGAGGAGTTTCGCAAACTCAGTCAGAAGTCAGAGACAAGATAAGTGTGAGACAAGATAGGATGACAGGCTGCTTTTCACTAAGGATTGTGTCGACCTCCGCGAGTACAAAGGACCGTGATGAACTCTCTAAGGCGCCCTTTCCCCCATTTGCACCTTTCGCTCTCAAGGGAGTGGCCGAAGCTGCCATTCACTGCACGCATCGGACGGATGTAAGAAATGGGGTCAGGCCTGAGTATTGACTTATTTACTGCAGGAGACACATCAGGCCGCCGAACGAACCTTGACGGTCAGACGAACTGTAGCACCTAGCCGGGCCAGCATGTCGATGAGCGCGTCCGTACTGAACAAGTCGATCCGCCCACGGAGAAGATCGCTAACACGGGGCTGGGTTACACCGAGTATCTTCGCGGCTGTTTGCTGCTTGAGACGACGGAATGCGATGAGCTTCTGCAGTTGTATCATGAGGTCTGCACGAACCAGCAGATGCTCGGCCTCTTCACGACGAAACCCGAGGTCACGGAATACATTTCCGCTGGATGGTGTGATCTTGAGTTTCATGATGCTCTTCCCCACTCGATGCACTTACTGCTCAGCGTTGTGCAATCAATGCCTGATATCGTTGTCGGACAAGTTCTATATCGTGCTTCGATGTTTCCCTAGTCCGTTTTTCAAATGCATGGAGCACGTAGATCGCTTCCGCAAACTTGGCGACGTAGCAGACGCGATGTTCAACCGCAGTGTGAATTCTGATCTCACGGACCCCTTGCCCAATACTCGGCATTGGTTTCCAGTCCAACGGCTCCACTCCTCGCTGAACCAGTCGAAGCTGAAAGCCCGTGAGCCGTCTGGCATCCGGCGGGAATGCCTGAAGGTCATTTCGCGATGACCCAAGCCACAGAATCGTCTTTTCTGCCACGACGTCAATATGCAAGTTTTAGTATATTTCTGTCAAGAGACCACATTTTCCCAAAAGATCCACTGCGCGCATCGAGCGAGCACATTCCTATCGTGCGCATTCTGCGAGCAAAAAGGGCACCTGGCTGCTCCCCTTCCCTCCTCCACGCTTGCTCGTTATTTCTCCAGGGATGGGGGCTGATTGATCTTCCACTGCGCGCGTCCAACGAGGGGAGTCTGCGACCGCGCGTTGCGCGAGCACAGAAGATCATCAGGCTCCATCCCCTCCTCTGCTCCGGGAGCACAGGACCAACGTGGGTGTCCTTCCAATCCTTTTTATCGTGGGGGCGCTGCGAGCAAAAAGGGCACCTGGCCGCTCCCTCCTCCTTCGGTGTGCGCCCCACCGGGCTCGTGAATCAGAAAGATCCATTGAGTCTCGATGGGTTCGAAGGGTCCGGTGCCGATTTCCCCGGAAGGTACAAGCCCTGCCTTCATGACGCGAACACGATTGTGACCAGCCCGCACAAGTCGCTCTCGATGTTCAGCTTAGAAATGGAGCGAACGCATCCCAAGATACGTTAATATGAGCGCAAGCCACCAAGGAGGTGCACCATGAGTAACGGAAAAGTTTACAGAGGCAGCTGTTTTTGCGGCGCAGTTCAGTTCACGGTCAGCGGTGAGCCGGCCGCAATGGGGTATTGCCATTGTGAATCCTGTCGAAGCTGGTCGGCGGCGCCTGTCAACGCCTTCACGTTATGGAAACCCGAAGCGGTACAGCTCACGCAAGGAGCAGACAACATCGGCACGTACAACAAGACGCCTCTCAGTTATCGCAAATGGTGTAAAACTTGTGGAGGCCACATCTTCACCGAGCATCCCAGCTGGGGACTCACCGATGTCTATGCGGCAGTTATTCCTGACTTTCCGTACCACGCCGGCATCCATGTCAACTATGAAGAGACGAAACTGCGGATGAAGGACGGGTTGCCAAAGATGAGAGACATCCCGAAGGAAATGGGTGGCTCGGGCGTCAGCATGGCCGAATAATACATTCGGCACCTCAAGCTCCACGATTGGAGTGAAGCGGCCAGACTGTCCTTCATTGTGCGCATCGAGCGACCACTGTCCGTCTACCTTCTCCCTTGAGGGCGGGCTAGATTGCTCTCCCACTGCGCGTGTCCAACGAGGGGCGCGTTCCGCGAGCACAGGGGCTGACCAGGCTACCCTTCTTCTCTCTTAATTGGAGATCACTCTCGGCGCCTGGAGCCGACTAATACAATCCTGCCAGAAAGTGGCCGGGTCCTTGTCAAAGATGCCGGTCGAATCCGGCGGCAAGATCCCCCACGCCCCCAGAAGCATCTCCGCTTCCAGCTGCCGAGGAGCCCATGCGGCAAACCCGGCAAAGGCCCGGAATGTTTCAGTCGGTTTAGCCCGCGTAATGATGTTCTCCAGGGCGCGAGGTGTGCGCCCCAGATAGACCCCGTCGAAAATCGATCGTGCGTCCGCTGGAGGCTCCTTGAGCCGGAACAGCAGGAGAAAGCGGGTCGGCTCGACCGGCCCACCAGCAAACAGCCGATAGCTGGTCCCCTTGAGCGCGGCGATGTCCGGCAATGCCTTGGACAGAAGAACGTTCGTGGAACGATTCAGAATAAGCCCGACGGTTCCCCCGGGCCCATGCTCCACGACGAGCACGACCGCTTGGCGGAAGTTTGGATCTTCCAGCGATGGGCTGGCCACTAAAAGCACACCCTTCGCGACCGACGACAGCGCTGATTCCATCCCCGCCAGAGCGGGTACCGCATGCAGGACGGTCAAGAGTCCCCCAAGCAGGAAGCTCGCAATGGCTCTCCTTATGCCAGTAGGACCTTGCGCGATCGAGTAGTCAGACGGAGGCAACATGAGGGAACTTCCACATGATGGTGAGACGGCTTCCATAGTGCGAGGGGAAGAACCGGGAGCATTCTACTTGTTCAACGCAGGTCTGATCCACGTGTACGTGCGTACGACAGGCAACTTTCTACACCGCAGGTCTTTCGGAACGTACTTGATCCTCAAATGAACGGGCGGCCTAGTTGATCCTCGAATGCCCGCGTCGAACGAGGGCCTACTCGTCACCAGCAACAAGCGGGGCGGCTGGTGTGGTCTCCATTGCGCGCATCGAGCGACCACCGCTTCATCGTGGGGGCTCTGCGAGCACAGAGACCATGCCAGCTGGCTCGCCACTCACCTTCCAAGCTCGCTCGTTATTTCTCCAGGATGGGGGCTGATTGATCTTCCACTGCGCGCGCCCAACGAGCACATTCTGATTGCTCGCGTTGCGCGAGCAAAGGAGACTAACGGGCTACCCGTCTCTTTCAATCCTCCTTTTCCTCCACCCCCCAACTTGTGAGCAGCACCTCCCTGCCCTTAGCCGAACGGAGATGTTCTGCAACCCGCCAGCTGATCAACGCCTTTCCCATTTTATCAGGCACATACTCTTCGAGAAAATCGGTCGAGACCACTGCATGACGTAACCCACCGTCGCCCTCGGTTTCGACCCGAAACACCTGCGCCGTTCTGCCGGCATCGTACGAGTCACGAACCGAAGATCCAGGGAACTGTTCCTGGAAATACCCACGCACAGCCGCCAGCTTTTCCAGCTCCTCGTCTGTATTCGTATCCGATCCCCACGCCATAGCCCGCCCTCCTCTGCATTCTAATGATCGCAATCTTCACTGCGTGCACCGAGGACCACTTTCTTATGATGCTTCTTCCCCGCTATCCATTTTTCTTCTTTTGAATCGAACAATAATGACATTCTACGTTTTCAGGGCTGGTCAGGTCCATGTCTACCTGCGCGCCTCAGATAGAAGATATGGCCAGGCTTTGATATCCTCACGTGTACGAGGTGAGGAGTACCAGCCTGGAGCGCCGTTCATGATTCACATCAGACCAGCAACCGAAGCGGATTTCGCAGCCCTACTTCACGTGCAGCAGGCCGCGTTCGGGGAATATGCCAATGTCTATCAAGTGAGTGGATGGACCAGGGAAACGCTCGACAGTCTCAGGGAAGATGCCAAAGAGAAGCACATCTTCGTGGCGGAGGAGGAGGGAGCGGTGGTGGGATCGGTGCGCTTTTGGACCGTGGCTGGTGTCTGTATTATCCGGCTGTTATCCGTAAATCCCGCCCACCAGGGCAGGGGTGTGGGAAAAGCGCTGATACGCGAAATCGAACTGGTTGCGACCGATGCCCATAAGTTCTTTGCCTGCACGATGCTGCGTACAGGCAGGAACATCCACCTGTTCATGAGTCTCGGCTACAAGGCGGAAACGATTCTCCCCGACCACTACGACCATCTGGATCTCATCTGTTTCGCCAAATACCGCTCTGCAGGATGCTGAAAAAGGCCGCCTTCCCCCACTTCGCCCTAAAGGAAACAGCCAGACTGTCCTTCACTGCGCGTATCGAACGAGCACGATCGACCTAATTGATCCATCCAAGCTTGCTTGTTTTCCCTCTCCTGGAAGGGCACCCATGTTGGTCTACGTGCGGCCGTCGAACGAGGCTATAAATGATCCCTCCACGCTCGCTCGTTATTTCTCCAGGGATGGGGGCTGATCGATCTTCCACTGCGCGCGTCCAACGAGGGCCTTCTGAGGCCGCGCGTTGCGCGAGCACAGAAGATCATCAGCCTCCATCCCCTCCTCCGTCATAGTATTTTTCGCGGTAGATGGGACAGAGGCCTTTCTTCTGGAGCAACGATGTGGCGTCGGCGATCATGGCGCTGTTCCCGCAGAGATAGACGGCCAGATTCTTGACGGAGGAAATCCGCTCCTCGATCAGCTGCAAGACGCGGCCAGATGAGCCGGACCAGCCGGGCTCAGGGCGGGAGAGTGTGGTGATGGCCGTAAAAGCCGGCATTCGCCTGGTCAGCTCGGCCAGCTCCTCCTGATCGTACAAATCCCGTTGGCTGCGCAGGCCCCAAAACAGAGTCGCCGCCCTCGGATCGGAACGTTCCGCGTTCGCCAACAGCATGGACCGGATCGGCGCGATGCCCGTGCCGCTGGCCACAAACAGTAGTTTGCGTTCAGGATCGTCTCGCAGATAGAAATGCCCCGCCGGCCCTTTGAACTGCGTCTTCTCTCCTGCTGTGAGATGGAACAGAAAGCCGGAGCCTGGACCACCGGATACCAGATTGAACAATAGCGTGATAACGCCCGATCTGCTGGGTTGCGAGGCGATGGAGTAGGCCCGCGTGAGGAGGCGGCCGGTCTGCGGATCCGGCATTTCAAACGACACAAATTGGCCGGGCTTAAATGTGATGGCCTTCGGCTCGATTAACCGCAGATCGAGACGGCGCACGTCGTGGGTGAGATTCTCAATCGACTCAACTTGTGCGGTAAACGTTTCTATTGGCATGGCGGAGCGATTCTAGCAGGACGCTGAAAAGTTCCGCCAGCGTGAATTGTTCATTTGGTCTGTTCGGTCTGTCTGTCTTGTTTGTTTGGTCTCTCTGGTTTGTCTGGTTTTTTGGTTGAACGAAACTAACCAGATGAACCAAATCAACCAGATAAACAAAACAAACCAGATCAACCAGCCAGACCGAGCTTGCTCAGACGTGTGAGCCTTTGAATTTCCACCGTGCTCAAAGTACTTCCGCCTGCTAAGGCCTCACCGTGGAAAGATCGAGGATGGACTGGCCAGGCAGGACAGATGGTTGTTCACAGAAAGATGCTAGGGGAAATGCGCGTCGCGAGCTAGATGGCCTCGCCGCGCGTGGTGCCGAAGTTCTGGCGACAGCCAACGAGGTAGAGCGTCCCTTCCGCACCTTCTCGCAGTGGTTTCGTCCAGCAGACTTCTAGAAGACAGATCGTACGCCCGCGCGTCGAATTGCTGGTTTGAATTTCCAAGAGCTGCCCTTTGGATGGAGCGACGCCGAGCAGGAGTCGCATTCCGGTCGAACTATCGTTGACCGCGGTGCCTTGCCCCTCTTCGAGAATCGCACCATCGCGATCCACCGAGCGCGTCAAGCCATAGGTGCAGGGACTAATCCTCGGTCTTCGTATTTCCCGCCGACGTTCGGCTCGAACAGACCTTTCACTCTGCCGCGCAGTTTCATGGCGAGGATGCTCCCCAACATGCGCGCCTATCTTTTTTCGCAGGAGTGCCTTGCCGTATGACAGCATCCACTCAATAAACTGTTTCATTGAATTCTCTCCAGCGTCACGAGAAACTTTGTCGCCCACGAATTCCGAATTGTCGGCACCCGACAGTCGAGAAGCCATTATATAGCGTCAGTGTTATTGAATAGAAGATAGAAGTCGGCTGTGGAACTCGGTAGCCGACGCTCCTCATCCCCCTACATACCCAAATGGCGGCGCCGCCCAGCGGGGGGAATGACAGAGTGCTCATTATTGACCAATCGTTCCATTATATGCTACCGTGCCTACGGTCTAGGAATATAGGAGAGGCCAGATGCCCCGTCCGAAAGAATTCAACCCAGACGACGCCATTGAGAAAGCCATGCAGGTCTTCTGGCACAAGGGGTATGGAGCTACATCGATGGAAGATCTGTTGGAGGCGATGGATCTGAATCGCGGTTCGCTCTACGACACCTTCGGCGACAAGCGCCAGCTTTTCTTAAAAGTGATTGACCGATACTGCCACGGATTCGTCGGCGAGAAATTCGCGTTGCTCGATCAACCGGGACCGGCGCTCCCAACACTCCGCCGATTTATTTATAGCATGATCGAGGGCGGCCTCGCCGATCCGCAACGCCGAGGTTGCCTCATCGCCAACACAATCATGGAACTATCGCCGCATGAGAATGAAATCGCAGGCACGCTCCGCCAGGTTCTCAAAATGGCTGAAGACACTTTCTTTCGAGTCTTGGCCCGCGCCAAACAACAGGGTGAATTGAACAATGATAAAGATCCTCGGACACTGGCGCGCTTTCTCACGACGATGATGCAAGGAACCATTGTGATGATCAAAGCCGGAGCCCCGGCTGACGCGGTAAATCAGACGGCAGAGACCGCGCTCTCGATCTTAGACTGAACCGATATTTTTTTGACCCATTATGGAACGTTTATTCAATACTCAGCGCATTCGAGATCATCGGAAAGAGGAGGTCGCGATGACATGCCAGCGTTGTGATGGGCTGATGGTTCGAGAACAGTATGACAATCTTGAATTCGACTCCGCGGGATACGAGATCTCAGGCTGGCGCTGCCTCAATTGCGGCGCGATCGTCGATCCTGTGATCGCGACTCATCGTCAACCCGCCCACAAGACCGAGCCGGATCAGTTATTGAAGCAACGGCTGAAGAAACTGGTGATGGTTGCATGAGAGACGTCGTGCCATTCAGTGGGTCACAGAAATATGAATCGAACAGACTTACTGAGCCGACCACCAAATAGTGCGTATGCGACCTTTCATGGTTCGACAAGCTCACCACGAACGGTAACCCTGAAGTCCGTTCGCCTTGAGCCTGTCGAAGGGCAGGAACGCACGATGTGCTGACTTCAGCAGTAACAGGATTATTTTAATCCGCTAATCAAGGAGGACCTCATCATGACGGCCATGGACATCGGAAAAGAATTGGCGGCGCTGTGCAGGCAGGGCAAGAATCAGGAGGCAATCGATCGCTTTTACTCGCCGAATATCGAGAGCGTCGAGCCCTGTGCCATGCCGGGCATGGAACAGACCCAGAGAGGGATCGCAAAGATCAAGGGAAAGAATCAATGGTGGGTCGACAATCATCAGATCCACGAAGGCACGGTTGACGGGCCCTATCCCCACGGCGACCGTTTCATCCTTCGTTTCAAGTATGACGTCACGCCGAAACACACAGGGAAACGCATGACCATGGACGAAACAGGCCTCTATACAATTCAAAATGGAAAAATCGTCAAGGAGGAGTTCTTCTACTCCATGTAGCCAACCTGGAGCCGTCAGGTGGTATTGACCCGGCCTGGCTGACGTGCTGAACTGTACACCTTATTACTTCACCTCATCACACAGGAGGAGCGGACCATGCCGACGAAACCATACAAGCAACTCGGATGTCTGGATGTCCAACCGGCAGGCGGCTGCGGATTCCAGGTGCGGGCTGAGACGGAGGCGGAACTGATGCAATTGGTAGCCACCCACGCCAAGCAGTGCCACAAACTGGATTCAATCCCGCAGGAAATGGCGGCCCAGGTGAAGGCGGCGATCAAGACGGTCACCGTCACGGTCTAAGAAAAATCCTGGCACAAAGAAGACGCTTCCCCTGTGCTCATCAGCATGGGAGAAGCGTCTCTTACTTGCCTGATCAAGAACGAGCGAGCCAAGGATGGCCTACGCTTGACTGAAACCCCTGGCCGACTCACTGTAGGGTCGGCGTTCACGCCGACGAGGAGACCCTATGACACGTGCAATTGGGTTGTTGGCTCTCTCAATCTTGCTGCTCGGACTTTCCGGCTGCAGCTATCTGTTCTATCCGCGGGCGGGCGACTACGCGACGCAAGCCAAAGGCGCCAGCGGCGTGGAGACGATGATCAATCTCACGAACATGATGGAATCCACGGCAGCAAAGGCCAAGGGCGGGAAGGGCGTCGATACCGCCTTCGATGATTTGCACAACCAGTTCCATGCGCTCAATGATGCGTTCTGCGGTGTGACGGACGCGCAGGCCAAGACGCCGGCCTACGACTTGGCCGTGACGCACAAGAAGGAATTGACGGCTATCTTCAAGCGGCTGTGGAAATTCAAGGGCGATCAACCGCAGCACGACCTGCATCTTGATCTCTTACGCGTCGAGTTGAAGGAACTGCGCGAGACGCTACAGACGATCCAGTAACCCCTCACAAGGGAGAGCACCGATGCCGAGATCGAGGAAGGCGACTTCACCGCAACTTGCCACCGGCGCTGTGGCGCTGCTGGTCGGCACGCGCAAGGGTGCGTTCATCTTGCGTAGCGATTCCACCCGCCGCACGTGGAAATTGTCCGCGCCGATGTTTCTGGGCCACATCGTGCATCATGTGGTGCTGGACCCACGCGACCGACGCACGATACTCATGGCCGCACGCACGGGGCATCTGGGGCCGACGGTGTTCCGGTCCACGGACTTCGGCAAGACGTGGAAGGAAGCGAAGACTCCGCCGGCCTTTCCGAAAGCGCCGGAGGGCCAGAACGGGCGGGTGGTGGATCACGTGTTCTGGCTCACACCGGGACATCCCAGTGAACCGGGCCTGTGGTACGCCGGCACCTCGCCGCAGGGACTCTTTCGCTCCAACGACGGCGGCGTCACATGGGAGCCATTTTCGTACATCAACGACGATCCGCAGTACCGCGAGTGGATGGGCAGCGTGCAGGACGGCACCCCGGATGGACCGAAGCTTCACTCGATCCTCATCGACCCACGCGACCCCGGGCATCTCTACTTCGCCATGTCCGGAGGCGGTGTGCACGAATCGGTCGACGGCGGCCGAACCTGGACGCCAATCGTGCAAGGGCTCGAAGTGGTCGAGGGATTCGACGCAGCCAATGTCACCTTCCACGACCCCCATTGCGTCCGGCTTTGCCCGACCAATCCAGACCGGTTGTATCAACAGAACCACTGCGGGATTTACCGGATGGACAGGCCATCGAGCGAATGGGTGCGCATTGGCAAAAATATGCCGAAGAAAGTCGGCGATATCGGCTTCCCAATGGTGTTGCACCCGCGCAATGCCGATACCGCCTGGGTGTTCCCGATGGACGGCTCGACGGTGTGGCCGCGCGTGAGTCCCGGGGGTAGACCCGCTGCCTACGTCACGCGCAATGGCGGTAAGACCTGGACGAGACAGGACAAGGGCTTTCCGCGAGCAAATACCTGGTGGACCGTGAAGCGACAGGCGATGACCGCGGATGCGCACGAGCCGCTGGGACTCTACTTCGGCACGACTAGCGGCGAGATCTGGGCGAGTCGTACAGGCGGCACGAGCTGGACGTGTCTGGCCCGGCACCTTCCTGAAATTTACTCGGTAGAAGCAGCGGAGCTCCGACCGTGACAATCCACATCCCCAGTGCGCTTCGTTCTTACACCAAACAGAAGAGCGCCGTAGCGGCCGAAGGCCTGACCCTGGCCGAAGTGCTGTCAGCATTGGATTGTCGCTATCCTGGCCTACGCTTTCGCATCATCACCGAACAGGACAGGATTCGACCGCACATCAGAATCTTCATCAATGAACAACAGGTGTGGGATCTGTCTGTTGCACTGCAACCAGACGATCGGATCCACATCATCTGCGCCTTGAGCGGAGGATAACGCTCCGATCACGGTTCTGCCGACATGGCACGGAAGGAACAGGCATGACACAGCAATCTTCCCAACAGATCATCGAAGGCCAACGGCAGGACTGGAACCGCGTCGCCGGGGGCTGGGAGAAATGGGACCGATTCTTCGACGAACAGATGGCGTTTCTGAATCACCGGCTGGTCGCCGACGCGCGGCTGCGAACCAGGATGGGCGTGCTCGATCTTGGATCAGGCACTGGCTATCCCGCCCTACTCGGCGCACAAACCGTTGGACCGAGTGGAAGCGTGATCGGGCTGGATCTCGCCGAGCAGATGCTTGCCGCTGCACGTCGCAAGGCCATGACGCTGGGCCTCGCGAATGTGACATTCCGCACGGGTGACGTGACTGCGCTTCCGTTTGAGGCGAACTCGTTCGATGCAGTGACCAGCCGGTTTTGCTTGATGTTTCTTCCGGAGATTCCGAAGGCCACCGCTGAGATCGCGCGCGTGCTGAAGCCCGGTGGCTGGGTCGCGGCGGCTGTCTGGTCTGCGCCGGACAAAAACCCCTATCTCATGATTCCGATCACCGTCATCAAGCAATTCCTCGATCTTCCACCGCCAGATCCGACCGCACCGGGAATTTTCAGGCTTGCGAAGCCAGGCGATCTGGCGGAAATGCTGCGGCAAGCAGGATTCACGAACCTGTCCGAAGAAGAATTCATCGCCGATGTGCGATTTCCATCAGGAGAGGAGTATTACGCCAGCCTGATGGATATCGCCGCACCGATCCAGAATCTGTTCGCGAAACTGTCCGACCAACAGAAAACAGCTGCACGTGATCGCATCGTCACCTCCGTTGACCAGTACCGCAGAACAGATGGCATCGCACTCCCCATCGCCGTGCGGATGGTCGTGGCGCGCAAGCCGCTCTGATGCGCCGATGACAACCAAGCACGACGGTTTCAAAGATTATGTGCTGGATCAACTTGCCGATCTGCGCGGCATCACCTGCCGCGCGATGTTCGGCGGATACGGACTGTATTGTGGTAGGGTGTTCTTCGGCATCGTCCAGAAGGGCCGGCTCTATTTCAAGACGAATGCGACGACAGCGCCACGATATCGCGAGCGTAAGATGAAACCTTTCAGTCCCAACGCCAAACAAACCCTCAAGACCTATTACGAAGTCCCAGTGGACGTCCTGGAAGATGCGGGGGAGCTGACGATATGGGCTCGGCAGGCCAGCGACCTCTGATGGCTTTCGCGCGGCACAGGCCAAACCGCGTGTCATTTCGACGCCTGCTTCTTGTCGGACTACTCGGTTGTGTGTGTTCTTTTCCCGTGTGGGCCGATGAGCGCGCGACACCAAAGAGCTTGTGGCAGACAGTCCTTACTCCTCCCGCTGCCGATCAACCTGCAACGCCGCGAAGACCGTGGGTGCTCCGTGATCGGGAGATCGCCCTCGATCCCCTACTCTTTCAAGTATTGAAGGATGCCGGGGCCAGGCCCCATCCCAGGATCACCATTGAGCTTTTTGATGGCGCCGGCCCTGAGTTGGATATCAGGTCGACGGTCTCCCGCAGCAACGATACCGCCGTCATCCGCGGCGGCTTTAAGCCCCCGGCGAAGGGAGATTTTACCTTCGTGGCCAGCGGCTCACTCTTAGTTGGAACTATCCAACTTGGCGATCACCTCTACAAGACCGAGCACATCGCCAACGGCCGGATGCGGCTGCTCGAAATCGATCCAGAAAAATTGCCGCCGGATTGACCCTCTCCCTGCCGTGGCGATTCCCCGCGCTCTATGCCACACTGCTCCATGCCTCGACAACCGGCAATCTGGACCGTCGGCCATTCGACCAGGCCGATTGGTGAATTCATCGGCTTGTTGCGCGCCCATGAGATCCGCCGCCTCGTGGACGTCCGAACGATTCCACGCTCACGACGCAATCCACAATTCAATACGGACACGTTGGCCCTGTCGTTGCGCGATGCCGGCCTCCCGTATCGCCATTTGCCGGAGTTAGGTGGCTTACGGAAGCCGAAAAAGGATTCCTGCAACGACGGATGGCGCAATGCCAGCTTTCGCGGTTACGCCGACTATATGCAGACGGCAGAATTCTGGAATGCACTGGAAGAGTTAATGATGCACGGACGACAAGGCCCAAGCGCGATCATGTGCGCCGAGGCTGTCCCTTGGCGCTGCCACCGGTCGCTGATCGCCGATGCGCTGGTCGTGCGAGGCTGGGAGGTCAGGCATATTCTCTCGCAGGTCAAGGCAGACGAACATCGGCTGACGCCGTTCGCGGTCATCGACGGAACCACGGTCGTCTATCCTCAACCAAACGATCCCCATGATCCTCCTCGACTCTTCTGACACATGTGGTACTCGTGGCTTGCCGACCTGACCCTCTGCATACACGCCGGCTTTGTCCTCTTCGTGATCTTTGGCGGGCTGCTTGTGCTGAGGTGGCGGTGGATCGCGTGGCTTCACCTGCCGGCTGCCACGTGGGGCGCGGTCGTCGAGTTCAGCGGATGGGCATGCCCTTTGACTCCACTCGAGAACTGGTTGCGCGAGCAAGCAGGCGAAACCGGCTACCGCTCAGATTTTGTCGCCTACTACTTGCTACCGGTTCTGTATCCCAGCAGCCTGACTCACGACATTCAACTCATACTTGGCACAGCCGTACTTCTCATCAATATCTCGATATATGGTTGGCTGTGGCGTCGATCGCATCGACATCGGCACTAATGGCACGCCGCCCCTCATGACCGATTCGCTATCTTGGTCTGAGGTCCCGGAGAGTCTAGAAATGGCAACTGGACTTATGCGGCCTACATCGCACAGGCAAACCTCTGACGGAATACTTCATGAAGTCTCAGGAGTTCTGCACGCCTTGGCATACAGGTATCCCACCGTAAGAACATGGACTCCTGCACGACTCACCGCTGACCTTCCGTACTCCTGCAAGATAAGAAAAAACCAGAGTTGACGGAGGTCGTCATAAGTTGATACATGGACAGGCCTGCATATTTTCATTTGCCTGTGAGGACGCTATGTCCATAGATGAGATTACCCAAAAGGTCAGCGATCGTTATGCTCGGGCTGCGTCAACGGGCGAGCAGATGTGTTGCCCGACCAGTTACGATATGGACAATCTCCAATCCTTCATCCCGGAAGAAGTCCTCAAGATTTCGTATGGTTGCGGGACGCCAGCCGGGCTCAAGACCGTCTCCCATGGGGAAACCGTGCTGGATATCGGTTCAGGTGGCGGCATCGATTGTTTCGAAGCCTCCCGGCTCGTCGGCCCCACTGGTCGCGTCATCGGAATCGACATGACGGACACGATGCTGGCCATCGCCAGAAAGCATGCCCCCATCGTCGCAGCCAATCTTGGATACGCCTCCTCCAACGTCGAGTTTCGCAAAGGGATGGCGGACGCGATACCGGTGATCGACGGCGCCGTCGATCTGATCATCTCCAATTGTGTGATCAACCTGGCACCGGATAAACGGAAGGTCTTCAGGGAAATGTTTCGCGTCGCCAAACCGGGTGGACGATTTACGATATCCGACATCGTGGCCGATCAGCCCGTTCCGCAGTATTTGGTGCATGACGCTGAAAAGTGGGGCGACTGCCTGTCCGGGGCGCTGACGCTCACCGACTATATCGCGGGGATGGTGGGAGCCGGATTCCTGGGCATTCATCTGATCAAGGCCTCACCCTGGCAAGTGATCGACGGCATTCATTTCTTCTCCGTCACCTTAACAGGATATAAACTTCCCGCGAGTGCGCCCGTGTCGGACGTTCGTTATGCCACGCTCCGCGGACCGTTCAGCCGAGTGGTCGATGAACTGGGCACGACGTACCTTCGAGGTATTCCCCAGCCGATCACGCCAGACGCTGTGGGCTTGTTGAGCCAAGCTCCGTTGGCATCTCACTTTATCCTGTCCTCTAGCCCACTCTGGTTGGATCGAGCCAACGACCGATGGACGGCGGTCTATCCGGCAGACACTCCATGTACCTGGCAAGGGCATTTCGCCATGCTCGCCGGACCATTCGCCGAAGCCGCCGATGACGATCACCATGTGTATCGACGAGGCGAACCGGTGGAGATCTGTTCCAAGACCCTAACTGTATTGGAAACAGACGGCTACGCTCCTCACTTTGCGATCATCAATCGTGCGGGCCAGCACGTCAGCGGGGATGCCGTTACCTGCGCCCCCGACGGGAGCTGCTGCTGATGCTTGGTGAGGCTGGGTCACGCAGACGATCTCGGTGATCGGTTCCGAAACAGGTTGTCGCAATGGGAATACAAATCCGATGGCACTGACCCTGCTAGGACAACAAAGTCCCCTCGCATCCCCAGCGGAGCAATTGAAGATACTCGGAAGGACCACGAGTTGCTCCCCCTTCAAGACGCAACTCGATCACATCGGCCTACTTCCACTTCATGCCACTGGGATCACCGTCTTTCAGATTAATGTCGGCAAGCTCTGCAATCAGACATGCAGACACTGTCATGTCGATGCAGGGCCTGATCGAACCGAAAGCATGTCCAGAGAAACGGCAGAGCACTGCATCCGGGCTCTCGCTCAGACCGATATTCCGACGGTCGATATCACGGGCGGAGCACCGGAACTCAACCCCAACTTTCGCTGGCTGGTTGAACAGAGCCGGACACTGGGTCGCCACGTGATGGATCGATGTAACTTGTCTGTGTTGCTCCTCCCGTCCCAAGCGGACTTGGCAGAGTTCCTCGCCTGGCATCGTGTGGAAATCGTCGCATCGCTGCCCTATTACCGCGCCAGCCAGACCGATGCGCAGCGGGGCGAAGGAGTCTTTGAGAAATCCGTCGAGGCCCTGCAACTCTTGAATACACTCGGGTATGGCCGTCCCGATAGCGGCCTCGCCTTGAACCTAGTCTGCAATCCGGTAGGAGCTTTTCTCCCGCCGAAGCAAGAGGCCATCGAAGCGCAGTTTCGAAAAGAACTCTGGGTTCGCCATGGCATCGAGTTCAACCATCTCTACACGATCACCAACATGCCGATCAGCCGATTTCTTGAGTTTCTCCTGGAGAGCGGCAACTACGAGCAGTATATGGAGCGATTGGCCAATGCCTTCAATCCCGCTGCAGCGGCCGGTGTCATGTGCCGCTACACGATCTCAGTAGGTTGGGACGGCACCCTGTACGACTGCGACTTCAACCAGATGCTCGATCTGCCGGTAGACCATGGCGCGCCCGCCCACATCCGCGACTTCGATTCGGCTCACCTCAATCAACGACAGATCACGACGCGCAACCATTGCTACGGCTGTACGGCAGGAGCCGGTTCGTCTTGCGGCGGATCCGTCACCTCCTAGGACTACGGACGATGGAAATTTCTCTGCTCGCCTTCGCACTCGCATTCGCTCTCGCCTTTGCCAATGGCACCAACGATGTCTCCAAAGCGATCGCGACCTTAGTCGGCAGCGGGGTCACCAACTATCGATCGGCTATCGCCTGGGGAACTGTCTGGACCGTGATCGGCGCAGGGATGGCCGCCTTCGTTGCAAGCGCGATGATCAAGACCTTCAGCCATGGCCTCATCCAGACCGACACGATCATCGGACCGACCGTCACCTTAGCCGTCTTAATCGGGGCAATGGCGTGGATCCTCTTCGCCTCACGCACAGGCTTCCCTGTCTCAACGACTCATGCGCTCACCGGAGCGATCGTCGGCACCGGCTTGGTCGCCTTTGCCGGAGAAGGATTGATTTGGACCGGAATCGGAAAAAAGATTGCTCTTCCCTTGTTACTCAGTCCGTTCCTCGCCTTGACTCTCTCCCTACTCATCCATCCGGCGATTCGGACACTTGCGAAAAAATGGGACGGGGCCTGCCTGTGCGTGATGCCGGCCTCCCGTGCATTGGTGGCCATCGATACGCATGGCGGCACCAGGACCCTGTATCAAGCCGCGAGTTTCAGCCAGCCAATTATGGCGGTACCGTCGCAATGCGACCGCGCCGGTTTGCGGGGGCTGGTTATGGGACTCGATACAATTCACTGGATCTCCAGCGGCCTTGCGTCGTTTGCCCGCGGCACGAACGATGCACCAAAGATCGTCGCCATCCTCTTAATCGGCAGCTCGGCTGCCACGTGGCCCAGCTCCTCATCGCAGCTTGTCACTTTTGGTGGAATCGCCATTGCGATGGGACTCGGCAGCTACTTTGGCGGCCTCCGCGTGACGGAAGTTCTCGCTGAGAAAGTGACGAAGATGAATCATGCGGAGGGGCTGTCTGCAAACCTGACGACATCGTCCCTGGTCCTCGCCTCCGGTTTTCTTGGATTGCCGGTCTCGACCACCCATATCAGCAGTTCAGCCATTATCGGAATCGGCCTCCTCAAAGGCTGGAAGAGCGTGCGGTGGACGACCGTGCGTGACATGGTCTTGGCTTGGGTGGTGACACTACCGGCGTCGGCTCTCCTTGCTTGTATCGCTTACCTTATCCTCATCAGAGTGCCCTAACAGGATGCTGAAAAAGTCCGCCAGCTTTATGGAAGGTTTAGGCTTAGGTCAAGGCTAAGAAAAAAAGAGTCTGCTCTTCGCTCAACCTTGACCTCAACCTCAACCTACCTCACGTGCTGCACGCCTTGCATGAGATAAGGCGCGTCTCACCTGCAAATGCGTGGCACAGTTCAGCTGTTTTGGCTAGAATTCTCCCTGATGGCATAGACCTCCTTTGTTGTACGTCGAGAATGCAAGATGGACCACGGGTAAAATATCGTGATTGCGCAGCTTCTACACAGTCTGCTATGGTGACGCGGATAGAGATCCATCGTAATTAATCTTCGCTCAAATATTTCGCATGGTCTGGGACCCCAAAGATCCTTGGAGTAAGAAGAGCGACCCGCTTGAGGATGCCCTCAGGCAGGCCCAATCGCAATTCAAGAACCTGATGCCCTCGTTCAAGAATCTGATGCCTTCAAGCGGGTTCAGAAACATCGCGTTGGCAGGGCTCCTCGTCTTTCTAGCCTGGAATAGTGCCTTTATCGTCTCCCCGGATGAGGAGGGCGTCGTCAAGCGATTCGGCGTCCCTGTGAGAACCGTGGGACCTGGCCCCCATATGAAAATCCCCTTCGTCGAAACCGTCCTGCAGCCGAAAGTCCAAAAGCTCCATCGTATTGAGGTAGGCTTCCGCACAGACCGGCAGGGTCGCCAGCAGATGCTGGCGCAAGAAGCCTTGATGCTCACCGGCGACATGAACATCCTGGCCATCCAATTCATCGTGCAATACAAGATTAAAGAGTCTGCGAACTATCTCTTTAACGTCGCAGAAATTCATGAGACGATCGGCAAGGCCGCCGAGGCCTCCATGCGGGAAGTGGTCGGCAAGGGCAAGATCGACGAGGCATTGACGACCGGCAAAGCCCAGATCCAGCAGGACACCCAGATATTACTGCAAGCCCTTCTCGACCAGTATCAGGGCGGCGTCCAGGTCGCAGCCGTCCAACTCCAGGACGTCAGTCCTCCCGAGGCCGTGGCGGCTGCGTTCAAGGATGTGACGAATGCGAAGGAAGACAGAGAGAAACTGATCAACCAGTCTCAGAGCTATCGCAACGACATTCTCCCCAAAGCTCAAGGCGAAGCCGCTCAGGTGGTGAACCAGTCCAAGGGCTACGCCCAGGCGCGACTGAATCGCGCCCAAGGTGAGGCCAACCGTTTTGTGGCGACCCTGAAAGAATACAATCAGGCTAAAGATATCATCAGCAAACGGATCTATATCGAAACCATGGAAGAAATCCTGCCGAACGTCGAGAAGATCATCATCGATGGCAAGGCAGCCGATCGTATGCTGCCATACCTTCCACTCGATCGTCATAAACCCATGACCAACACCGCCACTGAGGACCGTAAGCCATGACCAAGCAGGGCTTCATCATTGCACTACTAGTGGTCGTCATCGGGTTGTTTTTTCTGGGGGCCTCACCGCTCTTCGTCGTGGACATCACCCAAAATGCGATCGTGGTCCAGCTCGGAAAGCCTGTCCGCAATCTCACGGAGCCTGGGCTCTATGTGAAAGTGCCGTTCATTCAAGAGGTCACCTACTTCGATAAGCGCCTGCTGGACTACGACACACAGGCGCAAGATGTGATCACGCAGGACAAGAAGACCCTCCTTCTTGACAACTATGCCAAATGGCGGATTATCGACCCACTCAAGGTCTATCAGAACTTTCAAACCCAACGGGGAGCGCTGCAACGGCTCAACGACATTATTTACTCTGAGCTCCGGGTCGAACTCGGACGCCATGACCTTCTAGAAATTGTCGCGGATCACCGCGCCGAACTCATGAAAATCGTGACCCAGCGGTCGCATGAGAAAGCGTCCGCCTATGGGATCGAGATTCAGGACGTGAGAATTAAGCGCGCCGACCTCCCTGAGCAGAATGAGAAGGCCGTGTTCTCCCGGATGCAAGCTGAACGGGAACGGCAGGCGAAGCAATACCGCGCGGAAGGCGCTGAGGAAGCACAGAAAATCCGTTCAGAGGCGGAAAAGGATCGCGAGATCATTCTGGCTCAGGCGTACAAGGAGTCGGAGGAACTTCGTGGTGCAGGGGATGCCAAGGCCTTTAAGGTCTATGCCGACGCCTACCGGCAGGATATTCATTTTTTTGAATTTACTCGCTCGATGGAAGCCTACAAGAAAACCTTCAAAGACAAGTCCACCCTAGTGATGAGTCCGGACTCAGAATTCTTGCATTATCTGAAGCAGCGCTAGCCCGTCAGGACAGGCCTACGATCTCACCCGTGCCTGGATCGATTCCGATACGTTCCCCTGCCGGTTTCTTCGGCAACCCAGGCATGAGTTGAATGCCTGAGCAGACCGCTGTCAGAAACCCAGCCCCTGCGAGTATTCTCACCTCTTTGATCGGCAGCGTAAACCCGGATGGGCGCCCCTTCAACGCCGGATCGTGGGACAGCGATAACGGCGTCTTGGCCATACAGATGGGCAACCGATCGAGTCCGAGCTGCTGCGCCACCTCAATGTCTCGTTCGGCCTGTGCGTCGAACGATACGGCCGAGGCTCCATACATTTGCGTGGCAATAGTCTGGATTTTCTTTTTGATCGGCCAGGCGACGTCATATAAATGATTGAACGCGGACGTCTTCTCTGTGGCTCTCACCACGGCCTTCGCCAACTCTTCAGCCCCTGCGCCGCCATTGGCCCAATGGGTTGAGACCGCAGCATCCACCGCACCAACCTCTCGGGACCGTTCTCTCACCCATTCCAGTTCAGCTACCGGATCATCAATGAACGCATTGACCGCCACCACTACAGGCACTCCATGAGCTTTCACGTTCGCAATATGCTGCTCCAAGTTCGCAAAGCCTTTTACTAATGCCTCTTGATTAGGTCCGGCAAGCCCTGCAGGAAGCGGAGCACCAACCTTGACCACTCCTCCACCACCATGAAGCTTGAGTGCGCGAAGCGTAGCGACAACCACGGCCGCCGCCGGCTTAAATCCTGAGAGACGGCACTTGATATTGAAAAACTTCTCCGCTCCGAGATCACTCCCAAATCCAGCCTCCGTGACGACATAGTCTGCACCACGCAATGCGATGGCATCGGAGAGGATCGAACAATTCCCATGGGCAATATTGCCAAACGGGCCCGTATGCACGAACGCCGCAGTGCCTTCCAGCGTCTGAACCAAGTTCGGCAATAGTGCTTCTCTCAACAAGACTGCCATGGACCCGGCACACCCAAGCTCTTCTGCCCGCACTGGCTTACCATCCGTTGTAAACCCAACGATAATCTGCCCAATCCTCTGTCGCAGGTCGGCTTGACTCGATGCCAATGCAAGCATCGCCATGACTTCGGAAGCTTCGGTAATTACAAACTGACCCCTGCGACCCGCAGCCCCTTCTCCCAGCGAGATCTGCCGTAATGCCCGATCGCTGACTCCCAATGTCCGTGGCCAGGTGATCCGACTCGGATCTACTTGAAGCGCATTCCCATGAAACAGGTGGTTATCGACAAATGCCGACAAGAGATTGTGACTCGCGGATACAGCATGGGCATCGCCGGTCAAGTGAAGGTTGATTTCTTCCATCGGAAGGACTTGTGCCCTTCCTCCTCCCGTTCCTCCTCCTTTGATCCCAAACACCGGCCCCAATGAAGGTTGCCGAAGCGTGACGGCCGTTCTATGGCCGATGCGGGAAAGGCCCATGGCAAGCCCGATGGACGTTGTCGTCTTGCCTTCCCCGAGTGGGGTCGGATTGATGGCGGTCACGAGTACATACTTGCCAAGTGGTGCAGCATGAAGCCGCTCAAGTACGTCAAGCGAAACCTTCGCCTTCAGCTTTCCATACGGAAGTAGTTCACTGGCCTGGATGCCAAGTTGATCAGCAACATCCTGAATTGGATGCGCCTTCACTGATCGGTTGATCTCAATATCGGTCATAAGTTGGGAGACGGCATGATCTCTACAATCATAACGGCTCAGCAGTATAGCATAGGAATTGAGTCGATTCGGTGGACGTTATTGGATGGGAGGAGTGAGCGAAGTAGGCTTCGTCATTAACCAAGCTGGCTAATGACGAGCGGTCGGTGAAGCGAGAAGTCTAATGAGCTATTCGAGGATGTACTTTACTGGGTCGAGCGCTTGGCCGTTAACCTTAACCATATAGTGCAAGTGAGGCCCCGTGGCTAGTCCACTGCTGCCGACTAAAGCAATGACATCCCCGCGCTTCACACGTTGCCCTTCTTTGACTAGTGACTTGGCTAGGTGGCCATAGAGCGTTTCGATGCCGAACCCATGGTCGACCTTCACGAGAGTCCCCAGTTTAGGGTCGAAGCCGACTGCTGTGACCCGTCCTTGAGCCGGAGCCTGAACCGGCGCATTGGCAGCAGCTCCAATATCCAACCCGTCATGCCAGGCAGGCTTTTCTGTAAATGGGGAAACTCTTGGTCCAAACCCAGAGGTCACCCACCCTTTCACCGGCCAAATGGATGGAGTTGCGGACCACCGAGAAGATTTCTTTTCTGCAGCTAAGGACAACTCTTGAAGTGATTGTTCCTGGATCGCGGCTTCTTTCGACAGCCAATCTATACCATTCTTGATTGAGGCGATCCTCTCTTCCTCCGTGAGACCGCTTAAATCGGTGGATGAGCCCAGTTGGCCATCCAAACCACTCTGACTGGATTCCACTGAGCCGGGGTGCTGACCCTCAGCGTCACTCTTGAGGCTCTTCTCAGAGGTAGAAAGAGTATTGCCATCGGGAAGGGGAGTGTCCTCACCACCTCGCCCATTGGCCATATCCCCTGTTTTCTGACTCTCGATTCCCAACATGACCCGGAGTCGCTGATTGACCTCCTTCATGCTGATTAAACGTTTTTTCAAATCGTCGACAGCGGTAGAAAATGACTCTGTCTGCTCCCGTGCACTCATAGCTTCTGCACGGAACGCTGAGAGTTCCCAGACTTCGCCGGTTCTAATCACATAGTGCGAGATGACGAAAACGTCGATTAAGGCAAAAATAGCTCCGACAATCAATAACTTGCTGACAAGTTTGCGAGGAAAACTAAATCGCAGTGGCTTGGCTGTTGAACCACGAAAGACCACGACGGTATAGGCATCGCTATCTTCTGCGCCGTTCATTTGTCCCATGATCCTCACCCCCTGCTGATTGGGCTGGTCCGCTTCCTACAAAACCTTAGCGAGTGTATCGGTCCAGATAGCTTCAGTCAACCACTCATTTTTGTAATGAAAAAACAACCCATCCCCACCAATTAGCAGTGGGTCTCACTACACACCCACCCAACATATCGATCAAGGCCTTCCTTGACCGGCAATGCAATAATTTCAGGAGTCTCATAAGTATGCATTGCCTTAATCGCTGTCTCGAGTGCACGATACCGGAGTTTGGTAGATTTCAATATGAGGAGAGTTTCTTGTGCCTTGACGATTTTTCCTTTCCAACGATAAATCGATTGAATTCCTGGCATGATACTCGCGCAGGCAGCCAGCTTCGAATTCACCATTTCTTTGCCAATCCTTACTGCTTCTTCCTGATTTACCGCCGTGACCAAGATAACAAGGATGTGCCCTGCTGATTTCTTCACAAGAGGCGCGACCATCGTAAGACCACCTTTCCGCCCTGCAATGATCCCTACCATTCTCTCTTGAGAGAGATGGTAAAGCAATTTCTGGACCTACTACGTATTACGTATGCAAATGTAATACTGTCGTTCCTTATCAATATCTTATGATATCATGTTTAAAGGTCTAGCCACTTGGTAATTCTCTTCCATGTCTAAATTGTGTTGCAATAAGCCAACATAAAGACAAGAGCTTATTAATATGTACATTTTTGTCTGTCCTGTCCTCCTCTCAAGAAAGAAAAGGATGCGACCTTATCAGTTTCCTACCCACTATCTCGGAAAAAGTCAGATTGAGGGCACTATTAGGTTCATTGACAAGCTTTTCACCCCTCACTTATTATGCCTGAACTTAAGCAGGGAGGGTACTTGATGGGTTTTGTCATTTCTCCAAAAGAGCTGAAATCGCGACTTGACAAAGGTGACCAATTAGTACTGGTTGATGTGCGAGAGGAATGGGAATATTCCCTTGCGAAGCTGAACGGCTCAATTCTTATTCCCCTCGGAACGCTCCCTCAATCTCTCGCTCGGTTGACCCGCGACTCGGAAATTATTGCCATCTGCCACCATGGTATGAGAAGCGCCGACGCGACGAATTTTCTGCTTCAACAAGGATTCCCGAACGTGAAGAACTTGGTGGGAGGAATCGACGCCTGGTCTATCCAGGTGGATGGAGCCGTCCCTCGATATTAACCGCCCCCTCAAGGCCTGTGATACACAGGCTCCCCCCCTGCCTGAACAGCACAATCGACTCTAGCTCATGTGCTCGCGGAAATAGTCGACGGTGCGCTTGAGCCCCTCACTGAGTTCGGTTCTTGGCTCCCAGGACAATTCTTGACGCAGCTTGCCCGAATCAATCACGCTCCGTGCCTGTTCGCCAGCTTTGGCTGGCCCATGAACTTCCTTGCATGTCGAATTCGTGCGGCCGACTAAAATCCTGAGCAAATCGTTAATTGAGGTTTCTTCCCCTGTTCCAACATTATAGGTTCCTTGTGTTTCCTGACCCATCACCGCAAGGTTTGCCTCAACGACATCTTCGACATAGACAAAGTCTCGTGTTTGCCGTCCATTCCCGTTGACGATCGCTTGCTCGTTATTCAGGAGCTTCTGAATAAAGATCGCAACCACGCCGGCCTCTCCATCAGGATCCTGACGTGGACCGTACACATTGGCATAGCGGAGGCTCACTATTTGAAGTCCGCTCACTCGTTGATAGTAAGAGAGATACTGCTCCCCACACAGCTTGCTAATACCGTACGGCGACAGAGGCCGCGTGATATGGGACTCGGGAGCAGGATAGATCTCCTGCTCGCCATAGATGGCGCCACCGGAAGAAGAAAATACCACCTTTCGCACACCATGCTTGATTGCTTGCTGCAGCACGTTCAGCGTTCCAAGGACATTCACTTGGGCATCGAAAACTGGGTCTTCCACGGATTTGCGGACGTCCATCTGTGCAGCAAGATGCATGACAATATTGGGCCGTTCGTTGCGAAACACCCGTTCAAGTCGCCAGCTCTGAATATCCAGTTTACAGAAACGAGCGGCGCGATTGAGGTTTCGCCGTTTCCCCGTGGACAAATTGTCCACCACAACAACCTCATGCCCTTCTTGGACAAGACGATCAACCAAATGCGACCCGATAAAACCGGCACCTCCGGTTACAAGTACCTTCATGCGTGCCCCCCTTGCCAATGAATCCGTGCCATCATCTCTCCACCGCCCACCCGATCAGGGTGCGATCTCGCGTGTAAAACCTACAAGAATTTCCCGATTCCCTTTTCGTCCTATCACGGGAGAATCGAGCACGCCTTTCAGCTGAAGCCCCAAATGAGTGGCACAGGCAATGACCTTCTCAGTCACCGCCTCACGCTGCGCATCATCTCGCACAATCCCCCCTCGCCCCACCTGTCCCTTACCAACTTCAAACTGTGGCTTCACCAACACCACGACCACTGCGGAGCCGTTGAGCAGCGGGACGACCGAAGGCAATACCAGCGTCAGAGAAATAAAGGACACATCGATCACAGCCAAGTCGATCGGCTCAGGAACCGTTGCACAGTCAACATACCGAATATTGGTCCGTTCGAGCAAGACAACACGCGGATCTTTACGGAGCCTCCACTCAAACTGTCCATACCCTACATCGACGGCATAGATGCGGGTGGCTCCTCGCTGCAATAAACAGTCGGTGAACCCACCGGTCGAACACCCGACATCCAAACCGATTGCCTCTCTCGGGTCAATATGAAAGGCATCAAGAGCTGCAGCCAGCTTGTCCCCCGATCGGCTGACGAACAACGCAGGCTGCACGATCTCAATCCGCGCATCCAGCGGCACCAGCTTCGCGGGCTTATCTACCATAATCCCATCAACCGATACTCCGCCTGCCAGGACGGTTCTGGCCGCAGCCTCACGACTGGGCACCAAACCCTGGGCGGCAAGCACGCGATCCAACCGTTCTTTGTGAACACGTGGAAGGGAAGCCATATCGACTAGGGAAACCACTCATCGGGGCATGGACGGAAATAGAAGCCTGTCCTAGGAACGCTAGCCCGCATTATTCATGACGGTTCGTCGCGAAATCGTATAGAAACCAGGCGAGGGGCAAGTGGCACAAGGCGAGAGGAAAGACTTATCTTCTGGTCGCCCCCTAACCTCTGGCCCCGCGCCTCTCGCCGGAACATTGGTGATTGCAGCAGAAGCGCTCATGAATAATGCGGGCTAGGAGGACGATTCATCGGCTGCGTCGTCTGGAGAGTATGCGTAGATACGTTTCTTGCCGTTCTTATCTTGCACAAGGACTTCTACTTTATGCTCGGCTTCTTCTAAAATCTTGAGACAATTCTTCGAGAGGCGAATGCCCTCTTCAAAGATCTTGAGCGACTCGTCGAGAGGGAGGTCGCTTTTTTCCAACTCACCAACAATGGCTTCCAACCGCGCCATTGCCTGTTCAAATTTCACCGCTGCCACAGTATGCCTCGTTATACATAATTAATCGGTAGGAGCCCATTATACTCGGTCACACCGCGATTTCAAACTGAGGAATCGTCAAACACGTGCGTGACCGTACAACTCAATCGTCCGCTTGCCAATTGGGCCTCCAACTCCTGTCCAACCTCCACATCACTCGCTCGATGGAGAATCTGACCAGCCGGAATCGTTTGTAGAATGCTATACCCACGTTCAAGAATCGCCAAAGGACTCAGGGTATTGAGCTGCGCCAACGTGGCGTGAATCCGGTGACGATGCTGCGTCAGTATGACTCCCATCTGCCCTTCAAGACGCTTCGAGAATTGCGGGATCGTCGCCAGCCCCTGCTTGATCACGAGGATAGGATTGAGACCGGACAGGTCGCGCTGCGCCTCGTGAACTCGTTCACGCCCGGACGTGAGCAGACGTTGGAGCAGCTCGCGCACACGATCCACCATATCATCGGTCCGTTGCGCCGCATCCTGAAGGCGAAAACGCACATCCGTTACTCCTCGGATGGCGGCATCGAGCCGCTGCCGCTCGAAAGCACAATGCCGAAACATCACCTGTCCTGTGCGAGTCGTCAGCTCCCGTAATCGTTCCACGATCTCGGCCAACACTGGAACCACAGCCTCGGCAGCCGCAGATGGTGTCGGCGCTCGGAGATCGGCAGCGAAATCGGCGAGCGTCACATCGACTTCATGCCCAACCGCCGACACCACTGGTACATGGGATGCGGCAATAGTACGCACCACAATCTCCTCGTTGAAACTCCAGAGATCTTCTAATGAACCTCCACCTCGCCCGACAATGATTACATCCACGAATCTCAGCTCGTTCAAGGCATTCAGTGCCTCGGCAATTTGCCGCCCGGCACTCTCCCCCTGGACTTGAACCGGAGCGATAACAATATGGAGTGGCGGCCAGCGTCGTCGAAGAACGACAAGGATATCTCGAATGGCTGCACCAGTTAGTGACGTAACCACACCCACAGTCCGTGGAAATGCCGGGATTGATTTCTTTCTGTCCTGATCGAACAGTCCCTCCTCCGTCAATCGTTCCTTTAACTGCTCAAACGCGATCTGTAATGCACCGATTCCTTTCGGCTCCACCGTATCAAGTACAATCTGATATTCTCCGCGCGGTTCATAGACCGTGAGCCGTCCCCGCACGATCACCTGCATCCCTTCTTGTAAGGCAAAGCGAAGCCGTGTGGCGCTGGACCGGAACAGCACCGCACGGATTTGGCTCGTCTTGTCCTTGAGGGTGCAATAGACGTGTCCCGATCCTGGGGCGCGGAGATTGGAGAGTTCACCCTCCAAGTACACGTCGGAGAATTGCTCTTCGATTGACGTGCGAAGCAGCCCCGTCAACTCCGAAACCGTTAACGTCCGATTCGGGGGAACGATGGGAGAGAAGAGATCAGAAAAACCTGGAGGGCCCGTGGTGAGTCTCCTTTAATCGATGAGGCGAATCCGTTCGATCGACAGCGCCTTCCCAAGGCGCGCATCAAGTTCGAGCAGGACCGCACAGAAGACAGCGGGCCCCGAGGCCACTTCAAAGCGCCGCGGCATCCCAGTCAGAAACTTTTCGATTGCCAACTCTTTCTTCACCCCGATGACGGAATGGAGCGGACCGGTCATCCCAATATCCGTCAGATACGCGGTCCCTTTCGGAAGAATCTGATCATCGGCCGTTTGTACATGTGTATGGGTTCCGACTACGGCAACAACCTCTCCATCCAAATAGTGCCCCATCGCCATTTTCTCCGATGTGGCCTCCGCATGCATGTCGACAATCACGGCAACCGTTCGCTTTTTCAGGGCAGCTAATTCTTTTTTAGCCACCTGGAACGGACAGTCCAACGTCGGCATGTACGCCCGCCCCATCAGCTGGAGAACACCAAGCTGCTCCCCCCCGGCCGACTCAACCACCACACTTCCGTAACCCGGCACACCACTCGGATAATTGGCCGGACGAAGGAGCCGTGGCTCACGGGGAAAGTAGTCAAGAATCTCCTTTTTATCCCAGGCATGATTCCCCGTCGTAATCACCGCAAGGCCAAGGTCGAATAACTCCTCTGCCAACTCCGGCGTGATGCCAAACCCGCCGGCCGCGTTCTCTCCATTCCCGATCACGATATCGATCTGCCGCTGGGCCACCAATTTGGGAACAGCCCTGGCCAACGCACGGCGCCCGGGCTCTCCAAAGATATCGCCGATGAAGAGAACCTTCACTTGGCGTACTCCACATACCGACTCTCACGAATCACCGTCACTCTAATCGTGCCGGGATAGGTCAGCTCCTGCTCAATTTTCTTCGCCAAATCCCGAGATAGTTGGAACGACTCGGCATCGGTAATGTCTTCCTGTCGAACGATAACGCGAATCTCCCGGCCTGCTTGAATAGCATAGGCCTTCTGCACCCCCTTAATGGTCGTGGCAAGCAACTCCAGCTTCTCCAGCCGCTTTACGTAGGTCTCCAAGGCCTCCCGTCTAGCCCCCGGCCTGGCCGCAGACAACGCTTCAGCCGCAGCGACCAACACCGATTCCGGACAGATCGGCTCCACTTGTTCGTGGTGCCCTGCAATGGCATTTACAATTTTCTCGCTCTCGCCGTACTTCTTGGCAATCTCAGCGCCCAGCATGGCATGCGGGCCTTCCTCTTCGTGGCTGACGGCTTTCCCGATATCGTGCAGGAGTGCACCCCGCCTTGCTAACTTCACGTCGAGACCGAGCTCCGAAGCCATGATCCCGCAAATGTACGCGGCTTCACGCGAATGATAGAGATTGTTTTGTCCATAGCTGGTCCGATACTTGAGCCGACCGAGCACCTTGATCAACTCCGGGTGAAAATCCGAAAGCCCCAACTCAAAGATGATTTTTTCGGCCTCGTCATACATAAGCTTATCGATATCAACTTTGACTTTCTCGACGATCTCCTCGATCCGCGTCGGGTGAATACGCCCGTCATGCATCAGCCGTTCAAGCGAAACCTTGGCGATCTCGCGACGCAGCGGATCGAAACCCGACACAATGACAGCTTCAGGCGTCTCATCGATAATCAGGTCGATCCCAGTTGCGGCTTCGATCGCACGGATATTGCGCCCTTCCCGCCCGATGATCCGCCCTTTCATCGCGTCGTTCGGAATCGGCACGACAGAAATCGTGGATTCGGAAACGTAATCACGCACCACCCGTTGAATCGAATTGGTAATGATTTCGCGCGCTTCCCGCTCCGCATTCTCCCGTGCCTCTTCTAACGTTCGCTTGGAATGCCCAGCGGCCTCGAGCCGCGCCTGGCTTTCCATTTCTTGAATGAGCTGCTTCTTTGCCTCCTCGGCCGTGATCCCCGCAACGCGCTCTAATGCCTCACGGTGCTCCTTCTCCACTCGAGCACACGCGGCTTCTTTAGTCTGCAGCTTCTCTGCTCGCTTCGCGAGGTCTTGATCTCGTTTCTGAACCTCGCTATCCCGCTTGTCTATCGCGCTGATTCGTTTCTCGATGGTTTCATCCCGCTGAATCAAACGTTTTTCGACAGTCGCAAACTCAGCCATCTTGACCTTCTGATCCTTCTCCAGCTCCTCTTTCGATTGAAACAGAAGATCTTTTGCTTCCAGCTTCGCTTCTTTGACAATATTTTCCGCTTCCCGCTGAGCGTTCTGAATCGCCTGTCGGGCTTGCTCCTCTTCCTGTGCCTTCTTCGTGGCGCCCGATGAGCGGCGGATCAGTTCAAAGAGGCCGATTCCGAGCAGGCCTCCGATGAGTCCTGTCAACAGATACGCAATAATTGAGGTTGACATGTAGACTCTCCCTTACAGTCGCGAGATGAGAACAATCCTGCTTCCCAGTCTCGCTTGAAACAAGGTTATTCGATGGTCTTGAATGAGAAGGGAACGCAGTGGAAAGATAGGGAACTAGAAGAGGACGGCTGGAAACGCGGTCTACAGACTTACTCCGAGTACGGATTCCGCGGGAACGGATGCCCTGCTGGATCGAGATGACGAGTACGTCCTGTTCGGGATAGATCCCACGAAGTCCATCGATGTCGGTATGCCCTCACCTGCATGAGAGGATTCTGCGCGTGAACCGGAAGCAACTGCCGACTGTTTCCGCAGACTGCACTCCCCGACGGCAACATGAACTCCACGACCTTTCCCAGTATCTCTACGAGGTTATACATGACTTGGACGAACCCCTGTACACATTCTAACTGCCTCAATTTCGCCAGCATCAAGAACCCACATCCATTCTCGGTGACTGCATCGTATCCCCGGATCGCTGAACCGGTTCAAGCATGACCTAATCATATCCCTATCGTAAATCTACTACGCCCCAACGCACACAGCTACGATAACAAAGGGGGCCACCCTTTGCAAGTTGAATCTAGCGAAAGAGCGAGGTCGGGACCTGCTCCTCGATCGATTCCATGAGCGAGTTCATCCGCCGCTCGACATCCGCCTCACCTTGCGCACGCTTCCGTTCGAGTTCAAACAACTGATGGGCCAAATTAAGGGCAGTCAGCACGGCGAGCTTGGATGGGGTCGTCGTATTCATCCCTTCTGCGAGATGGCGCATTTGGCTGTCTACAAAGCTTGCAAGGCGCCGGACATCGCCCTCGTCCGCCTCGCCACGAATCGCGTATCGTTGGCCATAGATTTCCACATCAATGGTCTTAGTCAAGGGCCACCTCCTTGCGTTCTTCAAGGCACTCCAATAACTCGATGTCACCGAGGACTCTTTCTATGCGAGACTTGATATCGACACGCTCTTGCTCCCACCGTCGATTCGCATCATCTTTCTCCGCAAGTCGTTGCCGAACGATCTTTAATTCTTCTTCAGTCGATGCATTCTTTTTCTTCAGCTCTTGAACGAGCTTCACCAGATCCCTAATACGACTTTCGAGTGCATCCAAACGATCGAGTGCCATGCTCTCACTCTCTTCCTTCTCTTTCTTAAGAAGCCCCTACAGGTTGTGGCGCACTATAGAAACTTGTCTAGATCTTGTCAAGAAATAGCATCAGGAGGCCTTGTCTAGCCGTATGTATTCCCGGTAGCTTCGCAGTACGCGCTTCACATACTGCCGCGTCTCCGAATATGGGATTAATTCGATGAACTCATCTTGGCTTCGTCCAGGGTGCAGCGCAATCCAGCTTCCAACAACCACTGGCCCTGCATTGTATGAGGCAATGGTGAGCGCAACATTGCCGGAAAATTGTTCGAGTAACTGTTCGACGTAGTGAACGCCGATTTGAATATTGGTCTCTTGATCGAAGAGGTCATCCCGTCCGACTGCAGAAAGCCCGAGTCGCTGCGCCACAGTATTAGCGGTTCCCGGCATTACCTGCATCAGGCCAATCGCACCGACACGAGACACGGCCTGCCGATCGTACTGACTCTCCTCTCGAATGATCGCCGCCACCAAATAGGGATCGACACCGGTTACACCTTGGCCCTTGATCGTGGGAAGGAGGCCTGTCGGATAGGCCACCTTCCACAGCGACGGATCGACAATGCCGCCGGTTCGCTCCAACTTATCACGGAACCTGGCCCTCGCGAGTCGGAGCGCATGATGGTAGGCGCCTACCTCGTTCAACATCGTCGCAAGGGCCATGAGGACGTCGGGGTCTCGGCTATAGCGATCGGTCAACCCCGCCAACTCTCGCGCAGCATCCGAGTCCAACCCCAGCGTCTTGAGCTCAATGGCTCGACGGTATGCCGATTGCTGCCCGATTTCGTCCCTGGCAATCGACAAGCGTTTAATCTCACCATTCGCAGGCGTGCCACCGTTCACCGGAACGGTCGACGAAATCGGTTCTACTGCAAGGGGATCCGATAACGTGCTATCGATTCGTTCGCGAGCCAGCTGGCAATAGTAGGTATAGACGTATCGCTGGCAGAGTTGCACATACAGATCACGAGCATGGGGCTGCTGGCTCAATTCGGCCGCGCGCCCCATCCAATAGAGAGCCTGTGGCTCAAAATCGTAGTCGTGCTGATCGACGAGCAGACGGAGTTCGTCTACCACCTCGCGATAGCGCGCCATACGGTAGTACACCCAACCGACGCGCCAGCGTGCCTCAGCGCGCTGGGACACCGGCTCTCCAACCTTTGCCACCTGCCGATACCGCACAATCGCATCGTCAAAACGTCCCTGATCCTCCAACCACATCCCGACGAACAAAGTGATCTGGCCCTTCTGCTCCGCAGAGAGCGGAGATGTCGGCAACGTACGAGCGAGATCTAACAACTTGTCCCCCTGTCCTTGCCGAAGATAAACGCGAGCCAGCCAGACCGACGCTTCGTAGGATTCCGTCCCCCCATCTTTTACCAATACACGGAATGTCTCTCGGGCTTCGTCATACTGTTTCAGCCGTACTTGCGCGATCCCGAGCTTCAACTTTGTCTCGGCACGCCGGGGCGACTTCGGGTCAGCCGCAAGGAACTTTCGAAGTTCCACGATCGCCTCGGCATGAAGAGATTGTCCAAGATACGCCTCAGCCCGGGCAAGCCGCTCACTCGACTGAACCACCCAAGGCTCACCACCAAGATTCGAGGCCAGCAGCGCTTCCGCTTCTTTCGCTTCTGCACTGTATGCAAACCGAATCCAGAGTTGCATCAATGTCTCGCGGCCTTCCCGTATATTGTTGTCTCGCAGCTGGCAGGCACTTCTTCGAAGAAGCGCCAGGGGAGTCCCTGGCTCCTTATCATTCAGTTCCAGTGCTTTTGCAAACCATGCCGTTGCTTCCGGACAACTCGACGCCTGATACCACGCTTCCCCTGCTCGATAGGCAGCGTTGGTCAGCAGAAAAGAGTCAGGCACCGCCTGTCGAATGCTCTCGAACATGTCTGCGGCCTGCTTGGCGTCTCCAAGATTCAACAACGCTTCCCCCATCCATAGTCGGATATAGTCATCCAAGACCGGAAAGTCTCGCTGTGCCGCGCGAAGAAATTGAATCGCCACGGCAGGATTCCGATCGAGGGACAACACTCCAGACAGCAATCCTGCGCGTTTGGCCCAGACTGTGGCAGGGAATCGCTCTATCAGACGTTGCAGCCGATCGAGCTTGAGCAACAAGACTTGCTCTTTATCGAGAGCCTTGCCGAGCCGTTCCTTCGGCAGTGCTGCGGTCTGAAAGCAATCTTCCATCTTCTCACAAGCATCGCTGCCACTCGACATTGACGGGGAGGAAGAATCGGCGGACGCCTGGTCGGAGAGCAGAGCAAACCAACAGAGGCCAATAGCCGAGGCAAGGAGCAAGTTTCGTATGGCCCGTTGATGTAGAACGTTGCGCACCCATCGTCTCCTGCTCGATCTGTAACATATATAGCAGTGTGGCTCCTCTGTTGCCAGCGGAGCCGCATGATTCCTGTACCTTGTTCCACTTTTTGAGGCTGTGGTAGGCTGCCCTCATGCGGCACGAAAAAGACGCCCTCCCACCACACACTGCTCCCATGAACCTCCTAGCCCTTGATGAAGAAGGGATAGGCCGGCTCGTGCAGCAATTCGGATGGCCTCGCTACCGGACCGGTCAGATTTTGCGCTGGCTCTATCAACATCGAGCCAAGGACATCAAGCAGATGACGGACCTCAGCCAATCGGAACGAACAACGCTGGCTTCACAAGCCACGATTCAGCGCACCGCAGGCTGTACGATCTTCCGTTCAATCGATCACACAAGAAAACTCGTACTTACGCTCAGCGATGGACTCACCGTTGAAACAGTACTGATTCCCGATGAAGACCGCTTAACCCTCTGTGTGTCGACACAGGTCGGCTGTACCTTGGATTGCGGATTCTGCCTGACCGGCACGATGGGATTGAAACGCAACTTGAAGCCACATGAAATCATGGAGCAGGTGCTGACCGCCCAGGATCGCCTCAACCCTAGTGAGCGGATTACCAACCTCGTCTTTATGGGGATGGGCGAGCCCTTGGCCAACGTGGAGGCCTTGTCAGAGGCCATCCGGCGGCTCACCAACAAGCCGTGGGGGCTCGGATGGTCACCGAGACGCATCACGGTCTCGACTGCCGGCCTGGCAGCGCGATTGAAAGATATTGCGTCACTCGGTGTCAATCTGGCCATCTCGCTGAATGCCACGACGGACGACCAGCGCGCCACCCTGATGCCGGCCGTCAATGGGATCGCCTCGCTCAAAACCTTGCTCACCGCCTGCCGCCGTTATCCCTTGCCACCGACGCGACGTCTCACCTTCGAGTACGTGCTGCTGGCCGGGGTGAATGATCACGCCGACGATGCGCGCCGCCTCGCCAAGCTCGTCCGCGGAATCGCATGCAAAATCAATTTGATTCCGTTCAATGAATTTCCCGGGAATCCCTTCCGCCGTCCATCGGAACGCAACATTACTACCTTTCAAACCATCGTGCGACAAGCGGGTCTCAATGTGTTCGTCCGTAAGAGCCGTGGTCGCGATGTCCTTGGCGCCTGCGGCCAATTAGGCAACCTCTCACCTGAATACGCAGAACGCGCCTTGACACAAATCGAATCCCGTTGCTAGCATGCATCGTGCGCACCGCCCAAACATGACCTGGCTGTACTCTCGATACATCATGCAATTATCATGGTTGGTTGCGGCGAGCAGCCTCGTCTTCGCTTTCGCATTGCCCGCCTTCGCAACGGAACCTCATGAATTTATCCTCTCCAATGGGATGAAAGTCCTGTTAGTCGAAGTTCCCAAAGCTCCCGTTGCGACCGTCCAAGTCTGGTACAAAGTCGGCTCACGCAACGAAGTCATGGGCCGCGCGGGCCTCTCCCATATGCTGGAACATATGATGTTCAAGGGCACAGCCAAATATCCTAAAGGCACCTTTTCCCGTCTCATTCGCAAGAACGGCGGGATGGACAACGCCTTCACGAGCCAAGACTTCACCGCCTACTTCGAAAATCTCGCAGCCGACCGCGTCGAGCTGGCGCTGGAGCTCGAAGCCGATCGCATGCAAGGACTCCTGCTCGATATGCAGGAATTGACAACGGAGCGAGAAGTTGTGAAAGAAGAACGCCGCCTGCGCACGGAGGACGACCCACAAGGCGCGCTCGTGGAGGCGCTCTTCGCCCAAGCCTATCTCAGCCATCCATACCATTGGCCGGTGATCGGCTGGTTCGGCGATCTGGATGCCATGACCCTTGATGACTTGCAACGGCATTACGACACCTATTACTCGCCCAACAACGCCACTCTCGTCGTGGTAGGCGACATCAAAGCCGACAGCCTACTCCCCACGATCACACAACTCTTCGAACCGATCCCGCGAGGACCGGAGCCTAAACCGATTGCCACCACGGAGCCGGAGCAAAAAGGCGAACGCCGCTTCCTCCTCAAGCGGGATGCGCAAGTCCCGTTCGTCATGCTGGGCTATCGCGTGCCGAATTTTACGAGCGAAGATTCGTACGCGCTCGACATTCTGGATTCAATTCTGTCGCATGGGAAAAGTTCGCGCCTGTACCAGAGTCTCGTATACGAACAAAAAGCGGCGCTGGCAGTCGGAGCAGAATATAGCTTGCTGCAGGCCGATCCGGGCCTTTTCTACTTCTATGCCCTCGTGAGCCCAGGCCAGAAACCGGAATCGGTCGAGGACGCACTCCAACAAGAGATCAAACGCCTCCAGGCTGATCCGCCGACAGAGCAAGAACTCCAACGGGCGAAGAATCAGGTCGAAGCCACCCATGTCTTCGAACAGGACTCCAACTTCCGGCATGCCATGTTGCTCGGACAGGCTGAATCCGTCGGCGCCGGATGGCGGAAAATCGACCAGTTTGTCGAACGGATCCGGGCGGTGACGACCAAAGATATTCAGCGTGTCGCCCGCCAATACTTGACGGAAGACAATCGAACCGTCGGCACGTTGATTCCCGTGCCTCCTAAACAACCAGAGGCGCCCTCCACCGCCGCGCAACCGGGAAAGCCTTAGTCATGCCGACGACGAGACAACCTGTCGCGCCGCGACCACAGGCACCTCTCACCCTCGTGATGGCACTCTGCTTCTTGTTCTTGGCAAGCGGTTCCAGTACGGCGGCAGAAATTGCGCCGACGAAATTCGTGACGACAAACGGCATCACAGTGCTCGTCCTTGAACAACATTTCCTTCCCATCGTTGAAATCCACGCGCTGATCAAAACCGGCTCGGCGCAAGACCCTCCCGACAAAGCCGGACTCGCGAACCTCGTCGCCAGTCTCCTCGACGAAGGAACGACCACACGCACGTCAAAACAGCAGGCGGAGCAAATCGATTTCGTCGGCGGAGCCTTGGAAGCCAAAGCCTCAGAGGATTTCACCACGGCCTCCGCCCGTGTGCTCAAGAAAGACGTCGACCTCGGCTTTACTCTGCTCGCGGACATGCTGCAACGCCCCGCGTTTCACAAGCAAGAATTCGAACGGATTCGCACCCAACTCCTGGGCGAAATGGCGAGCGACAACGACGATCCGGGTCATATCGCCATGAAGGCGTTCAATCAGCTCGTCTTTCACGGACACCCCTACCGTTGGCCCGTCAATGGAACAGAGGAGACACTCAACAAAATCACCCTGGCCGACGTACAGGCCTTCTACGGACGGGAATATTCCCCCTCCCAAACCATCCTGACCATCGTCGGCGATATCACCCTTGAGCAAGCCACTGCACTCATGCAGACCAATTTTGGAGCCTGGAAGAAAGGGGCCGCGACAGCGCGGAATACAAAAAAGCCCTCGCCGGTCGAACGGAGAACGGTCCAACTCATCGAGAAAGATCTCACCCAATCCACCATTGTGCTTGGGCATGGAGGCCTTCCGCGCACTCACCCGGATTATTATTCCGTTACAGTGATGAATTACATCCTAGGGGCCGGTGGATTTTCCTCCCGCTTAATGGATTCGATCCGCGACAAACAGGGGTTGGCCTATGGGATCATGAGCCACTTCGACGCCAGACTGATGCCCGGTTCGTTCTGGGTCAACCTCCAAACCAAGACAGAGACGACGAATCAAGCCATCACCGGCGTCCTGTCAGAAATCAAATCCATTCGTGATACCCCGGTGTCCGACCAGGAACTGGCTGAGGCCAAATCATTCTTGATAGGCAGCTTCCCGCTACGATTCGATTCCACCGCGAAACTCGCGCACGTGCTCGCCCAAGTGGAATTCTATGGCCTGGGATTTGAGTACTTTTCGGATTACCCCAAATGGATAGACCGGGTCACGAAAGAAGACGTCCAGCGCGTGGCCAAGCAATACCTGGACCCTAAACGATACGCCTTAGTGGTGGTAGGCAACCTCGCCAAAGCGAAGGTCAAGCACTAGCAGTTGGTAGCTACTCTAAAGGCAGGAATCCATGATGACCGAATCCCTCCACGACAAACTCAAGACACTCCGCCAGGTAATCTCGGACATGCAGTCCGTCTTGGTCGCCTTCTCCGGCGGGATCGACAGCACCGTCGTCCTGAAAATCGCCCATGAACAACTCCGTGAACAGGCGCTTGCTATCACCGCTGTCTCACCGACGTTTCCCACAATCGAACTCGACGGCACGAAACAGGTGGCGGCAGAGATCGGCGCGCGGCATGAACTGGTCCACACCAATCAACTCGAGATTCCCGCCTTCGTACAGAACGATGCAGCCCGCTGCTTCCATTGCAAGACCGACCTCTATCAATTATTGGACGGGTTGCGTGAATCACGCGCAAGCCGGTGGATTGTGGATGGGACGAACCTCGACGATCTCGGTGACGATCGGCCAGGAATCAAAGCTGCGCACGAGTGGAACATTCGAAGCCCGCTGGTCGAAGCTTCCCTCTCGAAGTCCGATGTGCGGGCAATCGCCCAGGCTTTGGAACTCTCAAATTGGGATAAGCCGGCAGCCGCCTGCCTCTCTTCCAGGATTCCTCGCGGCATTCCGATCACGATCGAGAGTCTCCGTCGTGTGGAGCAGGCCGAAGAGATTCTACAGGCTGAGGGATTTCGTCATGTACGTGTGCGGGAGCACGGAGAGGTGGCGCGAATCGAGATTGGAGCAGAGGAGTTCTATCGGCTGAACCAACCGGACCTGCGTACGCGTATCAGCGCCAGCCTCCGCAAGGCCGGGTTCCGCTTCATCTGTGTGGACTTAGAAGGATACAGACCGGGCGGGATCAGCCTAAGCTGACCCTGCCCGATTAAAGATTTATCGCTGGTAGGATTTTGACAGCGCCTCGAGCGCCTCGTCTGCGAACTTTCTGTGGTCCGCCTCGTTCAGACTTCGCTGCACGACTTTCTCCGCAACCATCAGAGCCAAATCGGTTGTTTGGGCGCGAATATCTTGAATCGCCTTGCGCCGCTCATGATCGATTTCACGCGTCGCATCGCCTTTGATCCGCTCGGCTTCGACCGTCATCCGCTGCTCATTTTCCTCCATGAGCCTCTGCGCCCGCTCCTTTGCGGCAGCCAGAATTCCGTCCGCCTCTTTCGCGGCCGTATTCAGCTTGGCCTCGTACTCCTTAAGTTTCCGTTCCGCCTCAGACCGGTGCTGCTCAGCTTGATCGAGACTGTCCTTAATTTTCTTTTCCCGTTCTTCCAACATGCTCAAGATGCCGGGAAAGGCAAACTTGTAGAGCACAAAGAAGAGAATCGCGAACGACAGGACTTCCCAGAAAATCAGGGAAGAAAAAAAGTGAGATTCAAACTGCGGCATAGTTCACATCAGAAAGGCCGAGGTTGAGGCTGAGGTAAAAAGATTGAGTGCTTCCCTCGCCTTGACCCAGACCTAAGCCTGCTCCTACTTGCGAAAGCCCATGATGATGAAGGCAATGACCAGGCCGTACAGCGCGATGGCTTCCACCAGCGCGAACCCGATCCACATATACTTTGTGACGCGGCCTTCTGCTTCCGGCTGGCGCGCCACCACTTCAATCATCTTCCCGAAGATGTAACCGATCCCTACACCGGCTCCGGCAAACCCTGCCGCGGCACACCCCATGCCTATCAACCCTGCTGCTGCTGAATCCATTGCTTGTCTATCCTCCTTTAATGAAAACTCAATACAACCCCGAACAGGCTTTGCCCAACATGTCCTACGGCAAGGCCGCAAGAAGCGAACACCCTGAGGCGTCCCGTTTGAGTACGTCGAAGAGTGGACGGCGACTGAGAACGCTGCTGGAGAGCATTTTCTGCAGCCTGTCAGTGCGCATGGTCATCACCGCCATGCAAATGAAATGCGTCCCCTAAATAGACGCAGGTCAACATGGTGAAAATATAGGCTTGAATGAACGCGATACCCACTTCCAATCCATTTATCGCAATCGTGAACGCAAAGGGCAACCACCCAATCAACAGTCCACCACTGATCGCCATGCCGAACAGGACTCCAAGAAGCACGTGGCCCGCCGTCATATTCGCAAATAACCGAACGGCCAGTGAAATGGGCCTCGCCACCTGACTCATTATCTCAATCGGTATCATCAATGGCACTAGCCACCCGGGCGTACCGGGTGGAACGAGAACGCCAAGGTACTTCACTCCATGCAACAAGAATCCCATGACCAAGCTGAGCCCGTACACCAGGAAGGAGAACACGGCCGTCACGATAATCTGACTCGTCACGGTGTAGCTGCCGGGGATCATCCCGATAAGATTACAGAAGAGAATAAAGAGAAACAGGGTGGCGATGAGAGGGAAAAATCGCATCCCCTCTTTGCCCATCGTATCCATGATCATGCTGCGAATGAAATCCACCATGATCTCTGCCAGGCTCTGCAACTTGCCTGGCACCAGCTTGCGCGCCGATCCTGCCATCACCATGAGCACCGTCACCAGGGACACGACCACCCACATCATGACAACGGCCTTATTGATGGAAATATCCAATCCGCCAAGCGAAATCGGGATCCAGTCATGAAGTTCGAACGGATGAAGCGGACTTTCTTCCATGGCTCTTTCGTATTTTCTTTATTGAACGACGTTATGTCTTCGGCCAGCGCTGCGCAGACCGGTACGCATTCCTGACCCCTGCCACGATACCCAACACAAGACCTCCGACCATCCCCCAGGGAGTGGAACCAAAGAGGTATGTGTCACAGACCCATCCCAACCCTCCCCCGACAATCAGCGCAGCGACCAGATCTGTTCCGATCCTGATCGCTTGGCCGAGCCCGGCGTACAATGGATCTTGTGAAGGGGGCATGTCGTACCCACGGAGGAGAGTGCAATGCAGCCCATGACGCAAAGACTCTGCCGATGGCGGGCGCGCAATTCAAGCAGAATCACTGTGAAATTGTCAAGCCTGCCATGCGCTGTGACACAACCGAAATAGTGGGGTATAGTGAGCGCCGTCCACAAATAATATAGAGCGAGACCCATTCACCCATGACTCATTTCTCCCAACCATCATTCCTTGGTGGGCCACCACAGCCTCTGGTCCTCACAGTGGAGGGCCAAGGAATGACGCCCTTTGAGTTATACCGCCTGATTGCCTCTCCCTCTCAGCCATCGTTCCTACTCGACAGCGGGAGAGGCACAGATGGTGGGAATCACTTTTCATTTCTAGGGAGCAACCCCTTTTCAGTACTGACTGGGCGGCAAGGACAGGCCACCCTTCGCGCATATGATGGACGCGAACACTCCTCTCAAGATCCATTCGGAAGCCTCTGCCGCCTATTCGCCTGCCCCCAGATCGAGCCTCCTCCAGGCCTACCCCCTTTTTGGGGCGGAGCCGTCGGCTATCTCGGCTACGACCTCGTACGCGAGCTCGAAACGCTTCCGACTATGGCCAAAGACGATCTATTGCTGCCCGATCTACAATTCGGTCTGTACGACATCGTGACCGCCGTCAATCATCAAACTGATCGTCTACACATAATCTTTTGTCCGCCGATGGAACGGTTTTTAGGAGAACCCCGGGAGAAGCTCTATCGTGAAGGCTTAGATCGACTGGCTGAGTGCGAAGCCAGATTGAGTAGAAGACCCGCTCCTCCCAAAGACCTCCCTTCACTCGATCAGATGGTCTTTCACCCCGACCAAACGCAGGAGAGCTATCTCGATCGAGTCCGGCGCTGCCAGGGATATATCGCAGCTGGAGACATCTACCAGGCCAACCTGTCGCATCGATTCGTCCTGCAACCTCCCAGCATCTATAACGATGGCACAGATCGACAACCCTACGAGCAGGAACTCTATCGACGTCTGCAAGCTGTCAACCCTTCGCCCTTCTCAGGGCTTATTCACTTCGACGATGTGACGTTGATCAGTTCCTCGCCCGAACGACTGGTCCGCTTGCACAACCGGCAGGCGGATACGCGGCCGATCGCCGGAACCAGACCACGCGGACTCAACGCCCACGACGATCAACGCCTCATCGGCGAATTACTTGCGAATGAAAAGGAGCGGGCCGAACACCTCATGCTCGTCGATCTCGAACGAAACGATCTGGGCCGCGTCTGTCGATTCGGCAGTGTACAGGTTGATGAATTCATGGCGATCGAACAGTACTCCCACGTCAGCCACATCGTGTCCCATATCAGCGGCCTCTTGAAACCGGATGCCACGCCCTTCGATCTGATTCGGGCGCTGTTCCCAGGCGGCACCATCACAGGCGTACCGAAAATCCGCTGTATGGAGATTATCGAGGAACTGGAACCGGTACGCCGTGGCCCCTATACCGGATCGTTTGGGTACATCGGCTGGAACGGCAACCTCGATCTCAATATCGTGATTCGAACTTTGGTATGGTGTGCGGGAAAGGGATACTTGCAGGTCGGTGCCGGAATTGTCGCCGACTCCGATCCGGCCAAGGAATACGAGGAAACGATTCAGAAGGCCCAGGCATTTTTTAGCGCATTGCGACAAACCTAACGATGTGGATTTATCTCAATGATCGCTTTGTTAAAGAAGAAGAGGCCGTCGTCTCCGTCTTCGACCATGGTTTTCTCTACGGCGATGGCGTCTATGAAACGATTCGCTCTTACGGGAGCCGAATCTTCATGCGAGACCAACATCTTGCCCGGCTTCGCCGGTCTGCAGACGCGATCGGCCTGACTATCCCCATCCCTGAGCGCAGATGGCCGGCACTACTCCACGAAGCAATGACACGGAATGACGTCGGACACGAACGCACCGACGCATACCTTCGCATCACCATCTCCCGAGGGGCCGGCGACATTGGTCTTGATCCAGCCCTGTGCCCAACCCCCACCGTGGTGATCATGACCAAACCGCTTCACCCTCCCTCACCTGAACAATATCGCATCGGCGTGGACCTGATCGTCGCCCAAACGAGAAGGAACCTGCCCAGCGCCCTCTCACCCCAAATCAAGGCCACAAATTTTTTGAACAATATTCTGGCCAAACGTGAAGCGATCTTGGCCGGTGCCTTCGACAGCATCCTGCTCAATTGGGAGTCGCATCTGACGGAATGCACCGTCAGCAATCTCTTTTTCGTCCGAGCTGGCCGGCTTTGCACCCCAGCGCTTGCATGCGGCCTGCTAGACGGAATCACACGCGACATCGTGCTCAGCCTCGCGCAGGAAGCACGGATCCCGGTTGAGGAAGGACATTTCGGAATCGAGGCGATTCATAAAGCAGACGAATGTTTTCTTACCAACACGAGTATGGAGGTGATGCCGGTCACCATGGTAGACGGACATTCGGTGGGGAATGGGACACCGGGGCTTCTCACCCAGGAAATCCACAGACTATTTATTGCCAACCGAACGCGTTTTCTCGAACCCTAGCCGTTCCACACCCCCGCAAACCCCATTGTTTTTCCGCACTAATTTCGACTGGAGCCCAGGCACAAGACCTGCATTTTGTTGACACCCAGTGACAGACTGGTATCGTTGCAACCATGCACAACACCTTTTCTCTAATAATGACATCCCTCCGGCGGCACGCGGCCATTGGGCTCACCTCATCGGTCATAGCGGGAATTGGCTCGCTGGCCTTCTCCGTGCCAACAACCACGGCAGAAATTTATCAGTTTGTCGGGCGCGACGGTTCAATCTCCCTCACCAACGTCCCGTCAGATTCACGCTATCGAAAAATCGAAGTTGAATCCAGCCGATTCCACGCCACCTTGTCCGAGCGGGAACTCGAACCAGTCATTCGTCGACACTCTTCGCAACACCGGCTCCATCCTGCGTTGATCCGAGCCGTCATCAAAGCTGAATCGGACTTCGATCCACAGGCAGTTTCTCGTGCCGGCGCTATCGGCCTGATGCAACTGATGCCGCAGACCGCCGTGCGTCTGGATGTGCGGGATATGTACGATCCAGACGATAATGTTGGCGGAGGAACCAAGTACTTACGCCAGCTGCTCGACCGCTTCCATGGGAATTTACCGCTGGCCCTGGCGGCCTACAATGCCGGAGAGAATGCGGTCGACCGCTATCAGGCGCTTCCTCCGTTCGATGAAACCAGGCAATACGTCCGGAAGGTCCTCCGATACTACCGCACGTTCCTGGTCCGAGATGGCGTCATCATGGAACGTCCGGTCAGCCAATACGGCCCCGCAGAGTCAACAGCAACCCCCGTGATTTCCGGGATGTCTTCCCACTAACAACTTCCCCGCTCGTTAGGCGACTGTGCTGTTGCCACCCAGCCTGCTTGGCCTCCGGAAAATCAGACCGGTAATGGGCCCCGACGCTGTTCTCTCGCCACAGCGCCGCTTCCGCCACGCATTGGGCTACCTGCACCATATTCTTCACTTCCAGCGCTGCCCGACTCGCAAACGGCTGAGTCACGAGTTGGGCCCACCGTGACAATTGAGCACAGGCCCGGATAAGCGACTCCCCCGAGCGAATGACGCCGACCTGTCCCCACATCGTTCGTCTGAGTGAGCTTCGTAACTTTTCCGCATCTTCCAGTGTGCCAAATTGGCCCGCTCGGAGCGTGGCCTCCTGAGACGAAAGTGTCGGAGGCTCCTGTTTGTCGGCAAACGCCACGGCTGCCGATGCCGCGCGCGCACCAAACACCAATCCTTCGAGCAATGAATTGCTCGCCAGACGATTCGCTCCATGTACACCGCTACAGGCCACCTCCCCAGCGGCAAAGAGCCCTGGAACAGTCGTCGCACCGTTTAGCTCGGTCCAGACTCCGCCCATCATATAATGCGCGCTGGGAGACACAGGGATCCATTCTTCCGTGATATCGATATCATAGCGAAGGCACGTCGCATAAATGGTCGGAAAACGCCGCTTCACAAACTCTGCCCCTAAGTGGGTGACGTCAAGATAGACATGACGCGCTTTCGTCGCCGCCATCTCCGCCAAAATTGCCCGCGACACGATATCTCTCGGCGCTAACGCGCCCATGGGGTGGTATTGCTGCATGAACAGCGCCCCTTTATTATTGCGTAGCTGGGCACCCTCCCCTCGCATCGCTTCCGATAGCAAGAATGGCGGACTCGACGGCAAGTAGAGTGCAGTGGGATGGAATTGAACGAACTCCATATCTTGAAGCACCGCACCCGCGCGTAGCGCCATAGCCATTCCATCACCGGTGGCGTTCGGGGGATTGGTCGTCCGCGCATAGATCTGCCCAGCCCCGCCAGTGGTCAGCACGACTGCGCGAGCCGGCAGCACGAACTGGCGACCGGATCCTTCATCCAACACAACGGCTCCGCAGCAACGTCCATCGTCAACGACGAGATCCACGGTAAAGTGATGATCCATTCGCCGAATGCGCTCCTGCCGATTCACCTCGGCAATCAACACTCGCACCATCTCGTTCCCCGTCGCATCTCCCCGCGCGCGCAGGATGCGGCTTCGGCTATGGGCAGCCTCCCGAGCGAACGCGAACTTACCGCCGACTTTGTCGAACTTGGCACCCCATCCGATCAATTCTTGAATCCGATCAGGGCCTTCTTCCACGAGGACCCGCACGGCTTCCTTCCGACAGAGCCCATGCCCCGCTTTGAGTGTATCGGTTAAATGGATAGCCACATCGTCTTCTTCACTCATTGCCACCGCCACCCCGCCCTGTGCATGGATCGAACTGCTCTGAAGCGGGTGCCCTTTTGTCAGCACGATGACACGGCCGGCACGGCTCAACTCCAACGCTGCACGAAGACCGGCTACACCGCTCCCGATGACCAGGAAATCGGCCTGTGCCGGAGCACGAGATTGACGAGATGGCATGGACTACTTCTTTATGGGAGAACGTGTGGGATCGATCGTGGCCTGCCGAGCTTTCATACCGAAGGGAGCATCACCCTGAACCCCGCGCAACAGAATCGACTGTGTGCCGACCCACTGCAATTTTGTATGGCCTCGCTGACGGAGACCCGGATCGTCCGCATCTTTTTTCCACAGCCCCTGCCAATGTACGAACACATCGATGTCGTCTCCTTCGATCATAATGCGCTCAACCGCGAAGTCCAACGTGATGGCGCTAAATGTCTGGAAATCGCCCTGGGCCTCTTCCCGCAATCTGTCAAGCTGTTCAGCCGGCATCATAAGCGAGGCCAGATCCGACGAATCTTTCCTCACATACGCTTGGCGAAGTGATTCCACTGCCCGATCGATACGAAGATAGCGTTCGTGATCTTCGGGATATTGAATCTTCTTGCCCCCACAGCCGACGCCGATCAAAGAGATCGAGCCGATCAGGAGTAAGACGGGAATAATTGAAAATTTGTATGGGAGCATGATGCCGGCAGTATATAGGAGGGAGTATCAGGCAGGTCAAGCGGCGCATGAGCTGGTCCTCACCGCTCGCAGGTCCACAAGGCATTCAGTCACGCCCCAATCATGATCAACTTAATACACCGATGAGCTTGCAATTTACAGCGAAAACTTCTACACTCCGCCCCTTGCAGGAGAGATAACGCATGTCCAGTGTGCTAAAAAAACGCCGGAAAAAGATGCGCAAGCACAAGTACAAGAAGCTGCGCCGGCGTCAAAAGTTCGAACGTCGTAAAAGCTAGGCTTCGCCCGAGAAGGGGGAGGAGGGGGAGGTGCCCGAAGGCAAGAAGGTTCGCATCCGCGTCCGGACTGTGAACTGCGTCTACGTTGGCGACTTTCTCATTCCTCCTATGAGGAATCGTGTATCCGATGCGATCAACGAAGAGCAACGCCTCTTTATCAGCCTCACCGACGTGGTGATCGATGAGAAGGAGCGCTCGGATTTCGTGGCCATCAACAAGAACCTGATCGAGTCCATCGCACAGCTATAACTGCCGACAACGCCGCCAGCTTGCCTCTCCCCCCCGCACTGTTCTCACCTGGTTTTCCGTAGCCACCTCCTCTAAGATTACCTCTTCATTATGTCCACCTTCTCACGATTTCTCCCGTTCCTGAAGCCCTATCTGTCCCGCATGGTGCTGGCAGGCCTGCTGGTCATGAGTGTCGCCGCCATCAATCTGGCCCTACTGCGGCTGGCCGGCACCTTGTGGGACATCATTACCGTGCAGCACGACCAGTCCAGAATGACGGATATGATCACCGTCTTTCTTGGACTCGTCATCCTGCAGGGGATCTGTTCGATGGGCCATAGCTATCTAACTGCGTGGATTTCTCAGCGCATCATCGCCGACTTTCGCCGGCATCTCTTTGCGCATCTGCATACCCTATCAGTGAGCTTCTTTGCCCGCAGGCGAACCGGCGAACTCCTCTCACGGCTCATGAACGATGTGACGGTCATTCAATCGGTCGTCACCGAAACACCAATCGACAGTGCGAAACAGCTCGTGACCTTCATCGGAGGGATCACGTTCTTGCTGATGATGAATTGGAGGCTCTGCCTCTTGATCCTGGTTTTGCTCCCGTTGCTCGTTCTTGTGGCCAAGATCTTTGGACGAAGGCTGAAATCCCTCTCGACCTCGATTCAAGATCACACCGCTGCAATGAGTACCTTGATCGAGGAAGTGATCTCCGGCATTCGGATCGTGAAGTCCTTCGTCCAAACACAGCGCGAAAAGACCAGGTTTGCCGCGCAAGTCGAACAGACCTTAGCGTTGACGATGCGAAAGGCCGGTGTCATGGCGGTGTTTATTCCCGTCATCAGCCTCCTCACCTTCTCTGCGGCGGCGGCGGTGTTGTGGTATGGGGGACGCCAGGTCATCGACGGGAGCGTGTCGCCGGGCGATCTCTTTGCCTTTGTTCTTTTTGCCGGAATTCTGATCGGCCCCTTCAGTTCCGCTGCCCGCGTGTTCGCGCAGATCAAGGAGGCGCAGGGTGCCACCCAACGGGTGTTCGAAATTCTGGACACCCGTGCCGAAGTGAGCGACTCCCCCACCGCCACGTCGCTGTCCACCGTCTCGGGACACATCCGGGCGGAGCACGTCAGCTTTGCCTACGATCCACGCCAACCGGTCTTGACGGATGTGTCGTTCGAAGCCAAGCCAGGCGAACTGGTCGCCATCGTCGGTCCCACCGGCGCCGGAAAAACGACCGTAATGAACTTGCTCCACCGTTTCTACGATCCAACTGAGGGGTACATCACCATCGACGGACACGATCTCCGCCAGGTCACCATGGATAGTTGGTATCGGCAGATCGCACTGGTTCCGCAAGAGACGATCTTGTTCGGCGGGACGATTCTCGACAATATCCGCTACGGATACGAGAAGGCCACTCAGGAAGAGGTGGTGGCAGCGAGCCGTGCGGCCCATGCCCACGACTTCATCATGAGCTTCCCGGACCAGTATCAGACCATTGTGGGGGAAAAGGGAATCAATGTGTCAGGCGGACAGCGGCAACGCATCGCCATCGCCAGAGCCATCGTGAAAAATCCACGGATCTTGTTGTTGGATGAAGCCACCTCTGCCCTCGACAGTGAATCGGAGCGACTCGTCCAGGAGGCACTGGAACGACTCATGAAAGGCCGAACCACTTTTGTGATCGCCCACCGCTTGACGACCATCCAACGAGCCGACCGCATCCTTGTCCTCAACAAAGGACGCCTTGTGGAGACCGGCACCCATGCCGAACTGATGGATCGTAAAGGACTCTACCAGTACCTCTACACCCTGCGGCTCATCGAACTTCCCTCCTAGCAGGATGCTGAAAAAGTCCGCCAGCTTCGTTTCTACTCCAGATTGCTCCAGCACTGGTGGCTTACGTCCCGATCGTTTCAATCACCTGCATGTCTTCAGCTGTGAGGGTGAGCTGTTCAGCTTGGATATCCTCTTTCATATGTTGCGGATTCGTGGTGCCGGTCAAGGGGAGCATCCCGACCTGCATGGCAAACCGAAACACGACTTGCGCGAGACCCGTCCCTAAACGCTGAGCAATGGCGCGCATTCCTGGATCGGCAAAGACCTCTCGATTGGCAGTCAACAACGAAAATCCTTGATAGATGATCCCATGGACCCGGCAGATCTCCCGCACCTCTTTGTCCCATCCAAGTGCGGCATAACAGCGGTTTTGCACCATCATGGGCTTCACCGCCGCCCGGGAACAGAGTTGGGTGAGTTGCTCAGCCGTGACGTTGCTGATACCGATCATTTTCGTTTTCCCTGACAGATAGAGTCCTTCGATGGCGGCCCACACCTCCTGGTCCGCATCTCCTAACCCACGTCGCTGATAGGGACCGCGTAAGACATAGGAGTCGAGGTAGTCGGTGTGCAGATGAGCCAACGAGCTGTCGAAGGACTGAATCACTTGGGTGGTGAAATTCGCCGAAGCGTCGTAGGGGGTGCGATGGTCCTGGCCATTCGTGGGCGTAAACTTTGTTTGCAGAAAGAGGCGATCGCGCGTGACCCCTTGCTGCTCGAGAGTCAGCAGGGCCTCCCCCACCAGAGCTTCTTGGTAATGGATCAGTTGGTTGGCCGTATCGATGGCTGTGAAGCCCGCCGCCACGGCTAACTGCACCAGTTGCGTCGTGGCCTCTTTTTTCCACGCTGTGCCATACATAAACGAAGGAACCGGCACATTATTGTAGGAGGTCAAGGGCATGCCATACTCTCCAAGGTGAACAGACTGCTGATGCCTGGCGGGGTGCGTGACGATGGGGTACGATGAGGCGAGGCCGCGGCGGCAACGCAGCGGCCTCGCGATGTTTCCCAAGACGACGCTACTTGCGGACGGCGATCCCGTGGGGATCCGCGGTATCTGTTCCCTCTTTCATATTCGTAACGACCGCCTGCCCCTTATAGTGACCGACCTTCCCTCCACCATCCACATGAATGACACCGACGCCAGGAATCGTCCCTTTGGCATTGTGCGCCATCTTGTCATTCCCTGTAAGCGGGGTAGGACCGCGCAGGCTGACGAACACATACTGATTGTCCGGCGCGTTGTCCAAGAGATCAGGAGCTGGATCCTTGTTCCCATCCGTCACCAGATCGATCGAGCCCACGCTCAGGTTCGAGACCGTATCGATGATTTCAATATTGTTTCCTGCTCGGTCGGCACTCCAGACATAACGTCCGACCGCAGCCATCCCATGGGAGTCGGCAAATTGATCATCCCGTTGAGACACCAACTTGGCTGAAACAGATTTTGGAAGGGTGGAAAGGTCGAGGGCATAGATATCGTAGGAGAGAGGCGCGATCGGCCAGCCGCCGCCGGAATTGACATACATCGTCTCGCCGACCTGAATGCCGCCACAGCCGGCAGGATGGATCTCATTATTGTTGAGTGTGGCCACAAGGCTCATCGGCGTGGTGGTGACATCGAATACGAATAGCCCACCTCCCCGCAGCGTCACAAAAGCATAGCGACTGGATGACTCCGTGATGGGGCATATCGGCGAGGTATCCGGGCGTTCCCCACCCTCCAACAAGGCAAGATTCACCACATCCTTTTCGGGATCGAACTTGTATGTATGCGCGGCATAGTCAGTCCAAATGCGGATAAACTTCTTCTCCAATATATTCGCTGCAATCGCCATCTTCTGATCGGCCGTCGGCCAAGCCGCATGGGCATTCTTCCCCATCGACAAGCAGGCCTCCGGTTTACGCGTCTTGGCATCCATAAAGAGCACGTGGCCGCTCAGAAATGAGAGGATCACATGATCTTGGTCCTTGTTGAAGAACAGCATGTGCGGACGCCGGACTGGTTTTTTGGTTGCCGCCTCGCAAAATGTGTTGATATCGCCAGAAAGATCGATGGTAACGGCCGGTTTTGCAGCGGCAGGATTCGCCGCGAGCGCCGCACCGTCATAGATATAGAGAAAGCCGCCGCTTTCTTTCCCCGTATCGGATTGATCCGTCAGCCACACTTCATAGGCGGAAGCTGGAGCCATGCCTCCCATTCCTACCCCTGCTCCAACCAGGGTGGTCGCCACAAGAGCGAGAATAAGACGAGACAGACCTCTGCTCGCCAAACCGTGAATTGTCATAATCGGCCTCCTTTTAACAAACGTGACAGGCGTGAATTCAGTCTCTTGCTAACAGAACAGACAATGACTTTCATGCTCTTAGAAACGGCTATAGGGTAAGAGGATTCTCGTGGGAGATCAATAGCCTGCCTATCTCTGGCGATAGAAAAACAGCTCCTGTACACAATGGGCTAGGGTCGAGGCCAAGGTTGAGCGAAGACCTGACTTTCTTCACCTCAGCCTTGAGTTGAGCCTGAATATTCCAATTAGGGCCCGGGTTGAGACGATGCCCGGTTCGCAGTGCTCTGCAAATCCACATCGAGTAGAACGACACTGCCTGGCTCCTTGGATTCAATCCGTGTCGGCATCCGATCGACAACCAGTTTGGCCAAGGGCACCGCGACGATGTGCGGAACCTTGATCGAAGGATTGGAATAGAGCCCGATCCGGACATTCTGTGGCCGCTCACGTGACGTCAGCTGAGACTTGAGGCTTGCCTCCACAAACCCCACCAGCATTCCACTGCCGTCAGCAAGCTTATGGATCTCAAAGGCATTGGAGACGGGCGGCATCTGTTCCAACGAGAGATCAGGACTTCGCGTGATCAAAGCCATGCCCAGGAGCTTGGGGGTAATAAATCCAAAGCTCCCTGTCGGTGCGACCGAGAAACGGATCACTGAGGTGGAGGAACTGAGTTTAAGTACCCCGTTTTTAGCCCGCAAATGACGCCGTAATTTCATTTCACTTCCAGCCCTCTCGATAAAGACCGCAGCCGGTGCAACTTTTTTCACAGAGAGCATCTCCGTCTCACCTCCCTGTGCCCCAGCGAGCGAGACCAAGTTGAGGCTCATGAAGGTCAGGATAAGCAGGGAGCCGGCGATGAGGTAAGGAACGGGCTGGATTCGAGTCAATCGTGTGACGCGGTCAGGCATGGCTGCGAGTCCTCCCCGTAAGGCGATAGAGAACGAATCTCTTAGACCACGGCTACTCTTTATCAAGATTGCCCTGCGGTGCAATCGAAGACCCGTGAAGCCGGAACCGTAGGGCGTGAGGAATGAAACGGAAGAAACGGAACGCGGCGCGCCACGAAACGAGGACTAACGCATTTCTTCGCCGCTGTAACGAGAGGAGACTCTTGAGCTGACCCCATTACGCACAGGAATCTGCGTGGCAATTGTACAGGCGATGAGCGAGGCTCCGTTGCGAAACGACTTCGTGGTCAGTCGTACAGAGGAACCGTGCGAAGAAACTTCCGCATCTCCCAGAACGATGGATGAGGCTCGTTCAATTGAGGATACTTCAAGTCGATTTGAACGTTGTAGAGGGGAGTTTCCCCTGTTTCGACTTGGGCAACCTGATACCAACAATCGTACTTTTGCCCCCAGCGATCCAGATACCGTAGCCGGATATAGCCATTGTTAATGGGCTTTGCGCGAACCGGCGCGTCCGGGCCCAAGACAATAGACGCCACGTGCTTCTGATACCGTGGACCACGAGGATAAACTTTCTTCACAGCGAAATTACCTTCCCATCCACCCATGTGCAGAAGACAATCGTACGCCACACCCCCACCCACATTCTCGATTTCCGGGTAAATGGTGAGCACATTCCCTGAACTCATCGCAGACAGGTTTGTAATGCGAAGATCAGGTTGCTCCGCGCGGAACTCCTCCTTTGTTCGGGTCACGAACGCATACAGGTAGAACGAAGCGATAGCCCCGACAACAAGAAGAGAGACCAATCCAAGCAGCAACAACCAATCCATGACCGGCGGTCTATACCAATTAATAATCTCGCGCTGAATCTGAAACGGAGAGAGGCTACGTTCTAGCGTGGCAAGTGTCAACCAGAAGAAGCAGGAGGTGGCGGCACATCAAAAGGCAGGACACCGAGCGCCGCGCAATGGGAACTGAAACCCGTTCTTCTTTCGTTTTAGTCCCATGCTAGGCATCTTATCTTGGATCGACTATAGTGGTTTATGAAACTCAGTGCACCAGGACCTCTTTCAGTAGAGGCCCTGGTGGCCTTAATGATGGCTAGTCCTCGGAGTCTGTCCTAGCCCTATTCCACTTCGACAATAATGGTATGGGTGGCCGTGACAAGATCGTGGTCCTTCGTGGCGCCAGTCACGGTGATCTTGTGATCTCCCTTGCTCAGGCCCTTGAACGTCCCGGAAAAACCCTTCTGATACTGACCGTCCAGGTACACATGGACATGTGTCGCTTGGGAGCCCTTGGTCAACTCGTACTTCAGTTCAAAGCTGTCGTCGACCTCTTCCCCGTCCTTGGGAGATGTAATTACAACCTTCGACCCGTCTTCGACTGGTGGCTTAACTGGTTTATCCTCTGCAAAGGCTGGTGCCCCGGCGAGACAGCCCGCCAACACGATCCCTAATCCCATGAGCCCGATACGTCCCATCATCTGCATCGCGACCTCCTTGGTTGAACCAACTGAATGGACACTGCAGCTTACCATCGCCTGCGGGCTATCTGCTTGTCTGACTTCTCATCGCTCTCCGATGGAGAATCTCTGGCAATCTACTTCTCAGGATTGCCCCAGTCAATCCGCACATACGCGCATCGAAGCGCTTTTCTATCTTCTCCCTTGAGGGCAGGCTAGAGGGTCTCCCACTGCGCGTGTTCAACGAGGGTCTTCCGAGACCGCGCGTTGCACGAGCACAGGAGACCCTCTAGCCTGCCCTCGCATGCCCCTTCTGAGCGTGCGCGTTCTGCGAGCAGGAGGACGACCAGGCTGTCCATCTCACCCTTCCGAGACCGCGCGTTGCGCGAGGATCGGAAATTTAGGGTCAGGCCTGCGTATTGACTTATTGAAGGTGGAACTCGTTCGCGCGCGGGAGTTTCATGTATGTCCCGCCGTTACTCATCGCCATTCGGGTCTGATCCGACTGATGGCGCAAGAGCAAGGGGTTCGCATCTTGTACCCCACACAGTAGAGAGAACGGAAGGGCTAGTTTTTGAGTTTGGTTGTGGGTTGAGCGGCGATGAGTGCCAGTTTTTCTGACCGGGCTAGGGATTTGATCGCAGCCTCGCGTGTGAGAGCGGCGCTTTTGGTGCTTCGATATTCGGCATACCGCACCCTCAATGGACTTCGCTGTTTCGTGTACTTTGCGCCTCGGCCTGCCCTGTGCTCTTCCAGCCGACGCTCCAGATCATTGGTGATGCCGGTGTACAGGCTGTTGTCCGAACACTCCAGGATGTAGACAATCCACTTCATTCGAATGACTCCACTTTGTCCCAAGATATTGGCTTCTAGAGGCCGCAGCGAGTATGCAAGCTGAGGTCAAGGTTGAGTGAAGATCAGATGTTCTCATCTTAGCCTCCATCTTAGCTTAGCCTGAACTTCAACTTTCTCCTCGCATGGCCAACTGCGCAGAATGCTCAAAAAGGCCGTCCTCTTCGTGTGTGGTTTGTCTGGTTCATCTGGTCTATCTGGTTTGTTTTGTTGCTTGACCCAGAGAAACCAAACAAACCAAATAAACGAGACAGACCCAATAACGGTCTTCTTACGCTGGCGGACTTTTTCAGCATCCTGTTAAGGTCCCTCAGTGTCCCGCCACTCCCTCCCATTCACGTCTGCCCATATTTCATGCACCATTCGTTGCTCGAGACCATACCATGTTCCCTTGTCTCGCAGATTCTGCAAGTATTTCATATCAGCATCTTTCAGAGTCTTTGGGCGCGGTGTGAGAGCGAGCAATTGGTGGATGGCCTCTCGCTCCCTTAGCGAAGGGCGCACAATTTGCGAGCCTTCAAGGAACGGCCCTTTCCGTGGCGCCTGACTCATCTGCGTCAATTGCATCGGGATACGTGAAGTATCTTCAGCACGCAACACCGGTATCGCCGGCATCATATTCATCGTGATTGCCAAAAGAAGGACAATCAAAACTCTTCGCGTCCGGCGTTCAAAGAGAACCGTGATAGTCATGGTTTCATGCCTGGAGCGGTCGTTGTTCATGGACAGCGCTCGACCGTTCGTTGCCTCATTTGTTGATGGGGGCAAGCGGGTGTCCGTTGTCCGACATACACTTCCAAAACTTAAATCTCTCTCTATCTATGCCGACACTATTGATGATGCCGCCGTCCGCATGAGCTTCGAAATGGCCACCCGGCACTTCTCTTTCAACTGTCTTCATGCAGAGACCAACCACACGATCGAGTTCACGCCGTTGTGCCTCTGAGGGCGCTGGATCGAACGGGATTGTTTTAAAAGACCTTCTATCCAGTGGTGTGAGTGGCTCGGCAGCGTTGACCAGCAACGAGCTGAACACCAAGCAGGCGGATGAAGCAATTACTGTCAGTGTTATGCGCTGAGCAGAGGTGAGGCTTTGCGCAGGGACGCGACGATGGGGATACATAATTCTGTCTGGTTTGCACGCTGTGTTCATGAGATGGCTTTAGAGGTTAGCCCCATTGATGACGGAGCAAGGTCAAAACGGCTGCCGACGGGTAGCAGGAACTCTTGTAAAATACGATTGATCCAACCGTGAAACGGTACGATTTCATAGGACCGTATCTCGAAATACCCGTTGCCGGTTTGTACGAGGAGTCTCCCCGATCGCTTTGACATGATTTCTCCAGGCGCTCTCCCTGACGAAGGCCCCTCTTGAGGTTGCGCATCGTAAATCTTGATGGTTGTTCCATTGAGACAGGCTGCGAGCGGTTCATGGGGCTGTAACGCGCGCCATAGATTGGCAATTTGTTTTGCAGACCCGTTCCAATCAAGAACGGTGTCGGCTGCCTTTATCTTTCCAAAATAGCTGCGTTCCGCGATATTTTGCGGCTTGGGGTCGATTGTTCCTTGCGCCATGGCATTGACGGCTTCTGTCAGGAGCGTTGCTGCTGCACGGTGTTGTCGCTGGGTCAGTTGCCCATTAGTCTCGCTCTCTCCGATAACCAGTTCTTGTTGGGCGACAATGTCTCCTGCATCAATTTTTTCTGTCATCACATGAACGGTGACCCCTGCCACCGACTCCCCATTCTTGAGCATCCAAAATGCCGGATGTGGTCCTCCGTAACGAGGGAGCAGTGAGGGGTGACAATTTAAGATTCCCAACCGGGGAGTGTGGAAAATTTCCCCCTTGAAAATCTGAGAGAAGAAATAGACCACGATTAGATCTATGTTCAAGCCCTTCACATATTCAATAAATTCCGGAGAGTTCACATTAGAGGAGGTAATGCGCGGGATCTTTTCCTTATCGAGCCATCTCCAGGCATCGAACCGGGGTTGAATCGTCCGTATCGGTTTGGATCGGCACAACATCGCTCTGAGGATGGCCCTGGTCGTATAACCAAGGCCGTCACCCTTTGGGCTTCGCTTCCACCTAGGGCGAGCCCAGGCGACAATAGTATGCCCGCTCGCTTTCAATTGCAGGCCAAAATCCCAGTCGTCAATCTCTGAAAGGACTAAAAGACGCAGAGAGGGTACGTGAGAGATCGCAGAGGCCGCTTTCGCGCGGGGGTCGGGGCTCATAGCTTTTCACACCGACGTAACGCTGGATCAGCTTTCTTTTTCGGCAGCATATAACGCGAGAGCTTTGCGCTACAATGGGGGATCAGCTCTTCGGAAATCATCGTTATGTCAACTCGGCAACCCATAATGACCTTAGCCCGCAATATTCATGAATGCTCCTGCTGCAATCACCAATGTTTGGGCGAGAGGCGCGCGGCCAGAGGCTAGGGGCGAAGATTTCCAGCCGAAAGCACGGATCTTCCCTCTAGCCACTAGCCTCGCGCCCCTGGCCTGTTGGCGCGATTTCGCCACGAACCGTCATGAATAATGCGGGCTAGTGATCGTTCACAGCCGCACGGTGACGGCTTTCACCTCCGTATAGAGTTCAAGCGCGTCGTGACCCATCTCGCGGCCCCACCCAGATTGCTTGTAGCCCCCGAAGGGCAGCGCAGCGTCAAAGATGTTGTAGCAGTTGATCCACACCGATCCTGCGCGCAGTTCGGCCGCGATGCGGTGGGCTTTGCCGACATCGCGGGTCCACACCGCTGCCGCCAGGCCATAGATGGAATCGTTCGCCGCCCGGAGCACCTCGTTCAAGTCCGTAAACGGCACTGCGCATACAACCGGCCCGAATATTTCCTCCTGCATGATCTTCATCTTCTGCGTGGTATCGACCAGCACAGTCGGTTCCACAAAGTAGCCCTTGTTGCCCAGCTTGCGCCCGCCGACCACCGCCTTGGCGCCCTCGGAGAAGCCCGACTCCAGATAGCCAAGCACGCGCCGTTGCTGCTCGTCCGACACCAGTGGGCCCATTTGAGTGGCGAGATCCATGCCCGGTCCGACCTTGATCTTCTTCGCGTCATCAGCCACGCCCGCTACCACCTTGTCGAAGATACCCTTCTCGATGAAGAGCCGGGAGCCTGCGCAGCAGCACTGGCCTTGGTTGAAAAATATCGCGCTCGAAACCCCGGGTATGCTTGCCTCTATATCGGCATCAGAGCACACGATGTTAGGGGATTTTCCTCCGAGTTCCAACGACACTTTCTTGAGATTCCCTGCCGCTGCCCGAAGTATGAGCTTTCCCACCTCGGTGGAACCAGTAAAGGCCACCTTATCCACGTCTTGGTGCGCTGCCAGTGCTGCGCCGGCGGTTTCCCCGTACCCTGGCACGATGTTGACCCCCCCGTTCGGGAATCCCGCTTCGCAGATCAGCTCGCCGAGTCGAAGAGCGGACAGTGGTGTCTGCTCGGCAGGTTTCAGGACGATGGTGCATCCGGCGGCCAATGCCGGGCCTAGTTTCCAGGCAGCCATGAGCAGCGGAAAGTTCCATGGGATGATCTGGGCCACCACACCGACCGGCTCGCGTAACGTGTAGGAGTGATATCGGGCGCCGGGCGTGTAGGGCACTGAAATGGGGATCGTGTTGCCTTCGATTTTGGTCGCCCAACCAGCCATGTATCGGAAGTGGTCCACGGCCAGCGGCACATCGGCTGCGCGGGCCACGCCGATCGGTTTCCCGTTATCGAGCGACTCCAGTTGAGCGAATTCTTCCAGATGAGACTCGAGAAGGTCGGCGAGCTTCCAGATCAGCCGTCCGCGCTCCGAGGCGGTGAGCGTGCGCCACGGGCCGCCCTCGAAGGCTTTCCGTGCAGCCGTGACCGCCCTGTCAACGTCGGTGCTGTTGCCTTCGGCCACGTGGGCCAGGACTTCTCCCGTGGCCGGGTTATAGGTCGGGAAGGTTTTTCCCGACGCGGCCTCGAGCCACTTACCGCCAATCAGCATCTTCCGTGGCGCGCCGACAAAGCTCAATACTTTTTGGTGAGTCGGGATTTCCACCGGTGCCGTGCTCATGTGGTTCCTCCTCTCTGAATGTATAGTGCGGCGATGTCAAATAGTAGAACTGAGGGCAGAGACACCACATTATACATGAATCGAAATACGGTGATGATCCCGAAAGAATGGGATCTATAGGTTGAAAGTCAGATGGAATGCCATTGCCGTTTGCTGGAACCACTGTGACGAGGCACCTGGACGTGATCGATCTAGCCTAGGTAGACGGGCTCGCCGCTCAGCCAGTCAACATACTGGGTGTGATCAACAATCCATTGACAGGGACGCTAGCAGCACGTAGCTTGGCACGAATTTCGTCTGGTGAGCGCGTCTCATGTGCTTGCCATTCTCTCCGAGGTCAAGCGCCTCTCTTGAGGCAGGACACACTGATCATTGTTACGTTTCGCATGTATTGAGCATTGAGGATCTCATCCATGACTGACCAGGCGAGCGAGAGCCCTAGCTATCAAGGGCCTGCGCTCTTTTCATATGGGTTCAGACCGTTTTTTCTTGGCGCTGCGCTGTTTGCCGGCGTGGCGGTCCCTGTCTGGATTCTGGTCCTTGCCGGGGTCGGTGGCTCGGACATACTCTCTCCCGCTCGGAATTGGCATGTGCATGAGATGGTCTTCGGCTTTCTCCCCGCAGTAATCACAGGGTTTATGCTCACGGCCATTCCTAACTGGACTGACCGTCCGCCGATTCGAGGGCATGAGTTGATGCTGCTCGTGACCCTGTGGCTGGCCGGACGTCTGCTGATTGCCATGCCATGGTTCTCGCCCCTCGTGTCCGCCGTCGTCGACGTGGGGTTTCTTGTCGCGGTGGCAGGGCTGGTCTGGCGAGAAATTGCCGCGTCGAAAAGCTGGGATCGTGCGCCGATGGGGGTGCTGGTGAGCCTGTTGGCCGGCGCCAACATCCTGTTCCATGTGCTCAACCTGAGTGGGGCGGAGACGGATCGTCCCGAGCGCATGGCGCTCGCGATGGTCATGATGCTGCTGACGCTGATCGGCGGACGCCTGATTCCCAACTTTACCGATGAATTACTGGTTGGATCCGGCAGGGCGGAACGGCCTGCACCATTTTCCCGATACGATGGCCTATCGATCGCACTCGTGGGATTGGCTGTTGTATTTTGGATCGTTGATCCGCACTCCATGGCGACTGGATGGCTGTTCGTGGCGGCCGGGTTGGCCAATCTGGGTCGTCTGGTACGCTGGTACGGCTGGCTCACATGGCGTGAGCCGTTGGTGTTGATCCTGCACGTTGGATATGGCTGGTTTGCATTGTCGCTGCTCATACTAGGAGGCGCGATCTTCTGGATTGGTCTGCCGAACGAGGATGCGGTGCATGCGTTTACCAGCGGCGCAGTGGGTGCGATGACTCTGGCGGTGATGACCCGTGCGAGTCTGGGCCATACGGGGCGTCCCCGGCACGCGGGTCCTCTGACGGTCCTCATCTATATGCTGGTCAACCTGGGTGCTGTATTGAGGGTATTCGGTCCGATGACGGACCTCCCGACCAATCTTGTATTGGGTCTAGCGGCAGGTAGTTGGAGTGGGGCTTATCTGTTGTTTGCCATGGTCTATGGACCCTTCCTTCTTCGCCCGAGCCTCGACGAGTAACGGGCTGATCGGCTGAACCCCTACTGGTATCGTCTGAAATGAGTCACCCTCAATCCTGCGCAGGCTCGAAGGTGGTGATCGCCGTTCGATCGGTCGGTCCAACGAGGTCGTCGCTGAGGTACTCGCCAGTCCGGAACTGATCGGGGCGCTGTTTGCCGGTCTTTCCGTCGATGATCCGATCGTGCGGGCTCGGGCCGCTGACGCCGTCGAAAAAATTTCGGCGATCCATCCGGAATACCTGCGTCCCTACAGATCCAAACTTGTTGGTGATCTCGCTCACTGCGAGCAGAAAGAAGTTCGCTGGCACGTTGCCCAAATGCTGCCTCGCCTTCGGTGGAACATACGCGAACAGAAGCAGGTGTATGACATCCTTGCAGATTATCTGCGCGACTCCAGCAGCATCGTGAAGACTTTCGCCATGCAAGCGCTAGCGGATCTCACGACGCAGGCCCCCAAGCTTCGCCCCGACGTCCTGCGACGAATATCGAATTTCACCGCGCATGGCACCCCTGCCATGCGCGCGCGTGGACGAAAACTCATCGCGAATCTATTGAGTGCCAGTACAAAGGGCAAGCGGCCCCTTCCGGTCAGCTCATCGGTGCGTGGTGGATCGATGGGTGGTTGAGGGAAGCAGAGATTACTTGGATAGAGTCCTCGACAGACTCAGCTTGCTGTTCCTGTGCGCGTCCGAATCGATCTGTTTCAGGGCGCTGAGCTGATCGGACAGTTCCGCGATGCGTTTATCGCGACTACGAATCCGCTGTCGAAGAGTGTGTACGGCTAGGTCCGGGTTTTTGGCCGTTTCCCCAGCCCGCAATGCGATGGACGCATTTGCTGCACGCTGTTGTCCCAGCCATGTGCGCACTAGTCCTTTCATCACCGATAGCGCCCCATTGGGTTCGTCGGCGGGAGTGGGATGGGAAGTCCGGTTGGAAAGAAATCGAATCCAGCGCGCGCTTGAATCCGAAAAAGGACCTTTCGGCGCGGTGGCAATCGCCTGCTGAAAAGAGGCCGTTGCCGCTTCTCCATTCTGGAATAACGCGATCATCGCACGTGTGAAATGCACCTGATCGCAAGACTGGTGCTGTGTGCAGGTGCTCAGCAAGGCTTCTTGTTCGCGCTGGACGGTTTGCAAGATGACCGTGTCGGTTGCATCGGCTTGAAATAATGGCGCAGAGCCAGACGGAGGTGTGCTATTCACCATCGCGCATCCCCATAACATTGCCGTCATCAAGAGCCCTGATCCATAACGAAGCCACATCGCAATGCCCCTTCGTGTGACGAGATTTCAGTGTCGTTGCTAAGACAAGCTTAGCAGATGATACGGATCTTGACGGATTTGAGGCAGAGGCGGAAGCACGCAAAAAACAAGGACTTGCTGCTTTTGGGCCGCCTTGTCCGAGCGTGTGCTTGAGGGGGAGAGCCATGAAGATATTTCACGTCGCCTTGGGCGTCGCAGATGTGAAGCTTCGCTGCCGGGCACGATGTGAATAGGACTCTCCGGGAGCGCATGATGGCCGACCAGCAGGCGGCAAAGATCTAGCAGATCTGGTCATCATCCGCGCGGGGGGCGGTTCTCTGGTTCACCTTGTTGTGTGCTGGTGATACCGAACGGCGGCGGACACGGCTGTCCGTGGCTAGACTACTTGCTCACAAGGAAGGACGAATACATGAAGAGGGAAGGCATTGTCCTTTTGATGCATCCCCTGTTCCGCTTTCAATCGCGTGAATCCATCGATGAGGCGGTAGGCAAGCGGTTCCGATACCGCGGTGAGGATCATACAGTTGGCGCCGGGTGACAGTAAGAACTGAACGGTGGGTCCGGTCTCCCCTCTGCCGGCTACATTGTGCAGTTCAGTAAACGCGTTGACGTCGTATTCTTTCAGCAGGGCATGGATGTGTTCTACCATCGACTGACGAAAGACGATCAGCAGCATTTTCATAGTAGGCACTCCTATGCAACCGCGAGAGGGGTCGTCACAAAAGCTGACGATTGTTCAGCCTGCGACTCTGCTCACTGTATAGGGTAGAGTCGAAAAAAATACAAGGACTACTCCATCTGCATCTTCTCTTACGCGCTCCAAGAAGAGGAGAAAATGAAAGGGACGTGAGAGGAGGTCTGTACTCATACGTTCCTGACTCTGTATGCTCTTTGGGTGTTCAAAGTCCCACGACAGACATCATCACTCACACGTTCGTTTGTTCTACGTGGGGCCGGACGGCTGCTCGGTCGTAATCAACGCCTTGCGTACCACCAAGAACAGAACGAGGTGGATACGCATTGGGCTTTCCAGTAGACTTGTCTCCCAACGAATCGCGACGGTGGTGTGCCGGGCTGCAAAGGCCAGATGTAGCAGACGTGCCAGGCGCTATACCATTCGCAGCTTCTTCAGTCGGGATAGTGTTGCTAACAGGAGGCATCAGATGAACGATCAAGACACAAAACGCGCGGTTGAGATTCTCAATAAAATAATGGAGCATGAGTTGGCGGGAGTCGTACGCTATACGCATTACTCCCTCATGATCTATGGCTATAACCGCATTCCTATCGTCTCTTGGCTGAAGAGTAATGCTGACGAGAGCCTTGCCCATGCGTATAAAGCAGGAGAACTGGTCACCTTACTCGGCGGCCACCCGTCGCTGAAAATCGGGACACTCCTGGAAACTGAGAAGCATGACGTGGGAGATATCCTGCAGGAAAGCTTGGAGCACGAGAAGGCCGCCGCCGCCGCCTATTACGAACTCCTGAAAGTCTCCGAGGGAAAATCCGTTCTGTTGGAAGAATATGCACGAGAGATGATCGTCGGCGAAGAACTGCACCTTGACGAGGTGAACAAGATGTTGCGCAAGTCAGGTGATGTGAAACCGTTTCGCTCCTAACCCTTCAATCAATCGGAAAAGAAAAAGAGTGTCTGTGAACCATTTCGTGGTGTGAGTGCAGCGGAGACTCATCTCGCCCTCTGTGATAAAATTTGCGACCCATTACTAACTTGATGGAGGAGGACGTGACATGTTGAAGGAAGTGGCCGGAGATATTTTGCTGACTAAGGCGGAGGCCCTGGCGCATGGCGTCGCACCGAACGACAACTTTGCAAACGGGTTAGCCTTGGCACTCAGAGAGCGGTGGCCGGCAATGTATAAGGACTTCAGGCATTACGCTCAGACGTTTACCCCCAAGAGCGGCGAGTTATGGACTTGGTCAGGCGTCGGAGCTGTTCGGATTATAAATCTGTTTACTCAGGAGGCTGCTGCCAGTCATGGGGGCAAGCCGGGCCGGGCCACGATTGAGAACGTGAATCACTGTCTCAAAGCATTGGGCAAGGTGATCGAAGCTGAAAAGTTCAAGAGCGTTGCGCTTCCACGGTTGGCCACTGGTGTGGGTGGACTCGACTGGAAAGACGTGAAGCCGTTGATGGAAAAACATCTCGGCCACCTATCCATCCCCGTGTATGTGTATGGCACCTATCATCCTGGGGTTCAGGCAACAGAATAGGGCTGGGGCGAACTAGAGGAAGTGAAAGGGCGGCCTGGGTGATCCCGTGCTCGCGGAACCCCCACCTCAGAAAGTGGTCGTTCGACGCGCGCAGTTTGGGATTCACTCAGGCCGTCCTTTCTGTGTCACGTTCGGACGCAGTGGTGGGGAAAGAAAACGAGCAAGGATAGTCTGACTATTTCCTCTCGGTCACCCTCTCTCACCTTGGTGCATTCGCCATCTCTGCGATGACTGCCTGCAGGCCGGAGACGACGCGCGCCATCCGTTCGTACTGAACGAGATCGGGCTTGTCAGCGTGCGAATGGTAGGCGGGATAGCGGAAAGGGGCGGTGTCGGTCACCATCACTGCCGGGAATCCCTCCTTCCAGAACGCCCAATGGTCGGACCACCCGACGCCGGGAATCAAGTCCCACAAGGCTCCCCCTTCGGAGGGAAATTGGGCCTGTTGCCGAAAAGATCCCACGAGCTGCCGCACCAGGAACCCGTTCTCCACGTTGCTGACGAAGGCGATGAAGTTTCCGGTAGAGGGGTAGATGAGATTCAACGGAAAGAGGAGGTGTTGGCTCCCTGGCTCATCTGAGTAGTACCCGATGGTCTCTAGGCTAAGCATGAGGACGATATTTTCCCTGCGCTCGCGGCTACGCTTGGCGTAGACGCGGCTCCCCATATGTTCGGTTTGAAAGAGCGGCGGCTCCTCGTTGGCGAACAATACAAATCGAAGCGTACGGGCCGGCGTAGTGCCTGCGAACGCACGAGCCAAGGCGAGCGTCGCCGCCACGCCGCTCGCATTATCGTTGGCGCCGGGACTTCCCTGCACGGAATCATAGTGCGCGCCGATGACGATGATGTCGCCCGGTCTTTCTCTCCCTCGCACTTCTGCTTCGATATTCTCACAGATCTTTCCTGCCACCTCGTAGGGTTGCCGGCGAACCTCATACCCGGCACCGGCGAACGTCGTCCCAATATAATCCGCCGCCATGACGAGCCTGTCGTGGTGAAAGACGTTACGCTCGCCGATCTGTCCAGCGAGCGTCTGTACGTGGGAATGGAGTTCCTGCTCCAGCGCGCATTGCTCGCCCGTCAGCGGAGGCAGCGGCCCCTGGTGACTGTGTCCCGGCATCCAGATCATGGTGAACCATCCTAGCAGGCTGCTGAAAAAATCCGTCAGCGTGAACGGAAGGTTAAGGTTCAGGCTAAGGTTGAAGCTAAAATGAGAACTTCAGATCTTCGCTCAACCTTGACCTCGACCTCAGCCTACCTGCTTGCTGGACTTTTTGAGCAGCCTGCGAAAGTGTTTTCCTGTTGAGCCAGACAGGCGAACTATAGAAGTTTCGCGTGCTGAGATAGTTTTTCCGCAGCTTGCTAGGCCAATTGCGACAAGAACAATTCCGATGAGGACACACAGCCGGCGAGCTGCCATTAAGAGCCTGGGGAGGTTACCTCTGTGGCCATGGCTTCATACGACTGGTAGTAGGAGGCACAGTCTTCCTCCCGTCCCCGTACGATTCGCTTCCCGCTGAATGGGGCTTGGTGGCTGGTAATCACGGTGCACTGGTGCTCGCCATGGTCATCGTCATAGTAGAGGATGACCCATTCCCGCGTTTTTTTCAGGCTATGGGCCAGCGCCGTGTTTGAGAACATGGCGCTGTAGTGGCGAGTGCCTCGCTGTGTATGGAGAATAGGCAGCCAGGCCTCTTTCTTTGGGTTGAAGCGGTGCGGCGCAATCTTCTGCAGTCTGCCGGCCTGGGCGGCTTCTCGGTATTCCCTGTCCACATCCAAAAGCTCTTCCACCGGAGGTTCAGCAGTCGGGGGTCCGGCCGTCCTGCCAGGGCTTTGCCGGACACGTCCAAGTCGCGCGGTCAGGGAGTCGATGATGCCCTGAAGTTTCTTCGAACCGATCCCTTCGATGTCCGCCAGTCGTCCATCGTGCGCGGCCATTTCCAGCTGTTCCAACGTTTCAATATGCAGTTCGTCGTGCAGCCGATGGGCGAGGGCTGGACCGATCCCTGGAATGGACGTGAGCAGCGAGACCGGGTCCATGCGGCCGCGCAGGCGATCCAACATCGGCAGTCGCCCGGTGACGACGAGGGTATGAATAGATCGTGCGAGGCTCACCCCGATGCCAGGCAATGATTGCAACCCGTCCGTACCCTGTTGCTGTGCGATCTCTGCGGCGGGGGCCGCCAAGCGTTCGATCGTTTCTGCCGCCGTGCGATAGGCCCGCACGCGAAACCGATTCGCGCCCTGCTCCTCTAAAAGCTGTGCGATTTCTCGCAACCGTCTGGCGATGTCCTGATTCTGCGCGATGTTCGCCATGCTCGTGGTGGACCTTACTCGTAGCGCAGCGCCTCGATGGGGTTCATTTTCGACGCTTTGTTCGCAGGATACAGGCCGAAGAAGACGCCCACGATCAGAGAAAATAGAAACGCAACGGCGACGGCCTCCGGAGAGATAATCGTCGGCCATCCGACCATCGTGGTCAGCAGTTTCGCGCCGCCGATGCCGGCGGCCACGCCGACGATTCCGCCGATCGCCGTCATAATGATCGCTTCGATCAGAAATTGGAGCAGAATGTGCCTACGCTTCGCCCCGACGGCCATGCGAAGCCCGATTTCTCTCGTCCGTTCCGTGACAGACACCAGGAGAATATTCATGATGCCGATGCCGCCGACGATCAGCGAAATCGAGGCAATGCCCATCAGCATGAGCATCATTGTCCGGCTCGTGCCCGCGATGGTCTTGGCAATGTCTTCCATGGTGCGGATCGTAAAATCGTCCTCTTCCGAGGCGGGGAGGTGATGGCGTGCCCGCAAGAGCTCTTTGATGTCCGCGACGGCGGCAGGGATTTCATAGCGTGTCTGTGCAGCGACCAGGATGACTCCGACGGTTCCGAGAAACTTCGTGCCCAGGACTTTGCGTTCGGCAGTTGAGAAGGGGAGCACCACGAAGTCGTCTTGGTCCTGCCCCGATATGGACTGGCCCTTCGGTGCCAGGACTCCGATCACACGAAGCGGGACGCTCCTGATACGAATCTGGGCTCCCACCATCTCTTCACCCGGCTCGAACAGGTTCTGAGCTGCGGTTTTACCCAGCACGACTACTTTTGCGGCGGAATCCATATCGGACTGTGTGAAGAAGTTGCCCTGGGCAATCGGCCAACTGCGGATGTCGGTGAATTCGGGCGTTGTGCCGACAACGACGGTGCTCCAATTCTTGTTCTCATGAATGACCTGCAAGACGGATCGCGAGCCGTATATCACGGTCGTGACCGCGCCGATCTTTGTCCGGATATCCTCTGCATCGTCGACCGTGAGCGTGGAAATTGAGCCGAGTCCTCCGCGCACGCCCCCGACGGTGGTCGCTCCCGGGACGATGATCATCACATTGGTGCCCAGGCTGGCGATTTCTGCTTGGACGGAGGCGGTGGCGCCTTGACCCAAGCTGACCATCGCCACGACGGCGCCGATGCCGATGATGATGCCGAGCATGGTCAGCCCGGCGCGCAGCGGATTCCGGCGGAGAATGCGGAGGGCGGAAAGAATGGTGAGCCAGAGAAAGGACATCGTGGGTAGCTTTCAGCCGTCAGCTGTCAGCCTTCAGCTCTGAGATGTAACCGTTTGCTCCGAAACTGAGTGCTGAAAGCTGATCGCTGATAGCTATTCTTCCTCATCTCATCCTCGGGCTGCCTTCGAATCCCGGCGGCAGCTTCTTCTGGGCTTGCTCTTCTGGCGTCTCAATCCCGAGGATCACCTGGTCTCCTTCCTTCAGTGTCCCCTCTGTGACTTCTGTGAAGAGAGAGTCGGCGATGCCGGTGGTAATCACCGCCTGGTGCACCTGCCTCTCCTGATCCATCACCCACACCTGCGTGGTCTTGCGGTCCACTGAGACCGCCGGCATCCGGAAGCGCAATGCCCCGTTCGGTACGCGCAGAGGATTGTCTTTCTTGGCCGTCACGATCGTCACGCTCGCCGTCATCCCTGGCTTGAGCTTGAGGTCTCGGTTATTCACTGTAATCACCACGTCATAGGTGACGACGTTCTGGATGCTGATTGGCGCATTGCGTACCTGCGTCACGGTGCCCTCGAAGAACTGTTTGGGATAGGCGTCCACGCGGAAGTTTGCGGGTTTTCCTTCTGCCACGCCTCCGATGTCGGATTCGCTGACGTTGGTGTCCACCTGCATCTGCGTCAGGTTCTGGGCAATCACGAAAAGGGTCGGTGTTTGGAAACTGGCGGCGACGGTTTGGCCGACATCAACATTGCGGGACACCACAATGCCGTTGACTGGGGAATAGATCGTGGTATAGCCGAGATCGAGCTCGGCTGAGTCCAACGTGGCCCCAGCTTGATCCACCTGCGCCTGCGCGACCTCGACTTGGGCCTGGGCGTCGCGGAAGTTTGTGGTGGCGAGGTCGAGATCCGCCCGTGAGACGAATTGTTGCCGGAACAGGGTCGTCATGCGATCGAGTTCGAGTTTTCGTTGATTCGCCAAGTTCGTTGCTTTCGCCAGATTGCCATGCCCGCTCTTGAGCGATGCGCGGGCCTGACTCACCCTCGCTTGGAACGGTTGCGGATCGATCGTGGCCAGGACCTGGCCCTTCGTGACTACGGAATTGAAGTCCGCCATCAGCTGGGTAATTTTGCCGGAGATTTGGCTGCCTACCTGCACCGACATGACCGGATTGACCGTGCCGGTGGCGGTGACAATCGCGGTGATGGGGCCTCGGTCTACCAACGCTGTTTTGTAGTGGACTGGCGGAGTCCCGGCCATCCACCAATACCAGGTTCCTGCCCCGATGATCGCGAGCAGGGTCACGATGCCGATGAGCCAGGGAAGACGAGGCCCGGTCCGGGGTGAAGAGAGCGGGGGCAGGGAGGCGGGGAGCTGGTGCCCGTGGCCGGATGATGGACTTGATGAATGGCGAGCCGGAGATGAAGAAGATCCGGGGGGAATGATCTCGGTGACAGGGAGTTCACGAATCGGGTCTTGAGGGTTATTGGTCATAATGTTCCCGTTCGTTGCGTCACTCCGCCTGCGCGACTCTTATTGAATCGGTTCACGATGAACTTGCGGCTTTCCTCTGCGATTAACAGCACAAGGGCGCCCAGCGCGAGTGGCCCGAAGATCCATGCGGGCAAGGGGCTGGTTCCAAAGATCGCGTTGCCCCAGGGGGTATAGATGATCAACGCGAGGAGGATGAGTTCAGTGACAATACCCCAAAGTATCAGCGGATTGGTGAAGATGCCCAGTCGGAATGCGGACACGCGCTCCGAGCGGCAGGCAAAAACGTTTGCCACTTGCGCCAGGACGATGCCGGCGAACGTCACGGCCGTGGCCTCCTTATATAAAGGAGATGACCAGTTCAGCGGTGTGCCCCAGCTCCAGCCATTCATAAAGAGATAGAGGAAAAACCCTCCCATCGTGATGCCGGCTTCGATCAGACCGACGAAGGCATACACTCGAAGCACTAGCGGGAGGTTGATGAGTCGTTCCCCGCGTGGACGAGGTGGAATTTCCATAATTCCGGGATGTGGTTGTTCCGTGCCTAAAGCTAGAGCAGGAACAATATCAGTTCCCAAATCCACAGCCAGGATTTGGGGGATGGTCAAGGCCAAGGGCATGCCGAAAAGTCCGTACGCTAAATAGGGTATGACTTCGGGAACATTGTGCGACAGGACGTAGGTCACGAATTTGCGAATGTTCGAATACACAGCTCGACCTTCTTCGATTGCATTCACAATTGAAGCAAAGTTGTCATCGACTAAGATCATGTCCGCCGTTTCTTTTGCGACGTCGGTTCCGGCGATACCCATCGCAATGCCGATATCAGCTTTCTTGATGGCGGGGGCATCGTTCACCCCGTCGCCCGTGACGGCCACCACTTCGCCCATGTCTTTCAGCACCGACACCACGCGCATCTTGTGCCGGGGGGCCATGCGCGCGAAGATCGGCTCAGCCTTGTCAGGGCGGGTGGGCGTCAGGAGCCGACGCAGCGCCTCGTCGTTCATCGTTTCGACCTGGTGCCCTTCGATCACGGGATAGTCTCCGTCCGGCTCGGTGAGGGACTCTTTCGGTGCCAATCCGATCTGGCGGGCGATGGCCAGGGCCGTGAGCGGATGGTCGCCGGTAATCATGATGGTGCGGACGCCGGCTTGGCGGCAGCGCGCAATGGCCTCCGGCACTTCGTGACGTGGGGGATCCATCATCGCCACGAGGCCGAGGAAGGTGAGGTTCTGTTCTACCTGCTCGATGTCCAGCTTTTCGGCACCTTGCTCAATGTCACGCATGGCCACAGCCAGGACTCGATAGGCCTGGTGCGCGAAGGTACGGCTTTGCTCCATGATGCGCTGGCGGTCCTCCTGACTCATCGGCGAGCGAGCAGCTTGGTGGAGGATCTGATTGCAGAGGGGCATGAGCGATTCCGGCGCTCCCTTCACAAAGGCCACGAGCCGGCCCTCACGCCAATGGAGGGTGGACATGCGCTTCCGGTCCGCGTCGAACGGCAGCTCGCCCATCCGGGACAACGGTTCATGGCGAAGGAGTCCGTGGTCCTGTGCGAACTCGACCAGGGCCACTTCGGTTGGATCGCCCGTGACGATGGGGCGGCCGTCGGTCCGCCGCACGCGCTTGGCATTGTGGCAGTGGATGATCGCATCGAAGAGCGGCGCATATTCCTCGGCCTCGATCGCACTGGTCTCGCGCCCGGCGATCACCAGGCAGCTTTTCTGCACTTCGACTTCGAGATGGTCCATATAGAAACGAACCACGCGCATCCGGTTCTCGGTCAGCGTCCCCGTCTTGTCCGTACAGATGACGGTGGTGCAACCCAGGGTTTCAACAGACGTCAGTTGCTTGATGAGCGCGTTGCGCTTGGCCATGCGCTGGCTGCCCAATGCCAAGGCCAGCGTCACAGTGGGAAGCAGTCCTTCCGGCACGTTCGCCACGATGATGCCGATCCCGAAAATCGCACTAACCCAGAAGCCCAAGCCCATGGAGAAACCGATAACGAAAAAGACCCCACCCATGACGAGCGACAGCAGCGCGACCATATGGGTGACTTTCGCGATCTCTTTCTGTAGCGGGCTGAGGCCTGTCTCCACGCTTGTAGAGAGGCGAGCGATCTTCCCGAATTCCGTCTGCATGCCGGTGGCGAACACCACTGCCCGGCCTCTGCCGGAGAGCACGGGGGTACCGGCGAATACGAGATTGGGAATGTCCAGGAGATGTCCATCGATGACCGGATCCGCCGTCCGCCGCTTCGGTTGGGATTCGCCTGTGAGAGAGGAGAGGTCTACACGCATGTCGGATGCTTCAATGAGCCGGGCGTCGGCAGGAATCTGCTCTCCTTCCTCGATCAAGAGCACGTCACCCGGCACGATCTCGCTCCGCGACACGTCATGCGGTTGATTGCTTCGCAGCACCCAGGCCCTGGCAGGGAGGAGGCGATGGAGGGCATGCACCGCGCGCTCCGCTTTATATTCCTGAAAGAAGGCAAAGGCGGCGTTGATGACGATCACACCGAGGATTGCCCAGCCGAGCGTGGCCATGCCTTCGCCTGGCTTCATGAATTCTGCCGTGAAAGACAGGGCGGCGGCGATCCAGAGCAATATGGCCAGGAAGTGAGTGAACTGGTGGAGGAATCCTCGAATCAATGAATAGTGACTCGGCTCCTCCAGAACATTGGGGCCATACCGGCTGAGCCGTCGCAGGGCCTCTTCGGGCGACAAGCCGCCTTCCCTGGTTTCCAGGTGTTTGAAGATTTCAGCAATCGCGAGTTGATGGAGCGGTAGCTTATCGAGGTCAGGCACGCCGGCCTCGCACGATCAGGACGGAGCAAGGGGCGTGTCTCAGGAGACTCTCCGAGACGCTGCCGAGATGGAGCCGCTCGCTCTTGGTCAACTCGCGAGACCCGATCACCAGGAGGTCGGCATGATCCGCCTCCACCTGTTTGACGATGGTGTCGATGACGTGGTCCATCTGCACATCTGTGACGATGGCGTAGCCTTCTTTCAGGAATTCATCCCGCAACGCCGTGACCAGTCGCGTGGCTCGTTCGAGAACCGGCCGTTCCAACTCTGCGACTTGGGCTTTGGACAAGTATCGAATGGCCAAGTCGGTCACCGGTCTTTCAGCCGAGGAGAGTATGGTGACCGTGGCGGACTCCGGAAGAATGCGGGATCGAAGAAATCGAGCGGCGGATCGGGAGTGCTTCGAGTCATCAACCGCAAGGACCACACGTGTCAGTCGCGGGAGCGGCTGTTTCACAACGAGGATTGAGCAGGGAGCAATCGACGCGATCTGTCGGGAAACGCTTCCCATCAAGAATCCACGAATGTCGCTCAACCCGCGAGATCCGATAAGGATGAGATCGGCTTTCGCATGTCGCGCTCGTCGCACAATCGTCCGGGCGAGGGGACCATGGGCTAAGACGCGGTGAAGTGTGGTGCGTGGGCCAGTCGCAGCCTGTCCGAGGGCAACTCGAGCTAATCGCTCTGCCTCGCGGAGGAGGATTCCACCGGCCTTCTCCATGGCGGCCAGGGCGCGCTTCTCCGCCACGGGATTCCTGCCTTTGCCCACTTGGAGGGCCGATGGATCGACCACATGAAGCAGCGTCACAACCTCCGGTTCTCGACCAGCGAGCGCTTCGAGCGCTTGTACCCCCCACTGCGAGCATTCAGACCCATCCACAGCACAAAGAATTCGCATGACAGACTCCCTTCCTCAATGACATTGATGGCCAATAGCCAGCGGTCGAATCCAGGTATCAGTTCTGCATTGGATGTGCCTGTGATGCATGGGAATAAGAAGGGAGAATCAGCCCTGTCCCAAGCCCGCATTATCCATGAGCGCTTCTGCTGCAATCGCCGATCCGCTGCTGCGGCGTGCCTTCGGCCAGCGGGCTCGCCCCGGCCCCTCACCGTGTACTGCACGAGTACGCCTCGGGGCCTGAGGGCTCTGCGCGCTGGTCTCGCAACACGGCTCAGCGATTTCGTCACGAACCGTCATGAACAATGCGGGCTAGGAGTTACGAAGAGAAACGGTACTCCAGTTCCTATGGATAGTGCGGCGTTTTGCAGCAGAGAGGAAAGTACCACTGTGGTGATTCGCGTCAGTCTTTCTTGTTTATTTGGTCTATCTGGTCTTTTTGGTTCTTTTGGTTGAACGAAACTAACCAGATGAACCAAATCAACCAGGTAAACAAAACAAACCAGATCAACGTGCGCGGCCAGCTTGCGAGATAAATTGTGAGGAGGGGGAGATATGCCAACAAAGAAGACAGCCAGGACAGGTAAGAAAAAAGAGTTTGATCTGATGACGGTCAAGCAGGTCATGCAGAAACGGGTGCAGTCTGCCCATCTCAAGACCAAAGGCGACGTCATTGCGTCGCTCATGATCGAGGGATTCGGGGCCGTGCCGGTGGTGGACGCCAAAGATAAGCTTCTGGGCATCGTCAGCGAACATGATCTGCTGGGTGCATTGGACGACGGGCACAAGCTTGGTGCCGTCGCCGCCAGTGATATCATGACGTTTAACCCCTATTCGATTCACCCGGAAGCAATGCTCCCAACGCTGGTTCACGTGTTCAGAGCCAGCGATTTGATTCGCGTGCCGGTGGTGGACGCTAAAGACAAGCTCGTGGGCATCATCGCCAGGCGGGATGTGTTACGTGCCTACCTGGCGGCCGGTCGTGCGTGATGCTGAAAATGGCTGTCAGCGGCGTTCTCACCTCGAAAGCATCCTCAACGTAGCCCAGAGGCTACGCCTCCGGTGCTTCCATCGGCTGCGGCCTTGCTGACAGCCATTTTGAGCATCACGCGGGAATGCTTTTCTGTTGTGCTGCAGGTTCTTAGATAGAGGATCAAAAGGGAGAATTCTATGAGAAAAACGGAGTTCCTTGCGACGGCCTGCGACCCGAAAACTTTGACGGTGGGGCAATTGATGCAGGACGCGGTCTTTACCTGTGGGACCAGGACCGATGCCTTGACCATCAGCCGGTTGATGATCCAGCGAAACTTCGGCAGCCTGCCGGTGGTGGAAGAGGACCGGACCTTGGTTGGTCTGATAAGCGAGTACGATCTGCTTCAGGCGATGATCGAGGGCCGGGATCTGCGGAAGGTGATGGCTGTCGAAATGATGAGCACTCATCCGGTGACTGCCACTGAGAATATGAAGCTGGAGGAGGTCGCGAATCTGTTCCAGGATCGCTATATCACACGGGTGCCTGTCGTTCGGAACGGCAAACTCGTCGGAGTCCTGGCGCGGCGAGATCTATTGTTTGGCTATACCAAGGCATCGCAGTATTGGTCTTAACAGGCTGTTGAAAAAACCGCCAGCAGGGAACGGATGGCCCGGCGAATCCCCTGTGCTCGCGCAACGCGCGCCCTTGGAAGGGCCTCGTTGGACGCGCGCAGCGGGGGACCCATCCGGGCCATCCTAGAATAACGTTAGCGAGCAAGTTTGGAAGAACTATTTTTAGTTGTTCGCTGCGGCCTTGCTGGACGGCATTTTTGAACAGCCTGCAGGGCATTATTTATTGAGCATCGCTGGATTGCGCTCACGTACGTTGATCATGTCCACCACTACTCTCTGGTCACTCCGGGGGACATTGGTTACCGTGGCTGTAATGATAGTTGCGATCCTTCCCGTTTCGGTACAGGCCGATTCCCCCAAGAAGCATCGCGGTCCCTGCGAGATTCATTATCCGAGTGATGCCACGTTGGAGTGGGACTGCCGTGTCATTCCGCCCGGCAAAACGCTGGAGACGATGTTTGGCGAGGACTGGGTGGACGTTGCACGATTTAATCGGATCGATCGACGTCACGCGCGCCCTGGTCTCTCGATCAAAGTTCCGAGGCGGCTCGAGGATCTGGCGCAATTTACTCCGTTACCGCTGGTCTATCCGCCAGGAGAGATGAAGGAGAAATTCATTCTGATCGATCTGAATGAGCAGTTTCTCGGAGCCTATGAATTTGGAGCCCTTCGCTTCTCGACTCCCATCGTCTCCGGGAATGGACTCAACGAAACGCCCACGGGGAAGTTCCGTCTGACCGCTGCCCATCTGCACCATCAATCCGATCTCTATACGATCGAAGGGACGGACCGGCCGTACCCGATGAATTACGCGCTCCGATTCCATGTGAATAGGGAAGGCGTGTCCTATTGGATCCATGGACGGGACATGCCGGGCTTTCCGGCCTCGCACGGGTGCATCGGCCTCTACGATGAGCCGATGCAGAAGGAACAGTACGGGGCGCCGAAGGATCCTGAACTGTACGACGCGGAGAGATTGTTCGTGTGGGCCTTAGGGAGTGAGCCGGACGACGATCGCGTGATCCCGCTTCCACACGGTCCCCGTGTCCACATCATCGGTCAGGCGCCAGGACATTAGCCGCCCTAAATTATTGTGGCGCCAAAGGCGGGATTTGATTTTGGGCCAACTCAGCATCCTCTAGATATGGATAACCGCAGATTCACACTCCTCGCTCTGTCGCAATTCATCCACCATCATTTGCTCTGGTTCTTGATCAGCGCCTATGCCATCGCCGCCGTCTTTCCGGCGGCCGGTTTATGGATCAGGAACGTAAACTTGGGCGACGTTCCAATTTTCCAGACAAAGATCCACGTCTCGTTGCTCCTGCTCCTCCTCGCCACGCTCATGTTTAACGCCGGATTAGGCGTGAAAACGTCGCACTTAAAATCTCTCATGCGAAAAAGCAGGGTGATGTTGGCCGGACTCGCGGCCAATCTGGTCATCCCCATGATCTATATTTTTGGCGTGACCTTGGTCATGCGGCTGTGGTATGAACCGGACGAAGCGCAGCATATCCTCGTCGGCCTCGCGTTGGTCGCCGCTATGCCGATTGCCGGCGCGTCTACTGCTTGGGCGCAGAACTCCAATGGAAATTTGGCGCTGAGCTTAGGGTTGGTCCTCTCCTCAACCGTTCTGAGCCCTATCATCACGCCTGTGGCGTTGCAGGTGTTTGGAGAGATGGCGTCGGAGGAGTATGAGACGGTGCTGCAGGACCTCGCCGCCTACGGATCGGGAGCGTTCTTGGGCCTCTGGATCGTACTGCCATCCGTGCTGGGCCTTGGTGTGCGATTCGCAGTTCCTGAAACTCAGCTCACGGCCGTCATGCCGTTCGTCAAACTCACCAATTCACTTGTGTTGCTGCTGTTGAACTACTCGAATGGATCTGTCTCGCTTCCCCAAGCGGTAGCGGATCGCGATTTCGACTTCTTGGCTGTGACATTGGGAATCACCACAGGCCTCTGCATCACGGCCTTTGCCTCCGGATATGGGCTGAGCCGTCTGTTTAAGGTAGACCAAGCTGAACGTGTCTCGCTCATGTACGGACTGGGGATGAATAACAACGGGACCGGGCTGGTCCTAGCCTCGCTTGTGCTTGGCTCGTACCCCCGAGTCATGGTCCCAATCATCTTTTACAACTTGGTCCAGCATCTGGTGGCAGGAAGTGTGCATGAAGTGACAGGACGAACCGTTGGCGAGCAAAAGTTGGGAGGAATCTAAATCGAGCAAGCTCTCCGATACCCAAAATCGGTTGATTTTGAATCTCACAGATAGCTATGGAAATCCCATTAGTTTCAGGGCCGAGCTTGCTTTCGTAGACCAAGGCTTTTGACCTGAGGCTCAGGAATCATAGGAACATTTATGATGATGGAACATGGGGAAGAGAGGCGGGATTCTGGCGGCTTTGGGCGCGGGATTTCCTTCCTTGCGACCGTATCGGCAAACCTCCTAGGTCCCTTCTCCAGAAAGCGAGGAAATATGTGCTGGAGGACAACAGTGGTGGCAATCAGTGTAGTCATGGGGCTCATGATCGAGATCCAAGGATGCCGTTTGGGTATTCAACCCTCCATGCCAGATATCGGTGCGACCACGATCGCGCATACGGCGGAGATCCAAGCAGACGATCAGACCATAAAGAAAATCATGTCCACATTTACACGTGCCGACGAAGCCCTCAGACGAATGGATCTGAACGCACTCATGGACCTGTATTCGGAGGACTATACGCACAATGGCTACACGAAAGAGCTCATACGAAGAATTTGGGAGGGCCTGTTTCAAGACTATTACGATTTCTCCAGTACCCATGTGTTCTCAAAAATCAAAGTGGAAACCGGCAAAGTTCCCAAGACTGAGATCACCTGCACAGGAAGTCTCTGGGCAACCTCCACCCGCACTGGCGAACGAGTCAATATTGACAGTTGGTTTGGCGCCGTGCACCTTTTATCGTACGAAGGTGGGGCATGGCGGATACGAGGCCATGCAGGGGAGACCCCCCTCAAGGAAAGACGCTATGCGCTTCCACCCCACCCATTTTTCTGAGCCTGCGCTGTGTTCATTGTGTGCTCAACGCCACCTCACTCCAGCCCACTCCAGCCAAAGTCTGCAGTTACGCTAAATCTTGGTCGGAATAGGCCTAAGTGAGTCTGAGTAGGCTGGAGGAGGGTGCCAGGAACGGTTTCCTAAACCGCTGCTCTGAGGCCTAACTCTAACCGCTGGATGTCCAGCAATCATCTGATTTAGGGACACCAGAGGGCTCGTTTTGGCAGGCTAGGATTTCGGGAGCTTGCGGACCGGAACTCTTACAGGTTTATTGGACAGCAGACCTGATCGTTTACTATGTGTTCTTAGGCCCTTATCAATTAGACCTTGACTCTAAAGGTCATCGATCTCTCTTCTTCTTTGCCTCCGCGCATGGTGCTGGGCGGCTGAGCTCCGCTGGTAGTTTCGTCTGCTCGTCTACGCAGGACATATCGAGTTGGGCCTGCGTCAGGCCTGAGACTGAAGCCAGGTTGGCTCCATGCAACATCGCGCGGTGGAGATCTGCTGCGTCGAGTTGCGCACCGGTGAGATCGGCTCCAGATAACGTAGCGCCTCGAAGGTTCGCCTCTTGGAGGTTGGCATGGGCGAGATTCGCATGGGTGAAATTCGAACCGTTCAGATCCGCTGCGACGAGATTGGCCGAATCCATGGTTGCCTCATTGAATTGTGCGTGATGGAATTGGGCCTTGGGTGCATAGATCTCGCTGAGGTCCGCCTTCGTAAAGATGGTACCGGTTCCCCTGGCGCCGATCAGCACGGCTCGGTAGAATTGGGCGTTTTGGAAATCCGCCTGGTCCAGGACGGCCGTATACAAAATCGCCATCCGAAGTTTTCCTGACTGTACCTTCGCCTTGATCAACTGGGCTCCTTCAAGATTAGCCCCTTCCAGATCAGCCTGCTGTAAGACGGCTGAGCGGAAGTTCGCGTATCGCAGATCCGCCCCGCGAAGGATGGCCTCACGCAGGTTGGCTCCCACTAGACTGGTGCCGTCGAGATAGGCGCTTTCTAAGTCTGCTTCCACCATCAGGGCTCCGTCGAGCTGCGCACTGTCGAGGAGCGCTCCTTGCAGATTAGCCTGTAGAAGCTTTGCATTGGTCATCACAGTTCGGCGGAGGTCGGCCCCCATTAGATCTGTTCCTGCCAACGTGGCCCGATGGAGATTGGCGCCATAGAAGTAGGTGTCGACGAAAGAGGCGTCCGTCAGATCGGCTGATGCGAGGTCGGCCCCCTCAAAATGAGCCCGCTCGAAGGTGGATTCTTGCAGCTGTGCACCAGTCAGGACGGCGTTGTAGAGCGCCGCTTCATCGCCTGTCGCACGAAATAGATTGGCGTTGGATAATCGTGCATGCCGGAGATCAGCTCCCGTCAGGTTGCTGTCTTTCAAGACGGCTCTCGTGAGATCGGCTCCCGCGAGACTCGCTTGCGACAAATCACTTTCGCGCAGATTCGCCTGGCTGAGCAGGGCCCCTTCCAGTCGCGCCCGTTCCAGATCAGCCCCGGCGAGTTTCGCATGGCGCAAGTCTGCCTGGCACAGATCCGCGCGTTGAAACTCAGGCTTCTCACGGTGTTCGAGCCACTGTCCATGCGATTCCACGATCGCCTGAAGCTGCTTGGGTGGAACGGGTTTCTTTTTGTACGGGCTATCACAGCGGATGGGGTGGCTGCCTGCCTGGTTCGGTTCTGCCGCCTGGGTGATGGTTGACATGCTGATGGTCAGTACTGCGACCAACACCGCGTGGACAGCACAGGCTCCGACATAAGTTCTGTTCATTCGTGTCTCCTTGAGATTGGCTTGATGGTGCGGGGTATTATTACACACATTGGTCCACGACTTGCGCGAGATCCTGAAGCGGTCGAGAGATTCGAACGTCATAGGGATGGTCGCACTCAAGACCTCGAAGTGAATCAGGTAACCGTGCCAACTGTGTGGCGGCCCGTTCACGTAGTTCCGTCAATTTCTGGGAAGGAACGAGGCGGCGGCCCTCTGCCATCACCGGCTGCAAGAGCGGTTCGCCGGGTTGATGATCGTTGAAAGTGGTCACAGTGTCGTAATCGAATTGTCCTCTCTGCGCGTACTGCCGATAGACTTGTTTGCGGCCGGGCCAGGTTGCTTTCCCTTCCGATCGCTTCCGGCAGGGTCGGCCGGCATACTCTTGAAGTTTGTAGGCACAATCGAGCGACGGTGCGTCGGCCGATGTGGTCATGGCGGTGCCGACGGCAAAACTGTCGATCGGTGCTCCACCGGCGATCAACTGCTCCATCCGATATTCGTCCAGATTGCCGCTCGCGAGGATCTGAGCTTGGTGCAAGCCTCCCTCGTCCAAGATGCGCCTGACTTTTCGCGCATGGTCTGCCAGGTCACCGCTATCTAACCGCACCCCCTGTATCGCGATGCCTCGTTGTTTCAAACTCGGAGCCAGCGCCACGACTTTGTGTGCTCCCTTCTCCGTGTCGTACGTATCGATCAAGAGGACTGCATTCTTTGGCTGGGCCAGCGCGAAATGCTCAAAGGCGGCCATCTCGTTCGTGTGGGCCTGCACAAAGGAATGGGCCATGGTGCCGTAGATCGGAATGCCGTATTCCATGCCGGCGAGGACCGTCGAGGTTCCGGCGAAGCCGGCCAGATAGCTGGCTCGCGCGGCGAACAGGCCGGCCTCCGCGCCGTGTGCCCGGCGCAATCCAAAATCGATGAGCGGTTTTCCACCGGCGACCAAGACCGAACGCGCTGCCTTCGAGGCGATCATGGTTTGGAAATTCAACAGATTCATGACGCGCGTTTCGACGAGTTGGGCCTGGGGAAGAGGCGCGACGATTCGGAGAATCGGCTCATGCGGAAAGAAGATCGTTCCTTCCGACATCGCATGGACTTCTCCTGTGAACCGCAAGCCTTCCAAATAACGCAGCAGCGTCGAGTTAAACCGTCCGGTCGATTCGAGCCATTCCAGCTCTTCCGTCGTGACATGAAGCCCTGAGAGGAACTCCACGACCTGTGCGAGACCGGCGGCCAGTAGGAAATTGCGGTGGATCGGCAGCTTGCGGACGAACAACTCGAACACGGCCTCGTCTTCCATGCCCTGGTCAAGATAGGCCTGCACCATGGTGAGTTGATAGAGATCGGTCAGGAGAATCGTGGAGCAGGGGTTCATGCAGCGAGACTTTCCAGACGGGTCGGAATCGCTCCCAATCGAACCATGGTCTCTTCCGCCTTGCGTCCATCTTCCCAGGCTATATTGACGGCCCGAATTGCATCGGTCAGCAAGCAGACGTGGTAGCCGAGTACCCGCGCGTCTTTGACTGTGTCAAGAACGCAATAGTCAGTTGCGAGCCCGCCGATGAAGAGTCGTCCAATGCTCGCAGCCTGCAAATGCTCGTGTAGGGGCGTATCTTGGAATGCTGAATAGGCTTCCTTGTCCGGAAGGGTTGCCTTCTGAACGATGGTGGCTGTCTCCGGGATGGGGAACGAAGGGGGCGGCAGAGCGCCGGTCGATCCAGCCACACAATGGATTGGCCAGGGCCCGCCCTGTTCGCGGAAGGAGCAATGGTTGGGGGGATGCCAGTCTCGCGACAAAAAAATCGGCAGGCCACGTGATTGGAAACGATCCATGTACCCGCGCAGGACTGGAACGATCTCGTCGCCTCCCTTCACCCCTACGGCTCCGCCAGGGAGAAAGTCGTTCTGGACATCGACAATCAGCAAGGCGTCGCCGACATACAGTGGTTCCATCATTGTGCTCATGGCATTGCGACAGTCATATCAGCGAGACGATGTCGGAAGAGCACGCTACCGCCCCTGCTGGGCTAACAGACGAACATAGGCCACCACATCCTGCATCTCTCCGTCCGTCAGCTGGCCTCGCCATGAATGCATGGGGCTGAAGACGACCCCGTGCTCAATGGTCCGCAACAATTCATCGTCGGATTTCAGAAAAGACGAGAAACGGTGGAAATTGGCTGGTGCCACCTTGAGGGCCTGCGCGTCCGGTCCATCCCCCCAGCCTCCGACACCGTGACAGGTCTGGCAATGGCGCTCATACACGGCTTTGCCGCGCGTGGTATCGGACGGATACTCTTGTGCGTGGAGGAAAGGAGCGAACAGGAGGCCGATGAGGCCCAAGCTCAGAGTGGCTATCATGCTCCGTGAGAAAATACGCATCACGCCTCCTAAACAGCTGTGGAAACCCCATAGGGGTCTGTCCGGTATTGAAATATCCCCTTGCCACCGACGACAAGATTCGATCCTCCAGCATGCTCAAAATGACATCCCAGCAAGGCCGCAGGGAGCTCGGCGACTGAGAACGACGCTGGGGGTCATTTTCAGCATGCTGTCAGCTTTTCTTGGTCGTGTGGGCCACAAACGACGTATAGAGTTGCTGCATCTTGGTGCTGCCGCATTTCGGGCATGTCACGCGGTTCGTTTCATGCTGCTTGAGCGTCAAGACCACCAACGATTCCTTCCCGCAGTCCAGACAGTTGTAGTCGTACATGGGCATGAAGTACCTCCCCCTTAGACTTCTGTGATGATGCGTCCGTCCGATTTTGTTTCGCCCTCGCTCCATTCCGCGATGGCCTCAGCCAGTTCCGTGAGTCGTTGCGCCGCGCGGCCGAAGACTGTGTCGGGGGCGTACTCCCCCTCAAGCCCTCGTTCGCCCGCCGGTACGCCGGTGAGCAATTCGACGGCCTCTTCTATCCTGTTCACCCCATAGATCGTGAATTGACCGGACTCCACCGCCTCGACGACGTCGCGCCGCAGGGCGAGATGTTTGGTGTTGCGGGCGGGAATAATGACGCCTTGTTTTCCGGTCAGCCCCCGCCGTACACAGGACTCGAAAAATCCTTCGATCTTTTCATTCACGCCGCCGATAGGCTGCACCTCGCCCAGTTGGTTGACGGAGCCGGTCACGGCCAGCCATTGACGAACAGGGAGATCCGCAAGGCTGGACAGGATGGCGACCAACTCGCCTACGGCGGCGCTGTCACCCTCCACTTCAGAGTAGGTCTGCTCGAAGGTCAGTGAGGCGCTCAACGCAAAGGGATGGACTCCGGCAAACTTGCCGGTGAGGTATCCGGCGAGCGTCATCACGCCCTTGCTATGGACGCTGCCTGCGAGTTCCGCTTCGCGTTGAATGTCGATCACCCCTTTGGTGCCGACAGAGGTGCGTGCGGTGATCCTGGTCGGGCGACCGAAGGCGTAATCGCCGAGTTGGTGTATAGAGAGCCCGTTGACCTGGCCTACAACCTCCTTGTCCAGATCCACCATCAAGGTACCCTCTCGGATCTCGTCCTGGATCCACTGCTCCGCCAAATTCGACCGATGGCGCTTATGTGCAACTGCCGCTTCGACGTCCGCTCGCGTGACGAATGCATGGCTGTCCTTCTTGGCCCAGTAGCCGGCTTCCCGGATGAGGTCGCTGACCAGACTGAAGCGCAGCGAGAGCCGGTCGTGCCGATCTGCAAATCGGACCCCCTGCCGGATGACCTCGGCCACGGCATCGACTCCGAAATGCGGGAGCCCTTCCTCCCGGCAGAGCTTGGCGATGAAGTGCGCATATTGGCGATCCTGCCGTTCGCTCCGCACCACCTCGGTATCGAAGTCCGCTTTCACCTTGAAGAGCTTCGCAAAGTCTTCTTCATAGGATTGAAGTAAGTGATACAGCATCGGAGGCCCGACCATGATGACTTTGACCGTGACGGGAATCGGCTCCGGCCTGAGCCCTGCGGTGGAAAAGCCATAGAACTCGGCGGGGTCTTCGATCTTGACCGCTTCGGTCTTGATCACCCGCTTCAGCGCGTCCCAGGAAAAAAGCTGGCGGAGGACATCCATCGCATTGAGGATCAAATATCCTCCGTTGGCGAGCAGGACTGCACCGGCCCGAATCTCGGTAAAGTCGGTGTACATGACGCCCATCTGGGCTTTTCGCTCGATCTTCCCGATCAGGTTGGTATAGGTCGGGTGGGACTCATCGATCACTGGCGCTCCCCCCGTTGGGTTATTTTCGACGATGAGATTGACGAGATAGCGGGTCATATCGGGCCGGCGGGGCTCAAGCCCTGGAAGATGGATCACCGGGCCTTCGTGCGGGAGAAAGTCCCTGTAGTGATGAATAACGTCGTGGCGGACTCGTTCGAGATAGCCGGAGATCGCCGGCAAATCCGGGTAGGCGCGGCGCATCGTCTCATAGCGACCTTCCAGGAGATTGGCCACCAGTTGGTGATCCAGCTGGCGCAGCTGGTGTTCGGCTTCTTTTTCGAGGCTGTGGATGCGAACGCGAAATTCTCGGATCTCGCCCTCTAGCGTTTTTCGCCGCTCCGAGAATTCTTGCTGCTCCTGCTCCGTCAGAGCCTCCATCTGTTCGTCCGTCATCGGATGGCCGTCTTTGAGGGGGGCGAGCCCGAACCCAGACGGGGTATCTTCGAATCCAAATCCCTGCTTCGCGCTCAGTTCCGTCAAATCCTCAAAGAGCGATTTTTTCTTCGATTCCGTGTCCTCGGAAATTTTGGCTTTGGCATCCAGATACTTTTTGCTGTCGAAGGCGAGGGGAATGTCACGCCGCAGGCCTTCGATGAACGCGGCCATTTCGCGCTTGAAGGCACAACCCTGTCCTGCCGGAAATGAGAGGCAGACCGGACGTGACGGATCCTGAAAGTTGTTCACATAGCACCAGTCGGCCGGCGCCGGCGAGGCCTGGGCTATCCGTTTCACCATCTGACGGATGAGGGTCCCTTTGCCTGTCCCGACTGGACCTGCCACATAGAGATTGAAGCCGGGGCCCTTCATGTGCAAGCCGAATTCCAAGGCCTCGACCGCCCGCTCTTGCCCGATGATTTCGTTCAGCGGCTCCAGTTCGCTGGTATCGTCGAACCCCAGCTGTGCCGGATCGACGGTCGGAGAAAGCATGGAGACGGGGATTTTGAATTTGTCGACGGTCATCGTGGCTCCAGTAGGACAATGGGAACACCGTACGCAGGATGCTCAAAATGGCCGGACTTCTCACCCGCCCAACCCCGGCGCGCCAAGACGCGCCGTTCCGTGTGCAAGGCCGCAGCGAGCGAAGAGGCGAAGCGTACGCTTCGGTACGTTGAGCCTCTGAGCGATGCGAGAACGAAGCTGGCGGACATTTTCAGCATCCTGCTAGGGGACGATGGAAGACGGACGGTAAACCGTCGTCGCCTGAGGCCCCTTCTCGCCCTCTTCAATGTTAAAAGCGACGTCAGTGCCGTCGGTCAATTCACCAAACGTGAGATCCTGCAACGCGTGTTTGTGAAAGTACACCTCGCCGCCCCCTTCCTTGAGGATGAAGCCGTATCCCTCCTTTGGGAACAATTTACAAATCACGCCTCGTAACGGCGGGATCGGAGACGTGCGTACCTCGGTGCGCCCCCTCTTCTCGCGGTACTTGCGAAGTTCGATGGCCATGGCATCGAAGGCGATTCTGATGGCCTCTTCGAAGGTCTTGTCTTCCTTGCGGGCCGTCATGGTTTGGCGGCCGGGGAGGGTGACGACGATGAGGGCCTCGGCGACATTGGCCAGTTTTTTGTGGTGAGGATTTTTCGTCAGAGTGACCCGCCCATGAGTCAGATCCTCATGCCTTCGCTGGAGATCTGCCATGCGCGATTCAATCTCAGTCTTCCAGCGAGGAGTCATATCGACATTTCGACTTTCAATTTCCAGCTCCATGCTGCCTCCTCTTCAAATTGACCGTGGTCCGTTGGTGGTTGATATCAGCAAGCGATGTGCCCGCCTCGAACTGAGCCTTGGGGTGAGAGGCTAGAGGCTAGGGGGCTGATATTTCTTGCCCTGTGTCTCCTTGCCTCGAGCCCTAGGCCTAATTGAAGTGGCGCATTTTTCCTCAGTGACCGTCTTGACAGTGAAGCTCAATGCGCCAGTTAAAAATGGGCGAGGGGCAAGAGGCTAGAGGCAAGAGAGCTGACATTTCAAGGTCTTTGTCTTTCCTCTCGCCCCTGGCCTCGTACCCCTTGCCTGATATCTGATTGGAACGTGACTTGCCTAACTCAGCTTGTATGCCGACGCTGAGGAAGCATTCACTTGAACAGTATCTCCGGGCTCGCTTCGGTTCCGGTGTCACGTTGCTGTCATACGAGGTGATCGGCAAGGCCAGTTCAAAGGGGGCGCAGAAACAGTATGGCTATGGCACGCCGGTTAAGTTGACGTTCCGCGTTGGCGGCCGCTCGCAGTCGGCCGTACTTGAAACCATGAAACCGGGGCCGTTCGGTCATGAGCATCCGGCGGACCGGGCCCAGGCGATCCTCTGGGATTATGACTCCTATGGCCGGCTACCGCGCCACGTGAAGGCTCTCGATGTCGGGGCCTTTACCGACGATCGGCAGCTGATCTCGGTGGCCCAGGCGCGCGAATTTTTCGTTCTGACCCAATGGACGGAAGGGACCAGCTACCATCTCGATCTGGAACGATTGGCCAAAGGCGGAAGGCTCCGAAAACAGGATCGAGAGCGGACGATAGCCCTGGCACGCTACCTGGCAGAGATCCATGCCAGAAAACGGCGCGACCCCGCTCTCTATCGGCGTCGGCTTCGGGAGTTGATCGGCCATGGCGAATGCATCATGGGGCTGACCGACAGTTACCCGGATCACTACGAATTTATCGCGGCGGATCTCTTGCGCGGGATCGAAGAAGCCTGCAACCGCTGGCGCTGGCGCTTGCATGGGGAGGGCCAGCGTCTGTCGCAAGTCCATGGGGATTTTCATCCTTGGAATGTCTTGTTCCGGAAAGGAACAGACTTTTCGGTGCTCGACCGGTCACGAGGGGAATGGGGGGAACCGGCTGACGACGTGACCTCAATGACGATCAACTACCTGTTTTTCTCCCTCTGTCGCTGGGGCACCTTGAAGGGGCCGTTGGAAGTGCTGTTCCGACTCTTTTGGGATACCTATATAGAGGCCAGCCACGATCATGCGGTGACGAAATCGGCCGCCCCCTTCTTTGCGTTCCGAGGGTTGGTTATAGCGAGTCCGGTGTGGTACCCCAAACTGCCGATCGAGGTGCGCCGGACTATTTTTCGATTTATCGAACATGTGCTGGATGAGCCGCAATTCGACCCGTCGCGGGTGAACGAATATTGCGCCGAATAGCGGCAGGCGCGCGGCAAGGGGCTCGGGGCGATAGGCAACATTGTTTTAACCCTAGCCTCGTGCCTCTAGCCAGGTGGGTCATGGAATGACACAACGTCAGGCCTTCGCTATCTGGATCACCGGCCTGCCGGCTTCGGGTAAGAGTACAATTGTCTCTGCCCTGAAGCCTCTGCTCGAAGGGCTCGGATTGACGGTCGAGGTGTTGGAGTCCGATGAGGTGAGGCGGGTCGTCACGCCGATACCAACCTACTCAGAAGCGGAGCGGGATTTCTTCTACCGTTCGCTGGCATTCACCGGACAGAAGCTCGTGGCACATGGTGTGACCGTGGTCTTCGACGCGACGGCAAGCCGCCGGGCATATCGGGACTTTGCGAGGTCCGTGATCCCCCGCTTCATCGAAGTTTCTGTGGAATGTCCCATCGCGACCTGCATGGAACGAGACCGGAAAGGAACCTATCGAAAAGGCCAGCTGGGCGAATCTCTTACAGTCCCTGGGCTCCAATCGCTCTACGAAGCGCCGATCAACCCGGATCTCCGAATCGACAGCACCGCCACTCCCTCAGGCGACGCGGCACGCCGGATCTGCGAGCTGGTCAAAGCGAAATTTTTATAGCAGGATGCTGAAAAGTCGCTCCCAGGAACCGTGAAACGTTAGACGTGAAAGGTGAAACGCAGAAACACGAATGTTTTTTCTCCGAAACGTTTCACTTTTTACGAAAGACGCGGAACCTCGTTCAGTACAGTCCATGAGACTGAATGTCTCGCCCCTGTTGACTCGGAGGGCCTTGTGAATTTACTCTGCGAATGCATACTAGCCGCGGAACTTTTCTTGTATGATGACCTCTATGTCACTTGACCGGCGAGAGTTTACACCAGGAGCCTTGCTCCGCAATCCACATTTCATGACCGTGCTCCCAGGCCGATGGCCTCGCCAAGCGCTTCTTGCCGGAGTCCCGACCGAGTCGCGGCTCTTCACCACCGAGTCTCACACCCAATTGCTCGGCTTCTGCCACTGGCAGCCACACCGCACCGCCTGCCAGACCGTGGTACTCGTGCACGGCCTTGAAGGCTCCAGCGAGTCTCACTATATGCGCGGTATCGCCGCAAAAGCCTATCGCGCAGGATTCAACGTCATCCGGATGAACCAACGGACTTGCGGCGGGACCGAGCACCTGACGCCGACGCTGTACAACAGCGGCTTGAGTCAGGACTATCGAGCCATCGTCCATGAGTTGGCGCGCATGGACAGACTCAATCGCATCTGGCTTGTCGGCTATTCATTGGGAGGGAATCTCGTCCTGAAAGCAGCTGGGGAAACCGGCTCGTCAGAAGCCGCGCTGGCCGGCGCGATTGCGGTCTGCCCGACCATTGATCCGATGCAATGCGCCAAAGCCTTGGAAGCACCTCGGAATTGGGTCTATCACTACCACTTTTTGACCCAACTCAAACGGCGTATGCGACGGAAAGCAGTGCTTTTCCCCGGCAAGTGGGATCTCGCCGGACTTGACCGTATTCGTATCCTCAGCGAGTTCGACGATCTCTACACAGCCCCGGACGGGGGGTACGCCAGCGGAGCCGATTACTACGATCGCTCAGGCGCATGCCGCGTGCTCGATTCCATCGCCGTCCCCACCCTCATCATCACGGCACAAGATGATCCCTTCATTCCCTACTCCATGTTCACGGGGCCGCTGATTCAGCGCCACCCGAAGATTCGAATGCTCGCGCCTCGCCACGGAGGCCATTGCGGGTTCTTCCAATTGGCACGCAACGGAGAAGATCCGTACTGGGCGGAGAATCGGATTGTGGATTTCCTGCTAGAACAGTCTTGCCCTACCGAGTCTTCCAACGTTTCGAGGCACACTCGATCGAGATAGTCCCGCTTGAAGCTGCTAGGCCAGTGCTTCGACGGCAATGCGTAACCGCTCAGTCAGCTCCGCTGCCGCGGCCGGTTCTTCGGGGGCTCGCGCGACTTCGATCGGCTCTCCGACGATGACACGCAACCGCGGGAAGCCGATTCTGCCCCGCGAGAGGGCTCGTGCCGTGCCGACGAGGCGGACCGGCACAAGCGGCGCGCCCGTCACGAGCGCTGCGTGCGCGGCACCCTGCTTCCATACACGGTCGCCGCGGACGGCGCCCTGCGGGAAAATCACGACCGCCTGTCCTGCTTCGAGCGCTTGCAGCACCCGCGCCGCAGCGAGGTAGTCGCTGTGGCCACGCTCAATCGGGATCGCGCCAAGCCCCTCGATCATCCACGCGAGCAGCCTGGACCGCCAGAGTTCCGCCTTCGCGACGAAACGCAGTTCCCTCGAGATCGCCGCACCAAGGATGATTGCGTCGAGGAACGACTCATGATTTGGGGCGACGACCGCAGGCCCGGTCGCAGGCATACGATCGGCGCCGACCACCTCGATTCGATAAATGGCCCGCACCAAGCCGCTGAAGAGACGGCGAACCTTCTCATAGGTCTGAGCGGAGGACGGGATGAAATCCTTATCTTTGTGCGCCCGAGGGCCGACAAGAGTTTGCATCAGGCACCCTCGGTTCGGAGATGTATCGTATGAGTAGTGACTGTCCAACCCCTAATCGATCTTGACCGTGACGGCTTTCTTTTTGGCTTCTTCGGTCTTTGGCATGCGGACCTCGAGCACCCCATTCTTAAAGGACGCCTTCACCTGATCGGCCTTCACGTCACAGGGCAGAGCCACGGCCCGTGTAAACGAACCAAAGAATCGTTCGCACCGGTAGTAATCGTCCTCTTTGACCTCTTCTTCCCGTTTCTTCTCTCCCTTGATCATGAGCGTCGAGTCGGTGACTTGGACGCTGATGTCCTCCTTCGAGAGGCCTGGGATCTCCGCCTTGAGGATGACGTCGTCCTTTTCTTCGTAGACGTCCACTGCGAGCATTCGCATCGTCATGCCTGTCTCGGCCGGCCACCAGCGCTCCGGCCGGAGGAGAGTCGGGAAGGGCCGTCGCCAGAAGTCCTCGACCGTCCGATCGAACCATCGTTCCATTTCAAGGGCGCGCGGCATGAGATCGGTGGGTCTCTGAGTGGTCAATGCCTTGCTTTCTTTTTCCTTCGTCGCTTCTGCCATGGTGCAATCTCCTTGTTGGATGAATAAGGCACAGACTCGCTATGCCGTGAGTCCGATGGAAACCATCAGAACTGTAGACAACCCTGTCAGACCGGTGGGATCTGACTGAGTATTTCCCGCTCCGCTTCCAGCCAATCATCGAGCGCAGACCCATGCCCATAGCCTCGCTCACCGTAGAGTTCATAAGCCCGTTTGGCGATCAGGACATGCAAGTCCTCGCAGGGCGACAGTTGCGGCGCGTGAGGTTTCTGCGCCGGCGGCCCTGTGGGTTGCTGCTGGGGTGCCGGTGTTTTCCGATCCGGTTTCGTCGTACGAATGCTGACCGATTTCATGTCTGATTCCTTCCTTGAATTACACCGTCATGGGCAGTCCGCCCTTCGCAGCAGTCATTGGAACATGGAGCGCGTGCCGACGAATGCGCAGTACTGCTTCGGTTTGGGCCGAACCCAGCCAGCGATGCACCAGCGATCTCAGTCGCGTGCCTTCACCGCCTGCCAAGATGATCGACCAAACCCGATCCGTTGTGCTGTATGGCCTCATGATCCAGAACCTTCCTGAACGTCACATGTTAAGAGCCACTCACCGAGTTGTGCCTGCTCCCACTCCGCGCAGCCATCCGATGTCTTGAGGCCCTGTCGGCGGTCGCGCGCGCACCCGTGCCGACCCGGAGCCCTTCCTTCGGTTGGTCAGGATGTCCTGATCCACGCAGTCGCCGCAATTGACACATCGCCAGAGTGTCATGGGTTCGCCTGAGAGGTGCCGTTCCAGGGACGCCGTGTAGCTGGGAACCAGCAATCCACCGCAGCGCAGGCAGAATTTACCAGGTAGAGCCAATGTCTTGTTGCGTGGTTCCACATCCCGGTCTTCTGCGCGATGGGATGCGTCGGGCAGGACGGGGGGAGAGGCCTCGATGGTCGGGGAGCCGTCGAGCAGGATCATGGTGACGTTCCGATCTTCCGAAAGTACTGCCTGACCGTATCCTGGACCTTCGTGAAACATGTCGGACAGTAGGTGTGCGTGAGCGCGAGCTCGGTCTGATTTACGCCATGGGCCTCGCGATACGCCCGCTGCGTCAGCCAACAGTCAAGGCTAGGGGGAAAGCTAGTATCGTCTCGAATGAGTCCGCAGACGCAACAGACGGGAAGCAGTGTCGGTGCGATGAACGTCTCTCTCATCGGAGCGAAAGGCGCCTCACGAGTTGTTTGTGTGCCGGTTTCTTTAAGAGACATATGCCATCCCTATCATTCGTCCGCCAAACAGGGAACAGCTACGCAGCGATGTGCTGAGCCCGCCAATGAGGCATAGTTATAAGAACGCGCAGCCGTTTGCGGAACTGGGGAACTCCCCAGTTCCACTCGAACAACTTACTAGCGTCTAAAAATGTAGGCGAAAGCTTGCGAGGGAGCCTGCCGGAGAGCCAGAGCACTTCCTTGCCTCATGTCATAGAAAGTGGCAGCCCTTGAATGGGAAACTGCGGCGCGATCGTGTCATGAGTGGTGCATGCCTTCTGCTCGCCTCCAGCCATCTCGAGGACCTTCTCCCTAATTCCCGGCGTCGGCGCTTGGTTATGCGGAGAGAGCAACATCACGATCCTGGAATGGGACAGGCCCCTGCGGTCAGGAAGGCCGAATCCGTTCAGGAAGATCGAGTGGGTCGAATTGCCGATCGTGCGGGATTGCTGGAATTGTTCCCAGTTGTTCGATCCCAGGCGTTCCTGCAATGTCTCAACGATGTCCTGACAGTGCTGGTGCAGGGGCGCAGTCAGGGCCCACTCCGTTCCGATGCTCTGTGCGGTGTGTTCCAACTGGTTGAGCAAGGCCATCGCTCGCCGGTTCATGTGCAAGACTTGCAAAGAGGGAGACAGCACAACGATGCCAGGGCCGGTCGTCCCTTGTTCCTGATTCACAGCAATGGCTCCTTCTTTCATGTGATGACGTAGTCCACGAAAAAACTCGATGGTGTTGGATGGGATGACGATGTCGCAACGAACAGCATGGATGTCTCACTGACAAATGGAAGTGTGCCTGTGATGTGCTCGCTCGGGACTTAGACTGGCGTCACATGCGTGCCTCGGTGGATCGACGAGGTGCGAGCGAGAGGAGGTAGCGGAATGGAGCTGGATGTTTGAGGGCGACGGTGCCTTCCCGTGTCAGCCGGTCCACGGCGGCAAAGACTTGGGCCCAGGAATAACCGGGCAGCAGGGCGGCGAGTTCATCCAACGAGCAGGTGCCGACCTGATCGAGTTGTTGGTGGATGGCTGTTTCGATCAAATATACCTGTGCCATATTGTCCTCCCCGCAGAACAAGAAACGAGTGATGAAATCTGTGCGCCTGTTACGCGCAACGCTCTGGTTCAATGGACAGTGTGTGATGGTGTAAAGCAAGGACCAGTTCAGCGAAACTAGGAGGAACCCTGGTCCTGGAAGAAGACATTACTAGACCCTGCACTGCGGCGGTCGCCCTGCTTGTCTGATCTTCGGAAAAGGCATAGACTCTGGCTCCCGGTCAGCCCTTCAGCCGCGGCTGTCACTTTTCAATGCCGCGGTCTTCGTCATGCCGAGGAGAAGATTCTGTGGCTGCGGCACGAAAGACTCCTAGAAGAACAGCCACTGCCAAGACCGGCGCCAAGCAGAGACCTGTAGCGACGCCGCTGCCTCTTTCAGAAATCGACACGTCTCAGACGCTACAGAATGACGAGCTCCACCGGGCGCAGTTAGAGCTTGAAGCGGCCCGTGACCGCTATGTGGACCTCTATGATTTTTCCCCGGCCGGCCATCTCACGCTGGATATTCACGGCACGGTTGTGGAGGCCAATCTGAGGGCCGGGACGCTGCTGGGGGTAAACCGGAAAGAGCTGATCCGACAGCCCCTCGCGCGCTTCATTGCATCGGATGATCAGGACATCTTCCACCGGCATTGTCATGATGTCTTGAAGACAGGCACGCGACAAACCTGTGAGGTGCGTCTCCGGAAAGAGGCCGGCGCCTCGCGCTGGGTCTATTTCGAGAGCCTTGCAGTTCACGAAGAGACGGGGCACATCACCCACTGGCGGACGGCGCTCCTGGACGTGAGCGATCGCAAGTTGGCTGAGCTCGCCTTGCGCGAAAGCGAAGCGCGGCTTCGAGTCATGCTGGATCACAGCCCGAGCCTGATCTTCCTCAAGGATCTGAAGGGCCGCTATCTGGACGTCAATCAACAATTCGAGCGGACCTTCCATCTCATCCGCCAGGGCATCATCGGCAAGACGGATCATGATATCTTCCCGCCGGAGCAGGCCACCGCATTTCGAGCCAACGACCTCAAGGTATTGGAAGCCGGGCGGTCGCTCCAGTTCGAAGAAGTTGCACTCCACGATGACGGCCCCCACACGAGCATCGTGTCCAAGTTTCCGCTGCGGCGACTCGACGGCACGCCGTACGCGATTTGCGGCATTACAACGGACATCACCGAGCGAAAGCAGACGGAAAAATCCTTACAGAATCGAGAGCGCGAATTCCGTCTCTTAGCGGACCACGTCCCAGCGTTATATTCGTATATCGATACCGAATTGCGTTATCGGTTCGTGAATAAGCGGTATGAAGAGTTCTTCGGCCAACCTGCCTCGGGCATTGTGGGGAGGCACATCAAGGACGTGGCTGGGGAGCCCAATTCTAGCAAGATCGAACCGCAACTCCGGGAGGCGTTAGCGGGCCGGGAGGTGTCCTTTATCTATCCGATGGCCTTACCGAATGGCGATGCTTGCTGGATGAACGTGCACTGCACGCCTGATGGCGACGACACCGGACGGATCAGAGGGGCTTTGGTCTTGGTCACCGATGTGACGGCACAAAAGCAGGCCGATCTGGCTCTTCAACAGAACCAGATCGTGCTCCAAGAAAAACGAGAGGAGCTCCAAACGCTCGCGGAGAAATTGTTGACTGCTCAGGATGAGGAGCGCAAGCGGATCGCGCGCGAACTGCACGACGACTTCAATCAGCGATTGGCGGCTCTGTCGGTCGAACTGGAGAGCTTGGAACGAACCCCCATCGCCCCACCAGAGCCGTTGGCTCGACAACTCGCTGCGATCCGCGGTCAGGTCGTGCAACTCTCCGACGACCTGCACGATTTGGCGTACAAGCTGCACCCGTCCTTGCTCGAGCACGTTGGCTTGGAGATGGCCCTGCGAGACCACGCCGCTGATTTTACGAAGCGAACCGGCCTACCGGTAACGTTTGGCGTTCATAAGGTGCCCGGGATGCTCTCGAAGGAGATTGCCACCAATCTGTTTCGCGTGATGCAGGAGAGTCTGCAGAATGTGTCCAAGCATGCCCAGGCGACCGAGGTCATCGTCAAGCTGAGCGGCGCGTCCAAAGGAATCGGCTTGTCGGTGCGCGATAACGGCAAGGGGTTCGACCTTGCGAGTAAGAACGCTCGCGTGAAAGGACTCGGCTTGGTGAGCATGCAGGAGCGTGCGCGTGGGCTGGGCGGGTTTCTCCGGATCCATTCCTTGCCAAGGGCCGGCACGAAGGTCTGTGCCTGGATTCCCCATTTTCAGGAGGGCGCATGAAAAAACCGCGCGCCCTCATGGCCGATGACCACTCGCTGATCCTCGCCGGCCTGAGGAAGCTGGTGGAGGGTGAGTGCGAGGTGGTGGGCACGGTGGAAGACGGGCGGGCGCTGGTGGCGGCGGCGCAGAAGCTGCGGCCGGATCTGATTCTCTTGGACATCTCGATGCCCCTCTTGAACGGGCTCGAAGCGGCCAGGCAACTCCGCGTCCTGGCGCCGGAAAGCAAACTCATCTTTCTCACCATGCATGCCAGCCCCACCTATGCAACCGAAGCGTTCCAGGCCGGGGCCTCCGGGTATCTTCTCAAACGTTCTGCGGCCTCAGAACTCAGCCTGGCGATCAAGTCGGTCCTCCAAGGCCAACACTATCTCACACCGTCGCTCACAAAAGATGTGCTGGACTCAGTCCTCAAGCCATCTACCGGGGAGCGAGGCAAGCCTGTGTCTACGGCGCTCACCGCGCGCCAGCGGGAAGTCTTGCAGCTTGTTGCCGAAGGCCGCGGCACGAAGGCGATTGCCACGATCCTCAACGTGTCGGTGAAAACGGTGGAGTTTCATAAGTCCCGCATCATGCACCAGCTGGACATTCATACCACTGCCGACTTGACCAAGTATGCAATCACACACGGCATCACCGGCCTCTGACCTGGCACGTGAAACATAAAACGTTCTAGTCCGGAAACGAGCTACGTTTCACGAGTGCCGCTCCCATCCCCTAGTAGGATTGCCCCTCAACTCCAGGGTTCTTCCTAGTTTCGCAGTCTCTCCAAGAGGCCTAGGATTTCGATGCCCTTACCTTGTCCGAGAGGAGGATGCCGGCACATGAAGAAACCACGGATCCTTATTGCCGACGACCACCCAATGATATTAGCCGCCTTGCGGAACCTCTTGGGCGAACATGGTGAAGTGGTGGGAACAGTGACGGACGGCCAAGCGCTCGTGAAAGCGGCACAATGGCTGAAGCCGGACATTATTATCTCGGATATCTCGATGCCAAAGCTAAATGGCCTTGACGCCATTCGTGCCCTGCAAATCTGCGCGCCGCAGAGCAAGGTGATCGTTTTGACGTCGTATCAGGAACCGGACTACGTGACATTGGCATTCGATGCGGGAGCCCACGGTTTCCTCCTCAAGAGAACTGCCCTCGCGGCAGAATTGTCTCAAGCCCTTCGGCACGTGCTCGCAGGCAATCGCTATATCGGGCTGGGGGTGAGTGAGGAGTGGGGCCTGTCGATGGAGCGGAGGTTCTGAGGTGGAGGTCGAAGCCGTAACAGGCTGTGAGAAAAACCCTGTCGGCATGTCTAACATGCCTATGCTCAGCGCGTTCGAGACAGCAGGAAACGACCTCACAAGAAAGCCGTGCGCGTAAGAGGCTGAGCGATGGAGAACAGGAGACCGTGATGGAAGAACGAGATGGCCGACAGGAGAATGGCACGCTGCTGACGCAGGAAGAGGAAGCCTCGCTCACTTTGTTGGAACCCCTCTTCGCCCGCCATCGAGACCTCATCTTTGAAATTTTGCCCAGTCATATCAGGAGCGACCAAGACGGGGCTACGCTGCGGTCGGACGACCTTGCGTCCGCCCGCTTGAAGCGCGTGCAGCAAGAACATCCACTTTCCTTGCCGAATGGGGAGAAGGAGGGATCTGTTAGCAGAGAAGGCAGACAGGCGGCGGACTATCGTAATCCCTTCGGTCTCGGCGCAGGCTGGCACCTTCGGACCATCGTCCATTTCCTGACCTCCATTCAGCCGCTGGTATTCGACGCCTTTGGAGGAAAGCCGCGCTTATATCGCACGGTTTGGAACGCCTTGTTGAAAGTGGTCTTCCGCGACCTTGAGCTGGCGATGAACGAATCTCTTACACAGCGCGATGAGCTGGTGAAGGCAGCCGCGCGGGACGTGAACGAGATGAGGAGGGCTTTGGACCTCTTGCTGAGCAAACAGGCGCTCGATGAGGGGCAGCGCCAGGCCGAGCATCGGACGATCGTGAATCTCCTTACGGCATGGCTTACGAAGACATCAGAATTGGCCCAAGAGATGGGGACCCCGCTCAATGTGGTCCTCGGACATGCCGAGTCCCTCCTGGAGCAGACAGAGGATCCTACCGCACAAGCCGCGCTCCAGAGCATCGTCAGACAGGTCGAGCGGCTGATTCCTCTGAGGCAGCAGTTATGCGCTCTCGATCACGGATTCAACAGTAAGTCCCTTACGCCTGGTCTCGCGGCAAGAGCGGAAGGGCCTCGAGCCGGATGCTGAAAAGCCATTTCGGCCCAGCGAAATTTCGACGGCTGCACGGGTTTGGACTAGATGTGAACATCCCCACAGGATGCTCAAAAAGTCCGTCCAGCAAGGCCACAACCGATGAAAGCACCGGAGGCGTAGCCTCTGGGCTACATCGAGGATGCTTTCGAGGCGAGAACGATGCTGGCGGACTTTTTCAGCATCCTGCCAGCCGTTTCCTCAGTGAAACGCCAACACCGGGCATGGCATCTTATGCAACACGGCATGTGACACGCTGCCGAGCACGAAGCGGGTGATCCCCTGCCGGCCCCTTGTGCCCATCAGAATCAGATCCGATCGCAGTGTGGTGGCTTCTTGCAGGATCATGGTAGACGGTGTCCCGACCAGGGCGACTCCGTGCGCCTGATAACCTATAGCACGCACATGTTCTGTCACACCGTCGATGTAGCCACGCGCGCTTTGTAAGGCTTGCTCCTTCAGTTTCTCGGCGGGGGCTGTATCTCCAGGCCATGGCGGCTCTGTCCAAGGCAAGACCGTCATCAGCGTCACCTCAACTGCCTCGTGAAACGGTTTGAGTTGGAGAAAACGAACCGCGGCTTCCGCGTCGGATGAACCTTGGAGCGGCAGCAAGATCTGTTTCATCGCCTTGACCGGGCCGTTCACGATCAATGTGGCGCAGGGGGCCAGGGTGAGGATGCGGTGCGACACACTGCCGAACAGCCGCTCCTTGACGGGACCAAGACCCCGTGCCCCCATTACGATGAGATCGGCTTTCTGCTCCTCAGCCATCGACACAATCACTTCTGCGGGAGACCCGATTTGCAGGTGTTTTGTCGTGGGACCTGCGTGCAGCGGGAGGAGGGACTGAACCCGTTTGAGCAGCCGCTCCCCGTCTTCCCGCATGCTCTGCTCAAGAGTCTTGTATAGCTCCTCCGCCACTTCCGGCACCATCATGGGGTAAGCCGGCCTCGGGACGTTCAACGCGTGAAGCAGGGTCAGCTGCTCTGCCCGGGCCAGGTATTTCATGACGTGAACGGCCTCATAGGAATTATCCGATCCGTCAACCGCGAGTAATGTTTTCATCGAAGACGCTCCTTTGTTGAGGCGCCTGCGCCCTTGTGCGTGGCAGGATGAATGTGTTGCTGAAACCAGATGAGCGCATGCTCCGCGACCTGTTCAAGTGTGCCAGGCTCCTCGAAGAGATGCGTCGCGCCTGGTACGATCACAAGCCGTTTAGGGCAGGTGAGCAGTCGGTAGGCTGCTCGATTCATTTCGATGACCGGCTCGTCGTCTCCCCCGACGATCAGCAGCGTCGGGGCAGTCACCGACGGCAGATAGGCTTCGGCCAGATCCGGTCTGCCGCCCCGTGACACGACAGCCCGAATCGACGAAGGCTCGCGGGCAGCCGCCTGTAGGGCCGCGCCTGCTCCGGTGCTGGCGCCGAAATAGCCGATGCCCAGGCCCTTCGTCCTGGCATCCTGTTCGAGCCAGGCTTTGGCCAACAAAACTCGATCTGCCAGCAGGTCGATGTCGAAAACCTTGCGGCGGTCTTCGGCTTCATCCGGAGTCAGTAGATCGATCAAGAGCGTAGCCACCCTTCCTTGCTGGAGATAACGGGCAACGAAATTGTTGCGCGGACTGAACCGTCCACTGCCGCTTCCGTGGGCGAAGACCACCATTCCCAGCGCCTGTGCCGGAAGTCCGAGGATTCCTTCAAGGGTGAAATCCCCCCATGTGAGTCTTACTGCTTTTTCATTCATTGCCGGCCATCCGGTTGCATCCTTCATTTTTTTCATCTTCCGATCACGGACAAAAGGCGGGGCGGGTGTCGCCACCGTCCGGCTGGTCAAACCTCAATGCGCGTTGCCTCTCATCAACGCTATCGCAGAGCACGGTAAAAACGTCAATTTCGTCGCTGCTTTGGTCATTCAGAGATCATTGGCACTCCACGGGGCAGAAAAATAGAACGTAGAGTCCCACCGCGACTCCGAGCAGAACAGCGCCTACGAGCAGCCACTGCGTTCTTGTCATAGATTCGTTTCCAATTTCGCGCTACACAGAAACTCAGCAAGTCCAATGCCGTTGTCCATACAGCTACGTGAGGGGTGAGGGGTGACTCGTAAGGTGAGGAGCGAAAGGCGGTTGGCTTCATTTTTATTATGCCTTACGCTACATGGTTCACGTCTGCTGTCGCCTTCTGCTACAACAGAGAAAGTCGAGCTGTAGCAGGACACCCCTGCTCACAATGCAAAGAGCTGATGGCAGATGGCGTATGGTCTGACAAGAAAGACAAAGTCTTTGTTTCCACTCAGCCTTCAGCCTTCAGCCTTCAGCCTAGATTGGTGGCACCGGCTTTGCTGATAACAGGGAATGAGTCAATCCGTAGCCCGGATTATTCATGAAGGCCGTCGCGAGGCGTTCGAGACCGAAGCCCGCCGGGGCTTCTCACAAGTAAGGCCGATGGAGGCGTACTTGTGGTCCGTCGAAGAGGCCGCACGAGAAAAGCCCCGCCGGGCGAGAGGATCGGACGACGTAGCAGGCGTTCATGAATAGTCCGGGTTAAGGAGATTGCATGGCTGAACCGTTCTGTACCAGGATTCTTGTTCCGGTGGATTTTTCTTCTTGCTCAGAAGAAGCTTTCCGCGTCGCCCTAACCCTTGCCCGGACCTTTCAGGCCGAACTGCTGTTATTGCATGTGATTGACACGAGTGCCCTTGCGGCCTTCAACCGCCTTGGGTTGTTGGCTGTGCCGTCCGACGCACAAGCCCAGAAGAGGCGCCTGCGGCACCACGCCCGTTTGAATACGCGTCGGTTGCTCGATTCGGAAACGGTCAAGGGCGTGAAGATCACGCGGGTGCTGGCGGAAGGAGTGCCCTTTGTGGAGATCGCAAAGATAGTCCGGGTTGAAAAAGTCAACCTGGTGGTGTTGGGCAGTTATGGGGGGCGATCGGAAAGTGTCGACAAAATATTTTTCGGCAGTACAGCAGAAAGAGTGGTGCGGACCGCGGGTTGTCCGGTGTTGACTGTTCCGCTGCCACCCGAGCCGAAACGATGATGGGGAAATGAATCAAGAGGGAGGTGTGCATGAAAAGTCAGAAAGCGCGGCAGTGGGGATGGGTTCTCGTCCTTGCCGTCACATTCGGGTTCTGGTGGGAGGCGGCAGAGCCGGTATTTTCGCAGTCGGAGCAAGTCGTCGAGGTCACGATCAAGGATTTCAAGTTCATGACGAAGCAGGGGGTGCTCCGTCTCGGATTTCCCACAGTGATTAAGGTCAGGAACGAGGATGCCGAACGGCACGATTTTGGCTCGACTATGTTCGAGGGCCTTCCGACTCAGGTCGAGAAGGACGGGGGGATCGTCTATGGCCGAGGCCTGGGTGGAGTGTTTCTCGATCCCAAACGGGATGCGGCCATTCGGTTCAACATGTCGCGGCCTGGCCGGCATGAGTTCCGGTGCTCAATCCATCCGAACATGACCGGTGAGTTGCTGTTGCTCAGCGCGGAGGCGGTGTAAAAAACAGGCTGCTGAAAAAGTCCGCCAGCGGCGTTCTCACCTCGAAAGCATCCTCAACGTACCCCAGAGGGTACGCCTCCGGTGCTTTCATCGGCTGCGGCCTTGCTGGACGGCCTTTTTGAGCAGCCTGCGGGAGAAAATAAGAGGAGACGACACCCTTGATCACGCGAATTTTGTTGGCCACGGACTTTTCACGGTGGGCTCGGCGGGCGGAAGACTACGCCTGCGCGCTCGCTTGCTCGTGGAAGGCGACATTGACGGTCCTGAGCGTCGCAGAATTTCCACCGGGACTCAATCCCGATTACCCCGTCAATCAGCAATACTTGGCCGATCTGCTCAAAACCGCCTCGTCGCAGCTCGTTGATCTCAAGGGCCGTGCGGAGCTGCGAGGCATTGTGGTCACGACCAGGGTGGCTACAGGCATTCCGAGTGAAGAGGTGATTGCCGCGGCAAGGGCGGAGGATTCGGACCTGATCGTCGTAGGGACCAGGGGCAAGACCGGCCTTGCGCACGTTTTGTTAGGCAGTACTGCCGAACGGGTCATTCGCGGAGCCCCTTGCCCGGTGTTGACGGTGCGAATGGAGCAAGCAGACGCCGAACAGGGAGAGGGTGCCCCCTCGATGCCTGTCACGCTGGAGCGCATCCTCGTGCCGGTCGATTTTTCCGATTGTTCCCTCGATGCCTTGGAGTATGCGGCCGTGATGGCACAACAGGCGAAGGCGTCTGTGATGCTGCTGCATGTGTTGGAGCCGGTGTCGTATGGTTTGGACTTTGACCTCGGCCATTTCAGGAGCCGCAAAGATGTGCGCGAGAGCTGGACGAAACGACTGGAGGAGCTGGCCGCTGATCATCAGCGTCCCAATATGCCGATAGAATATCGGCTGCGGGGAGGCTTTCCGTCCGATTCAATCTTAGATGCTGCCCAGACCCTGCCCTGCGACCTCATCGTCATGGGCACGCACGGGCGCCGTGGGATTTCGCACACCATCTCCGGCAGCGTGGCGGAAGCCGTCCTGCGAAAAGCCCGCTGTCCTGTCGTCGCGGTGCGTAGTCAACAGTTTGGACCAGGCCATCGCCAGGCGATCTCTGCAGAAATAACTCCAGTAACGGGTTGAGAAAAACTCGTTTTGTGCGGCGCGGTGCTGTGATGATACTTAAGTCGATAGTATCTGAAGAGTCAGCGGGATGCTCAAAAAGGCCGTCCAGCAAGGCGCAACTTCTGATGTAGGCTGAGGTCGAGGTCAAGGTTGAGCGAAGATCAGACTCTTTTTTCTCAGCCTTGACCTAAGCCTTAACCTTCCGGAAAGGTGGCGGATTTTTTTCAGCATCCTGTTAATCCACAATTAGCCAAGGAGTCAGCGATGTTGAGCGCAACAAAACTCACAGTGAAGAAAAAACCCTCGATGCGTTCGCCCTTGGCGGCATCGCCACAATCCATCGAGCTGCCGGATGCCATGTGGGCGCGGATTTCGCAGAAGGCTTTCGAACTGTGGCAAGAGCGGGGGTATCGAGACGGACACGATCTCGAGGATTGGTTTGATGCCAAGACGATAGTCATGGAAGAAATTCATGAAGCTCGCGAGTGAATCGACAGCTGGCCTCTGGGTGCCTCTTGTCCCTTCGCTCGATGCGTTGCTCGCTCGATTGGACTCCCTTTCGTTGGAGCCGGGGTTGACTGCCCAGCGGCAGATCGCACTGAGTCTTGCCCTCCAGCCCTATCTTGAGGGCGGTGCGGGGGCGCTGTTGTCCCCGCTGCCGCAGGAAACGGAGCTAGCCAACCTCTTGTTCTACGCCGACTTCTACCCGCAGGACGGGCAACTGACGTTGATTGAGCAGTTGCGCGACGTCATCACGGAGCATATTCCACAAGAAGAGCGAGAGTGGTTGGATCCGCTGAAACATTCCTCTCTCGATCTGGCCGAATTCCTGTCGGTCGATGAGCAGGACCAGCGCCTGGTCTTCCGCTCTCTAGGAGATGCGCGGGTCTATCGCGTGCCGGACGGAGCGTTCCGCAAGGAACTGCAGCCCGGGCAGATCCTTCTCACGAGGCTGATTCGCGAGCCGGGCGATGTGGAGTGGGAGCGGGCGGTGATCGCGGGCGCCTCGATCCGGTTATCCAACGAGGACGGAAAGGGCCTGCTGAACGCCACGCTCGACTATCGGCGACAGGTGGAAATTTCCAAAGGGTCGTTCGAACTCGGTGACTGGCCTGAATTCGCCAAGCGCTATGGGCACGTGCTGCTATGGACCTTCGCCCGCATGCGGTTTGCCGCACTTGTTGATGCCGTGAAAAGCATTCACTATGTGGCAGAAGGGGGACAGCCCTATCTGTACGCCTTGGCCCTGTACGATCATTGCGAGTACGGATACATGGCTGAAATGCTCGCAGGCCTTGAAGGATTCGAGCGTGAAGCGGCAGTCTCCCCGCCTAGTGGAGCCGCAACCTCGAAGGACGCGCAACATTTCGTGCAGCGAGGGGCATCCGGCGCCCTTGAATCAGCGGTGGTCGCAAGACTGATCCTCACGGCGACGCAGTTGTGGGTGGAGTGCGATTCGCGAGAGCGGCTCGATGCCGTCAAACACAAGCTGGCGGCGACGTTCGGATTCTCTCTTCATTTCCGTGGCGAGACCTGTATGCCACCGCCCCGGCAGCTCAAGGAGTCTGATCTGGCCGTCGATGGGCCTCTGACGTTGGTGATTTCGGCGGAGGAAGATCGTGCTCTCTTGAACGGATTCTTAGAGACCCTGTACTTAGAGTGGGCGGAACGGGCCTGTCCGTCGCTGGGGAATCACATGCCTCGTCACGTCGCAACATCGGCAGCCGGCCGCGAGCAGGTTGCCGCCTTGATTACCGACATGGAGCGCCACGACCCTGGAACCAGGCGCGTGGGCCAGGCATCATTCGACTATCACAAGCTGAGGGCCCATGTGGGGCTCGACTAGCAGGATGCTGAAAAAGTCCGCCAGCTTCGTTCTCGCTTCGCGGAGAGGCTCAACGTACGGCACAGAGTACGCCTCGCCTCTTCGTTCGCTGCGGCCTTGCTGGACGAACTTTTTGAGCATCCTGAATAGTTTTACAGTCTGCGAGGTGATGCGATGACGACTCGGCACAGGTCTAGGCTCGCCGAGGCGCTTGAATCCTTTCGTCCTGTACCGCCGGACAAACCGAATATCCTCAAGACACTTCTGGCTGTCCAGTCTGCTCTGGGCCATGTACCGACGAGTGCCATTCCTCAGATTGCGCAGGTGTTAGGGGTGACGGATGCCCAGGTCGCCGGGGTCTTATCCTATTATTCTGACCTCCGGACTCAGTCGCCTGGCCGGCACCTCATTCGAGTCTGCATGGGAGAATCCTGCACGGCCAACCATAGCGGACTAGTCCTTCGTGCAATCCAAAATCACGTGCGCGTTGCTGTCGGCGACACCACGCCGGAGGGACGATTCACTGTAGAAAAGATGTCCTGCGCGGGGAGCTGTGCGGTGTCGCCGACTGTGATGATTGATGAAGATCTCTGTGGGCGAGTGATTCCTTCCGATGTACCGTTGCTTCTGGAACGCTATAGATAGAGGGTAACTTTTCAGGTGTTCGGGCTGAAGACTGAAGTGTGAGGACTATAAATGATCTCGCAAAGCGTGAATCACGCCATTCAACACATTCTCGGTTTCTACGACCTTGGGTTCAAGCAGAGATGAATCCTCGTTGCGCAAGAAACCAAACCCCTAATAGCCTTAATAGCCTTCAGCCTATTTACCTGAGTAGTTACGATAAATGAAGACGATACGCTGCTATCTTGCCAACGATACCTCCTCCCGTGCGGCCGGCGCCGAGCGACTTGCCGAGGCCTGGAGCGAGCGTCCCGAGATTCAACTGATTCGCACATCCTCGCGAGGAGCCTTCTTTCTCGAGCCGATGGTGGAGCGAGATACGCCCAACGGGCGTGAGGCCTGGTTCAACGTATCGCCAAATGATTTGCCGCGCATTGTGGGCGGCGTGGGTGGAACGCCGGTTGCCGAGATGCCGTTTCTGCAACAACAGACCCGCTTCACCTTTGCCAACTTCGGCATCACCGAACCGCTTGCGCTCGATGAATATCAAACGCGGGGTGGACTCAAGGGATGGGAAGCGGCACAGAGCCTGTCGCCGGAGGCGATCGTCGAAGAGCTGCGCATCTCGCGAATACGAGGGCGCGGGGGTGCGGCGTTTCCTGTCTGGAAAAAGTGGCAAGTCGCGCAGCAGACCATGTCGGAGCAGAAGTATGTCGTGGCGAATGCCGACGAAGGGGATGCCAGCACCTATTGCGATCGGATGATCATGGAGGGCGATCCCTTCCGATTGATCGAAGGGATGCTCATCTGCGCCAGGGCGATCGGGGCGACGCGTGGATATATCTATTGCCGGTACGAATATCCAGCGGCGGCGCGAGCCTTGCGGTTCGCGATTCAGAAGGCGCGCGAGGCGGACTTGTTGGACTGCGACGACTATCCGTTCGATCTTGAGGTGGTGGTCGGCGCCGGCTCCTACGTCTGCGGCGAAGAAACAGCCTTGCTGGAATCGTTGGAGGGCCGACGTGGTGTTGTGCTGGCGAAGCCGCCATACCCGGCAGAATCAGGACTGTATGGCAAGCCGACAATCGTCAGCAACGTCCTGACGTTCGCGACGATTCCCAACATCCTGACGAACGGCGGAGACTGGCATGCCTCACTCGGCACTGAAGGGTCGCGCGGTACGATGGCACTGCAACTCGGTGGTCGGGTGAAGCAGCCTGGTCTGGTGGAAGTCCCGTTTGGTTTGACGCTCCATGATGTCTTGGATCGATTCGGCGGTGGCATGGCGCCAGGCTTGCGGCTCAAAGCCGTGCAGGTCGGAGGGCCGTTGGGGAGCCTGTTTCCTGAATCGAAACTCGATATCCCCATCTGCTATGACGCGTTCGCCGAGGCCGGAGCCATTCTCGGGCATGGAGGCATCGTCGTTTACGATGATGAGACGAACATGGTCGAGTTGGCGCGGCACTTCATGGCCTTCACGGCGGACGAATCTTGCGGGAAATGTACGCCCTGCCGGGTTGGGTCAGTGCGCGGGCGCGAAATTCTTGAACGGATTCAGAACGGCCAGGGAACCGCGGAGGATCTCGTCCTCCTGTCTGACCTCGGCGAAACCATGAAGACTGCCAGTCTCTGCGCCTTGGGAGGGCGAGCGCCCTATCCGGTACTGACCGCGATTGAACATTTCGGAAACGAATTCAGGCAAGGGGCGAGAGACTAAGCCCGCGAGAGGTATGTGGTGAACGAGGAACGCGAAACATGTCAGAAGCGCGAAAGAGACGGGATATGGGGAATCAGCCCGATCAGGACGACCCGAGGATGAAAGATGCACCCATTCTGAAGCAATCCATCAGCGAATGACTCGGTCGAGGAAGAAGGGCACGTCTCAGTTCCCTGCTCAGACCGTCACCAACCAAGGAGGCCTCGATGAAGACCAATGTTCTCATAAGCGTTATGAGCCTGATTGCCATGCTGGGATTGGGTGTGCAGCCGAGTCTGGCAGATCCTGAACAGGGGCACTCACACGCGTATTCCAGCGAACATGGCTGTTGTGGGGAGATGATGGGCCACCATGCCGATTCTAGCTGTTGTGAGCACATGATGGGCCACCGTACCCATCCCGCTAATCATCTTCGGCATCTCCTACAGCACCACAAAGAAATTGGGCTGACGGAGGAACAGGTGAAGAAGCTAAAAGCTATTGAACTGGACTTCGATCGTGCACGGATCAAGTCCGAAGCGGAGATCCATGTTGCCGAACTGGAACTACTGGCGCTAGTGGAGGATGAGAAGACCAACCTGTCCGCGATCGAAGCCAAAGTGAAACAGAGCGAAATGCTGGAAGTGGGACTGCGGATGTCGGCGTTCAAGGCCCGGCACGATGCGCTCGGGGTCTTGACGCCTGAACAACGCGAGAAAGGAAAGGCCGCCCATGAAAAGAGAATGCACGGGATGATGAGCGGCCAACACGATGGTTCACCCAGCGGAGGCCACTAGCCCGCATTTTTCATGACGGTTCGTGGCGAAATCGTATAGAAGCCGGGCGAGGGGCAAGTGGCACGAGGCGAGAGGAAAGAGACTTCTTGTGGTCGCCCCTAGCCTCTGGCCCCGCGCCTCTCGCCAAAACATTGGCGATTGTAGCAGAAGTGTTCATGAATAATGTGGGCTAGGAGTCTGCAGAAAACCTTTTGTGGCACGCCAAGGCGAGCCCAGTCTGTCTTGTCTATCTGGTTAGTCTCATGCAACCAAACAAACCAAATAGACCAAATGAACAAGACTGCTGGCGGATTTTTTCAGCATCCTGCTAGGGAATTCAGAGATGGTTGACATCGCAAAGACAATACATCTGACTATCAACGGCCGGTCTGTCACCGCAGAAACGGGCGATACCATTTATATGGTCGCGCGGAAGGCCGGGATTTCGATCCCCAGCCTCTGCGTCTCGCATCAGCTCACTCCCTTTGGCTCCTGTCGACTCTGTATCTGCGAAATTGATGGGCAGTCCGGGACTCCGGCCTCCTGCACGACTCCGGTCAGACCCAATATGGTTGTCCGAACTGAGAGCGATCGGCTCAGGCGGCATCGCCACAATATCGTCGAACTGTATATGTCTGAACAGCCTGAAGGCAGCGAGAGGTCGGGGCCATTGCAAGAACTGGCGCTCGCATGCGGCGTCAATAGAGTTCGGTATCCCGATGGGGCGCGAAGCAAGCGCGTTTCTGTGCGGGACGACTCAAACCCGTTTTTCACCTTCGACAATGCAGCCTGCATCTCCTGTGCCCGCTGTGTGCGAGCCTGCGATGAAATCCAGGGCACGCATGCCTTGACGATGTTCGGGCGGGGATTTTTGGCGAGGCCGGTCGCAGGAGCCGGATCCCTCATGGGCGAGACGGCGGCGTTTGCCACATCCAACTGTGTCTCTTGTGGGACTTGCGTCAAGGAATGTCCGACCGGCGCGCTTACGGAGAAAACAGTTCTTGAACAGGGCGGCCCTACCAGCACGGTGCGCACGACCTGCGCCTACTGCGGCGTCGGCTGTGCGTTCGACGCGGGCGTGCGAGAGGGCCGAGTGGTTCAAATGATTCCGGCAGATGATGGGCCTTCCAATCGGGGGCATGCCTGCATGAAGGGACGATTCGGCTGGACCTATAACAATGCGCCGGATCGGCTGCGAGTCCCGTTGCTCAGACGCGGCAACGACTGGGAAGAGATTCCTTGGGAGTCGGCATTGGATCTGGTCGCGCAGGAGTTCACTCGCATTAAGGACAAGCAGGGTCCGGATGCGCTTGCGACCATTTCATCCAGCCGCGGCACGAACGAAGAAAATTATCTCTTCGGCAAGTTCATGCGTTGCGTGATCGGGACGAACCACATCGACAACTGTGCCCGCGTCTGCCACAGCGCGACCGTCACCGGCATGATGGACACGCTCGGCGCATCGGCTGCGACCAATTCCATTCAGGACCTCGATCTGGCCCGCCTAATTATGGTGGTGGGAGCGAATCCGACGGAGTCCCATCCCGTGGTCGGGGCCAAGATCAAGCAGGCGCATCGGCGAGGGGTGCCCTTGATCGTCATCGATCCCAGGCGCACGGAGCTGGCGCGGCTGGCCGATCTGCACCTGCAACTGCGACCAGGCAGCAACGTCGCCTTGCTCAATGCGATGGGCCACGTCTTGGCGAAGGAAGGGCTCTTCGATCAAGCTTTCATCGCGGCCAGAACCGAGGGCGTCGAGGACTGGCTCAAGACCGTCTCGAGCTGTACGCCAGAAGCGGCAGAAGCCATCACCGGTGTGCCGGCCCATCTTATTGGTCAGGCGGCTCGACTCTATGGGGGCAGCGGCGCCTCGTTCTGCTGCCATGGTCTCGGTGTGACGGAACATCGGTGGGGCAGCCATGGAGTCATCGCGCTCTGTAATCTGGCTCTGGCCACCGGCAACATCGGAAAACCAGGCACCGGCATCAACCCCTTACGTGGACAAAACAATGTGCAGGGGGCCTCTGATATGGGCTGCCTCCCGACCTACTTCACCGGTTACCAGAGTTTGGACGATCCGAAGCTGGCATCGCTGCATCAGAGCATCACCGGCCGTCCGTTACCCTCGAAGCGCGGTATGAAAACACCCGACATGTGGGACGCGGCAATTGCGGGACGGCTCAAGGGACTCTGGATCATCGGGTACGATGTCGCGCAGACCGACCCGAATTTGAAGAAAGTGCACGAGGCGTTAAAGCGGGTGGAGTTTCTGGTGGTGCAAGATCTGTTTTTCAGCGAGACCGCGAAGTTTGCACATTTAGTATTGCCAGGCGCATCGTTTCTAGAAAAGGACGGCACCTTTACCAATCTTGAACGTCGTATTCAGCGGATCAGGAAAGCGGTGGAGCCGCCTCACGGGATCCTGCCGGATTGGCGCGTGGTCTGCGAAGTCTCAAATCGGATGGGTTATCCCATGCCCTATCGGCATCCCTCGGAGATCATGGACGAGATTGCGAGGCTCACGCCGATGTTCGCCGGTGTGTCCTACGACCGGCTCGACCGGCATGCTGGGTTGCAGTGGCCGGTGCCAACTGCCACGCATGAAGGCACCGCGCTGATGCACCAGGAGACCTTTCCAAAAGGGAAGGCGCACTTTGTTGCCGTGGAATACTTGCCACCTGGTGAGGCGCCTACGGACGACTATCCGTTCGTGCTGACCACGGGCCGTATTCTCCAACATTACAACTGCGGAGCTCAAACACGCCGGACGGACATTCTCGAATTGGTCGATACAGACGTGCTGGAAATGCATCAGGCCGATATGGAGAGACTGCAGTTGCGTGACGGCGAGATCGTGCGTGTGGTGAGCGCTCGTGGCGACGCCCTGCTCCCAGTCGTGGGGAGTGAACGAGTCCTGCCGGGGCATCTCTTCACCAGCTTTCACTTTCCTGCTTCAACGGTGAACGCATTGCTCTCGTCGAGTGCGGATGAAAGTTCAAAGTGCCCAGAGTACAAGGTGTCTGCCGTGCGTGTGGAACCGATTGAACGGGACGAACTCGATCCGGAAGATGAAGTGGAACTGCGGCATATGCGGCGCCACCTGATCACGTAGCGCCGGGCAAGGGGCGAGAGGCTAGGGGCTATGGGAAATTTCGCCAAGGACAATAGAGGAGATGCTCTTGATGCTTTCATGAGGCTTTCCCGCCCATCGCCTCATGCCTCTAGCCCAGAGCCGGAGGCTCCGCTGACATTTGATGCTTACGCTCCCGCGCAAATTGCCCTGCGGGTGCGTGAGGTCGGCGTCACGAAAGCCGCGATGCCGGTCCTGACCATGTTCGCTTTGGCCGTCTTGGCGGGAGCCTTCATTGCGCTGGGTGCCTTGTTCTTTACGGTCACAATGACCAGCGGCGCCACCGGTCAACCGACGGCCTTTGGACTCATGCGCTTGGCGGGCGGGATCACGTTCAGTTTGGGGCTCATTCTGGTGGTAGTGGGCGGAGCGGAACTCTTTACCGGCAATAACCTGATCGCCATGGCTTGGGCCTCCGGTCGGGTGACGACACAACAAATCATGAGGAACTGGGGGTGGGTCTATCTCGGCAACCTGATTGGAGCAGTTGGAACAGCGGCCTTAGTATGGCTGGCCGGCATACAAAGCATGGGCGATGGCGCAGTCGGAGAGACGATGGTCCAGATTGCGCGTAGCAAGATCGCGCTCGATCCGGTCTCGACGGTGGCCCGTGGCATCCTCTGCAACGTGCTGGTCTGTCTGGCCGTCTGGTTGTGCATGGGCGCGCGAAGTGTGACCGATAAGATTCTCGCCATCGTCTTTCCGATCACCGGGTTTGTCGCCTGCGGGTTTGAACATTCCGTCGCCAACATGTACTTTCTCCCGATCGGCATGGCGCTCGCTGCGGGGACCTCGGCGCCACTCTCAGTCACTGATGCCGTCAGCAATCTTGCGTTGGTGACGAGTGGTAACATCCTCGGTGGGACCGTCCTCGTCGCGTTGGTCTATTGGTCGGTGTATTTGAGAAATTCTGAATAGGGCTACAGGAGTTCTGACATCATGAATGCTCCTCGCACGATCGTCGGTATCTTAGTCGGAGGCGGACCGGCTCCCGGGATCAACAGCGTCATCAGTGCCGCCACGATCCGGAGCATAGTGGGTAGTTGTGACGTGATGGGCATCCTCGAAGGGTTCAAGTGGTTGATGGAAGGGAGCTTGAGTCACGTAACCCCCCTTTCGACCGAGGAAGTTAGTCGCATCCATTTCCGAGGCGGCTCGTCGCTCGGCACGTCGCGGGCGAATCCCACGAAAAAGCCGGAATCGCTCGCGCATGTTCTATCGACCTTGGTTCGGCTGGGCGTCACCAGGCTCATTACGATCGGCGGCGACGACACGGCCTATTCCGCGCTCAAGTTGGAAGAAAAGGCGGCGGGTTGTCTCCACGTCGTGCATGTGCCGAAGACGATCGATAACGATCTGGATCTTCCGCACGGCATTCCGACGTTCGGGTTTCAGACCGCACGACATGTCGGGGTAGAGATTGTGAAAAACTTGATGGTGGACGCGCATACGACATCCCGCTGGTACTTCGTCGTGACGATGGGGCGGAAAGCCGGCCATCTGGCGTTGGGAGTTGGAAAGGCGGCTGGTGCGACCTTGACGCTCATTCCCGAAGAATTCCGCCAGCGACCGGTGAAGCTGGCGACGTTGGTCGATACATTGGCAGCGGCCATCATCAAACGGGCGAGCGAGGGACGATTCGACGGTGTCGCCGTGTTGGCCGAGGGGTTAGTCGAGGTGCTGGACCCTCAAGACTTGGGCGGACTTGATCATGTCGAACGAGATGAACATGGCCACATCAGGCTCTCGGAGATCGAAATCGGGGACGTGCTCAAGCGTGAAGTCAGTAGGGCGCTGGGGGGATTCGGTCTTACTACGACGATTGTGTCCAAGAACGTTGGGTATGAGTTGCGCTGTGCCGATCCGATCCCGTTCGATATGGAGTACACACGCGATCTCGGCTATTGTGCGGCGCAGTTCCTCCTGGACGGAGGCAATGCCGCTATGGTCTCGATCCAGCAGGGGCGGTTCACGCCGATTCCGTTCAAGCAGATGTTGGATCCCGCTACGGGCCGGGCGAAGGTTCGATTGGTGGATGTCGCCTCCGAGTCGTATCAGATCGCACGGCGTTACATGATCCGTCTGGCTCCGGAGGATATGGCAGATGCGCAGACCGTAGGGCGGTGCGCCTCGGTTGTAGGATTGTCTGCGGATGCATTCAGAGAACGGTTCAGTTCTATCGTATAAAGGAAGGACTTGGGCGTTCATATGAAAGGAATCATGCTATGAATGTGCTTGTGGCGACGGATGGATCGAAGTATGGGCAATGGGCGCTGAAGTGGGTGGCCAAACTGCCGTTCGTCGAGCCGCCCAAGGTTACGGCGCTGCATGTGCTCGATAACGCCTGGCTTCGGTTGCCGTTTCGGACGAAGTTAGAGACTCAGCGCGTGGAGGCGCGCGCGGCAAGAACCCTTAAGAAAGTCACCAAGCAGTTGGGGTTGCTGAAGCTCACAGGCACGGTTCGCAAGGAGCAAGGGGCAGTTGCCCCAACAATCCTGAAACGCGCACCGAAACAGAACGGGCTCCTGGTGGTGGGCAGTCAGGGCCTCGACGCCCTCGACCGCTTCACGCTCGGCAGCGTCTCGACGAAACTCATCCAGCACGCAACCTGCCCCGTGCTCGTCGTCAAGGGCGAGGCGGTCCCATTGCGGCGAATTGCCTTGGCGACCGATGGGTCATCCGCCTCAGCCAAAGCACTGGCGTTTGTGCTGACCAGGTTTCAGCCGGATCGACCGACCCGCAAGGGCGGGCGTGTGCCGATTCATGTGAGCGTGATCCATGTCATAGCACGCCGCCCTTTGGCCCCCATCGACATCGGAACGACGATACCGTGGACCAAGTACCGGGGGTTGAAGGCAAAAGCGACAGGCCGGAGGCTGGTCGAACAGAGCGCGCAGAAACTGATCGAGGCAGGATTTATGGCTGAACCTCTGTGTCGGCTTGGTAATCCCGCTGAAAAGATTATGAAAGTGGCCTCCCAGCAGCATGCCGATCTGATCGTGATGGGAGCCAAAGGGCTGGCCGATATTGACCGGTTTCTCCTCGGGAGCGTGTCAACGCGGGTGGTGCAGCATGTGAACTGTGCCGTGCTTGTCGTTCGATGACAGAGGGAGAACGACAGGGACGTCTCAAGCATCCGGTGGCACTGGCTGTTGAGTAGCCCTGGAGGGGTTGTTGCCGGAAGCAGTTCCTGGCCCGCATTATTCATGAGCGCTTCAACTGCAAGCGTGGATACGCGGCTGCGACGGGCAGTCTCGCCGTTCAGCCCTTCGACATACTGCACAAGTATGCCTCAGGGCTTCACGCCTCCGAGTGCCCGGCTCGCTTTGCGTCTGCACGCTTTCGCGATGAACCGTCATGAATAATGCGGGCTAGCCGGTTTCAGTCTGTCGATTTGAACGCGGTGGACACTCAATAGAAAGGATGGGCACCATGAATGTGCTTGTGGCGACGGATGGATCGAAGTACGGAGGATGGGCACTGAACTGGGCGGCTATGTTGCCGCTTGTCGAGCCGACAAAGATAACGGCGTTGCATGTGCTTGATGTCGCCGCGCTTCGCGCGCCGTTTCTGGCGCAGCCGGTGATGGCCGGCACCGAGCGGTACATTCAAGAAGAAATCAAGCGCATGGAAGCACGCTCGGTCAAAACCCTCCAGGAGGCTAGACAACAGTTGGCCTCGCTGAAAATTAAGGGCATGGCCCGCAAGGAGCAGGGAGCGGTCGCGCCGACGATCTTGAAACGGGCGCCGAAACGGGACGGGCTCCTGGTGGTGGGCAGTCAGGGCCTCGACGCGCTCGATCGCTTCATGTTGGGCAGCGTCTCGACGAATCTCATCCACCATGCGACCTGCCCCGTGCTCGTTGTCAAAAGCGAGGCGTCGCCGTTGCGGCGGATTACCTTGGCGACAGATGGATCGGACGCATCGGCTAAAGCCCTGAGGTTTGTGCTGAGCAAGTTTCAGCCGGATCGTTCGACCGGCAAGAGCGGGCGCGTGCCGATTCACGTGAGCGTGCTCCATGTGCTGCCGTTGGTCATGTATCCCGGGTTGAAGGAGGGAAGCAAGAAATTACTCGAACAGAGCGTGCAGAAGCTGACAAAAGCGGGATTTACGGCCGAGCCTCTCTGTTACCTTGGGAATCCTGCTGAAGAGATCATGAAGGCAGCCTCTCAACAGCAGGCCGATCTGATCGTGATGGGGGCCAAAGGGCTCGGCGCCATCGCCCGGTTTCTCATCGGGAGCGTGTCGACGCGGGTGGTGCAGCATGCGAACTGTACCGTGCTCGTCGTTCGGTGACAGAACGAGAACCACCGGGAGTCCCCTACCCCGCATTATTCACGAACATTTCTGCTGCAATCGCCAATGTTTTGGCGAGAGGCGCGGGGCCAGAGGCTAGGGGCGACCACAAGGAGTCTCTTTCCTCTCGCCTCGTGCCACTTGCCCCTCGCCCGGTTTCTATACGATTTCGTGACGAACCATCATAAATAATGCGGGTTCACAGTTGTTCTTGTAACCGAGGCCGAGAGCAGGGTACTATAGCGTCGAGTGTCTTAGCTGGCCACAACCGCCATGGAAGCCGCTGTAACATTTCAACAAACTTATTGACAACCTCGTCATCCTCGTATTTATAAGGTGTTGTGGTAACGATCCGTTCATTTGCCTCCTTTCTCGTGTTCACGCTGCTGTTATGCACCGTATTCCCGGCCGCGCAGATCGGGTGGTCTTTCAATAGCATGTGCGGTTCGACCGGCGATACTGGGAACGGGCAAGCCTGCGACTTCAGTAACACCGTGGAGGCGACCGATTCCGAGGACGATTCGCCACAAGAGGCGCCGGAGGGCTGTGTCGTTTCTCGAGTGAGTGTCTCCGATTGTGAGTCAAGCCGTTTCCTTGCCTCGATGAACGAGCTTCCTCCGTCCACCCTGCTTATCTCCAGGCTGATACACCCTCCGACCGCACACAGTTAGCGTAGCCTCGACGGCCTGTTTCATCTTAGACCTCGATCGAACAAGCTCATCGTGACTCCGAAGGAGGCAGCACATGCCGGCTCGTCTTTGGAATGGTGTCGTAGTGATTGCGGTGACAGTGGCAGTGGCGACGAGTGGGGCGCTGTTGCCGTCCTTCGCCCATGCGAAAGAACAGATGCCCACATTCGACCTTGACCGCATCATCGACTTGGCGCTGGAACGGAACCCTGCGATCGCAAGCGCCCAGAGCGTGATCGAACAGAATGAGGGCGGTCAAATCCAAGCCGACGCCTATCCCAACCCTACGATCGGCGCAGGGACGGCGAATGCCGCGCTTCGAGACCCCAGCACCGGAACGCGCTTTATGGAGCATAATGTGTCGGTGCATCAAACAGTGGAATGGCCGGGCATGCGGGCGGCTCGTCAGGACGCGGCAGCCGCAGGTCTGGCTGGTGCGACAGTTGGCCTCGAAGTAGCCAAGCTCAACCTCATTGCGGAGGTGAAGGGGCTATTTTACGAACTGTTGTTGGCGGAGCGAACGGTAGATCTTCTACAGCAGAACTTGGAGATTGTTCAGGAAGTGGCGCGCATTGTCAAAGCCCGTGTCCGATCCGGCGAAGGCCCTCAATTCGAAGCGGTGAAGGCGGAAGTGGAGGTGCTCAAAGCCAAGCAAGAGATGACGAAAGCCAAGAATGCCGTGCGCGTGAAACTCGTCGGGTTGGACACCTTGACGGCAGGGGCATTGGGGCCTCGGTACAGGGTGCAAGGAGATTTCCGGTCGCTCCGGGATCGTCTGGACCCGGAACAGATGGTGACGAGGGATCCATCACAGCATCCCATTCTCAAGCGCCAGGGAAAACTGGTGGAGCAGGCTGAATCCACTGTCTCCAAGGAGCGGCAGGCTCGTGTGCCGAACGTAACCCTGTTTGGCGGCTATGCCAGGGAGGTAGGCCGCGAGGCGGTGCTGGGGGGAGTGAGCGTGCCGACGCCCTTATGGTACCGGCAGCAAGGGCACATTGCGACGGCGCTCGGTAGCCAACGAAAAGAAGAGGCTGAGCTGATTCGTGCCAGGAACGAACTCATCCGTGCCATCAACCAACATACTCGTGAGGCGGAAACGGCGCAAGATCAGATCATCGTCTACGAGGAAGGGCTCTTAAAGCAAGCGCAAGAAGCGCTTCGCATTGCCCAATTGAGCTTCCGCCAGGGCGCCTCGAGCCTCCTGGATGTCCTCGATGCCCAACGGGTCCAACGCCAGATCACCGTGGATTACAATCTGGCGCGTTTCGAACTCTCCCTGGCGCTCACGCGATATGAGCGCGCGGTGGGTGGTCCACTCTAACTAGCGAAAAGGACAGATGCGAGGCATGGTCATTTCTTCCGGCCGATGTACCAATCGATGCGAGTGTTATGCGCGTCCGCGAGGCCGTCTGAGCGCGATGTGCAGCGTCTTCTTCGGCATGCTGCTGTTGGCCTCCTTCACGGGCTGTGACCGTGCGCCGGCCCCGGCTGAGGAACACGGGACGAAACATTCGGCAGGCGACACGCGTCTCGTTCGGCTCTCACTGGATGAAGTAACCCGATCCGGTGTGACGGTGGAGCCGGTGGGACGAACGGCATTTCGTACCTACCGTACCTTTCCCGGCGTTGTACGTCCGAACGAACATGCCTTGGCGAATATTACGACCCTCGTGCGTGGGCGGGTGGCCGAGGTGCATGCCGATTTAGGCCAGATGGTCAAGCCCAATCAGCTCTTGGCGGTGCTCCATAGCAGCGATCTCGGACTAGCCCAGTCTGCGTACCTCAAGGCCCGAGCGCGGAGACACGTCGCGGAGCAGGCCTATCAACGGGCGCAGTTTCTTTATAAAGAGAAAGTCATCGGCCAGGCGGAGGAGCAGCGCCGCGAAGGAGAGATGATCAGTATCCGCGCTGAGGCTCAGGAAGCTCGTGAAGGGCTCCGGTTGTTAGGCATGGGCGACAAAGAAATTGGAATCCTTGAGCGGACCCAAACGATCCGCTCGCAGGTTTCCATTGTAGCGCCCTTTGCCGGCCGGGTGATCGCGCGAGATCTCACCAAAGGTGAGGTGCTTGAAACCACCCATAAACTGTTTGCGATTGCCGATCTCTCGACGGTCTGGGTGGTGGGGAATGTATCGGAAAAAGACATCTCGTATATGCAGCGCGCGGCAGCCGTTCCGAATCAGCCGGTCGAGGTCTTTGTGACTGCGTATCCCGACGAAATATTCCAGGGGACGGTCTCGTATGTCGGCGATGTCCTCGACACTGCGACGCGGACCATGCAGGTGCGCCTCATCTTGGAAAATTCCAAGGGGCACCTGAAGCCGGAAATGTTCGCAACCATCCGCGTCTCGTCCGAAGCGGCCTCGGATGTCCTGGTCGTTCCCGAATCAGCCGTTCAGCATGATCGGGGTCGCAGCTTCGTGTTTGTGCAAAATGAACCCGGCGTCTTTGAAGCGCGGACGATCAAAGTGGGCGAGAAGAACGGGACCGTCGCCGAGGTCCTCGAAGGGCTGCAGGAAGGGGAAGCGGTCGTCAAGGAAGGCGGCTTTACCTTGAAATCTGAGCTGTTGAAGCCCAAAGACTAAGCATGGTCGACAAACTTATTGAGTTTTCGCTTCGCCGCCCCCTACTCATCCTCACATTCGCCGGCCTTCTGACCCTTCTGGGGGGCTACGCCTTCCGTACGATTTCGATCGACGCGTTTCCCGATGTGACGAGCGTGCTCGTGCAAATCGTTACGAAAGCGCCTGGCTTGTCCCCCGAAGAGATGGAACGGCTGGTGACCTTTCCCATCGAACAACAAGTCACCGGGGTTCCGCATCTGACGGATCTACGCTCGCTCACCAAAGTAGGGCTGTCGTTGATTACGGTGGTGTTCGACGACCATATGGACATCAACCTTGCCCGACAACTCGTGCTCGAACGGCTGATCGAAGTGCGGGAGAATTTGCCTCCCGGGTCTGAACCGATGATGACCCCGAACAGCACCGGACTGGGAGAGGTGTATCAGTACTATCTGGAAGGCCCTCCGCATGCCGGTCTGGACGCGGGCGCGGTGGAACACGAATTGATCGAGCAGCGAACTGCGGTGGACTGGATCATCCGGCCGTTGCTCAAAGGCGTTCCTGGAGTGATCGACGTCAACTCGCAAGGCGGGTATGTCAAACAGTACCAGGTGCTCGTCGAGCCTGAACTGTTGCGCAAATACGATCTCTCGTTGCGCGAGGTGTTCGCCGCCGTGGCAAACAACAACGCGAATGCCTCGGGCAACGTGCTGGAGACCTATGCTGAAAAGTACATAGTCCGTGGCGTAGGGATGATCCGGAAACTGAGCGACATCGAGGACATCGTCGTCAAGGAAGCGGGCGGCACTCCCGTGCACATCCATGACGTCGCCCAAGTACAGATCGGCCATGCCATTCGCCATGGCGCTGTCGTCTTGAACGGTGAGCGCGAGGTGGCGGCAGGGATCGTGCTCATGCTGCGCGGTGGAAACGCCCGCGACGTTGTGGAGGGCATTAAAGGCAAGATCGCCGAGATACAGGACAGGGGGCTGCTGCCTGCAGGATGGCGGATCGTTCCCTTTTACGATCGCATCGAATTGATCTCCGCCGCCTTGAAGACCGTCTATAAGGCGCTGGGGGAGGGTATTCTCCTGGTGGTGGTCGTGCTATTCCTGTTCCTGGGCGATACCAGGAGCGCCTTGATCGTGGCGGCGACGCTCATTCTGACGCCGCTCGTGACGTTCTTTGTGATGGATCGGTTCGATCTCACGGCCAATCTGATGTCCTTGGGTGGGTTGGCCATCGCCATCGGCATGATGGTCGATGCTTCCGTGGTGCTGGTGGAAAACATCCATCGGCATCTGTCGGATCCCCGTCACCAGGGCCTGCCTCGGCAGGCCATCATCCTCAATGCCGCTCGGGAAGTCGCCCGTCCCGTGGTTTTCGGCATTATCATCATCATCATCGTCTTTATGCCCATCCTCTCGTTCCAAGGCATGGAAGGCAAAATGTTCAAGCCGATGGCCTATACCATCATGATTGCCCTGATGGTGTCGCTCGTTCTGTCGGTCACGCTGTCGCCGGTGTTGTGTTTGCTGACTTTGCGGGCAGGACACGCCGACTCCGACCCCTGGGTGCTCCGATGGGCCAAGCGTCTCTATCTTCCTCTGCTGCGCTGGGCGTTAGGACATCGAATCATGGTGCTGACAGCCACTGGATTTATGTTGGCAGGAAGTATTGCGCTCTTTCCATTTTTGGGGTCGGAGTTTGTCCCAATTTTGAATGAAGGCACAATGGCCCCCCTCACGATCCGCTTGCCGAGCATTTCGTTGGAACAATCGATCAAGATCGAACAGGAGGTGCAGAAAGCGGTGCTGGAGTTTCCCGAAGTGCAGATGATGGTGTCTAAAATCGGGCGTACGGAATTGGCGAACGACCCGCAAGAACCGAACGAAAGCGATTCCGTTGCGATGTTGCATCCGATTGAGACCTGGACGACAGCCTCCACTATGGCGGGGGTGAAAGAGCGGGCCCGGGAGCGGCTGGCACTGGTGCCCGGCGCCAACTTTCTGATCAGCCAGCCGATTCAGCAACGAGTGGACGAATTGATTTCTGGGGTGCGCGCAGAAGTGACCGTCAAACTGTTCGGTCCAGACTTGGAGGAACTGCGTCAGACGGGGGATAAGATTGCCGGCGTCCTCGGTACGATTCGAGGAGTCAAAGACTTAAAGGTAGAGCAACTCTTCGGCCAGCCCTACATCACGATCGATATCGATCGGGGTAAGATCGCCCGGCACGGCATCAACGTCTCGGATGTCCGAGAGGTTATCGCAACCGCAATCGGCGGAGAAGCCGCAACCAGAGTGTATGAAGAGAATCGCCGGTTCAATTTGGTCGTGCGGTTTCCGGAACAGTATCGGAACAGCATCGAGACGATCGGGAACATTCGACTGGCGGATGGTAGTGGGGCCTTCATTCCCCTCAGCGATCTCGGCGTCATCCGGATGCACGAGGGACCGGGGCGCATCAACCGCGATCAACTCCAGCGCTATCTGCCGGTCAGCTTCAATACCCACGGACGGGATATCGGAAGCATTGTGGCTGAGGCGCAGCAGCGGATGGCCCGGGAGGTCCGGCTTCCGGAAGGGTACCATGTCGTCTGGGGCGGATCGTTTGAAAATATGGAGCGGGCGCTGGGCCGTATCAAGATCATTGTTCCGATCACCATTGTCGTGATCTTCTTGCTCCTGCTTTCATCGTTCTCCTCCATCAAGCAGGCGGCACTGATCATTCTCAATCTCCCGTTTGCCCTCATTGGCGGAATTGTCGCCTTATGGGTGACGGGGGAATACCTGAGCGTGCCGGCCTCGGTCGGTTTCATCAATCTTTTCGGCGTAGCCGTGTTGAACGGCATCGTACTGGTGTCCTATATGAATTTCCTTCGCAGGCAGGAGGGAATGGGTATTGAACAGGCAGTAATGTCCGGCTGCGTGATGCGCTTGCGGCCTGTGTTAATGACGGCGCTGGTCGCGTTACTGGGATTGGTGCCGCTGGCCTTTGCCAATGGGATTGGATCGGAAGTTCAGCGGCCCCTGGCCGTCGTGGTGATCGGCGGACTGGTCAGTTCGACATTCTTGACGCTTATTGTGCTGCCGGTGCTCTACAAGTGGATCGAAGAGCGATCCGCAGTCCCAGGCCCTTCAGCAAGCGTCACCCCACACGGTCATTGATCAACGGGATGGATGTGTGGGCGAGAGGCGCGGGGCCAGAGGCGAGGGGCGAAGACTTCCCGTCGAAAGCACGGCTCTTCCCGCTAGCCTCGCGCCCATAGCCTGGCAGGCTCGCGGACTATTTCAGTATCCTGTAACAGACGGTTGACCGTTCACACGGAGTATCCCGTTAATGTCGGAACATCAGGTTGAGCCTCACGTTTTTGTGATCATTGGTGCGACCGGCGATTTGACGCGTCGGAAGCTCCTGCCTGCGCTGTATCATTTGCGAGATCAGGGAATCCTGGAAACTCGCAACACGCTGATCGTCGGCGCCGCCTTGCCCGAGATGGGCGAAGAGGGGTTTCGGCTCTGGGCCTTCGAAGGTCTGCAGCAAGCCGGTGGGCGCAATGAAACGGAGCTGCGCGCCTGGTGCGAGGAATGTCTTCACTACCAGTCTCTGCACGGAGGAGGGCCGCATGATTATGAGGCTCTGGCCCTGTACATCCGGGGGTTGGAACGCACCCACAACATGCCGGAGAACCGGGTGTTCTACCTGGCCTTGCCACCGGACACCGTGCCTATTGCAATGGAGAGGCTGGATCAGACGGGACTGCTCAAGAGCCACGGGTGGGTCCGCGTCGTGTTCGAAAAACCATTTGGCCGTGATTTTCACTCAGCCCGGCACCTGAATACGATCCTGCATCAATATATCGAGGAATCCCAGATCTACCGCATCGATCATTATCTCGGCAAAGAGACGGTGCAGAATCTCCTGGCATTCCGCTTCGCGAACCCGATTTTTGAATCGCTCTGGAAACGCGACAGCATCGAAAATATTCAGATTACCGTTGCCGAAGACCTTGGCGTCGAACATCGCGGGGCCTACTACCAGCAGGCTGGGGCGCTTCGCGATATGGTCCAGAACCATCTGACCCAACTCATGACGGTCGTTGCGATGGAAGTGCCTGTGTCCTTCACTTCCGCTGCAATCCAGGACGAAAAACAAAAAGTGCTCCATTCCATTGCGCCGATCACTCCTCAGGATGTCGTCTTTGGCCAGTACGCGTCTTGGCAGGTCGCCGGCCAGACGATTCCAGGTTATCGCGAGGAACAGGGTGTCCCAAAGGATTCGACCACGGAGACGTATGTCGCTCTGAAAGCGGAGATTCACAATTGGAGATGGAAGGGCGTGCCCTTCTATCTCCGGACGGGCAAACGCCTGCCGCGTAAACTGACCCAGATTGCGGTGATCTTTCGTGAAGCTCCCACCCAAGTGTTTCGGTCCCTTGCTCCCGGCAGTATTTCGCCCAACATGTTGCTGATCATGCTCCAGCCCAGCGAAGGGTTCTCGCTCTGTTTTTCCGTGAAGAGTCCGGGGAGGCCGTTCCAACTGAGCGACCATGCGCTGCAGTTCGACTATGAACGAGCCTTTGGCGCGCTCCCTGAAGCCTATGAGACTCTGCTCCGCGACGTCATGATCGGCGACCAGACCCTCTTCGTCAGTGCGAATTTCACCGAAACGGCTTGGCGCCTCTATGACCCGTTATCGATCGGTGAAAAATCCTGCCACTTCTACACCGCCGGGAGCTGGGGACCCAGCGAAGCGGATGCGCTGCTGGAGAAGAATGGGCATCGGTGGGCGTTGGGCTGGTAGAGGGACGGGATGGAGGCTGATGATCTTCTGTGCTCGCGCAACGCGCGGCCTGAGAAGGCCCTCGTTGGACGCGCGCAGTAGAAGATCAATCAGCCCCCATCCCTGAAGAGATAACGAGCGAGCTTGGAGGGAGCATTTAGATGGATGATGGTCGTTCGATGCGCGCAGTCAAGGGCAGCCTTGGCCGTTCCCTTTAAGAGCAGTTACTCGTTAAGGCGCTAGCTATGCCTGCGTTCTTTTCTCTGATTTTGATTTGCCAGCCACGCACCGGCTATTGCGCCAAAAATAATGCTCAGCGTGTCCAGAATGTGTTTGTACCAGCCATCCGGACCGATGCTGAGATCCTCATTCGCAACTTGAACCGATACAAAAGCCAAGAAGCCTACGGCGGCGGCGGATACAAGCGAGGCAGCAACGATCGCGACCTGTTTGTGATAGCGCGGTACGATATAGATAATCGTACTCACAAGAGAAGCAGCGGCAATAGTCCTTGTGACAAATATTATGTATGTGCCGATAATCGGCACCCCATCCATATCCGGCGCTTCCCAAAAAGCCTCGACACGTTCAACCCCATGGATAATGCCGAATGCCATTCCAATAGAATGGTTCGCGGCGAACCACAGCATGACACCCGCCGGAACCGCGATGGCCCATCGAACTATATTAATGGCCGGATTATTGTGCATACGTTGAAGCGGACATCTGAATTACTTATTGACTCTCTTCACAGAGATAACTTCTATCATATAGCTGGTACAAACTGGGAACGCAATCAGAACTATGCGCGTTGTAGGGTCAGCCACTCTGCGGGGCTGGAAATCCCACGAACTAAACAAGGTCAACTGGAATGGGTTCAGACCTTACCATCACACAATCCCGCGTTCCCTGTAAGCGTGGGGATAAACTCTCTATAAGAAAGCCGAGCAAGCTTGGCGGCGGCGGAGATCGGCCAGGTGCCCTTCTCTCTCTTCCAGGAACCAACCGGAGCTCACCTCAGATTGAAGGGAACACATGAAAAGTCATCGCACAGATCTTAAGAATATCGCTCGTCGCGCCATGGTCGAACGAGGCCTCTTGCCGGATTTTTCTTCCGCGGCGATGGCTGAGCTTGCCCGTGTGCAGACGGCTGCTACTGATGGGCACTCGGACATGCGTGACCTCACGGGTCTGCTCTGGGCATCGATCGACAACGACGACTCCCGAGACCTCGACCAACTTACCGTGGCTGAACCACATCCTGATCGGTCTGTCACAATCCTGGTCGCGATTGCCGATGTGGACGCGCTGGTCTCGAAAGAGTCTGCTCTGGATGCTCATGCCAAGCACAATACGACGTCGGTCTATACGTCCGGCGGCATGTTCCCCATGCTGCCGGAAAAGCTGTCGACCGATCTGACGTCGCTCGGCGAAGGGCAAGACCGCTTTGCGGTCGTCGTGGAGATGGTAATTGCGGAGGATGGGGCGGTTCTCAGTTCGACTCTCTTTCGGGCTCTTGTCCATAACCACGCGAAGCTGGCCTACAACAGCGTCGCGGCCTGGCTCGCGGGGGAGGTTCCTGCGCCTGATCGGGTCAAGGCCGTCCCCGGCCTCGATGCGCAACTCCGTCTCCAAGACCAGGTCGCGCAGTGGCTCAAGGCCCGGCGGCACGAACAGGGAGCGCTGAGTCTTGAAACGATTGAGCCACGAGCCGTGTTTGAGGGGGAAGTGCTGACCGCTCTCAGGGTCGAGCAGAAGAATCGCGCCAAGGAACTGATCGAAGACTTTATGATCGCAGCGAATCAGGCGACAGCGTCCTATTTGAACGGAAAGGGCATGCCTTCCTTCCGCCGTATCTTGCGCTCTCCCGAACGCTGGCAGCGGATTGTTGAGGTCGCCGCACGCTGGGGCGAGTCCTTACCTTCGGAGCCGGACGCAGGTGCGCTCGAATCGTTCCTCGTCGCGCGTCGGAAGGCCGACCCCCTCAGATTTCCGGATCTGTCCCTGGCCATCGTGAAGCTCATTGGCAGAGGCGAGTATGTACTGGATCAGTCGAAAGATGGCGCTCCTGAACATTTCGGACTCGCGGTGAAGGGGTACACCCATTCCACGGCTCCCAACCGACGCTTTCCCGATCTCATTACCCAGCGGCTGATCAAAGCGGCGTTGGCCGGCGAGCCAACTCCCTACCGTCTGGAAGAACTGAAGTATCTGGCCGACCACTGTACCGAGAAAGAAGACGATGCGGAGAAAGTCGAGCGGCGGCTCCGCAAATCGGCCGCCGCCCTCTTGCTCGAATCCCGGATCGGGCAGCGATTCGACGCTATCGTGACGGGTGCGTCAGACAGAGGCACCTGGGTCCGGCTCCTTGAGCCGCCGGTCGAAGGGAAAATGGTGACGGGCGAGCGCGGCCTCGACGTCGGAGACAAGGTGCAAGTAGAGCTTATAAGTACGGATGTCGAACGAGGGTATATCGACTTCGTCAGAGTTGGATTGTGAGCGAGTTGCGGTTCTCTGATTTCTCTGGTTGATCTGGTTTGTTTGGTTTGTCTCGTTTATTTGGTGGAACCAGACAAACCAGAGCGACCAGCCGGTCTTTCCACTTCACGCGCTTGCTATCGGCACGTGTTCTTTTGCCCGCCTATCCGGTGTCTCCAAGCTGGTGCGGCCAAGTGTGCCGTTGCGGTAGTCCAACAAGAGTATCCTTGCCGCTTTGTTTCGGTCTATCCCGCCGCCGTTTCTGGTCAATAGGCAGCCACGCTTTTTGCCGATGGCGTCGATCACGCCCGTATTCGTCAGCCCCTCCACCGGGAAACCGTAGCGGGCCGTGAGCCGGGCAGGATAGCGCGAAAGCAGAATGCCGGCGAGAAATTCTGCGACTGCTTCGTCATCGACGACCTTGTGGCCCACTGCGTTGACCGTAGCGAGTAGGAGGCCCACGTGAGGGTCTTTGATGGTTCCCCACAATAGTCCGGGTGAGTCGGTGATGGCCATGCGGTCGTTGAGTTTGTGACGTTGTTGAACTTTGGTCACGGCTGGTTCGTCACCCACGCGAGCGACGCGGCGTTTGAGGAGCATGTTCATCAGGGTCGATTTGCCGACGTTGGGAACCCCCATGATCAGCATGCGCAGCGGCTTTGCGCTGCTATTACGATGGGGGGCGAGCGGCTGACAGAACTGGGGCACCTTCGCGGCATCGCCCGCATGATGACAAGAAAGAGCCACGGCGCTGACGCCCGGTTGCCGGTTATAGAGGTCGAGCCAAGCCTGAGTGACGGTGGGATCGGCGAGATCGGCTTTGTTGAGAACTTTCAGGCTAGGGCGCTGGCGGGTCAGGCGCAGCTCTTCGATCAGTGGATTGCAGCTAGCATTCGGTATTCGCGCATCCAGCACTTCGACGATGACATCGATCACCTCCATCGTCTTGGCCGCTTCTTTGCGCGCCGTATTCATGTGACCGGGAAACCACTGGATGGACATGAGGGGACAGACTTTCTAAAAAAATGAATTGTACTCTACCAGGATACTAAACAGGCCGCCAGCATAAGAAGACCGTCGTCTGGTCTATCTGGTTTGTCTGGTTTTTTGGTTGAATGAAACTAACCAGATGAACTAGATCAACCTGCCCCGCCAGTCTGGCGGGACAGAATAGTCTTTTCGCATCCTTCTAGGTCAGGGGAGGCGTCCCCTTGCACATTGCTGGTCTTGTGTTGGGCCGATTGGCTCAGCCGACTTGGGCTGGTTCGGCGATGAGTTCGAGCGGTTCCAGCAGGGCACCGATTTCTTCGGACGCCGTCTCAATCTCAAACCGCTCTCTCCGGATTTCGTTGCCGGTTTTGCTTCGGTACACCAGCTCGTCCGTGTCAAGGTCATATTCAGGAATCTCGGCGCTCTCCCATCGCTGCACGAAGTAGTGGGCATAGAGGGTATAGAGGCCGTGGTCCTTGCGGTTGTGCCTCAGGACATACTCCGGCATGGTTTTGACGTCCAGATCGGCATGGTAATGCTGGAGCCAGAGGTAATCTCCGAGGATCACCAATTTGATCAACGGGGAATCCGAGTAGAGCTTGAGTTTGACGGCCTTCCCCATGGCTTTCAGCCGCTTGAGGAGCCGGACACTTTGCCGAATTTCTTCACGAAATGTTTCCAGCGTGAACTCGGGATGGCTGATCGCCTGTATGCGCGCGCTCGCTTCCTGGCTGTAGGGATTCACCAGCATGATTCTGGCCCCCAGGCATTTGTCGAGGACCGACGACAGACCCCCCACTTGATCCACAAAGGTGCTGTGGCCGCTTGATCCGATGACCGAGATAGTTCGGCCCGTGCCCTGCTCTTCCTTAAGTTGCTTGATGTGCCGTTGTGCCCCCCGCGTGCGGCGCGGGAAGAACGAGACGAGGCCGGCGCCGGCGGCCACGCTGGCGAGGGCCCGGTCCCGTATGCTGCGATGGAAGTAGTTGAGGCAGACGATCAGGAGGATCGCCACCGTCATTTCCACGGCAATGAGCGAGAGCCTGTCCTGTTCGACCCGAGACCAGAACGACAAAAACTGTTTGGCGCCTGCCGGGAGCAAGAGCGCAATGCCCGCACTCAGGGCGACGACGACAATGTGATAGAGACTCCTTGCGCTGTCGCGGAGGAAGGCTCGGACTGTTGACCATATTTCTTGAAACAAGGATGCACCTCTTTAAATGATAACGGACAACCCCACGGCGATGTCGGGCTAGCAATGCGAGCGATTGATGGGTACGCCTTGGGCGGAGTGCTCGGCAGATGCAGAACGGCTGCGTGCGGACAAAAAAAGATCGCGTCAGACTTCGTGTCTACTGGAGGACTGCAGCCTCCAAGCACGGAAGGTCTTACGCGATCACGTTGCACCTTACCACGGACGTATCAGCCACGCAAGGGTTGCCGTGAAACTGGTTGCTCTGGTTTCTTTGGTTCATCTAGTTTCTCTGGTTTATCTGGTTAGTTTGGTTCAACCAAAAAACCAGACAAACCAAACAGACCAGAGCAACTGCCTGCTCGTTATCGCAGGCGTTCGCGGCCGTGGGGGGTGGTGAGATCTTGGTCGGGGCCAAGGGGGACGATACGGGTCGGATTGATGTCGTCGTGGGTGATGTAGTAATGCCGCTTGATGTGGTCGAAGTTTACGGTGTCGGCGATGCCGTCGGTCTGATAGAGGTCTTTGAGGTAGTTGAAGAGGTTCGGGTAGTCGATGATCCGCCGGAGGTTGCACTTGAAATGACCGTGGTAGACGGTGTCGAAGCGCACGAGGGTGACGAACAAGCGCCAGTCGGTTTCGACGAATTGCGAACCGAAGAGGTAGCGTTGGCGCGCCAGCCGGGCTTCAAGTTGATCGAGGGCGTCGAAGACGCGCAACACAGCTCGTTCATAGGCCTGCTGCGAAGTAGCGAATCCCGCGCGATAGACCCCGTTGTTCACGTTCTCGTAGATGAAGGTATTGAGGTCGTCGATCTCCTTCCTGATTCCTTCCTGATAGAGGTCGATCCTGCTCTCGGTGAAGCGATTGAACTCGCCGTTGAACATGCGCATGAGGTCGTCGTCGGAATTGGTGACAATGCGTTTCGTCACTGTATCCCACAACACAGGGACGGTAAACCGTCCCAGATAGTTCGGATCGGTGGCCTTGTAGGCTTGGCTGAGGAACTGGAAACCGTTGATGGGGTCGAGCGAATGGCCCGGCCCTTCGCGGAAGGCCCAGCCCCGCTCGTCGCGGATCGGGTCTACGACCGTCATGCCGATCACGTGTTCGAGCTTCTTGAGCTTCCGCACAATGATCGTCCGATGCGCCCAGGGGCAGGCCCAGGAGACATAGAGATGGTAGCGTCCGCTCGCCGCCTGGTAGCTGGAGTTACCATTCGCGGTCACCCAACCCTGAAAGACATCCGGTTGCCTGATGAAGGCGCCCTCGACGCTCTGCTCGTCTGGGAATTGTGCCTGGGTGATCATCGCCGAGCTCCTTCGTGCCTCTACCGTATCATATTGTGGATGATGAAACTGTGGTCGCTCGATGCGCGTAGGTGCGGATTGACTGAGACAATCTTGAAAAGTAGAATGTTCCGATAATCTCTGCCGGGGAACGACTGGTAGTCAGAGAAGAGGATATCCGGGAGGGGATGGTAGGTTGCAGTGTTCATTCAGTTGGTTCAAACAAGGAGGTAGTCGTGATGTATGGGATGGGACGTATCGGGTTCATGGGATTAGGGATCGCATTGGCGGGCTGTCTCAGTGGGGCGCCAGTCTTCGCAGGGGATAAACCAGCGGCCGCACCAGTCGAGGACGGGTCAAAGGTGACGATTACGTCTCCCAAGGACGGGGACAAGGTCAGTGACACTTTTGAGGTGAAGTACGAGTTGGCCAAGGGCTCCGTAGGTACGCATGTCCATGCATACGTGGACGATCAGTATCAGAAGGGTTTTAAGGGGGAGCTTAAGGGCCTGAGCAAGGGGACACACAAGATCACTGTGACCGGTGCGACAAAGGACCACGATCCTGTTACGGCCAGTCATAGCATCACTGTCGACGTGCAATAGGACTAGCTATCTTCAAGGCCACCAGGGCCTCTAGTGAAAGAGGCCTTGGTGCGCCGGGTTTCCCAAACGGTTTCCACCCCTTCATATGTACGGCTTACTTAGTTCCTGGACAGCCTGTCCTTTGCTCGAAGGTCCATGGCTGCCGCCCCTCACGATCGTTATGAATAGATTTTCCTGAGTTTCCCGCATTCCCCCGTGGCTAAGTTCCCCTGTCCAAGTGTTAAGTGGAGCACAACAAACGGGAGGTGGAAGGGAGAATCGAAGGCTCGGCAACGGCGGTGCCCTCCCTAGGAAAGGGACATCTTGACCCCCTGCACCAAGCGAAAGGATTGGGCAGACCAGGAAAGAGTTATGGCATCGGTTTTGGGGGCACCTGCGGATTGAGCTGAGGGCTTCCGATCTTCAATATTCGCGTAAGCAACGGAATCGCCGTCCCCTGCATGACGACGGACGTGAGTGCAATAAAAAACACCATATGGAAAATCATGTCGGCCTTCTCGATCCCGGCCACTAAGGGAAAGGTAGCCAAGATGATCGGTACGGCTCCACGGAGCCCTGCCCAGGCTACAAGAGTCTGCTCTCGAAGCGACATCGGCGAAAAAGCCAGCGCCGCGTGGACACTCGCAGGGCGGGCGATGAAGATCAGGAAGAGGGAAACTAGGAGGCCAACCCCGGCGATGGGCACGAGCCTTGCCGGAAATACTTGTAACCCCAGAGCCAAAAACATGGTGACCTGCATCAGCCAGGCCAGCCCATCGTGAAAACGCAAGACACTTTGCTGGTGAGTAAACGGCTTTCGCTGCATGACGAGCCCGGCCAAATATACGGCAAGAAAGCCACTCCCATCCAGGTAGTCGGTCAGGCCGTAGGTCAGCAGCGCCAGCGCCACCGACAGCACCGGATAAATGCCCTCCAACTCCAAGTCGAGCGCATTGAACGATCGCCGCATGATCTCGCCCATCGCAATGCCAATCGCCGTTCCCACGCCCATTTGCATCACAAAGAATAGGACAAGCTCCCCAAAAGAGGTCGAGGGTTCCGTCAACAGTCGAATCAGCGCGATCGTCAGCACGACGGCCATCGGATCGTTGCTGCCGGATTCAAATTCGAGCAATTGGATCAATCGCCGGGGGATTTTGGTCCTCCTCGCTCGTAGCACCATGAAGACGGCCGCAGCATCCGTGGACGATACAATCGCGCCAAGCAAGAGGCCCTCCAGAAATGAGAACCCCTGGACCCAGGCGACAAACATCCCGATGAGCAGCGCAGTGATCAGAACCCCGATCGTCGAGAGCGACACTCCTTGCCACACGATGGGGCGTATCGCCGACCACTCCGTGTCCAATCCACCCGAAAATAGAATCAAGACGAGCGCAGTGATACCCAGCGACCGCACCAGGGACGGATTGTCGAAAGAGATGCCGCCGAGACCGTCGGATCCCGCCAACATGCCGATGGCGAGGAACAAGACCAGTGAGGGGATGCCGAATCGATTCGAGAGCTTGATCGTGTAAATGCTCAGAATGACGAGGGTGGAGAAAACGATGAAGATGACATCAATGGAAGCGGGCATCGTACGTGTGTCTTTCGAGGTTGCTCGACGAGACCAGATGCGCTCTATAGCACAGACGACCGGATCACGCTAGCCACAATATGAGGGAAAGGGCTGTTATCTAGTCAAATAGAGAGGCAGGGAGAGGATAAGCGGTGTTCGGTCGATAGGCCAGCAAGGGTAGACCCAGGCTATCCCTTGAGGGGAAAATGCGAAGGAGGTAGGGGTATGAGAGGGCGGACTAGAGGGTCTCCTGTACTCGTGCAACGCGCGGTCTCAGAAGACCCTCGTTGGACACACGCAGTGTACTGCGCCTAGGTGATATTTTCGCTCAGTGAACCCCGCTTTCGGATACTGAAGACATAGGGACGATGGATTGGTCTGGGTCAGATGACTTGAAAGGGATCACGGGTGTTAGCGGCAACCAATTCACCGCAGGCAGTACAGTGATAGTTGTCCGTCAAATAATCGTCGTTGCTGTGTTCCAATTCCAGGTGCAGATGCTTACAAGGTAGATTGTCTCCCTCTGCCCACTTCACGCGTAACGCAGCAGCTTGCGCCTTCGTCATGATCTCCACCCCCATTGTCCGATACCGCTGTCTAACTCAACATCATCTAACAAATTGGTCAACGAGATCAACTGGAGATTGTACTGCCCCACTTAAATTCTGGGCAGTTTTCGACACGGGTGTCATTCCATCCTTTTTATCGTGCGCGTTCTGCGAGCAAGAAGGACGGTCTAGTGACTCCCTATCTGAGCAAACTGTCTATCTGAGCCAATCGAAGGACCGTTGACCGAGCCTCTCCATCAGCGTAGCATAATCTCACTGACGTTCCAGTGACGGTGGCTGCCGCCTCTTCCGCACGCTTCTACCTGTCATCCTGCGCGCCGGATCTCGCACAGTCCCCTTCACTCCTACGACGGATACTTTGTCGAAGAGCATCACCGTTCGGACTCGGATCTTTTGGAGCGAGGATCCTCATGGTGACTGTCAGCCGCCAAGTGCTCCTTCTTTTCTTGACGCCGATCCTGACGCCGCCTGTCTGCCCCATACTTGCATCAAATCCCTTTCGGACCGTTGAGACTCGTCCGTTCGTAAGAAATCGTACCAGGCGAGAAATTCGGCCTTGTCTAACCCGAATCGAAGCGCGTCCACCAATGGAAAGAGGACGCACCTAAAATTGCACTGAACGTCCAACTTAGCAGGGAGGATCTGATCATGGCTTCGCATACACCCGTCACTGATCGCATTCTCGGAGCAGTCCAACGCACGCATGGGTGCGATCTGGATATGTTGACAAAGAGTCTCTCCGACCTGTCGTGGGCCCAGGTCTTTCTTGAAGTCGATCGGCTGAGCCGGGACGGACAGGTGCTGGTGACACTCGACACCGAAGGTCGCTACATGATCCGGCTTTCGGAGCACAGCAGAAAACCCGCAACTCACCATGTCCGGTCCTGATCAACGAAGGGGATTGAGGACAGGGCCGCGAAGAATCGAATGACACGGTCTGTACGCACCGGCTGCCTATGATATTTCTTCGCGGAAAACCTGTTTGGTCTCCCACTGCGCGCAACGTTCTCACCCGCCCACCCACTGGCACGCCGAGACGTGCCATGAGCCCTGGCGAAGGCCTTCCGACTTTTCCCCTTTCCACCTAAGGGGAGCAGCCAGACTGTCCTTCACTGCGCGCATCGGACGAGCACAGTTTCATCGTGCGCGTTCTGCGAGCAAGAAGGATGGTTTGGCTGTTCCCCTCTCCTCTATTCAAAGAACTTCCTCACCCCAGCCTTAATCTGATCCAACCCCTGGCGCAAGTCGGTTTCAAGCACATCGGCCTTGGCCTGCACTGCCACGCGCTTGGCATTGAGCTGGTCCTTGAACAGCACCAGCTTGGTAAGTAGCTCCTCCTTCTTCCACTCCAATGCGACGTGCTGCTTAGCTTTCTCGCTCTCAAACCGGTCTTTGAGTGCCTCAAACTCGGCTTCGAGCCTGCTCGTCTGGCCCACGAAATCTTCCCAGACCTTGCCCGATTCGAACGCGGCCCCTTTCAGTTTTTGCTCCGCAACGGATTCAAACTCGTTCAGGGCCTTGAGAATATTCGCCCTCTGCTCCTCGAATGTGTCGCGAGCGTCTGCCTTGCCGAGGGCCAATTGCACCTGAAGATGTTCGAGCTTGGCCTGCACTTCAGTCTTTGCCTGCTCTGCCATCTCCTTCGACTTCTGCACGTCGGACTGGACCTGCTTGAGCAGATCTCGAAGCTGTTGCTTGCGCTGATCCAGCCGCTGCTGCGCTTGATCTTTCGTCTGGGTCAGTTGCGCTTCAAACGCCAGCGCCTGATGCTCCAACGCATCCAACTTCTTGTCGAACGATGCTCTGAGTTCCTTGATTCGCGACATGGTGCCCTCCTTTATGTGAAATGGAACTTACAAACCGGCTACGTTCTGCCCAGCCTGAAACCGCGGCACAAAATATTCCGGCTCCTTTTCTTCTACCCGGCTACCCTTGCCAATAACGATGCCGATCGCATCGCTTCACTTGGCAAGGGTCCGCACATAGGCCAGCACGTCTCTGCTCTCTTTCTCCGAGAGGCGGACCTTCCAAGGCGGCATGTTCGGTTTGCCGTCATGGATCGTCTTGAGCAGGTCGGCATCGGATTTCTTTCTGGTCGACGGTGATGTGAGGTTAGCCGGATCCGGTCCACGAAGAAACCTGTACCCGCCCCCTCCGCCCTGAGGCCCATGACAACCGGTGCAGTACTTGATAAACAGAGTCTTGCCACGTGCCACATCGCCGTTCTGGGCCTTGGGCTCAGCTTGTCCTAGCGACACAGTCCCGAATAGAAGACCGCTCACAAGCCCGACCGTCGACACTCCGAGTATCCAGCCCCTCTTCATGTTTCCTCCCGCTCGGTATTGCCTTACCGGCTGAACGCAATCTGAGCCCGACCCTCGGTTTGGTGGGGATACCTCCAAACCCTCGCCAAAACACTCCCCCATCGAATGGTGGAGCTCACCATTAGCAGGCGCTTCCCCATTATATAGGAGCGGGCTCGCGGGTCCTCAACTGCTGCGTCGAACGACCACTATAATGCTCCCTCCAAGCTTGCTTATACTTTCCTCACGGGAGGATGGTCTGCTTGATCTCCCACTGCGCGCCGAACGATGAATATCAAATGCTCCTTCCAAGCTCGCTCGTTTCTCTCTTCGGAGGGTGGCCTGGTCGACCCTCGATTGCGCGCGTCCAACGAGGGCCTTCTGAGGCCGCGCGTTGCGCGAGCACGGAGGACCCACGAGTCTGCCCCGTCACACCCACTCCGGCGCATACTCCTTTCCCGTCTCTTTTTCTGCGAACCATCGATACAGGGCCGGCAAGACCACCAACGTGAGCGCCGTCGAGGTGAAGAGGCCGCCGATGACGACGGTCGCGAGCGGCCGCTGGACTTCGGCCCCGATCCCCTGCGCGAGCACCAACGGCAGCAGACCCAGAAGCGTCGTCATCATGGTCATGACGACCGGGCGAAGCCGGAGGACGCAACCGCTGACAATAGCCTGGTCCATCTGCGTGCCTTCATTGCGCAACTGATTGATATAGGAGACCAGCACAATCCCGTTCCCGACCGCCAAGCCGAAGAGTTCGATAAAGCCGATGGAAGCCGGCAGGCTCAGATATTGCCCGCTCAGCCACAGAGACACGACGCCCCCGATCAAGGCGAAGGGGAGATTGATAATGATCAACGTCGCGTAACGGAGTGAGTGAAAAGCCCAGAAGAGCAGAAAGAACACGAGCCCCAGCGTAATAGGCACCACGATCAACAGCCTCGCGTTGGCCCGCTCCATGTTCTCGAAAGCCCCGCCCCACGTCATCTGGTACCCTTCAGGCAGGTGTACCAATGATTCCAGTTTCTTCCGCCCTTCATCCACGACGCTGCCGATGTCGCGCCCGACGACATTGAAGCCGATGTAGATGCGGCGCTTCACGTGCTCCCGGCTGATGCTGAACGGCCCTTCGCGCATCTCGATCGTGGCGAGCTCGCTCATCGGGATCAGCGCGCCGGACGCCGACTTCACCCGAATCTCTCCGATGGCGCCGATGCTGTTGCGTTGCAGTTCCGGGAACCGAAGCGTCAATTGAAACCGCCGCTCGCCTTCGTACACATGGGTCACCGCCTTGCCGCCGATCGCGGTGGTCACGATCTCCTGCACGTCGGCCACGTTAATGCCGAAACGGGCAATCTTCTGCCGATCAATGTCGAGCGTCAGATAGGGCAGGCCGGCAATCTGCTCGACTTTGATGTCTTTGACGCCGTTGATCTGCTGCATCAAGGCGGCAATCTCCTTTGCCTTGTCGTGGAGCACATCGAGATCCTCTCCGAACAGTTTGATGGCGCATTCCGCTCTGACGCCGGAAATGAGCTCGTCCACCCGGTGTTGAATCGGCTGGCTCATGAGCACGGAGATGCCTGGAATCTCCGCCAGCTTTCTCCGGATGGCGTCGGTCAATTGCGGCTGAGTGGTCGCCGTCTTCCATGTGCTCCGATCACTCAGGGACACGATTGGTTCGCTCTCGTTCAGCTCCTCCGGCCCTACAGCGATCTCGGGCCGGCCGATCTTGCTCACGGCCATCCGGACTTCAGGAAACTCCAGCATGACCTTATGGGCTTGTTTCTCCATCTCGATGGACTCCGGCAGCGAGACGCTCGGCAGCCGAACAATCTTGGGCGTCAGCGTGCCTTCTTCTAGTAGTGGGATGAACTCCCGTCCCACAAATGGAACGAGAACGAGGCTGCAAAGCACGATCGCTGTCGAGCCGCCCAGCACGAGACTGCGATGCCGAAGGGTCCAGGTGAGCACCGGCATATAGCGCTGCTTCATCCAACGCGTGAGGTGCGTTTCCTCCTGATGGTCTCCGCGCAAGATCAGCGATGCGAGCACCGGCGACAGAGTCAACGTGACCACGACCGAGGCCAAGAGCGCGATCACCAACGTGTAGGCCAGCGGTGCGAACATCTTCCCTTCCATGCCTTGGAGCGTCATCAGCGGCAAAAACACGACGCTGATGATCAGAATGCCGAACAGGATCGGCCGGCCCACTTCTTTCGTAGCCTGAAGAATCACCTCCGGCGTGCTCTTCCTCGTTGCGCCATGGTTCTGCGCCAGGTGCCGGTAGACGTTTTCCACCACGACCAGCGATCCGTCCGCGATCTCGCCGATGGCGATGGCGAGTCCGCCGAGCGTCATCAAGTTGGCCGAGAGCCCCATCCGCTGCATCACGATGAACGTGATCAGGGGGGTGACGATGAGCGAGACCGTCACCACGACGGCGCTGCGGACGTGGCCCAGAAAGAAAAAGAAGACGAAGATCACCAGCACGATCCCTTCGATCAACGCATCCCGCACCGTATTGATCGCCGCCGTCACTAATTCGATGCGATCGTAGAAGGGCAGGAGCTTCGTGCCTGCGGGGAGGATATTGTTCTGCTGGAGATCGTCCACCTTGGTCTTCACCGCTTCGACCACCTCACGCGCATTGCCCCCGCGAATCATGAGCACGGTGCCCGCCACAACCTCGCGCTCCCCATTGAGGACCACGGCACCGTGGCGAACGGCATGGCCGATGCGGACTTCCGCGACATCCCGAACGAAGACCGGCGTGCCGCCGGACTCTTTCACGATGATGGCCTCGATATCGCTCATGGTCTTGATGAGGCCCAGGCTGCGGACGATCGCCCGTTCCGCATGTCGCTCCAGCACATTGCCGCCGGCATTGGCATTGTTCTTTGCCACCGCGTCGTAGATATCGTGCAGCGTCAGGTCGAACTTGCGGAGCTTGGCCGGATCGACCAGGACTTGATATTGTTTGACGAACCCGCCCATGCCGTTCACATCGATCACACCAGGCACGCTCTTGAGCAAGGGACGCAGAACCCAGTCCTGGAGCGTGCGCTGATCCGTCAACTCCGTCTCGATGATCGTGGGATCGGTCGCCGTTGCATTCGGTCCTTCCACATAATATTGATAGACCTCACCGAGCCCTGTGCTGACAGGGGCCATGACAGGCTCCAGCCCATCGGGCAATCGCTCCTTTGCAGCCATGATCCGTTCGAGAACCAACTGGCGGGCAAAGTAGATATCCACGTCGTCGTTGAACACGACGGTGATCTGCGAGAGGGCGAATTTTGAAAGAGATCGGATCTCTGCTAACCCGGGCAGGCCGGTCATCTGGAGTTCGAGCGGATAGGTGATGAATCGTTCGACCTCGACCGGCGAAAGACCTGGCGCGTCGGTCAGCACCTGCACCTGGATGTTCGTCACGTCGGGATACGCATCAATCGGGATAGACTGAAAGGCAAAGACACCGGCGACGGACAACAGGCAGGCTAGGCCAAGAACCAGGATCCGTTGCCGTAACGAAAATTCCAGGAGAGAGGCGATCATAACGTCGGCTCGATCTTGTGCCGTTCCATCTCTGACTTGAGGACGAACGATCCCTTGGTCACCACCTGTTCGCCGGCGCTCACTCCCTCCAACACCGTCACCAGCTCTCCCTGCTCACTTCCGACCTTGACCGTTCGCACTTCGAAGTCGTTCGTCCCCCGTTGAACAAACACCATCGTACCGGTCGGCCCATTTTGGACTGCCTCGAGCGGCACGGTCAGGGCGTCAGGAGTCGGCGACGCATAGACGAGGACAGTGGCAAACATTTCCGGTTTCAGCAGCCGATCAGGGTTCAGCACCGTCACTCGCAGGCGCATCGTACGGGTGGCCGGATCGAGCACATCCCCGATGTAGGTGATCGTGCCCGGAACGATGGCATGGGGATAGGCGGACACAATCACATTGACCTTCTGGTCCTTCCGGATGAACTGCACGTCCTTCTCCGGCACGTTGCCAACGACCCACACATCCGAAAGATCCGCGACAGTGAAGAGCTTCTGCTGCGTCTCGACCACCTCGCCCCTCGTGATTTTGCGCATGATGACCCGGCCGTCGAACGGCGCTCGCAGGGACACATCGGCCTTGATCGTATCCTCGCGATCCAGCCGCTCGACTTCCTGCCGAGGGACGCCGAGCAGTTCCAGACGGTTCCGCGCCTCGCGGGCTTCGGCTTGTGCCGTTTTCATCGTGGCCTCGCGGCGCTGCAACTCGGCCAGACTCACAACCTTTTGTTCATACAGGTCCCTGGCACGCTCGTACGCCAGTTTCGCTTCGTGCAATTTTGCGGCAGATTTCAGATAAGTCCCCTCTGCCACACCGAGGTCCGTACTGTGGAGCAACGCCAGCAAAGCCTCTCTCTTCACGTCTTGGCCGACATCCACATAGACCTTCACCACCCGGCCCCGGATGAGCGTGGTCACCTCAGCCAGTTCATTTTCGTTGGCTTGAACTGTGGCGGGAAATTCTCGAGGTACCAGAAACTGGCCTCGGACAACCGGCACGACCTCGATCACCGTCCGGGCGAGTTCTTCGGATGTGAGATGGAGCATGCCCGGCCTGTCAGCAACAACAGCCTTCTTGGCCTCAGGCGCTTGGTCGGGAGTTCTCTCGCAGGCAATAAGCCCAGCGAGGGTAAAGGCGGCGAGACCGACTGCCAGGAAACCTGTTCTGCACCCCCTGCTCTTTCCCCTTGACCACTGTGTCTCGACACACTCATTCATCGACAGATGTATCCGCTCTGAAACTCTTGGCCTCATGGTCATACCTTTCCGTTTAAGGAATCAGCATGAGGTGTGCCACGGAAAGATCTTGATTTAATGGAAGAAACGGTCGATCTAGGTGCATATTGCCACGGTACCAACGGAAGACCGTGGTGAAATGCGACAGCGGAGATGACAGAGGCGAAGAACCGACAGGGCGGATTATCGAGCGGAAGGAATGACCCCAACCGCCTCACAATGACCCCACTGGATTCCCAACCCTATTGGCTTGTGGATGTCATTGGTCAAAACCCGTCGAGGAGCGCTTTCTTCTTCGCTGCAAATTCGTCGTCGGTAATCAACCCGTCGTCGCGAATCTGCTTAAGCCGTTGCAGCTTCCCTTCGAGAGAAGAATCCGGGTAAGCGACAGGAAGCGGTCCCTTCTCGTGGCCACCGTCTACCGGGGGAGCGCCCAAGGAGAGCTGTTGATAGGTGAGGGCCAACTGCGGGGCTTCAGGGATTAGGAAAGTCCCAAGTCCGTTGTCTTCTCGATGCAAGCTTTGATGTGGACCAGGCACAAATTCATAGAGGGCCTCGGCGATCATGTGCAGCGGATCCTGCCATAGCAGCTCACGGATACTCGACATCGTAAAGGCTTCACGATAGTTCCCCAAGATCAGATGCAGCTGCGCATCTTTCACATACCAGGCCCCCGTCGTGATTTCGGTCATCTCCGGTGTCTTCGGACTCGTCAACCCGAAGACCACCACCTCCGAGGGCTGCGCCTGGGCAAACGCCCGCGTCAGGGTTTCACTGAGATAGTCCACCTCAGCCGTCGTAAAGGCCGGCCTCGTCGGCCCGTTCGGAGCAGGAAAAAAGAGTATTCCCTCGCCACGTTTCTGGACATGGATACTGCGCAGGATCGGCTTCCATTGTTCAGCGCTCCAACGGAAGGGATGGGAAAAGTGTTGGGTGCCCTCCGCTTGACGATCCCTCATGGGAACCTGCAGCCGGACAAATCGACCTGGTTCTTCGCACATGCCACAGACCACCCGACTGGCTGGCGCCGCCCCGAGACTACAGGCGACTGCCAGTACAGCGATCGTCAACATGGGAGTTGAAAAGGCTCGCTTTTCTTTCCCGTCCACTGTCATTCTGTTTCTCCACAGAAAGCGCGAATCGCGCGGTGCACAACCATGTCCTCCTCTCGTTTATCTTCAATAGGCAAAGTCGAACCCGACGAGCATCGTTTGGCCCAGTAGATTCCCGCATGCGGGAGCGCATGTCCCGTTTCCCAGCACAGCATTTGCCGACCCAACGCCGACTGTGCGGTAGGTGTTGTATTCTGCATGCAGTGCAATATCGGTCCGGTTCGACTGATGGATGTAATAGCGGACCAGAAACGTATGGGAGTCGACGTCATTGTAGTTCTTGGCAAATGTCGGATCGCCTTGCCGGTCATTTCTGATGATGTCATAGCGATATGCGAAGAACCAGCCGGGCATTCCGACCAATGGCAATTGAGTCGGGTACCAGTCTAACTCGACAAAGGCGCCGTTCCATGAGGCATTCTGGGCGTTTGCAATCCCTTGCGACACAAAAAGATTCTTGCTGTCGTTCCCATGCACGAACGCGCCAAAGAGATTCCATTGCCCATCGTAGGTGAAACTCACGTCGGCCCCAATTCGATAGAATGGCTGACCGCTCCCAGCAACGCCCCGGCATTCGGAACAGGTGGCATTCGCCACAGTAGGAGCATTTCCGTACACGCCGAACAATCCGATCCGGTGCCCTGTGACAATGCCATAGCCTCCAAACGACTGCGTCATATGCCCATAGAAATTCACGTTTCGCCCTCCAGATCCACAATCGGCCCCTGAGGGGCACTTGATGTTGGAACCGCCGAATGAGTCCGTGTTCGTGCTGAGCCCTGCGAGACTGTAGCGGAAGAACCCGTCGGTGATCGCCGTTTTAGTAATGCCGGCCATTTCAACGCCAGGTGAATTTTCTCCGATCGCGAAAGCGTTGGGGTTCTTGTAGTTGTTGGTCTTTGTCCCGCCGATCGTGGCTGTGTACGGGTTACCAGCGACATAGTGATACATCACGAACTGCGTATTGAGGGCGGGACTCCGTTTCTCGCTGAAGGGCACATCGAGTTCAAACTTCCCGACCTTCAGATTCATGAGATACGTCCCAGGCTCGCCTTTGACACCAAGAAACCGTTCGAGCCGGTTGAGCCGGACATAGGCAGCCTCCAAATCGCTGTCCGACGGTTCCGTGCCAAAGCCGGCGCTCCCAAGACCAGGCGTAAACACGAGGCCAAACGAAATGTCTCGGTGCAGGAGACCAAAGCTTAAAATATCCAGCCCAGTAAAACCAAACCCACCGGTCGAGACTCCACTGCCATCCGTTCGGACACTGGCTGCCTGATAGCCGACCGTCGTCCTCATTGAGAGGGGCCAGAAGCCCATGGTGATATTTGGGTGAGTCGGGAGGTCCACATCCGCGCCGAATTGATACCCCTGATCGCGAAATTGGTTCCCGAAGTCATTCAGCTTCGGAAATCCCGGCACGTGGCAGACGTTGCATGGTAATCCATATTTCCGTGCAAACGCGGGGATGGCATGAGCCTCAGGCACCAGGAAGCTGATTTCGTAACTGAACAGACCGACAAGTACAAGGAGACAGACGACGAGGCTACGTCTTGTAGTTGCGTGAACGCCCATGGTTATGTCCCTTCCCTTCACGCCGGCATGCGCCGGTGCATTGAGGTGCCACGGATCCTATTCCCCTCGAAGCGCTATTACCAAACAACGTGATGCTACGACTGTGCGGCGCAAAACGTTCGGACATAGGCCACGACCTTCCACCCTTCCTCCTCCGACAGCAACGCAGGGATGAGCGATTGCATCCCCGTGCCCGGACTGCCGTATTTGATAATCCAAAACAGTTCCCCATCCTTATGCTCTTTCTGAAAAGCGCAGCTCGTAAAATCTTTTGGCGGATGGCGTGATTGGATCTGCGCAGCAGGACCGTCGCCTTTGCCGCTGATCCCGTGACAGAGATCACAACGTCCTTTGCCTTCATAGAGCGCTTTACCCGCTGCGACGATTTCGGGTGGGGCTGTGCGAGTGTCCCCGAAAGGGGCCTTATAGCTGAGGGCCTCCTCCCTTGCGGAAGGGGGGATGTCTCGGGCTTCGGTAGGCTGGCGCGGGGCGCAAGCCACTATGGTGACCACGGCCATCATGGCCAGGAGCATGAAGTAGCTTAAATGGTGTTGGTGTTGCATCGAAACACCTCCTTCTCTACTTGAGCCTTGCCATGTTGCATTGAGAGGCAATCTCCCCTAAAGAAGCTCTTAATAGGCAATACGCAATTCACATTCCTGGTGACTGAGGGGTCTCAGGGGAGATACATTCTCAGGAAAACTGTGTGACACTTCGATAGGAGAAGAGGTTTTGCATTCGGTAATTCCTTAGAGATGGAGCTTTTTGCCACAAATGCAATTTTCATCTTTTCCAAAAAGCGACAACTCTATTCTGAACTACTCAGGTCGATAGGCTGAAGGCTTTGGGAGGTTGGGCTTCTTGCCCAAAGAGGATTCATCTCTGCTTGAACCAAAGGTCGTAGAAACCGAGAAGGTTTTGAATGGCTTGGTTCGCTGCCTTGCGAGATTATGTATAGCCTTCAGCTGAATACCAGAGCAGGTACGCCTGCTTGTCGATTTCCCTAATGCCTGTTTACGTTATCTCTCTCCGCATACCTACAGTGTGAGAATCTTGCGATCATACACAGCGCCTATCATGACTCTTTCTTATCGGACAGACCCCACGCAGAACTCTCCTCCCTCCTGACGCGGCAAGTTCCCAACCCAACCCGCATTGTTCATGACGGTCCCTGGCGAAAGCGCCTGAGAGCGCGTTCCTCATTATTTTATTCGCGCGAGACTTGCGCGAAAAGCGCGACGGGGGAGGTGGTCTGAAGGCTGAAGTGTTCGGAACTCCGACCTTCAGCCTTCGGACTTCAGCCTTTGCACCACACCTGTCTCGTGGCATATCGGGGCAGCGAGTTCGGAGACATTGTCCCATAATGCCACGAGCACAAATCCGAGGCATCTCGATCCTCTCCCGCACTGGGCTCTAACTCCCCTATTCTTCACATGTTTGCGTGATCGTCCTCAAAAGCATTCATGGCATTTCCTTTGCTGTCTCATTCCTCATACGAACCATGCACATATTCTTCTCCAGCCAGTAAGGGAGGTTGCCATGCCGGTACTGAAACGACTCCAGAGTTATCTCGACGCCAACAAGATTCCCTATGAAGTGGTAAACCACCCAAAGGCCTATACTGCCCACGACGTGGCGCATACACTTGATGTGCCAGGCAAACTTGTCGCGAAAGTCGTCGTGGTCAAGGCCGATCAGTACTTCGTGATGACAGTACTCCCCTCAACCTGGCGTGTAGATTTGAAACGATTACGAGATGTACTGGAAGCCCGCGACGTCCGATTAGCGACAGAAGCCGAGTGCGCGAATCTGTTCCCCGATTGTCAGGTCGGCACGATGCCGCCGTTCGGGAACCTCTATGGCATAGAGGTGTATGTCGATCAACTGCTGACGGAAGATGAGTCCATCGTCTTTGAGGCCGGCACCTACGTTGGCGCGATGAAGCTACGATATAAGGACTTTGCCGATCTCGTTCGACCGAAGATCGCCGCGTTTCATCACGAGCCGTCGAAGATCGAAGACTAGGGGCCGTGGGTCTCGTCGGAGGGCTTGAGGCGCGTCACTTTTCTCGTGAGGCGGATACCGCTCGAACGAGCCGCGCGCAGGATGTTTCGGCGTGTCGCAATCGGCAAGGCTTCCGGAACATAGACGCCGGCAAGTTCTCTCGGCATGTATTTCACAAACAAAGCGGTGAGGTGTGCGGCGCTCCAGGCAACCGGCGAACAGGTGAGGCCGCGTTGGCGCAGCTCGAAGAGCGAGGGAAATAGCGCGTCCCACCGGATCATGAAGGGGCCAGTCCGCTTGCGCCCATAAACCAATACCGCCGCCGCGAAACGTTCGTTTCTTAAGATGCCCCGCCGCACCAATTTCGACATGGAGCGCGGCGTCGGCGTGGCGGGAAATCGGGCCGCGACCAACCCACGGGATCGGTTCAGCTTCCCTTGTCGATACCAGCGGCGCAGTCGTTCCATATCGATCCCGCCGATCTTGGCATCCATCTCGCGTACCCGAAGCACATGCGGAATCGTGACAACCTCATCCTGGGCGGCCAACAACATGCCGACTTGCCCGATCGGCGCAGGAAAACGGAATAGTTCCCGCTCGCCGAAGTGCTCTCCGAACTCGAATCGCCCGTTTCGGTAGATTCGCGGCCGCGAGACCGCCTCGTCGAATGAATCGTCGGCAGACCATTGTGAGACCGGGTTCTCGCTCGCCGTCTCTTCAAAGAGCCGCACCTGAACCCTCTCAATGGTGTCGAGTTCGGCCGCCGCCTGCATGGCTAAGAGGTTCGTGAGTCCTGGCGCGACACCGGCATGAATCAACGCGAGCCGATTTTTCTCCCGGAACAGGCGGTCGAACCGATGTTGCTCAGGCCGAAAGGGGCTCTGCGTGAGGCGTGATGCCGTATCGATGTAGTGGGAGCGTAACTGGATGGCGGCGCGCAGGATCGTCTTGTTGAAAACCGCTGGGCAGGCGTTCACCAGGAGATGACAACCCTTCGCTGCCTTCACAATACTGCGCGGGTTCCGAGCATTGACCCGTTGAATCACCAGGGTCGAGTGCTCACCAAGAAAGGCCCGAGCACGGACAAGATCACGGTCGCCGCACAATACTTGATGACCCTGGCGAATCAGGAGTTTAGCCAGCAACGACCCCGTCGCCCCGACACCAAGAACAAAGACCCTCATGGAGACGAGACTGTACCATAACTCTTCGAGAACTTTGATGGTCCTGATCAACCACGTTGAACCCGTCCTGCTCAATCACGTCGTGTCGCACAGCACGAGGAAATCCGACGAATGAGGTGAGTGGGTCAACCGTGGGCACTCATGCAGGTTGTTCACGGCTAAGAATTTCCCGCTCCGCATCGAGCCAGTCTTGAAGGGCACATCCGTCGCGATAGCCTCGATCCACATAAAGCGCATGGGCTCGTTGGCTGATCCGGTCGGACAGGTCCTCGCAATAATGGACGGGTTCCTGTGCGACCTCCGGTGCTGCCGGAGGCAGATCCTGCGTTTTCCCACGACGAGGACGTGATTTCGGTTTGTGAGCCTTTGGTGATGCCATGATCGTCGTCGTACCTCCTCTCCCGCGTTGTACGAACCACTGAGTGGGGTCGCTTCGTTGATGGTAACCATTCCAATATGGCGCACTGAATTATCGAGAGGCCTTGGTTAATCGCAATATGTCTGCCCATGTCCCGCCTCTCTCCGATCGGATAACCCTCATGCGGGAATATCCTCCCTCCTGACGCGGCAATTTCCCAACCAAGCCCACATTATTCATGACGATTCGTCGCGAAATCGCATGGAAACCAGGCGAGGGGTATGAGGCGAGAGGGAAGACATTTCTTCAGGTCACCCCTGGCCTCTGGCCCCGTGCCTCTCGCCCGAGCATTGGCGATTGCAGCAGAAACGCTCACCAACAATGCAGCTCAGAAGAGAGGATGATGGGGAGCGCTTGCTGGTGGCACGTGATCAGCGGCCCCTCCCGCATTGCCGAGGAATCGCCAGGCCCCTTCCTCTTTGACAAGGTAATGCACCTCACGCACCCAGCTATCAATGGTGATGGGCTTCCCCGTTTGTTGCTCCGTCCCGTGGAGCCCTCCAGTGCAGGTCACATAGGCTTTTCTGACGCCGTCGGCCTGGACCACTTTCAGCTTGGTGAAGACATGGGACGACGTGATGTCCCGGTAGTGGAGGAAGACTTCCTCCCATACTCGGAGCACGCCCGATCTATTTAGGCCATGGTAGTTGTAGGTTGAGGCGTAGAACTTCATGAGCGCATCAAGATCGGCCTTCTTGACCGCCACTTCGGCCTCATTGAACGCTGCCACCAGCTCCTTGATGACCGGCCGATCGGCATCCGCACCCACCCCCGGTGCAAATTCCACGGCTGCGGCGACGGGAGTCGGCGGTCGGCATTGGGTCAGGATCAGGGTTCCTGCCAGGATTAGGAAGATCTTGAGCACGCCTCGTCGCTTCATGATTGTCGCGTGACGCAATGCTGATGCCATCGCTGCAAGAGTGGGAAGCCCTCGATAATTCAAGCCAGCAACTCTCTTCGTTTATTTTCCGATGGGTCCAGGGTCAACAGGATGATGCCTAACTCCCCATGTAGACACTGCTCTCTGCTGCAAAACGCTACGCTTACTCTTTGCCTGCCCCCAACATCCGCTGTGTGACTACCGGCACATCTGATGCAGCATGATCACAATGAATTAGTGTGTGACAATGCCAAATCCCCTACTTAACATTCATAATCTGACCTTCGAGGCAGATCGTCATTCGATTCTCGACCGGCTCGATCTGGCGGTCGAATCGCAGGAGATCCACGCCCTCCTCGGTGCCAACGGCTCAGGCAAGACGACTCTCGCTTATGTCCTCATGGGCTGCGAGGGCTATGCGCCTGGTGCGGGAACCGTTCTATTCGATGGCACAGACCTCCTTCCTCTCAAAATACACGAACGGGCCAGGTTGGGCCTAACCCTCGCGTGGCAGGAACCGGCCCGGTTCGAAGGCGTCACGGTTCGCGAGTACCTGACCCTGGGTAAACCGGACTGCGATCCTGAACCGGCACTGAGACAAGTCGGCCTCGCTCCGGATCGCTATCTGAATCGGCGAATGGATAAAGCCTTGAGCGGAGGAGAGCGCCATCGAATCGAATTGGCCTCAGTCTTGTCCATGAGGCCGAAGCTGGCCATTCTCGATGAGCCGGCGGCGGGGATCGACATGCTCTCGATCAGTCACATTATCGACATCATTCGCGCCCTGAAAGCAGCCGGTGGATCAGTCCTCTTGATCACGCACCAGGAAGAGGTTGCGCTCATCGCCGACCGGGCTTCACAACTTTGCGCCGGGCGCATCATTTTCTCCGGCAGTCCACGCGAAGCAGTCGATCATTTCCGCGGGCGGACCTGCGTTCGTTGTGATGGAGAGGTGTGTAACTATGTCCGAGCTTGATGAACTGAGACGGACCTTGCCGATGGTTGGAGCTGAACCGGCTATCCTCGACGATACGCGCATCGCGCATGTCGTGGCGCACGGGCACCGCATCCTCAGCCATCGGACCGTCCCCGGCCTCCGCGTGGACTTAGAGGAAACACCGGACGCCATCATTGGAAAACTGATTGTTGAAGCGGGCGCACAGATCGCTCAACCGATCCACATGTGTTTCGGCCTGGCTCACCCCACTGGAAAGCAGCAGATCAAGATCGACGTGCAGATACTGGAAGGGGCACAGGCGCGGGTGCTGTCCCACTGTCTCTTTCCCTTCGCGCAAGCGGCAGAACATCGAATGAAGGCCATCATGGAAATTGGACCAGGCGCATCACTGACCTACACGGAAGGCCATTACCACGGTCCCCATGGCGGCATGCAGGTCCTGCCCCACGCAACGATCAAGATCGGCAGAGGCGCTCGCTATTTTTCAGACTTCTCGTTACTCTCCGGCTCCGTGGGGAACCTCGACATCGACTATCTCGTCGAAGTGGAGGAAGCGGGCATCGCCGAACTCAGCGCGAAGATCTTCGCCCATAAGACCGACCACATCACACTCAAAGAAGCGGTGATGCTCCGAGGGGAGCGGTCACGAGGTCTCATCAAGACCCGTGTCGTGCTGGAGGACCAGGCGCAAGCCGAAATCATCGGCATCACCGAAGCTTACGCCAAAGGCGCGCGTGGCCACGTCGATTGCATGGAAATCGTGCAGGGCCAGGCAAAGGCCAGCGCGATACCCTTCGTAAGGGTCTTTCATTCGGAGGCCAAGGTCACGCACGAAGCGGCGATCGGCAGTGTGGACAAGAAAGAACTCGAAACCTTAATGGCGAGAGGCCTCAGCCCTGAACAGGCCGTCGAACTCATCGTGAGCGGGATTCTGCGGTGAGTTCGAGCCACATCGAAGCCTCAGAAAGACTGAGGTTGTAAGGAGGGACGATGATTACTTCGATCGCCTTCACCGTTTATCCGGTCTCGAATATGGAGCGGGCGCGAGCCTTCTATGAACATGTGCTTGGTTTGCACATGACTTACCATTATCGAGACGAGTGGGTGGAATATGACCTCGGCGATTCGACCTTCGCCATCACGACGACGGAGATGGGCCATACTCCTGGAGCAAAGGGAGCTATCGTAGCCTTTGAGGTGTCAGACTTCGATGCCTTTGTGCACAAGATGAAGGAGCGGGCTGTGGCCTTCGTCACGGAAGCGTTCGACACGCCCGTCTGCCGGATGGCGGTGATCGAGGATCCAGACGGGAATCACATTACCATTCACAAACGGCACGCGTGAATGCCTGGTGAAGAACCAACAAATCGGCACACTCGCCTTCTGTTAGGAGAACTGCTTGAGTAGCACAGGTCTCCGGCGTGCACCCCATCGTCCCGGTTTCGCCTCAAAGACACCGGCACAAGGAGCCCCGCAGAAACGACATCTCCCATCCGTCGTCAAGTTCCACTCGCTCAATTCATACCAGTCCCGTCCAATGAGCTTCTTCCCGCACTCATGACAGTAGGTGCTCCCCCCTTCCAGATCAGAGACGTTGCCGGTATAGGCATAGCGGACGCCATTCTTCATCGCGATACGGCGGGCCATAGCCAGGGTGGCAGGCGCGGTGTGCGGGATCTCGCGCATCTTCCAGTCCGGATGAAAGGCTGTGAAGTGGATCGGCACGTCCGGCCCGAGATGCTCGACCACCCACTGTGTCAGAGCCTCGATTTCCTGCTCGGAATCGTTTTCTCCTGGGATGAGCAGAGTCGTGATCTCGAACCAGACCTTGGTCTGGTGTTTGAGATAGATGAGCGTCTCCAGCACCGGTTGGAGATGGGATCCTGTGACCTCGTGATAGAACCGCTCGGTGAAGGCCTTAAGATCCACATTGGCGGCATCCATGTGCCTGTAGAACTCGGCTCGTGGCTCGTCGCACACATAGCCTGCCGTCACCGCGACGGACTTGATCCCTCGTTCACGGCAGGCTTGCGCCACATCAATCGCGTATTCATGGAAGATGACCGGATCATTATAGGTGTAGGCCACGCTCCGGCAACCGAGTTCCGACGCGGCCCTGGCGATCGTCTCGGGCGAGGCTTCATCAGTCAAGATATCCATTTCGCGGGACTTGCTCATGTCCCAGTTCTGGCAGAA
>OBEQ010525372.1_pt1 | contig 156793 bp, 178 predicted proteins | sample 1670901 | NCBI WGS metagenome assembly OBEQ01 (sample SAMEA104232315, study PRJEB22302) | groundwater metagenome | biome: forest; feature: aquifer; material: groundwater | place: USA | collected 2011-08-07 | depth 5.4 m
CAAACTCCATAAAGATGCATTCAAAGAATATCCATAAGTTGCATTGGTTCCTAATATAACTGTTCCATTGCTTAATTGCGCAGGAGTTACTAAACTTCCATTAACCGCATTTGCCCAAGTTGCTAACGTTCCATTCAATGCCTGTGAATAAGATATTAATGTTCCGTTTGTTGAGTATAAATAACCGTTAGAAAGATTATTTCCATTAGAGTATACATTACCAACTATATTTGCATCACTGCCTAAATATAATTTTCTCCAATAATAAGTTGCATTTCCCACATCAAAAGTGTTATTCCATCCTATTTGAGGAAGTAAGCTCCCATTAATTGCTAAATTATTTACAGCCAAACTTGTTAGATTATAGACAAAAATAGTCTGTGCATACAAATTTCCGCTAGTGATTGTTACTCCCCCAGTTTGCCACCCACCATTAAAATTAAATGTTCCTGTAGCATTATCTCCCGCTTTGTTGAAAAACGTCCCATTAGTCCCATAATCATATCCTATGCTTAAATTCTTATTCTGTGAAAATACGCTTGTTGTTCCATTAATATCTCCTATAACATTCAAAATATTTTGAGGATTTGTAGTTCCAATTCCAACTCTATTATTCAATGCCCATAAGAATAAAGTTGTTCCATTAAATGTTTGATTAAAGTTTCCAAATGTGTTAGAAGCATCTGTTTTTGCAAGTGTTCCATTATAAGCTGTTGCCCAAGAAATTCCTGAACTATTCAAAGCATAACCAGCTATTGTTGTCAGATTTGTATTGTTAGAATAAACTGTTGTTCCATTTATTGCCCCTGTTGTATTAAACCATCCAGAACCATTGAAAGTATTTGCTCCAAAGTTATACGTTGCTAACGTTCCATTCAATGCCTGTGCCCAAGATATTAATGTTCCGTTTGTTGCATACAAATATCCTGTTGTAAGATTGAGGTTATTAAAAGCGAAAACATTTGCTGTTGAATTTATATTTCCTTGAGATGTTAAATTTTGTACAAAAGAATTATTAGCAAAATTTGTAGTAACTGGAAGAGCTGATCTTAAAGATGAATTTCTATATTCGCAGATATATTGTGTGTTTGTCAAATTTGAAGGGAGTGAAAAATTTAAAAAAGCCATACCATAATTATCTGTCATTACATTCTTAGTTTCTGTTGAATATAATATTGTTGAGCAAGCAGAGTCAGTAGTAAATGTATAATTATAAGCAAATGTTGTATTAATCTGCAAATTTCCATTAGTTAATGGTCTAACCCAAATATTCCATTGATCAGCACTTGCCATAGACAATAAAAAAATAGCCACAATAAATGTTAATAACACTTTTTTATAATTCATTTTTATCCTCCTTAGAATTCTTGTCTTTCTTGACTTGCTTTTTTACTATGTCCAAAAACCAATCCTGAGAATAGAGCCACATGTTTATTATGTTTGCAACAACACTATTCCCATCAATTCCCATTGTTCCCTCTAATTTCTTTATTGCATCATACTGCTCTTTAGGAATAGTTGCATGAACTTGTTCTCCTTTCTTCCCCTTTCTAGCTCCGTCACTTTCCTCTGTTTTAACCATTATTGTACAATAACTGAATAAATATTATATAATATTCATAGATATTTATAAATCTTTTATTTAGCTTGATAAAAAATGAAAATTAGTAGTGCCTAGAAAGATTTAAATACTATTTTGTAGTGCCTAATATAATTTGTGATAAAATGTCATTTATAGTCAAAAAAAACGTGAAAGGTAATTATTATTACTATCTTAATGAAAATAAAAGAGTTGGCGGTAAAGTAAAAACCAAAACAATAGCATACCTAGGGAAAAATAAAAAGGATGCTGAAAAAAAGGCAAAAGAAATTGTTGAAAAAATGCAGCCAAATAAATTGGGAAATAAAAAAGAAGATATTAAAATTTCTGAGGTAAAAGAAGAATCAATGAACAAAGAACCAACTGAAATTTCTATAGAAGAGCTTACCGCCTTCTGCAAAAGAAAGGGATTTGTTTATCAATCTGGGGAGATATACGGTGGGCTTGCAGGATTCTGGGATTTTGGGAATCTTGGAACAGAGTTTAAAAATAATTTAAAAAAGGAATGGTGGAAGTATCATGTTTCACAAAGAAATGATATTGTAGGCATAGACGGCTCAATAATTACCAATCCAAAAGTCTGGGAAGCTTCCGGTCATACTGAAAATTTTATAGATGTCGCTGTTGTAAATAAGAAAACGAAAGAAAAATTCAAGGTTGATAAATTTGAAGCTGAGAAATACAAAAATAATCCTAATTTTGAAGTTAAGGGAGAATTCAATCCGATGTTTGTGACGAATGTTGGACCAATTACTTCTGATTCAATTAAATCTTATTTAAGACCAGAAACAGCACAGCTGATTTTTGTGAATTTCAAATCAGTTTATGAAAATGCTAGGCTGAAACTTCCTTGCGGAATTGCGCAGATAGGAAAATCTTTCAGAAATGAAATAGCTCCGAGGGATTTCCTTTTCAGGAGCAGGGAGTTTGAGCAGATGGAGATGGAGTATTTTATAAGAAAGGATATGATCTGTCCTTATAACATTCCTGATGAAGAAGTTTTGGTTTATTCTGCAGAAAACCAGGAAAAGAATCAAGATCCAGTCAATATGAGAATAAAAGAAGCATTCAAGCAGGGAATAATAAAAAAAGATTGGCATGCTTACTGGCTTGCTACAGAAATCAAATGGTTCAAAAGTCTTTGGGCAAACCCTAGCAATTTCAGAATAAGACAGCACTTAAAAAAAGAGCTTTCTCATTACTCAAGTGATACCTGGGATCTTGAATACAAATTTCCTTTTGGGTGGAGAGAACTTGAAGGGGTAGCAGATAGGGGAAATTTTGATTTAAGCCAGCATGAAAAGTTTTCCGGCAAAGATTTAGGGATATTTGACGAAGAAAAAAAAGAAAGAATTGTACCAGAAGTAATTTGTGAGCCAAGTCTTGGAGTAGAAAGAGCATTCATGGTTTTCATGCTTGATTCTTACTACTATGATAAGAGAAGAGAAAATGTCGTTCTGCGACTTCATCCTAAACTTTCTCCTATAAAAGCAGCAGTATTTCCCATTGTCAAAGGGCCTAAATTTGAAAAAATTGCAGAAAAGATTGTTGAGGATTTACGATCTGAATTCAACATAATTTATGACAAGTCTGGAAGCATAGGCAGAAGATATGCTAGGAATGATGAAGTTGGGACACCTTTCTGCATAACTATTGATGGAGATTCCATAAAAAATAAAGATGTGACGATAAGAGACAGAGATACGAAAAAGCAAATAAGAGTAAAGATTGAGGATTTGAGAGACACTTTGAGAAAATTGATAGAAGACCAGATAAAATTTGAGAAGGCTGGTGAACTTTTCTCGTGATTTTTTTCTCCGTCGGTGTACTTTAAAAAAATTTCTCGTGATTTTTCCAAAAACCAAAAAAAGAAAAGTTTTTTAAATAAATAAATCTTAATAATGATAATTAAAAAGAGGTTTAATACGACAAAAAGAAAAATGGCAAAAAGGAAGAAAGCAAAAAAGAAAAAAAGAATATAACTTTATTTTTGAGATTTTCTTTTTTATATTTTAATTTATAAAAAATTTGATTAAATTTTTAAGTCTCATTCCACTTTTCTTATGTGGATTATAGTGAACTCTGTAAAATACATTAACGTTTAGTTAAAGTTAGAAATTTCTAAAAATGAAATTTGAAATGGCTGTACCAGGAGTTGAACCTGGGACCTCCTGCTCATGAGACAGGCGTTCTACCGTTGAACTATACAGCCTTAACTTACAAAAATATACTTAATTTAAAAGTCTTGAGGTAGTTTAGAAATAGAAAAAATTACTTCTTTTTTTCGTTTTTCTTTAATCTGGAAATGTATCCTGCAACCTGGTTTCTTATTTTTTTGCTTGGCATGCCTTTATTTCCAAGAATTTTCTTGTTTCTTTCGAAATCTTCAGTGAATTCTATACCTCTCTTTACAAGATCTTCTCCAGATCTCTTTATCATCTTTGATTTTATCTTTCCCACTGTAATCCTTCTTTTCGCAGGTTTTTAAAGATTTTTATTTAATCTTTTTTATAGAAGACATGCCCTTAAGCGCTTCTATAAGGCTGTAAAGCTTTTTTAATGGTCCGCCTGTTCCCAGAATAATGTACTGAAGCTTTAATTCAGATGCTTTTTTAGAAGCTTTTATTATATCCTCGTCGGTAATTTTGCTCTTGTTATAAGCTACAAGAAGTTTATCCCCCTCTTTATCTCTGACTTTCAAAACTATTTCTTTTTTTCCAAAACTTTCTATATCTACTAAGTCTATTGTGTTTTCTGAAAGAAATTCCTTTATGCTGCTGAAGAATCTATCATCTTTCTTAGACGCTTTTTTCTTTCGGAGTAATACCCTTACCTTTGGTTTTTCATCTTTTCCCAGTATGGATTCTTTAGGAAATTCTTTTTTTATCTCTACTTCTATTTTTTTTTCTTTAATCTCAAATTCTGATTCAGGAACTAAAAAATATCGCCATATAACCTCTTCTCCTAAGTTAAAAGGCAGGGCAAAATCTCTTATCTCCCTTAAGGCAACTCTTATTGCAGGAATTTGTTCCCTATCCTTTAGAAATCTTTTTTCCTTAAGAAGAAAAAAAGCTTCTTTCTCTCTGCTTTTAAGATACTGCGAGAACTTTTCCAGAAGGTGCTCCTGCCCTAAAATAAAATATATTGGCGAGCTTCCCACTCTCATGTGGCTTACCCTGATTCTTTTTTCAGATAAAAGTTCAGAAAGAAAAGCAGAAGAAAAAAGGATGCTTGAGTCTATTTCTCTGGAAATATGGACAGGAAGGCTTGGCCCTCTAACCTTTAAAAAAGACATTATTTTTTCCTTTACTAGTGAGGTATCTTGAACCATAAAAGAAAGAAAAATAGAAAGATTATAAATTTTCGTGTGATTTATCAGGGTCTTATCCACTTTACTTCGTAATAACTAACATCTCCTTCCTCATCTACAATTGCCAGAAGAAGGTTTTTCTTTGTTGAGTGGGCAACCCTGTTTTTTGCAGAGAATTCATGCCATGTGAAATTTCCTGATTCATGGTCTGCAAAAATAATCCATTTAGCATGCTCTTCTCCAGGCTTTGAACCACGATCATAAACCCTGAAGTCTGCTCCGAATTTAAGCGCCGTTTTCACGACATAACCTTTCTCTCTGAGATTTTTAAAAACAGGATATTTTATTTCAACTCTTTTATCACTGGAATATGCTTTTTTCATCAGTTCCCTAAAAGACAGTTCCTTTTTTTTGTAGAAAACCATCATTTTGCCTTTTTCTGTTAAAAATAATGCTTCTGCCAGGGAATACTGGATTTTTTCTCCAACCTTTTCCCCAAAATTACTCTTCCTATAAAGGGAAAAAGCGTCCTGTGAATTGCTAGACACTGAAGAACTCATAATATTTGCTTGAATCTTTCCCATTTTTTAAAGAAGAGATATTAATATTTAAAATCTTCTAAAAAGACAATCTGTTTTATCAGTAAACAATATAAACTTTATTTTTATCTTAATAGTATGGTGAAGAAAAAGAATAATTTTAAAGATATAGAGATGAAATGGCAGAAAAAATGGGAAGAAAAAAATATTTTTAAAGTATCTGAAGGCAAAAAAAATAAGTTCTATGCCCTTGAAATGTACCCATATCCTTCTGGCTCAGGACTGCATATAGGTCATGCATTCAATTACATTGTTGGAGATGTCTTTGCAAGAATGAAGAGGATGCAGGGATTTAATGTTCTTTATCCAATGGGTTATGACTCATTCGGACTTCCGGCAGAAAATGCTGCAATCAAAAAAGGAATTCATCCAAAAAAATACACTGAAAAAGCAATTGATAATTTCATAAAACAACAGAAAAATCTTGGACTTAGCTATGACTGGTCTAGAATTCTTATGACTCATAAGCCAGAGTATTACAAATGGAATCAGTTTTTTTTCCTGAAATTTCTGGAGAAAGGGTTAGCATACAGAAAAAAAGCTCCTGTTAACTGGTGTTCTAAATGCCAGACAGTTCTTGCAAATGAACAGGTGCATTCAGGAAAATGCTGGCGGCATCCTGACACACAAGTAGAGTTAAGACATCTTGAGCAATGGTTTATCAAAACAACAGATTATTCAGAAGAGCTCCTTGAAAAAATTGATGGATTGCAGTGGCCTTTAAGGATTAAAATAATGCAAAAGAACTGGATAGGAAAGAGTGAAGGAGTAGAGATTATATTTGATGTAGAAGGAGAAAAATGGCCAGTGTTCACAACAAGACCAGACACACTTTTTGGAGTTACCTTTATGGTTGTCTCTGCACATCACGAAAAACTTTTTTCATTGGTTTCTAAAGAACAAAAAAAAGTTGTCGAAAAATTCCTAAAAAGAATAAAATCTGTTAGCGAGAAAGAAATGGAAGCATTAGGAAAAGAAGGGGTTTTCACAGGCTCTTATGCAATAAACCCAATAAGCAAAGAGAAGATTCCAGTTTACGCAGGAAATTTTGTCCTTGCAGAATATGGTTCTGGAATGATTATGGCTGTTCCTGCCCATGACCAAAGAGATTTTGAGTTTGCCAAGAAATATAAGTTACCAATAAAACAGGTTATTTCAGGAGAAAATATAAAAAATAAAGCCTACGAAGGTTTTGGAACTCTGATTAACTCCAAGGATTTTAACGGTCTGACCAGTGATGAAGCAATGGAGCACATAGTAAAAGCTTTGAATTTCAGAAAGTTGGGAAGAAAAACAATACAGTACAAGTTCAGAGACTGGCTTATTTCAAGGCAGAGATACTGGGGAACTCCTATACCCATTATTTATTGTGAAAAATGCGGGATTGTCCCTGTTCCGGAAAAAGATCTTCCGATAAAGCTCCCTGAAAATGTGAAATTTGGAAAAGGAAACCCTTTGGAAGAAAATAATAAGTTCGTAAATACGAAATGCCCCAAGTGCGGAAACAAAGCAAGAAGAGAAACAGACACCATGGACACTTTTTTTGACAGTTCTTGGTATTATCTAAGGTACTGCGACAGCAAAAATTCAAAAAGACCATTTGAATTGAAAAAAGTTGATTACTGGATGCCAGTTGATATTTACATAGGGGGTGCAGAACACGCAACAATGCATCTTATCTATGCAAGATTTTTTACAAAAGCTCTTCGCGACCTTGGATTCCTGAAATTTGATGAGCCCTTTCCAAGGCTTTTCAATCAGGGAATGCTCCATGGTTCTGATGGTTTTGTAATGTCAAAATCAAGAGGAAATGATGTTCTGCCTGAAGAAATTTCCAAAAAATATGGAATTGACACTGCACGCCTTTTCCTTGTTTCTATAGCTTCTACTGATAAAGACCTTCAGTGGAGTGATGAGGGTATAGAAGGAAGCATGAGGTTTATCAATAAGGTTGTAAACTATTTTGAAAATGCAAAATTCGGAAAAACAACCCCTAGATTAGAAAGTAGAGTTAACAAAACAATCAAAGATGTTACAACAGAAATAGAAAATTTTGGATATAATCTTGCTACAATAAAAATAAGAGAGCTCTTTGATAATATGCAGGAAGGGACCGACAAAAAAACAGCTGAGACTTTTTTGAAACTTATTTCCCCTTTTTGCCCACATATAGCAGAAGAGCTATGGCATAATCTTGGAAAAAAAAGCTTCCTTAGCTTAGAAAAATGGCCTGAAGCTAAAGAAAAAAAGATAAATGAAGAATTTGATAAAGAAGAAAAGCTTATTGATAATATAGTTAATGATGTCAATAACATTGTTAGAATAATTAAAGATAAAGGTAGGAGCATCAATAAACTGCATCTTTATGTTCTTCCTAATGAATTAAATACTTACACAAGTAATCTGGATACGATAAAAAAAAGAACTAACATTGACACCGAAGTTTATTCTGTGGCAGATAAGGACAAGTATGATCCCGAAAACAAATCCAAAAAGGCAAGGCCAGGAAAGCCAGGAATTTATTTAGAGTAAAATGCCAAGCAAATCAAAAAAGATTGAAGAGGTTTCTTTTTTCAAAGAACATGAGTTCCTACTCTCTCTTTTATCTTTTCTTGTTATTCTCATTCTTATTATAATATTTTTTAGGGCCCCATCAACTTCTGGAAAATTTCAGACATGTGGGGACGGAACATTTTACGGTTCCTGCTCTTTAGTAAAACCATACTATTGTGATAATGGTTCTTTATATGAAAAAGCTTCCTTATGCGGTTGTACTGATAACAGAACTTCAGACTCTTGCATTACTTCATTTCAAATAAGGCCTAAAAATTTTAATTTGAGTTATGTTCTTAATGGACAAAAAAAAGAAATAGGGTTCACAGTTTATTCTGGCTTGTCGGACTATCTTTCTGGTTTGTCAAGGGCGATATTTTATGATAGTGGAGAAAAACCAGTTAGATCTGATTTTACTCTTAAAAAAATAAATGAACAAGAACAGAGAAAGCTTCTTTTACCTCTAGTAATAGAAATACAGAATTTAACAAAAGACAAACAAGAACAAGCAAGGATAGCAATTAGTATAGTCCAAAATATACCTTATGGGGCTTCAAATAAAACAAACAATTTTTTAGGGTTATCTTTGAATTATTCAAGATATCCTTATGAAGTTCTTTCAGATGGACAGGGAATATGCGGAGAAAAATCTGAGCTTCTTGCATTTTTGCTTAGAGATTTAGGTTATGGAGTTGTTATATTTTACAATCAAAAAGAAAATCATGCGTCAGTGGGAATTAAATGTCCTGTTAAAGAAAGCTATAAGGGAACAGGATATTGTTTTGTTGAGACAACAGGACCTGCAATAATAAGTGATAATTCCATAATCTATGTTGGTGGAATAACTTTGCAATCAGACCCTGAGATAATTTTCATTTCTTCAGGGAATTCCTTAGGAAGTAATCTTCCAGAATACATAGACGCCCAAACAATGCAAAACATAAGACGGGGCAAAATAGTTCTTTTCAGAGATTCGAGACTGCAAAACCTTAGACAAAAATACGGTTTAGTTGAGGCGTACAATATTGGTTAATTATTCAACAACGGCTTTGATCCTTCTAATACCTGCTGCAACTGCCTCTTCCTTTATAACCTTGAATTTTCCTATCTCTTTGGTATTTTTCACATGAGGGCCTGTACATATTTCTTTTGAAAAATTGCCAATTGAGTAAACAGAAACAACATTAGGATATTTTGAGCCGAATTCAGATTGAGCTCCAGATGCAAGGGCAGTTTTCAAAGGCATTTCCCCTTGGGTAACAGCCAGACTTTCTTTTATTTTTTTGTTAACCAGAGCTTCAACCTCTGCGACTTCTTTTTCTGTTAATTTTCTCGGAAAGCTAAAGTCAAATCGCAAACGTTCTGGCGTTATGTTTGAACCGCGTTGTTTTACTTCTGATCCCAAAACTTTTCTAAGTGATTCGTTCAGCAAGTGTGTGGCTGTATGAAGTCTAACTGTTTTTTCAGAGTGGTCTGAAAGTCCTGACTTAAAAGTTCCAGTAGATGCAGTTCGTGAAAGTTCCTGATGTTTCTTTAGTTCTTCTTCAAAATCTTTGATACTGATATTAATACCTTCTTCTTTTGCAATTTCTTTTGTCAATTCAATAGGAAATCCATAGCTTTGGTAAAGAAGAAAAGCATCCTTTCCTGAAATCATTTTCTGATTTTTCATAATCCTGTTTATAATATTCAAACCATTTTCAAGAGTTTTGTTGAATTTTTCCTCTTCTTTTTTTAGTTCCTCTAAAATATGTTTTTTATTTTGCTTTAATTCTTTGTAATCATCTTCATAAATTTCTAAAACTGATTTTGCCATTTCTGATGTTAAACTTTTCATTTCTAACTTTCTTTCATGTTTTATCGCTCTTCTTATCAATCTACGCAAGACATACCCCCTTTCTGTGTTGCTTGGAATTACACCATCGGCAATAATGAAAACAGCTGCCTTTAGATGGTCTGCAATTATCCTCATTGCTTTTTCATTTCCTTTATACTTTTTTTCAGAGAGCTTTTCAATTTTATGTATAATTGGCTTCCAGACATCTGTGAGATAATTATCATCAAAACCATTGAGAACAGCCAAGGTTCTTTCAACACCCATGCCTGTATCCACATTCTTTTGTTTTGCTGGAAGGAATTTCCCTTTTTCGTCCTTATTATATTGCATGAAAACATTATTCCAGATTTCAAGCCCATTAACAAACATTTCTGTATCAGGACCGCAAGGACCTGTTTCTCCAGCAGGACCCCACCAGTTATCCTTTTTCCCGAGAAATTTTATCTTTTTTATGCCAAAGGATTTCCATACCTTCTCTGATTCAGTGTCTTTTGGAGCGTCAGAATCTCCGGCAAAACATGTTACAGATATTTTTTCTGGTTTTATTTTCAGAACATTTTTCAGAAATTCAAAGCTCATTTCAATTGATTCTTTTTTCCAATAATCTCCAAAGCTCCAATTCCCAAGCATTTCAAAAAAAGTGTGGTGGTACGAATCTCCAACTTCATCTATGTCTGTTGTTCTTATGCATTTTTGAAAATTTGCAAGCCTTTTACCAAGAGGATGTCTTTGTCCAAGAAGATATGGAACCAGCGGATGCATGCCTGCAGTAGTGAAAAGCACAGTAGAATCATTCTTTGGTATCAATGATTCTGATGGGATTATGGTATGGTTCTTTGACTTAAAAAAATCAAGATACTTTTTGATTAGTTCTTTCCTTGTTATCATGCATTTTGAAGGAATAGCGTTTTTAAAAATTATTTGTTATGTATTAGGCATTTTCTGACTGCAATTCTTCCAGTCTTCTCTGGATTTCCCTTAACTGCGATTCTACATCTCCTCTCTCAGACAATTTGTCTTCTTGTCCTGAAATCTTTTCTTCCACGTGCCCTTTCCTTAGTATCTTTGGAATCTTTGCGCTTGGCAGATGATTTTGCAGTTTTTTCATCTCTAATTTTGCCTCTTTAATTTTTCTGTATAGCCTTGATTTAAGTTTAAACTCTTCAAATCTCAAAGCTTTGTATCTTACTATTTTTTTTGCAATATTCAAGGTGTTAACTTCAGCAGATAGGAGACTCCTTTTAGATTTTATAGCCTCCATATAATCTAGCTTTATGTGTATTGAATTTTCAGAAGACATTTTATATCTTGGAGAATATATCTTTTCCTATTTTTTCAATCTCAGCTTCCATTCTCTTTAATTCACTTTCCCAGGAGTTGAGCTCAGCTTCCTCTTTTTCTTTTAATCTTTTAGTATCTGCTAAAATTTTTTCTATTTCCGATATTCTGTCCTTTATATTTTCAAAAATCTTTAGCCCATCTTCAAATTTGTCTATTCTTACAAAAACAGATTCCGCTTCCTGTCTGAAAGACTCTCGCATCTTTTCTTTTTTTTCAGGAAATCTCCTTTGAATGCCTTCATCTACTTCTTCTGTTCGCGGTTTCGCTAAAGGTAAAGATTCCTGCATCATTCCTCTATCATCAGGGAAATCATCTGCATAGAAATCTTCATCACCACTTTCCCCAGAAACCGCATCCTTTATACTATTATTAGAAAATTTTTTCCCTGAAGAATTTGAAACGAAGCTTGGAAGTCCCCTAGAATTTTCTTCCTCCATATCTGGAAGTTCAGGAAGTTTTGGAAGTCTAGGCAATGTAGGAATCCCTTCTTCACTCTTTTTTTCTTTTCTATCAAAAAATCCCATTTTTCTAAGTATATTTTGTGATATATATAAAATACAATACAGGTTTAAAAACCTTCTTTCTTAATGATAAATAAATCGTTAATATTTAACCGAAAGGTATTTATTTGAACCCGATTTCATCATCGAATGCAGGAAAATTTGTTAAAAGAAGTAATCTCCCTTGTTGCAGGGAAGCAAGCTGAGGAAATAGTGGGGCTTCTTGACACTCAAAAATACATCAATGAATTTGTAATAGCCAAAAAACTCAATCTAACTATAAATCAAGCTAGGAATATTCTTTATAAAATTTCTGACTATGGTTTGGTTTCTTCAATAAGAAAAAAAGACAAGAGGAAAGGATGGTACACTTACTTCTGGAAGATAGAGATATTAAAATCCCTTGAATTTCTCAGGGAAAATTTAATAAAAAAAATAGAAAGCATGGAACATTACATAAAAAGCAGAGAAACCAAGAGGTTTTATGTTTGCGAAAGGTGCCATATAGAACTAAGCGAGGAAAATGCCCTTCTTAACAATTTTACATGCAACGAGTGCGGTTCAGTCCTTGTCCTTAAAGATAATACTAAACTTTTAAGGGATTTGAGGAAAAATAAGGAAAAGCTTGAAAGAGATTTAAAATTGGTTGAGGAAGAAATATCAAAAGAAAAAGGAAAAGAAGATAAAAAAAGAGCAAAAGATATGAGAAAAGAAGAAAAGGTTCGTCAAAAGGTTGCTAAAGCAAAGAAAAAACTTCGTCAAAAGGTTGCTAAAGCAAATAAAACAAAAATAAAGAAACCTAATAAAAAAAAGAAGAAGTCAAAAAGAATAAAAAAGAAAAAAAGAAGGTAGTCAATGGCTAATTATAACAAATTTTCTGGAAGAAACATAAGTATTCTTAATCTTTTTAGTATGACATCCATTTTAATTTTTATCAATGTTATAGCATTTGTACTTTTTACAATTTTAACTTTGACTGGAGTAATCCCATTCGATTATATTGCACTCAAGCCCGCAAACATTGTCCAAGGAAAAGCTTTGTGGACATTTATTACAAGCATGTTTATGCATGCAGGGTTTACTCATTTATTCTTTAATATGATTTCCCTGTTTTTTATAGGAACATTTGTTGAGAAGATAATAGGAAGAAAAAGATATACCTGGTTTTATCTTATTTCAGGATTAGTTGCTGGCCTTTTTTTTGTTTTCCTCGCTTACTTTTTCGGCAATAGTGTTTTAGGAGCTAAAATTTTTGGAAGTCCGGATATCTCAGGAGTTGGTGCATCTGGAGCTATATTTGGGCTTCTAGGTCTGCTTGCTGTCCTTATCCCAAACAAAAAAGTTTACCTGATAGCAGGCCCATTAATAGCGATAATAATCCAGGCAATATTAAGCACATTGTATCCTTTAAGCCCATTTTTAGGGATTGTTAGCTCATTAATAACTGTTTATATTTTTGTATCAATATTCACAATGTTTTCTTTTAATGAGAACACAAGAAAAATTTCCTTACCTCTTGAAATGCCATTTTGGCTCCTTCCAATAATAGCGATTATTCCTCTTGTCATTATCGGACTTTTTGTTCCTCTTCCTATAGGAAATACAGCCCATCTTGGTGGCCTTTTAACAGGAATTTTCTATGGAATCTATCTTAAAAATAAATACAAAAGAAAGACGCAGTATCTAAACAGGCATTTTAACTAAAATGGCAAAGAGAAAACAAAATAAAAAAAAGAGTTTCTTCAGGGAAAACTACAAAGAAAGCTGGAATTATATAAAGGACTCAAGGAAATTCATTTATGCTGTTATTATAATTTTTTTATTTTTTTCCCTTTTAGGTTTTTTTGTGCCAGTGCCAGGTAGTTTAGAGAAGCAAATTCTTAAGTTTATACAAGATCTTTTGGCTCAAACAAAGGGAATGTCCCAATTTGAATTAATAAAGTTTATTTTCTTCAATAATGTACAGACAAGTTTTACAGGAATTATATTTGGAATGGTTTTAGGTGCTTTTCCTGTAATTATAACCCTTGCTAATGGTTACCTTCTTGGATTTGTCGCTTCAAAAACAGTGGCAGGCAATGGAATTTTTATTTTATGGAGACTTTTTCCACATGGAATATTTGAGCTTCCTGCCTTGTTCATTTCACTTGGACTTGGACTAAAAATGGGAACATTTTTATTTCAAAAAGATAAGATTACTTCATTTAAGTCCTATCTTATAAATTCAATAAAAGTTTTCTTTCTCATAGTCATCCCTCTTTTCTTAATAGCTGCAATAATAGAAGGAAGCCTTATTTCTCTAATAGGTTAGGTTATTCTCTTAAGTCATTTAACCCAAGAGTTATAAGAAGAAGCGAAACTACTATTGCAAACCAGAAAATTCCTCCCTTAAGAAAGTCCCATGCAGGATGCCAAAAATTAAAATCTTTTCCAAAAAGAGTCCATGAATATGCAGAAGATGTCCATGCTAGAAGAATAACTCCTGCAAGAATGACTAATCCAAGTATAAGCTCCATCCACTTATTCATTTCACTAATAGAATTGGTTCATTTAAAAAGATTTTTGTCCTGGAGCGCTTGTTTTAATTCCGGCAATCCTTAAATTTAAAAATAGTTATTTGTATGGTTATTCATGGAAAGTGTTAAAGATATTAATGTCAAGAAAGGAGAAACTGTAAAAGACTTAGTTAAAAAGATGCATGACTCTGGAGGATTTATGGCGAAAAATCTTTCAGTCAGTGCTGATATTCTGAAGGAATTTATACATGACAAGGACTGCCTTAAGTTTCTTTCCTTTCCAGCAGACATAATTTCAACAGGAACAAGAGGCGTCATAAAAGACATGATAAAAAACAGATTTTTTGACGTAATAATAACAACCTGCGGCACCCTTGACCATGATTTGGCGAGGTCATTTAAAGATTATTATCACGGAGAATTCGGGCTTGATGATGCAGAGCTTTACAAAAATAAAATGCACAGGCTCGGCAATATAATAGTTCCGATGGAATCTTACGGCAAAATATTAGAAAAAAAGACAAAGGAGTTTCTTGCAGACCTAATTAAAGAAAAAAAGGAAATTTCAACACATGAACTGTGCTGGGAAATAGGAAAAAAAATCAACAATGAAGATTCAATACTTTACTGGGCTTATAAAAATAAAATCCCTATGATAATACCTGGATTAACTGATGGATCAATCGGTTATAACATATGGGAGCTAACGCAGAATAAAGAGTTCAAGATTGATGTTCTTAAAGATGAAACACTGCTTAGCGACCTTGTCTGGAACTCCAAAAAGAGAGCAGCCCTGATTCTTGGCGGCGGAATAAGCAAACATCATGTTATATGGTGGAACCAGTTCAAAGATGGTTTAGACTACGCGGTTTACATAACAACTGCTCAGGAATATGATGGAAGCTTGAGTGGAGCAAAACCAAGAGAAGCTGTTTCTTGGGGGAAAATAAATGAAAAAGCAAAGCATGTTAACCTCTATGAGGACATAACTATAGCCCTTCCAATAATCTACGCAGCAATAATCTAATTTTTCTATAAAAGTTTATATATACGTATTATATTGAATTGAGTATAGGCGAAAAATTCAATAAATTTCATAAACTAGGATAATTTAAGAGAATTTTATGATGGAAGAAGAAAAAGAGATGAAAAAAACTGAAGGAAACAATCCTCAAAACCAACCACCTTTAGAAGATAAAAAAAAGACAGGACTTCTTGATGTTTTAAAGATGTTCGCTCCAGGAACAGCAATAAGAACAGCCCTTGATGATATTTTAAGAGCGAGTCTGGGAGCTTTAATCGTCGTTGATAAAGAAGGGCTTTCAGGAATAGTTGAGGGGGGCTTCAGAGTTAATTGCAGATTCAGTGCACAGCGACTTGTGGAACTTGCAAAGATGGACGGGGCAATTGTTATTTCTTCAGATTTAAAGAAAATCTTGTACGCAAATACGCTTTTAACTCCAAGCGCTAAGATTCTTACAAAAGAAACAGGAACAAGGCATAAGGCTGCAGAAAGAACAGCCAAGCAATTTTCGACAATAGTCATTGCAGTCTCTGAAAGAAAAAATAAAATAACTCTTTATTTTGGGCAGGAAGGATATTTTCTTGAGAGAACGTCTGAAATTTTGAGGCGGGCTGCAGAAACCCTTCAGATACTTGAAAAACAAAAAGAAATTTTTAACGACCTTATTTCTCATCTTAATGTTCTTGAAATAACCAATCTTACAACAACAAGAGATGTATGCAGTGTTTTGCAGACAATGGAGAACTTGAGGAGAATCTCCGAAAATGTAAGAAGGTATCTTATAGAGCTTGGAAAGGAGGGGATTATAGTAAGCATGAGGCTTAAGGAACTCACTAGAAATATAGGAAAAGAAAGAGAGCTGATTCTAAAAGATTATTTTGGACAGAAGTATGCAAAAGCTGATGAGCTTTTAAAAAATATAAATTTTGATTTTTTACTTGAAACCTCAAATATAGCAAGAATCCTCTTCGGAGAGATACATGACAAGCCTGTATCTCCTAAAGGACTAAGAATTTTGAGCAAAACAGACATGCTTGAAAAAGACATAAAAATATTGCTGGACACATTCGGGGGGCTGGACAAAGTATTTGATTTAGACAAAGAATCACTTTCAGGAACTTTCAAAAATGAAAAGCTGATTGAATCAATAATTAGGGATATAAAAAATTTAAAAGAGAAGATTCTCGTAGGAAAGAGTCTTTAATCACTATCATGCTCACCAAAAAACAGGTAAAGGAAATAAAAGAGCATCTTGAAAAAGCGCAAAACCCTTTATTTTTCTTTGATAATGACCAAGATGGTCTCTGCTCTTTTCTCCTGCTTCAGAGATGCATTGGAAGAGGCAAAGGAGTTTCCATAAAATCCTTCCCTGATTTAATTCCAGAATATTTTAGAAAAGTGAAAGAACTTGGGGCCGATTACATTTTCATTCTTGACAAGCCCTTGGTTTCCCAGAGTTTTTTTGAAGAGGCAAGAAAAGTGAACCTACCTATAATATGGATAGATCATCACAAGGTTGACAAAAAAAATATTCCTGATTTTGTAAATTATTACAATCCAACTTCAAATAAAAAGAAAAGCTCTGAGCCAGTCACTGCTCTTTGCTATCAAATAACAAAAAGAAAAGAAGATTTATGGATTGCTGTTGTAGGTTGCATTTCAGATGGGTTTGTTCCTAGCTTTTATGAAGATTTTGAAAAAAAATACCCTGATTTATCCATTAAATCCCAGAAAGCATTTGACATTTTCTACAAATCTGATATAGGAAAAATAACGAGAATTTTGGGTTTCGGACTTAAGGATACTACCACTAATGTAGTGAATATGATGAAATTTCTGATTAAAGCAAAAAATCCTCATGAAGTACTGGAAGAAAACTCAAAGACCCATTCTTTCCATCAAAGATTCAGCCAGATAGATTCAAAATACCGCGAGCTTTTGAAAAAGGCAATAAATATTGGAAAAAATTCAGGAAAGATTCTTTTTTTTCAGTATAGTGGAGATTTAAGCATAAGCTCCAATCTTTCAAACGAGCTTAGTTATCTTTTCCCGGAAAAACTTGTCGTTGTTGCCTATGTCAAGGGAATAAAGGCGAATATTTCCATCAGAGGAAAAAATGCAAGGAAAATAATCCTAAAATCAATAGAAGGCCTTGAAAATGCATTAGGCGGAGGGCATGAAGTTGCTGTTGGTGGTCAGATTAAGGTAGAAGATATTGAAAAGTTCAAGGAGAACATAAATAAAAATTTAGCCTGAAAAATAGAAATATATAAAAAGGCATTTTTCTTAAAAAAAATATGAGTACTAAGCTGAGTTGTATGTCAGGAAAGATAGGGTTTTCAACTAACTTAGTATGGAATACAAATAAATCAATTAAATACATAAAATACTCAATTTAATTCAGATTTTCTTTTCGGGCCTGAATTATGTTGGGAATATTTCTTATTTAATTCAAGCTTGACAAGATTTCTGTTTTGACTTTGAGTACATAAAAACCATGGAAATGGAAACTGTACAGGAAGTGACTGAAGAAACCCAAGTTGAAAGAGAGTTAAATTTGCTGATGGAAATGACTCTCAGAATGGAGCATGAGCTCAGGGTTGCTTTAACTTCCGAAGAAGAAGCTTAGCCTAGTAGCTTTTAGCTATATAGACTACAGCCTTTGCTGGTTTTTTACAATTAAAACAATTTCCCCTTGGTTTCTCTTTTTCAGAAATATTAAGTGTTTTTGCCCCATTAGTCTTTGCTTTTATTTCTTCCTCACAGCCTTCATCACCGCACCAGTTTGCCCTAACGATTTTTCCTTCTTCAATAAGACTTTTTGCTTCCTCAATATTTTTTGCATCTGAAATGTGATCTTTAAGAAATTTCCGAGCCTTGCTGAGAATAGATTTCTGGATATCTTCCAGAACATTTTTTACCTTTTTATTTAATGCAGAAAGTTTTACAAACTCCTTTTTTTGAGTGTCTCTTCTTACTAGAACTGTCTGGTTTTTAGCTAAATCCTTAGGTCCTATTTCCAGCCTTATAGGAACACCTTTTAGCTCCCACTCATGAAATTTCCACCCTGAACTGTAATCTCTATCATCAAGATGAACTCGAAAATCATTAAGCATGTTTTTTATTTCTGAAGCTTTTTTTAATACTTTATTTTTCTCTTTTTCAAATATTATAGGAACAATAACTACCTGAATTGGAGAAACCGCAGGAGGAATTACAAGACCTTTATCATCTCCGTGCGTTGCAACCATAATTCCAATACTTCTTGTTGAAAGCCCCCATGAAGTCTGCCAGACATGTTCTTTTTTTCCTTTTTCATCAAGGAAGGTTATATCAAAAGCTTTTGAGAAATTCTGGCCAAGATTATGGCTAGTTGCCCCCTGTGCGGCTTTTGCATTTGGGAGAAAAGTTTCAACACTTAAAGTGTAATCTGCCCCTGCAAACTTTTCTTTTTCGCTTTTTTTCCCCTTGAGAACAGGTACTGCAAGCAGATCCTCAAAAACAGATTCGTAAATATCCAGAATCTGTGAAACCTCTTGCGCAGCTTCTTTATCTGTCGCAAAAGCGCTATGACCTTCCTGCCACAAAAATTCACGTGTTCTTAAGAAAGGAACAGGATGTTTGAATTCCCATCTTATTACGTTATTCCATTGATTAATTTTTAGTGGTAAATCACGGTAGCTTCTAATCCATTTTTTGTAAGAGTCATACATTATTGTTTCAGAAGTTGGTCTGATAGCAAGTCTTTCACTGAGCTTCGTGTTTCCTGCATGAGTTACCCATGCCACTTCAGGGTTGAAGCCTGCCACATGTTCTTTCTCTTTTTTTAGAAGGCTCTCGGGAATCAATAAAGGGAAATACGCATTTTTTACTCCAAGTGCTTTTATTCTTTCATTGATGTATTCCTGAATTTTTTCCCAGATAAAGTAAGCATAAGGCCTTATCACTATTGCACCAGAAACATTTGTGTAGTCCATCATTTCAGATTTCTGCAAAACCTGAGTATACCATTCTGAGAAATTCTCTGATTTTTTTGCAGTAAGCCCTTCACCTGATTCTTTCTTCATCAATAAAATTGGAAAGAATATTTAATAAATGTTTTGAAGAGTTAAATCAAAGTTTGATTTAACGACTTAGCTGAAATGTTATTAACAGCTACTTTTATGTAATTTGATTCAAGGGAAAATCCTAGACCCACACTATTCCCTAATTTGAAATTGTTGATTCCTATTACTTCACCATTTTTATTTATAAGGGGTCCCCCCGAGTTTCCAGGATTAAGGGCAGCATCTGTCTGTAGGTACGCATTAATCCCATTAGGACCCTGTCTGTGAATAGCAGAGACAATCCCTTGCGAAACAGAGAATTGTAATCCCAGAGGATTTCCTATTGCAATAACATTTTCTCCTACCTGTACGTTATTTGAGTTTCCTAGTTTTAAGCTCGAGTAAGTTCCAGGAATCTTCAAAAGAGCTATGTCTAAATTTGAATCATATCCTATGAATTTTGCATCAAGGATCTGCTGTTTGTAGTTTACTGCCTGAACAATAGAACTCCCTCCAAGAATATGGGCATTAGTGACGACATAACCATCAGATGTTATAACAAATCCTGTTCCCTGTGCTACATCTGTCTTTATCGTTACAACCGATGGGACTGAAGAGTCTATTATTCCAGAAAAATCATTTCCTGCGCTTGCTCTCAGCTGAGAAAAATCTAGGCTGATATTTCTTATGACGGAATTAGTTTTGAGAAGATTGGAAGAGATATCATTGATATTCTTTTGTGTCTCCGCGCTTAAATCAGAAATTTTTTTATCCAGCACATTATAATTTAATTCCTGCTTTACAAAACTCGTGTATGTGAAGATGCTTAGTGTTATAATAAGAATAAAAATAAGAGTGCTAACGCTTCCTATAATCCATTTGTGATGCGGTTTTAGAACTATGTGATGATGAATTATCGGGCGCGGCGAGTTTGAGTTCTTCATCATTTAAAATACAAAACATTAAGATATAAAAACCTAACCTTCTACTTTTTGAAGTGTTCAGGGCCCGTAGGCTAATGGACAGACCATTCGGTTTCGGCCCGAATAATGGGGGTTCGAATCCTCCCGGGCTCATTTATCTATGGAAAAAACAAAAACAAATCCACAAACAGGGGATTTAGTCGAAGTTTCCCTTGTTAAGAACTCTTATAGTGGAATTTTTTTGAAAAGCCCTGAAAATGAGAAGGGCACTATTCTCCTGAAACTTGATTCTGGTTACAATATCGGACTGAATAAAAAAGATATTCTTGACATAAAAATCCTGAAAAAGACAAAAGAGAAAGAAGAAAAAATAGAAATAAAAAAGGCAAAGGAAAAGCCGAATATAGCCATGATTGTCACAGGAGGAACAATATCTTCAGAGTTAGATTCGAAGACTGGAGCAGTGAAATGGCTTACAACCCCAGGAAAACTTTTTAAGTTTTACCCGGAGATTTTTGAGAAGGCAAACATAACAAACGTTGAAGTTCCTTTCATGAAAGGCTCTGAGAATCTTTCTTTTAGTGACTGGCAAAAAATTGCCCGCATTGCCGTGAATCTTCTAAATGATAGCAATATAAAAGGAATTATAATAACACACGGAACAGATACCCTTCATTACACTGCAGCAGCGCTTTCTTTTTTTCTAAGAAATCTGAACAAGCCTGTTGTTTTGACTTACAGCCAGCGAAGCAGCGATAGAGCAAGCTCAGATGCTTCCCTCAATTTGGAATGTGCTGTAGTTGCTGCCCTTTCTGACATTGCAGAGGTTGTTATTGTCGGTCACGCTTCCTCAAATGATGATTATTGCTATGCCTTGAGAGGAACTAAGACAAGAAAATTGCACAGTTCAAGAAGAGATGCCTTCAAGCCAGTTAATGATGAGCCAATCGCAAAAATAACAAGAAAAGAATTCATTCCTCTATCTGATTACAAAAAAAGAAACAATAAAAAAATAAAACCAGATACAAGTTTTGAAGAAAAGGTTGCTCTGATAAAATTTTATCCTGGCCAAAATCCTGACATTCTTGAATATTATAGAAAAAAAGGATACAAGGGAATTGTGATAGAAATGCTTGGGCTCGGGCATGTTTCAAACAGTGAATCCAAAAAGAATTGGGCAAAAAAGGTAAAAGAAATCCAGAACAAGGGGATAATTGTGTGTGCTGCAGCTCAGACAATTTATGGAAGGCTTGACCCCCTTGTATATTCTACTGGCAGAGAACTTTTGGATTCCGGAGTCATCTACCTGGAAGACATGCTTGCAGAAACAGCTCTTGTAAAGCTTGGATGGGTTTTAGGACACAAGGAATGGACCAAAAATAAGGATGGAGTCAGAAAAAAGATGCTCGAAAATATTGCCGGAGAATTTGCAGACAGACTTAAAGAGTAACAATATTAATCCTAGAGTAGTAACAATGGAAAGGTTTTTAAGTAAAAAGATAGTCATTTTTTTATGAAAAGACCACTTTACAGTATAGATGATGAAGAGTTTATGACTCTTTTAGAAAGAACTGGTGAAGTACTTAGAGCTAGAAGTATCCCTTACATATTTGTTGGTGGTGTTGCGACACAGGCTCATATTGTGAACTATTTATGCCAAAAAAGAGAAGGAACAACCATCTATGGTTTAAGCCATGACCATGATTTTAGAATTCAGGATCATTTAAGGGCAACAGATGATGCCGACATAACTTTAGACACTAGAAGAATAAGTGATAATTCTCAAGATGTTAAAGTTCATCAAGAACTTATAGAATCTTTGAGAGATATAGAAGGAGAAGGGGATTATATTTCTCCTACAGGAGATCATTTGGTATCAATAAAACTTGAAAGATCTGGTGCAAAAAGACCTGTTTTTAGATTAGGTCTCGATAGGGATGCAGATTCTCCAGACAGTGAGGTCTCTCTTAATTTTTATTACGGGCCTGAGGATACAAACAACAGATGGCCTAAAGAAATGGCTGATTTTGAAAGAGCAAACTATTACGATTTTTTTAATACAGTCCAAAATCTGTCAATTCCTTTCTCACCAGGAAAGAATGTCAACCTGCTTGTTAAGGGTGTTGAACAATTGTTAGCTACAAAAATTGCAAGAGCAAGAGAAAAAGATTGGACAGATATATTGCTTTTATATAGACATAGTAATGAATCAGGCAAACCAATAAATATGAGTGAAATTGAAAGATTACTAAGTGCAGAAGATAGTCGTTATCACACTTCAAATCTTGTACTTCTTGACAGATTTGATAGGTTTAGGAACCTTGTTAAGTAATCTTTAATAACTCTTTTTCTTTTTTTATCCTATGGGAGTTGATTATGAAAAGCTTGGCTTAAAATGCGGGCTTGAGATTCATCAGCAGCTAGACACAGGGAAATTATTTTGCAACTGCCCTTCTGTTTTAAGAAAAGACAATCCAGTTTTTACAGTAAAAAGAAAACTTCATGCGGTTGCAGGAGAATCAGGGGAAGTTGATGTCGCTGCAGCCCATGAGGCTTTGCTTGAAAAAGAATTCACATACGAAGGTTATGACACAACATGCCTTGTGGAGTTGGATGAGGAGCCTCCACATATCATAAATCCAAGCGCTTTAAAAATTGCAATTCAGATTTCTCTTCTCCTTAATTGTAAAACATTTCCTATAACCCAAATAATGAGAAAAACAGTTATTGATGGTTCAAACACTTCAGGATTCCAAAGAACAGTCCTTATTGCAAGAGATGGATGGATTGAAACAAGTAAGGGAAAAGTTGGAATAGCAACTCTTTGTTTAGAAGAAGATTCTGCAAGAATAATTGACAAGGAAAAAGGAATTTTCAGGCTTGACAGGCTCGGAATTCCTCTTGTGGAAATCGCTACAAACGCCGAGATAAAAACACCTGAACATGCAAAAGAAACAGCAATAAAGCTCGGAGAAATTCTCAGGATGGTTAATGTTAAGCGCGGATTGGGAACAATAAGACAGGATGTCAATCTTTCTATTAGAGGAGGAAAAAGAGTTGAGATGAAAGGATTCCAGGATATAAGAAATATTGAGAGAGCGATAGAAATTGAAGTGAAAAGACAGCAGAGTCTTGTTAAATCTGCAAAAAGTATTGCTGAAGTAAGGGCTGTTAATGAGGATGGGAGTTCTAGATTTTTAAGGCCTTTGCCAGGAGCTGCAAGAATGTACCCTGAAACAGACCTCCCAATCCTAAAAATTTCAAGGGAAATGATTAACGATGGGAAAAAAGAGATTTCAAAATTATCAGAAAACTCAGAAGAAGAATTAGAAAAGCACGGATTAAACAAAGAAATGATATCTTTAATTTTAAGAGAAAATAAACTTGAGGAATACAAGGAATTTTTAAATATTATAAATAATCCTCTACTGATCGCAAAAACTATTTTGATTTTTCCTAAAGAAATAGCTTCTAAAGAAAAGAAATCATTAAAGGAAATAGAAAAAATTCTTAATAAAGATGTTTTAGGAAATGTTTTGGAAAATATTAAGAAAGGTACAATCCAAACCCATGAGGTTAAAAATGCCCTTACAGAAATTGTTAAAGGAAAAGTTATGCAGATGCCTGGACAGAGTAAAGAAGAAAGCACTGAAGAAATAGAGGAGAAAATTGCAAAAATCATAAAAGAAAAGCCAGGACTTTCTATCAATGCTTATATGGGACTTGTTATGAAAGAGCTAAAGGGAAAAATCTCCGGTCCGGAAGCTTCCGAAATCATTAAAAGGTATATTTAGGGTTTTGGGGAAAATATTAAAAACTCTTTTTTGATAATCTAATTATAAATTGTGAGATGGTTCCAAAGAAAATTTTTTTTACTAAGGGCGTTGGAAGACACAAAGAAAAGCTCGCGAGCTTTGAATTGGCCTTAAGAGACGCAGGCATCGAGAAATATAATCTTGTTACGGTTTCAAGTATATTCCCTCCAAATTGCAAAACGATTTCTAAAGAAGAAGGGCTTAAATATCTGAAACCTGGAGAAGTTGTCCACTGTGTCATGGCTCGTGTTGATACTAACGAAAATAACAGGCTTGTTGCGACTTCTATCGGCGTCGCCATTCCGGCAGACGAAAACCAATACGGCTATCTTTCTGAACACCACACATATGGGGAAACAGATGAAGTAGCAGGAGACTATGCTGAAGATTTAGCGGCAAGTATGCTGGCTACAACCTTGGGAATAGAATTTGATAGCAATAAAGAGTGGGACGAAAGGGAACAGGTTTACAAAATGTCAGGAAAAATAATCAAAACGAGAAATATAACTCAGTCAGCAGAAGGAAAGACAGGAATGTGGACAACTGTTCTCTCAGCCGCTGTTTTTGTTGAGTATAATGGTTCTGATAATAATCAATAATTTAATAAATCTCTTTTCTATTTATACATAATGGAAAGAACTTATGTTTCTGATATAAAATCCGGACAAAATGTCTTACTTAAAGGGTGGGTTCATGAAATAAGAGATCTGGCTAAGATGAAATTCATCCTTTTGCGGGATTCTTCTGGAATTGTCCAGTGTGTTTTAAAACAAGAGAGCAAAGGCTTTAATCAAGAATTAACGCTGGAAAGTGTTGTTGAAATCAGCGGAAAAGTAAAAGATGCCAAACTTACGAATGCTGAGTTAACCCTTAAAAATGTTGAGGTTGAAGTTTCTGCATTAACAATTTTGACAAAAGCAGAAGAGCTTCCTATGCAAGTTAATGAGAAAACGGTAAAAGCAGAATTGCCGACGAGGCTTGACAACCGTTCCCTGGATATAAGAAAGCCAAGAATAAGTGCTATTTTTAAAATTCAATCAACAATAATCAATGGTTTTCGGGAGTTTTTTTACACCAGAAATTTTATTGAAATTCAGCCTCCAGGAATTATAGCCACTTCTACAGAAGGGGGAACTGACCTGTTTGAAGTAAAATATTTTGATAAAAAAGCATATCTTGCTCAAAGCCCTCAGCTTTATAAACAAATGGCTGCAATTTCTTTGGAAAAAGTTTTTTCTACAAGCACTGTATGGAGAGCAGAAAAGCACGACACAAGCAAGCACATAAATGAGATAAGGCAGATGGATATAGAAGTTGCTTTTGCAGATGAAAAGGAAATAATGAAGTATCTTGAAGAAGCTGCGCAGTTTATAATCTCAAAAATAACAAAAGAGTGCAAAAAAGAAATTGCTATTCTAGGCTTGAATTTGAAAGTTCCCAAGGCAAAATATCTTACTTATGCAGATGCAATAAAACTTCTTAATAAAAACGGATTTAAAATGAAGGAGGGCGATGATTTTGAGCCAGAGGCTGAAAGAAAACTTTGTTCCTTATTTCCTGATACTATAATTTTTACCTATGAATGGCCTTCTGAGATTAAACCTTTTTATATTTGGCCTAAACCTAAAGGTGTTTCAGGAGGATTTGATGCTCTTTATGGTGGCCTTGAAATTTCTTCCGGAGGGCAGCGTGTGAATGTACCTGAAATTTTAATAAAACAGCTCAAGGCAAAAAAATTAAACCCTGAAAATTTCAAATGGTATGTCGATGCATTCAGATACGGAGCACCTATGCACTCGGGCTGGAGCATTGGACTTGAAAGGCTCACGCAGGCGATTTGCAAACTTGAGAACATTAGAGAAGCAACATTGTTCCCAAGAGACAGGAGAAGGCTGACCCCGTAACTTATATTTTTAATTCTTAACTAAATATCTTTTCTTTACAATGTCTTTATATACTCTTTTTTTTATATATTTAGACTAACGGAAAAAATGTGTGGAATAATTGGAATTTTTAATATAAAAGAAAATGCTTTGAAAATGCGGGGCAGAGCTCTTAAAATGGCCGCGAAAATAAGACATCGCGGACCGGATTGGAGCGGGATATATAGCGACGATAAAGTTGTTTTGGCACATGAAAGACTTTCAATTGTTGATGTGGAACATGGCGCCCAGCCTCTTTCTGATAAAACTAATGGAAATGTTCTCTGTGTGAATGGAGAAATTTATAATCACATTCTTCTTAGAGAGAAGTTGAATAAAGAACATCTTTGGCAAACAAAATCAGATTGTGAAATTATTCTTTATCTTTATGACGAATACGGTCCTGATTTTTTGAATATGTTAAATGGGATTTTTGCTTTTGCTCTTTATAATAAGAAAAAAGAGACTTTCTTTATTGCAAGAGATCACCTTGGTATTGTCCCGTTGTATATGGGGTGGGATGAAAAAGAAAATTTTTATGTAGCGAGCGAGATGAAGGCTTTGAACGATTTTTGTGTTAAGATAGAAGAGTTCCCTCCAGGGCATTATTTTACTAGTGAGACTGAAAAGCCTGTGAGATGGTATAACCCTAGTTGGATGAATAAAATTCCAGAAGAAAAATTAGATTTAGAAATGTTAAAAAAAACATTAGAAGATGCGGTCAAGAGACAGTTAATGTCTGATGTTCCTTATGGGGTTTTAATTTCTGGAGGTTTGGATTCGTCGGTAATTTCAGCAATTGCTTCAAGATTTAGAAAAAATAGGATAGAATCAAACGATAAAGAAGAAGCATGGTGGCCAAGATTGCATTCTTTTTCCGTAGGGTTGAAAGATTCTCCTGATTTAAAATATGCGAAAAAGGTTGCAGAGTATTTAGGAACCGTTCATCACGAAATACTCTTTACAATTCAGGAGGGCTTTGATGCTATTAGAGATGTGGTTTATCATCTGGAAACTTTTGATGTTACAACAGTGAGAGCTGCAACCCCTATGTACCTTATGGCGAGAAAAATAAAGTCTATGGGGATAAAAATGATTCTTTCTGGAGAGGGAGCTGATGAAGTTTTTGGAGGATATCTTTATTTTCATATGGCTCCTAATGCAAAAGAGTTTCATGAGGAAACTGTAAGGAAACTTTTAATGTTGAGTAAATATGATTGTCTTAGAGCAAACAAGGCAACTGCAGCGTGGGGCGTTGAAACAAGAGTGCCTTTTTTGGATAAAGAATTTTTGGATGTTGCTATGAATATAGACACCACAGAGAAAATGTGTTCTGGCGAAAAAATTGAAAAAGAAATTTTAAGAAAGGCCTTTGAGAAAGATTTGCCGAAAGAAATAATCTGGAGACAGAAAGAACAATTTTCCGATGGAGTTGGGTATAGTTGGATTGATTATCTAAAAAAATATTCTGAAGAAAATGTAACTGAAGAAATGATGACAAGTGCAAAAGAAAGATTTCCCCTACAAACCCCTGGAACTAAAGAAGAATATCTTTATCGAACTATTTTTGACATTTTTTTTACAAATCCTACTGCTGCTCTGACTGTTCCGGTGGGACCGACAATTGCTTGTTCTACCCCGACTGCTTTTAGATGGAGCAAAGAATTTGTAGGTATGGCTGATCCCTCTGGGAGATCAGTAAAAACAATTCACAAATCTTCTAAAATCTAGCTTAAAAAATACCAAATATTTTTAATCTTGTTTTTCTTATAATTAACCATGGAATTAAAATTCATCCCAATATCAGAAGCACTGAAGCAAGGCAAGGGCAAAGTATCTGTGAGAGGATGGATTAACAGAGAAAGAGGAAGCAATGAGTTTAAGTTTTTAGTTTTAAGAGATTCTACAGACATAATTCAGTGTGTTCTTAAAAGAGAAAATTTCAAAAAACAATGGTCTGAGATAGACAAACTCCAAATTGAAGCAAGCGTGGAAATTCACGGAACTATCAAAGAAGATAAAAGAGCTCCAACTGGTTTTGAAATTCAAGTTGATGAAATAAATATTGTTGGTAAGAGTGATAATTTTCCTATAAACAAAGATTTGAATGAAGAACTTTTAGGAGACCGAAGGCATTTGTGGCTGAGAAGCAGGAAAATGACAGCTATTATGAAAATTAGGGATACGGTGTTAAGTGCAATGAGAGAGCACTGGCGTAAAAAAGGATTTTATGAATATCATAGCCCAACATTGCTTGGTATGCAGGCAGAAGGTGGAGCAACTCTGTTTAAAGTAGATTATTTTGGGAAACCTCTTTACCTAAGCCAGACGTGGCAGCTTCATGCAGAAGCTGGGATTTTCGCTCTGGAGAAAATATTCACAATTCAGCCAAGTTTCAGAGCTGAAAAAAGCAAGACAAGTAGGCATCTTACAGAATACTGGCATGCAGAAATGGAAGCTGCATGGGAAAACTTTGATTATTTACAGGACGACGCCGAAGAATTAATAAAGAATATTGTTGAAAAAGTCTTGAAAGAAAGGAAAAAAGAACTAGAAATTTTAGGAAGAGACTGGAAAAAATTAGAACCAGCGATAAAGAAAAAATTCCCACGGATAACTTATGATGAATCCCTTCAACTTCTAAAAGAAAAAAAGAAGATAAGTATTCAATGGGGGAAGGACTTAAGAACAATAGAGGAAGACAAGCTTTCTGAAATTTATGATACGCCAATAATGGTAAGACATTATCCAAAAATTGTTAAGGCATTTTACATGAAAGAAGTTCCAAACAGACCTAAAGGAAAAGAAGTTGTCTTGGGTTTTGACATGATAGCGCCAGAAGGTTATGGGGAACTTGTTGGAGGAAGCCAGAGAGAAGAAGATATTGAAAAATTAAAAAAGAATCTGAAAGCCCAAGACGAGGACCCAAGCAAGTATGAATTCTACTTTGATACAAGAAGGTATGGAAGTATTCCTCATGGTGGTTTTGGCATGGGTGTTGAGCGTGTGATTTCCTGGATTTGCGGTTTGGACACGATTAAGGATGCAATTGCTTTTCCAAGAACCATGACAAGATGGAGTCCTTAATTTTCTGATACAAAACTCTTAAAGGCCTCACGATTTATTTGAAGATAAAACTAAAATTTCACCAAAGAACTTTTAAACTCTGGCTTTTTTCTTTTTCAATGAAGATCAATGGTATTGAGTTGAAATGGCTCGGGCATTCTGGCTTTCAGATAAAAAATTCAAGAATCATTTACATAGACCCCTATAATATCCGAGACGGCTTGGAAAAAGCCGATATAATTCTTATAACACATAGCCATTATGACCATTGCAGTTTTGCTGACCTTGACAAAATAATCCAGGAAGGAACAAGAATAATTGCTCCTGCAGACTGCCAGAGTACCATAGCTAAATTCAAAACTCCTGTAAAAATAGAAATTATAGAACCGGATCATGATCTTGAGTTTGGTGATGTGAAAATATCCACATTTCCAGCATATAATATTGACAAAAACTTTCATCCACAGGCAGAGGGATGGGTCGGATACGTAATAAAAATGAATGATACAATAATCTATCACTCAGGAGATACAGACTTAATTCCTGAAATGCAAAAGCTTACTGGTTATAAACAACAAGGAAAGGAATTTATTGCATTGCTTCCTGTTGGAGGCAGATTCACAATGAATGCAGAAGAAGCGGTACAAGCCGCAAGCATAATAAAACCGACACTTGCAATTCCAATGCATTGGGGAGCTCTTGTCGGAACAGATGAAGATGCAAAAGAGTTTGTAGAGCTGTGCAAGAAGGAAGGAATAAGGGCAGAAATTCTGGAAAAGGAATAAAAAACTTATATTTTATTTAAAAAATATCTATTTTGGAGAAACAAAATATTTTTAAAGAACAGAAATCTTAATCTCTTATTATATTAATTTATTCTTTCGGGGGATCGAGTAAATTAATGTGTGTGAACCTTTTTCTTTGGTGATAGTTGGAAGTTTATCAGCTATTTAAACTTTTCCACAAGAAAGTGTTTAAATCGAAGTTGTAAACTTCTGACAAAAATACAGATGAAAGGAGGTATAAAATAAAAAAGATGGTATTAGATTTTGCAAGAGAAGCCGTAGAGAACGTTGCAACTCACAGCATCAACTTTGATGAACTTAAAGCTGGAAAAGCGAATATTAAGGTCGTTGGCTGCGGTGGTTGTGGCGTTAACATGGTTACCTGGCTTTTCAATAAAGGCATTCAGGGTGCTACAGTCTATGCTGCAAATACAGATGCTTTACACTTAAGTGTAGCTAAAGCAGATGAAAAGATTCTTCTTGGTAAAGAACTTACAAGAGGACTTGGAGCAGGCGGACAGCCAAAAGTTGGTAGAGAAGCAGCAAAAGAATCAGTAGTAGAACTGAAAAAAGCAGTTGGCGGAGCAGATATGGTTTTCGTCCTTTGCGGAATGGGAGGAGGAACAGGAACAGGTTCAGCACCAGTAATAGCTCAACTTGCTAAAGAATCTGGAGCTGTAGTAATTGGTGTTGTTACAATGCCTTTCGAATCTGAAAAAGCTAGAATAGAGAAGGCAGAATGGGGTCTTCAAGAACTTAGAGAAGTTAGTGATACCTGTATTGTTCTTGACAATAATAGACTTGTTGATATTGCAGGGCAGCTTCCAATAGAGCATGCTTTCGCAGTTGCTAATGAGCTTGTAAGTACAATGATAAAAGGAATTGTTGAGACAATTACACTGCCAAGTCTTATCAACCTTGACTATGCAGACGTATCTGCAATTATGAAAGGTGGTGGAGTTGCAGTTATTGGTATTGGAGAAGACGATTCCTCAGAGAAAGTCAGTCAGGCTGTCAGGCAAGCCCTTACACATCCTCTACTTGACGTGGATTATAAAGGCGCAACCGGAGCTTTGATACACATTACCTGTGGACCAGACTTAAAACTTGAAGAGTTTGACGTTATCGGAAGAACTGTTTCTGAAAACTTGAGCCAAGATGCAAACGTTATTATTGGTGCCAGAATCAGCAAAGAGTTTACCGGTAAGGTACGTGTCATTACAATAATGACTGGGGTTAAGAGTCCATATGTTTTAGGAAGAACAAGTGAAGAAAATGTGCAACCTAGCAAAGAGATGTCTGACCTGGGAATAGAGGTTTGGAGATAAACCAAAATTTTTTCTTTTAAGCCGGGGATTTTCCCCGGCTTTATTTTTTTATTTTTATTCAGTCAGAATCAAGCATCTGTCTTCTTTGGCGCATTCATTTTTCTTTGGTTGTAAGAATTGAAATAAAGAATATTACCCAAATCTATCCTGGCCTTTTTTGCCCGCTTTTTTTCATATTCAAATCCGATAGGAAAAACTCCCTCAACATCCGCTTCGTCAGGAATTTTAAGCTCTCTTTTTATTTGATTCTCTACAAAATAACCAACCCAGCAAGTTGACAATCCATGTTCCTCTATCTCTAAAAGGAAATTTTGTATCGCTGCGCCTGCCTGTTGCCGTGAATAAATTTCTCCCTGCCTCCCATAAGCATTTGTTATCCTTGAAGTAACAGAACAAGCCACAACAATGTAATGAGCTGTTCCAACAAAATCCTGTCCGCAAGCGAGTGCAATATTTTTTATTTTTTCAGGATCATCCACAAGAATAAATTTTAGGCCGTAATTACCACCAGCCGTAGGCGCATACCTCGCAACATCAATGCATTCAATTACATCTCTCCAGTCAGGTTTTCTTCTTTTGAATTTTCTTACACTTACCCTTGATTTTATGGCCTTGTCTAATTCCATAGAGTAGTCATGTGTTGGAAGTTTTTAAAATTAATCAAAAGCTATGACTCCTCCGCCCAAAACTTCCAATCCTTGGTATAACACGACTGCCTGGCCTTCAGAAACTCCTACTATAGCTTGCTTTAGAGTAATCTGATAGTGTTTTTTCTTTTTGTTATATTTTAATATAGAGGGTAGTAATTCACCAACTTGGCGTATCCTCGATTTAACACTATAGCTCTTATTTTTTCTTGGTTCTTCAGTTATCCAATGTGGATTTTTAATCAGCATTTCTTTTCTGTAAAGGATAGTATGGCCTTCTGGAGCCGCAATAATTTCATTTTTCTTTAAATTTTTAGAAGCTATGTACCATCTCTTAACCTGCTTTTCATTGCCTCTTTCCACATCTATGCCGAATCTTGGCCCAAGCCTTTGTCCTATTGTGTAATAATAAATTCCATCGTGCTTCCCAATAACCTTTCCCTCTGGATTTAGTATTTTCCCTTTTTTTGGCTTTATTTTTTTCTGTAGAAATTTTTTCAAGTTTACTTTGCCTATAAAACATATTCCTACAGTCGATTTCCTATCAAAATTTGGAAATTTGTTTTTTTTTGCTATGTCCCTGACTTGTTTTTTAGTATAATTACCAATTGGAAAAAAACTATGAGATAAATCTTCCTGAGTTAACCTGTAAAGAAAATAAGATTGGTCTTTTGATTCGTCTTTTGCCCTTAACAAATTTTTGTTCTTTATTCTTACATAATGACCTGTTGCTATAAAATCAGCATCTAGTTTTTTTGCAGCTTTCCATAACAATGGGAATTTCACTTTGTTATTACAATCGATATCGGGATTAGGGGTTACACCTTTTCTATAAAGTGAGAACATGGGTTCAACAACTTCTTTTCTGTATTGTTTTTCAAAATCAAGAGTTATTAAAGGAATATTGAGCTTTGAAGCAATCTTCATTGCTTCTTTCCTGTCATCTTTCCAGCTACATTCACCAAAATCATTTTTCGTATCTGACCAATTTTTCATAAAAGCCCCGATAACTTCATATCCTTCATTTTTAAGAAGGAGAGCAGCTACGCTGGAATCCACGCCGCCAGACATTGCCATTAGCACTTTTTGTTTTTTCATGAATATAATGAAGAACGCCCGAGGGAGGATTCGAACCTCCGACATCATGGTTAACAGCCATGCGCTCTAAACCACTGAGCTACCCGGGCTCAGTCCTTGAAAAGAAGAACCATATTTAAAATTAACTTTTAGGTTTTTTTATCTTTTTCAGCCCAAGGTCTAAAATTGGCTTTATCTGATGTTTTTCCAGAAAGCTGTAAACATTTGAGTGTTTTGAACCCTGTATTAGATAAATCATCGCTTCATTCGCAGTTTTAATATTTTTCGGTTCTCCAACTACTCCAACAAGATAATCTTTTATTTCAAAGTAGCATTTTGTAAGGTGATTAAGAGTTCTCAGAGCTTTTCCACCCTTTCCTATTACTCTTGCTTTGACTACTGTCAAATCCTTTCTTCTTGTATAATCTTTTATTTTTATTACCTCAAAAATAAAATCCTCTTCTTTAATCAAAAGTGCTACAGAAAAAGGAAAACCAAATTCTAAGGCATCAATAACTTTTTCTGCAATATACTCATTTTCAGGAGAACCGTCAATTGTGATTTCGCTTCCTTTGATTCCTATTTTTATTTCAAGCTTTTTCTCAAGCTTCTCCTTGTTTTTTGTTATTCTTTGAGGTTTTTCCAAGATTAATTTTTCCATTTCATATTATCCCCTCTTGTTTTAGTATTTTTTTATGCTCATATGCAAGTTTCATGTTTTTAATTTCTTTCGGTTTAAACCATTTTACTTCAGAAGTCTCGTCTTTTGCCTTTGGTTCGCCTTTCTGAATTTTGCAATAAAAAGGAACGTCGAGAATTTGTATTGGACAATTTTTATCGGGAAAATGCATGCAGGGCTTTCCTGGTTTTTTTACTTTTACCAATACACCCATCTCCTCTTTGAGTTCTCTTTTGATTGCATCTTCAGGAGATTCGTTATATTCTATAATACCTCCTGGCAACCCCCACATTGACGGGTAAAATGGGAGATCATTAGATCTTTTGCCCAATAAAATCCCTCCTTTTTTGTTTATGATTATTGCAGGAGCCCCAGCAATAATGCGTTTGTTTATTAAAACCCTGACAACAAAATTTATTGCTTCTTTTTTTATGCCCATATCAGAATTCAAGGGTGTCTTTTTTTAAATAACCGTTATTTTTTAGCCATTCTACCTGGTTTGGTCTGTATTTGAATATGACATCTCCTTTATCCTTGTCAAGTTCCCATGGCTCAATTATAACAACATCACCTGGGCGGAGCCACAGTTCTCTTTTCAGCCTGCCAGGAACCCTGCAGTTTCTTGTTTTGCCATCCAAGCAGACAACGAGCATTTTATTTCCTCCAAGTCTTTGCTCTATAATTCCTATTACTTCTTCTCCTCTAGGAAGCTTGACTCTAGTAACAACTTGTGGTTCTTCTTCATTTTGCTTTTTTCTTTCCATTTTAAGATTAAAATGTGTTTGTTTATAAATTTTCACAACAGAATTAGCGCGAAAGGAATCCCCTGGATTTTTCCAACACTTTCTTTTGAGATTATTCCTGCGCTGATTGCAGCATTGACTGATTCTTTGCCTACTATATTGAATGTGGCGTCTTCTGCAAGCATTGATTTCATTATCTCTACAGCCTTTTTTTCAGAAATATCTTCACCTTTGTAGAAAGATTCTTTAACATCAAGCTGAAATTTTCCCTGTTCAAATTTCTTTCCCAATAAATCAGAATCACAAATAGCAACTACATCTCTGTAGCTTCTAATCACATTGAGATACATCTTCCTGATTAAAAAATAAAAATTAAAACGCTTTTTTGGCCCCTTGCTTTATGGCCTTTTCTGCATTCTCTTTGGACATCATAGCACTCATCCTTGTTCCGCATACAGAACAAGTTCCTTGACCCATGTAGCCGCCCCTAGATGTCTGAGAGATTACTGGGTTTTTCATCTCTCTGCCCTTTACTTTGCATTTAACACAATATCCTTGTACCATTATTTGCCTCCTGAATTTGTTAGGAAAATTTGATTTTTAAAGATTGTTATTTGATATTTTGAATAATTTAATAAGTTTTATATTAAATTTTGCTTCTAACAGAATGCTTTGCTCCGCATGCTAAACATTTTATAAAAGTTATCCTACCTTCTCTTATTAGTTCTGTATCTGGTTTCTTGCATTCTTTGCATATGACAAATTCTTTAGCATATTCATCTATTTTCTGATTTATTCTTGAACTTGGAAGTTTTATATTCAAGATAAGTCTATCACTTTCTTTCTGACCAGAAGCAGCTAGTTCTTTCAGTAGGAATTTTTGCAAATGCTCAGGATTTCTCCTGAAAATTGATGCAATCTGGGAAAAATTTGTGATTATTGTTTTCTTTCCTTCAAAATGGCCTTCTGCCTTTGGAACCTCAAATCTTTCGCCGCTGCTTTCTGACTTTTTTATTTTTCCATATGTTTCATCCAATAATTTTTCATAGCTTTCCATAATAAGAAATTAGAGAAAGAGTTTATAAATCTTTTAACTTCAATTAGAGTATGAAGATCAAAGAAATAGTTCTTGCAATCGCAATAATTGTCCTAACTATTTTTGTTACTTTTTATGGAATAAATACTATCCTCCCAAAACCAGAATATAACACTTTTTGTCCAGCATCACAATTTGGAGCCTATCCTACAAAAATTTATCCCGGAGTTTCAAGTCAGAACTGTACTTTTTCAAAACCGCTACAGGATTCCTACGATTCATGCATTTCAAATTCAGGACAGCCGATTTTTACTTATGATAACTCAGGATGCACAGTCAGCCTAAAGGAATGTAATTACTGCCAGAAAGTTTTTGATTTGGCTTTGAAATCCCGCGCAAGTAAAGTTTTTCTTATCGCACTTCCCTTAGGAGTTGTAATAATTGCAACTGGAGCCTTTCTCTTCGGGCTTGAAGCTGTCGGTGCTGGTTTAATGGGCGGAGGAATTGGGACTTTGATATATGGTTCTGGAGCTTACTGGCCTTATACTGAAAACTGGATAAGATTTTTTATATCCCTTGTAGGATTAACTTTATTAATCTGGCTTGCCTACTTTTTTAATAAAAGATTTGGCAAAAGAAGAAGATAAAATGGCAAAGAAAGGTTTAAGCAAAGAACTTAAAATAATTTTAGGAATTGCATTAATTTTAATGGCATTATTAGGAATTGGAACAATAGTTACTATACTACTTGTTATATTAGGTGGTTATCTTATTTATAGTGGGTTAAAAAAAGATAATTAATTACCCTAAATATCTTATTTTTCCGGGTCTTGGCTCGAAGACAATGCCTTCTTCTAGAAGCTTTTGGATTTCTTTGTTAATTATTGCTGGCGAGAACTCCTGAACACTCATTATTAATTTTTCAGTTTCTATCCCCCCCTCGCTTTCTGAATTTTTTATCATATCAAGAATTCTATCCTTCACTGCGATTATCTGTTCTTTTGGCATAGAACCCGAGGAAACTGCCTTTTCTTTTTCAGTTTCCATTTTTCTTATAAGAAGATATTTTGGATCCATCTCTTTCATAACCTCAGGAGAAATATAAAGCTCCTGATTCCAGTGCCTTAAAAGACCAATTACCACAATAGTCTGACCCTGAAAGAAATTTTTGAATCTCTCAGTATCATCTCCGAAAGTTTTCAATCTTATCTGACCAGAACCATCATCAATTGTAAATGAAATATATTTTGTCTCTCCAAGATTTTCATATTTCTCAACCAAATTTCCTATAACATTAACTCTTACCACTTTTTTGTCTCCTAGTTCAACAAAAGAAAATTTTTCATTGTTCATTATAGGATTTCCTACAAGAATATCTCCTATTCTCAGTTTGTATGCTGTATTTCTTTTGAATTGTTGTTCTGCCATTTTTAATCTTCAACTCTTATTTTTCCTATTAATTCCGTAGGATTTGTTTTCTCTGTATAACTAAACCCACAACCACCATCAGAGGTTATACATGCAGGTCAGCTTGCCCATGTATAAACTAATGGTTTTCTACATTTAGGACATTTATATTCTGGCATTTTATCCCCATAAGAGTGCATTCAACTTTACTATTTCATCTCCTGATAAAATTTCTTTTCCCAATAAAATTCCCTGTTCATGTTTTTCCAATAATGTTTGTAAGTCTTCTGCCATTTTATTTAAGTTCTTCCTACATAACCTCTTCTTGGTCTGAATATGACTCCGCTTACATCTAACTTAGTTATTGCTTCTTCTATTTCATCTTTTGTAAGTTTTCCTTCAAGTTCTTTTTCAATCTCTTCTATAGGAATCATTTTTCCAAGTCTGCTTTCCAACTGAGTTATCGCATCTCTGACTATGAAAACTTTATTTCGTTGCGAGGCAGGCATCCCCCCTGTGCCCCTGTCAATGTCAAAAGTTTTTGATTCATAATCATAACCAACCTGCATCAGATAATATTTCATTATTTCTACAGCTCTCTTTGCATCTTCTGGATCAACTGTTTCACTAAGACGCATTTTTGCAGAAGCTTCTGACATTCTTATCAAAGCCTGTAGCTGCCTTGCTGAAATTGGAATTGGTCTTACAGAGCCTTCTGCAGAGACAGGAGTGTTTCTGAGTTCAACGTAGAACCTTTTTATTTCCTCGACAGCTTCTTCACCAAGAACTGGTTTTATTCTCTGCTTTGCATAAGCCACATATTTTCTTAAAAGGTCTCTTGGAATTATCATTTCTTCTCCCATTTTTTGGTGTTCGTGAAGAACATGAATTGCAATGAGCTCATCTTTTTCTCTATTCGGTAAATCTCTAAGAGGGAATATGACATCAAATCTATTTATCAATGTAGGAGGAAGATCTATCTGTTGTGCTATAGATTGGAAGGGATCAAACCTTCCGAATTTAGGATTTGCTGCAGCCAAAACAGAAGTCTCTGCCCTTAAAGTTGCATGAACATTTGCTTTTGAAATTGTGACTGTCTGCTGTTCCATTGCCTCGTGCATCGCGCTCCTGTCTCCAGGGTCCATTTTTTCCAGTTCATCTATGCAAACTAGGCCTTTGTTTGCAAGAACCATGGAACCGGCTTCCAGAGACCAACCTCGAAGATATTCATCACGTACAACCGTGGCAGTGAGCCCAGCACCAGAAGTACTTTTTCCTACCACATATCTTCCCTTTGGAGATATCTTTGCCATAAAACCAAGAGTTGCAGATTTGGCAACTCCTGGATCCCCAATAAGTAAAATATGAAAATCTCCTCTGCTTATCTGTCCGTCTGCAAGTACTTTTTTAACGCCTCCAAACAATTGAAGAATAAGACAACGTTTTATCTCATCATAACCCCAGACACTAGGAATTATACTTTTTGTTAGCTTCTCAAATACTTTTGGGTCCTGAGAAAGCTCAAGGATTTGCCTTTCATCCTCTTCATTGATGTCAAGTTCTTCAAAAGTTTCTTCAAGAGGGATTATGTTGTTCGCTTCTAATGCAAGCTCGAACCTTGTGGAAAGCCCTCCTGATGGCAAAGGCACAGGAACCTCTTTTAGAATTCCCATTACTTTTACTTTGCTTCCTGGTGTTGTTTTTTCTTCCATGTTTGGTTCTACAAGGTCTTCTTTAAGGAAAATGTTTATTCTCTTTGGCTGTTCCCCTCCTGTAAGGGCTTCAGGGGATTCTTCTATAACCAACCTTTGTGTATCAACCATCTCTTTGCTTATGAGTTTGAACCCCCCTCTTCGCCCGCAAGAGCACCTCATTGGTTCTCTGAACTTTTTTTCTATCTGAAGAACAGAAAGAACTGTGCCGCAGCTAGGGCATTCGAATTTCGCGTTTACAACTTGGGGCCTTACGTCGCTTGCCTGACGTACAAGTCCTTCAACAACAAGCATTTCATTTAGATTTCTTGACCTTAGACTTCTTATTTTTATGTCCTGGCTTTTAGGAAGATTTACAAGCCTGACCCTAACGTTTTCTATCAGCCCCTTTTCCTCAATTGCAAGCTCTAAAACCCTTATGTTTTCCTCAGGATTTACAAGGATTTCTTCTGCTAGTCTGTTAGAATATTCAACAAGCTTCATGAAATCAAGGAAAATCGTTTTAATAGCTCCCTGCCTTTTCCTGAGAGATTCCCCCATCTCTTTCTTATAAAAATCAAAGAATCCTTTTGCTTCAATCATCAAGTCTTCGTTTTTAGATTTTGAAAGCTGAGCCTCTTCCATTGTAAGTAGAACTAATGGAAGTTATTTTTATACTTTGTTATAAACTATTGGATAGTTTTAGAAGCGTATATTATTTTTCGTAATTCTTCAGGACAGCTTTGACATTTTTCAGAAGCTGGGCCATGCTGTATTCCAGTTGCTGCTTGTTTTTGGTTCCTGTGCAGACAAGTTTCCCATTGCTGAACAGCAGGAATGTGGCATTTGGTTCTATAAGCTTGTATACCAAGCCTGGAAATTGCTCTGGCTCGTATTCTGTGTTTTCCATCTCAATGGCAAGGTAGTTAAGGTTCAATTTCAGATTTATTGTGCCTGAAGCAACTATGTTTTGTACAGTTATCTTTGGCTTTGTAGTTATTTTTACGTTTATTTTTCTAAGTTGCTTTATAACTGCCTGAATAACTTTCTTTACCTGCTCAACTGACTTTGTTCCTGTGCAGACAAGATTTCCCGAGGAGAAAACAAGAACAGCTGATTTTGGTTCCTTAATTCTTAAAACCAAACCGGGAAAAGTTTCAGGATTGTACTCTGTGTTTGGCTGTGTTCTTGCCAGCTTTGTTAGAGGAATAGGCTTTTCAAGAGAAGTCGTTGCAACAATGTTCTGTATCTTATAAGTGCTCTTGCTCGCCATTTTGTTTATAAAGAACCGAGAAAGAGGTTTATAAAGCTTTATAAAGGAAATTGAGAAAGTATACAAATTTTTATTAACATCATTTTTTCTCAAAGAGGATGCTATATGGAACAATGTCATATCTTTCAGTTGATAGAAGAGTTCTTATGATTCGAAAAATTAAGAGAGAAAATGACCCAAACTCAGGATATTTCACCTTGCCTGGAGGAAAATTAGAAGCGGATGAAAGAGGACCAAATCCTCGTGGAAGACTAGAATCTGTAGTTAGGGAGACCCTCCAGGAATCCGGTTTGACTTTAGTCAGCCCTAGATTGAGAGGAACTATCTTATTTGACAATCAAGGAAGAGAGTTTGATAACTGGCCAAATCCAGATAATTTTTTAGTATATGTCTTTGCGACTGAAAGGTATACAGGAGAATTAAAGGAGAGTGATGAAGGAATTCCCTTATGGGTAGATGAGGAAGAGATTGATGGTCTTCCTAAGAATCCTGGAGATGTTAAAATGTATGAATGGTTAAAAGATTTTAGGTCTAGGTTTTTTATCGGTGTAGTTAGACACAAAGGAAAAGAGTTAGATGAAGCAGAAACATTTGTTGACTATTTTTAATCAACCATATCGCCAGTTTCTCTTTTGATTTTCAAAATCTTTCTTCACTTCTTCTAAAGTTGATATTTCACTGATTGGCTTGTCTGGACGCAATGCAGTAAATCTTGGAAACCTTAATGCAAAGCCAGAGTTATAATTTGGCGAGTGCTGAATTTCCTGATATGTAACAGAAACAACTATCTTTGGTTTTATTTTTACTGATTTTCCTTTTTCTTCCAGAAAGTATGGCTTGAGTTTTTCTGTAAGCTCATGGAAAGATATTCCTATTTGAGATTCTTCTGTTGATTTTTCTTTAATCCCTGTTCCCATTTTTCCTATCTCCAGGAATTTTCCGTTTTTGTCCCTGCATGAAAGAATAAAACTAGAGAGCCAACCAAATCTTTTTCCTGTGCCATACTCGCCACCAGTTATCACGAGATCCAAATCACGTTCCTCTGGCTTGATTTTCAGCATATGCCCCACTCTGCTTCCTGGCTGGTAAAAAGCCTGTAAGTTTTTTACCATAACGCCTTCTTGACGGTCTTTTAAGGCTTTTTTGTAAAATTTTTCAGCTTCTTTTTCATCAGAAGTGATAATCTGCTTTGAATGAATTATTTTATAAGGATTATTTTTGATTATTTTTCTTATCAAGGCAGTTCTTTTTTCAAAAGGCTCGTTTAACATAGACTTTCCATTGTAATAAAGGATGTCAAAGACATTAATCTCGACAGGCAATTCATTCTGAAGCTTTTCTATGTCATATTTTCTTCTGATTCGTTGGCCTATTTCTTGGAAAGACTTGTATTCTTTTGTTTTTTTGTCAAAGCCAACTGCTTCAGAGTCAAGAATAAAAGAATCACCAGAAACATATTTTTGTATGTATCCTATAACTTCTGGAAATTGCTTGGTAACATTCTCTAATCTCCTTGTGAAAAGGATTACCTTGTTCTTATCCTTGTGTATTAACATACGAAATCCATCATACTTGTATTCAACTGCGCAAGGAGTCCCGACAGCCTCAAAAGCCTCTTTTATGTTCTTTGCTTTTTGTGCAAGCATGACCTTTATCGGCTTTCCGACCTGAAGACGCAATTTTTCTAATCCCCTGATTTTCCCTGTTTTTACTATTTCAAAAACAGAAGAAATGTCATTTGTTTTGTCTATGGCATCCTGAACTTTTTTTATTGCCTCTTTTTCTGAATCAAAAAATGCCGCAACCATAGAATCTCTTATCGTGTTTTCTTTAATTCCTATTCTTAAATCTGCAAGAAGTGTTCTTACAATATATTTGGCTTCAAGAGGAGAAGCAGAGGTAAGGAGCTCTGTTATAAATGAAAGTTTTTTTCCTACAGTTCCCTTTCCCACTAATTCAGGAAGCTTCCTGAGGTTTTCAAGAACTTTTTCTGTTGTGAGAACATTTTTATGTAGTGTAGACTGCTTTTTTTTAGCAGTTAAAGCCTCTACAACTTTTCCCAGATCCCCAATAATTTTCCATTCGTGGACTACTTTTGACTCTTCTTCTCCTGTCGCTTTTGAAATTGCCTTTATTGCAATTTGAGTACTGATGCCAATTTTTCTTTCATCATACTCAGGATAAATATCCCCCATTAAGAGGTAAAGAACATCTTTATCTTTTTCCGAGATTTTCTTTAAAAAATCCGAAAGAATTCTTATTTTCTCAAGCCTTTTTGTGGTACTTCCAGCTTCGTTATAAAATTCTGCCAGCTCCTGATATTTCATATATACCTAAGGAGAATCCAATTTTTAAGCCTGTTTATTTTTATCATATCACAACAATCTTTTTATACTAAACCTGTTGTTTAAAAATCATGACTGTTTTTGAAACCAGAAGAGAGAAGAAAGCAACCTCTATTGGCGCTAGAACAGCTGCTTCCTTTGTTCTTTTAGCCTATGATGGAAAAAAGATTTCAGAGATTCATAAAAAATTGAAAATTCTTAAAGACAGCGGATATAATATAAGAGGACTTGGATTTAGGTCAGCTATTGAGAATCCTGGCTATAAATCAGATGAACTTTCTTCTTTTTTATCCGTCTTGGACGCAAGCGGTTATAGGCATTTTGGAGATCCTCTTTCTTTAACAGAAAAAGGAGTTAATCTTCTTGAAAGAAAAGTTTTACAAGAGTTTGTAGAAAACCATGAATTTACAGAAAGATTTGCAAGAGATGCTGGTTTGGATTTAAACCAAATTATAAAAAAACATCTTGAGAAATATCTTTCTTCCTTAGATCCTAAATAGAAGAACTTATCTCAAACCACGGGATTTCTTTGCCGCACTTGTTATTCCTCGAAAAGCTCTCCCCCTGTTTTCTGGCCTTGCAATCCATGAAATTACTGGATCATTCTTTATCTCTGGTCTTTCAGGGTCAACGAGAATAACTTCATAAAAATAATGAATTCCATCTCTTCCAATGAGATAAGAATTAAGGACTTCAAGATTCGAAAACTTTCGTGCAGTTCTTTGCTCTGCAATCCACTGATAACTCATCTTAAGATTTTTTCTTGAGTGCATCCTCTTGCTTCTTCTGCCTGAGGTTGGCCTTGACCGTCTATGGCCTCCACGCATCAGCCTGACACGCACAACTACAAAACCTTTTTTATCCTTGTACCCAAGAGCCCTTGCCCTATCAAGCCTCAATGGTTTGTCCAATTTTGTGAAAACAGGAGATGCACGCCATTCTATCATTCTTTCCCTCAAGACTTTTTTATCAGGTTTTTTCCATGCTTCACTTAAGTGATGGTATAATCCTCGTGCCATGTTTTATTGAGAAAAAGTTGGTTTTTAAAATTATTGAATTGAGAAATTAAATGAGGCTGCAAGGATTTGAACCTTGGACCCCGGCCTTATCAGAGCCGTGCTCTACCAGGCTGAGCTACAGCCTCATTAACAAAAGATAAGAATTAAGTGGTTTTATAAGTTTTCTTACTCTTTTGCATCCAGCTCAAGAGTCAGAACCCCTTTAGAAAGATCATACTTGTGTATGGGCAGATTTATCGGGATTATTTTATAAAAAACTTTATTGTTCGCCAGAGCCTTTATCTCAATGCTATTCTCCAGCTGTATTATTGAAATATCTTTTATTGACCTAACTCCAGGCAATTTTATTTCATATGTAACCTTATTTGAAAATCTTCTTATGTTTGTTTGAGGCTCTTTTTTCGGCAATCCAGTGGACTTGCTTAAATCAGATGCTGGCAGTTCAATTTTCTTCGCTCCTTTTTCTACCTTCTGGCCTTTCTCTACGAATTCAGGAGCATCTCCAAAACTTCTAACTTTTATTTCAGGAGGCTTGTCCCCAGATGTACTTATAGAAATGCTTATCCCTCCCCTCTTTTTTGAAATCCCGTCAGCTTTAGGATTATTTTGGTTATTCACATTCTCTTGATTAAACTCTTTCATCTCTTTGTTAAGGTTTTTTAAGAGAGAATTAAATAATGCATTAAGGCCCATTGGCAGTTTGATGTCTTCTTCAGGCTCTTTAAAATCATTTCTGCCTAAAAGACCATAGTCCTCCTCATCAAACAAATCGCCCAAAGGAGCTCGGCAGTAAGGGCAATAGTTGTAATTGTCGCTTATCTTTTCTCCACAGTTCTTACACTTTTTTTTGCTGAACATATATGTGTTAAATAATTTTCCTTTAAATAATTTTCCGTGAATTTCAGCTACATTGATTTTATGCACCAGCCGGGAATTGAACCCGGGTCCCAAGCTTGGGAAGCTTGAATTCTGCCGTTAAACCACTGGTGCTTCCTAGAAAACTAATTGGTTAACTTTTTATATCTATTTCCTCTTTTTAATGGTATGGAAAAGAAAAACAAATTTTATGTTACAACTCCCATATATTATCCCAATGATATACCGCATATAGGGCATGCATACACAACAATAGCGGCAGATATACTGGCAAGATGGTATAAAATAAGAGGATATGATGTTTTTTTCCTTACCGGAACAGACGAACACGGGAAAAAAATAGAAAATGCGGCAAAAAAACATAATAAATCGCCGAAAGAATTTGCTGATTCTTTAATTCCTAAATTCAAAGATGCATGGAAAAAATTAAATCTAAAGTATGACAGATTCATAAGAACAACAGATAAAGACCATGAAAAAATTGTTTCTGAAATCCTAAAGAAAGTTTACGAAAACGGAGATATATACAAGGGAACTTACGAAGGGCTTTATTGCACAGAATGCGAAACTTATTACACTGAAAAAGATTTGATTGATGGTTGCTGTCCAATCCACAGAATAAAGGTAGAATCAGTTAAAGAGGAGAGTTATTTTTTCAGGCTTTCAAAATACCAAAAGAAGTTGCTTGAACTTTACAAAAGAAATCCCGAGTTTATTTCACCATCTCACAGAAGGCAAGAGATAATCAACAGGGTTGAAGAAGGATTAAAGGATTTGTCTATTTCAAGAGCAAGTTTTAAGTGGGGAATACCCCTTCCTTTTGACAAGAAACATGTTTGTTATGTCTGGTTTGATGCTTTGTTTAATTATTACAGCGCCACAAGACAAAAAGGAAAAGAAAAATTCTGGCCTGCTGATGTTCATTTAATTGGAAAAGATATCATCTGGTTTCATACAGTTTACTGGCCTGCATTCCTTCTTTCTTCTGGGATTGCCCTGCCGAAAAAAGTTTTTGCCCATGGATGGTGGACTTTTGATAAAGAAAAAATATCCAAGTCGCGCGGAAAAGTGATCAACATTGATGAACTTGTAAAAATCGCCGGCGCAGATTCAGCCAGGTATTTTTTATTCAGAGATGTTCCGTTTGGAGAAGACGGCGATTTTTCCGAGGGATCCTTGAGAGAAAGACACAATAATGAATTGGCTAACAAACTTGGAAATCTTGTTTCAAGAGTAACTGGATTGGCTGAGAAAATAGGAATCCAGAAAGCAGAAAATAAGCTTCTAAAGAAACTGAAGATTAGCGAAATTGAAAAACATATTGAAAATTATGAATTTGATAAAGCGCTAAATGAAATATTTTCCTTCATAGATGTCTGCAATGAATATATACAAAATCAAAAGATATGGGAAACAAAAAATGCAAAACAACTCTATGAACTTCTTGACAGCATAAAGGCAATAGCAATCCTTCTCTGGCCATTTATTCCGGAAACAAGCGAAAAAATAGCAAAAAATCTTGGTTTTGAAATAAAATTTGAAAATTTAAAGAAACCTCTTAAAATAAAGAAGATAAAAAAGGAAGAAATATTGTTTCTGAAAGTTTGATTCTGATTTTCTTCTCTAACACAAAATAAACCCTATAAAAATATTTAAATAGCTATTCTCTCTATAATTATCAGGAAAAAAGAGAAAAAGATGGTGAGAAAACATAAGGCTAAAAAGGAAATTTCAAATAGGCTTCTTTATACGTTAATCACAATTGGCATCTTGGCAATTTTAGGTGTAGGAGTTTATGCTGTTGCAGGCTCTGTTCCTAATCCAGGACATTCACTTTTACAATTGCAGCCTTGCTCTGATGGAGAAACTTTGAAGATGGTTGGTACTAGTTGGACCTGTGCTCCTGCAGGTAGCGCTGGCGGCGGTAACTGGACAGTTTCTGGTTCAAATATTTATTATAATTTAGGCAATGTAGGAATTGGGACAACTAATCCGATTTATCAATTGAGCGTGGTGGAAAATAACGCTAAAACCGACACTACCGATCGAGCTACCTTATGGCAATCGAGCAATGAGCCCGCGGCAAGCTATCCTTTTGGAATGTATACAGTTATAAAAGGAGCTGCAGCATTAGCAGACCGAAGCGTGCGAATGCAAACAATGGACTATGGTTTGATTGAAGGAGGAAACATTGTCCTTCAGCCAAATGCAGGCAACGTCGGAATTGGGGTACCAAATCCGAAGCAGAAGCTTGATGTTAGTGGTGGTATAAATGCTAGAGCTTATTATCTTAATGGTGCTCCATTAAATACACAAACTCAATCAACTTATTATTTAGCTACGCCTACTTCAAAAATACCCCTTTTTGTTTATCCTAAAGATACCCTTACTCCTAGTCAACCTGCTAGAGTTTGGGATGCTAGTGGAGGATGGAACTGGGAAGTTGTTAACAATCCCCTTAATGCTCAGGCAGAGCCACCAGGTGATAATGGTTATGCTTTATATAGAAAAGGCGATATTACTGGAGACCCATATTTTGTTCCAAATGGTGGTATTTCTCCGATATATGAAGAAGTTATCCCTCTTCCTTCTTATAAAGGGGCTGTTGTGGGAATAACCCTAAAAGACTCAAATGTGGATGATGGAGGATGGTGTATGGCTGGATTTAAAAATTATTTTGTTACTATGGCTGTAGCACAAGCATTTTATATGGATACATGGTGGTCTGGTGCTTATGGTTTCCCCCAACCTCTTCTTACACTTAATGCTGATTTTGATGGTAATTGGGGTGGCGGTTCCCAATATTCTGCAAGTACTCTTAGATCTGATGACTGGATTTTCGACCGCATTCCAAGCGGGTCATATTGGGTATCGTCTGGTTGCGGGGCAACAGCTCAAGAATCATGTACTAGGGCAGGAGGCTATACTAAAGCAGGCGGACTTAATTATGTTCCTCCAGGGCAAACACTAATAGTAAGAGGAAGAGTAGGAAATAATGGTGGTGGAAGTTATATTAAATGTAAAGTTAGTGTTATTTATGCTGGCGGTTCTACACCCACACCACAACAGGCCTGTGTTGGGGCAGCAGGATCTTGGCTTGATATTGGCGGAGGGACTTTCGTGTGCAAATTCACAGCCCCCTCATGTCCTTCTGGATGGTCTCAGTATCAGAATTGGAGTACTACTAGTCCATCCACCTGTAATGGTCTGTTATGCCTTCAAAGTAAAGGAGGTCAAGGAACTTCGTGTACGACAGGTTCCCATATATTTAGTAATAGCCCTACAGAAACTTGTACATATATACAAGACGCTTTTGCTGGTTACGGTTATTGTGCCAACCCTCTTACTAGAACTTGCTATGCATCAATTTCTGAAATTGGTTGCATATAATGATAGATGGTAAATTTTTTGGTTAAAATTGAAAAAATAAAATTTTATCTTAACTTTTTTTCCATCTCCACTAACTGTAGCAAGAAGCATTCCTTGACTTTCTATACCCTTTAACTTTCTTGGTTCAAGATTTGTAAAAATAACACAATTTTTCCCTTTTAATTGTTCTTTTTTGTAATAAGGCTTGACTCCTGCGACAACAATCCTCTTCTCTTTTCCCAAATCAACAGTAAGTTTGTATAATTTATCAGCGTCAGGAATGTCTTCCGCAGAAAGAATTTTTCCTGTACGTAAATCTAATTTCTGCCAATCAGAGAATTTTACATTTTCCATATTATACTATTAAGATTTTAAACCAAGAGCCCTTAAAACTCTAACAACAATTTTTTCCTGATCTTTTTTTGAATCGTAGGGAACATTCAGGATTTTTGCAGCGATTTCTTTGTAAGCTCTCGAAGCATCGCTCTTAGGATGCGAATAAACTACAGGTTTTTTGTTCCTTATTGATTTCTTAACAGCGATATCTTCGGGAACCATGCCAAGAATCGGAGCTTCCAGCATTTCTCTGACAACATCCGACCCTAATTCGATGTCATCTTTTCTTACTCTTGTAACTATAATCCCAAGAACTGGTTTTTTCATCTGCTCTGCAAGTCTTAATGCTTTTAATGCATCTGTTATTGCCGGCATTTCAGGATTTGTCACAATAATTAGCTCGTCTGCCATTTCCATCGCAGAGCTTGCCTCAATTCCAAGACCTGCAGAGGAATCCACGATAATTTTTCTCCCTAATTTCTTAAACTGATTTTTAAAATCCTTCATTCTCTCTGGCTTAGCTCTCTTCAACTCTTTTACAGAAAGAGAAGAAGGCATAATCTTAATTCCTGATTCATGCTCATAAACAGCCTCGAATGGCTCTGCCTTTCCAATTAAAACATGGTTCAGGTTTACAGGAACCTCGGGAGAGTTAAGATGCAACCCAACATTAGGGGTTGAAAGGTTACCATCAATAATTAGAACATCTTCACCAAAATATTTCATTGCGGCAGCAAGATTTATTGCTGTTGTCGTTTTTCCAACGCCACCTTTCCCAGAAGTAATAACAATAATTCTTGACATTTTTTTAAAGAAGTTTTTGTGTTATGATAAAAGAAATTGCTTAGTTGTACTTATAAACTTTTCCAGCTTCTCTGCATAATTTTTCAGCATATCCAGGTTAATGCTTATCTCTTCACCAAGATAAAAAACCTTAAGAGTTACGTTTTTCCTGAATTCTCCAATCCTTTCTTTCCTTAACTCCTCTATTTTTCTGAACATTTCATACATGTCCAATACTTGTTGGAAGTTCGCATCTTTTTTAAAGAGTTTTCTGATAGTTTCTATTTGCCCTACAGGGTTTGTAGGTACAGAAGATATCTTTTTTCTTTTTTTTGCATGCTTTAGAACCCCCATTATCCCCCTCTCAATCATCTTTCTCCACCTTAGAAGAAGATTAATTATGACATCGCAGGTCTTTGTGTATTTTAGGCTAACGTACAAAAGATGGTCAGCACTTATTTTCTCCTGAATTATTTCTTCAATTGTTTCTTCCATTCAATGTCCTTAGCCCCTCAAAGAAGTAGTTTATACGAGGGTAAGGGACTTTTTATACCTTTCTTCCTATCGACGAAGTATCTGCTTTCATTCCATCTTTTGTTTTTCTTAGAATTTCTTTGGCCATAATCAAAAATTCTTTTGTTCTTTCAAGAGTTAGAGTTGCAGGCTTTGAGTTTTCGGAAAGTATAACTATTTTATCATCTCTTACAAATTCAAAAGGGCTTTTTTTATGCTTTTCCACAAAATCAAACAACCTCAAAATAAGATTTATCTCATCTCTGCTTATTCCATACCTTGGAGCGCACTTTTCTGTGAAAGTCCTGAAATTCTCTCCCGAATCTTTGTAAAGGTTTATTCTCTTATACAGATATTCATACTGAAGGATTGAAGTTATGCAGTTTGTTACCACCTTTTTTATTTCCTGCACAATTTTCAGAAGAAGCCTTTTTTCCTTTATCAAGGGAAAGGTAACATAGACCATGTGATCTAAGGTCCTAAGATTTTTTTCAGCTTCATAGATTTTTTCCATGAATTTCTCCATATATCTATTTAGCTTGCAGAATTAATATAATTGTTGGTGATTGATAATATGCTAGATCGTGAATTTACCATCTTTGTATATGATAACTTGTGAATCATCTTCAAGGGTTGCAGTTACGGTTCTATTTTCTGTAGAGATGATGTCTGTATGAACTACAGAATCATTATATCCCATTTTCTCCCATTCCTCTTTTGTAATTTTTGATGGGTCTCCTGGGTAAGAATCCTTGTATGCTGAACCAAGGGCTATATGAGTATTCCCATATTCTCCTCCAACATTCTCATCAAATAATGTCTCAGCCATGAATTTTGTTATTCTAGACATTCTAGAATCTGTCAAAGAAAACTCACCAATTTTATCTGCGTTTTCTGTAGCAATCATTTCTTTAAGGACATGTTCGTTTTGAGATGCTTTTGAACTTACAACCCTGCCGTTCTTGAATTCCAATTCTATTCCTTTAATCAGATTACCATATCTATATAGTGGCTGATTGAATTTTATCTTTCCTTCTGTTTCCCTACAATCAGGAGAAATAAAAAGTTCAAAACTAGGAATATTTCTTCCAGATCCACCCATCCATGTTCTATTTTGACCCAATCCCACCTTTAAATCCACATTTTCTCCTTTTACATGTAATTTTCGGATTTTCATAGAATTCAATTTTTCTTTTATTCTCTCTGTCTCTATAAAAATTTCTTTCCATTTATTAACAGGATTTTCATAATCCAAGTAACAAGCATATATTATTTGCTCCCAATATTCTTCTATGCTAAGGCCCGCCTCTTTTGCTTGCTGCTCTGTCCCATAAAGAGCAAGAGTCCAAGTGAATTTTCCCTGAGCTTCTTTTTCATCTCTCCAATCTTTATATGGTTTTAGAGATTTGCTCTTTGCCATTATCTTTTTTGGGTCTATACCTTCCAATTCTTTTGGGTTTGTCTCTGCGATTATAGCTATTAAATGATCAATTTGATCGACAAGCCCCCGAAGATATTTATCTGGGAAGAATTCTAAATGATGGTCTTGTGCCAGTTCATAGAATTCTCTTGAAAAATCATCTGGAAGAAATTGGATTATTGGATGTGCCCCAACCTCTAATATAACCTTTCTCAGAGACTTTAACATTGGTTTTGCTATTTCTGGAACCTGAACAAGAACTACTTCCCCTTTCTTTACTCCCTCTCCAGAGTTTAGTGCAAATTTTACAAGAACCTCTGCATATCTGTCCAAAATTTCTTGCGATGGGTGATATACCATTGAATTTCTTATATTAAAGGGTTTAAGAATTTAACTCAATTTAAGAATAGCTTCTGCAATATCTCTTGTCTCTTCTAGGGTTTTTCTTGCCTGTTTTTCTGTTGCGCCTGTCTTCTCAACAACTGTCCTTACATCTTCTTCAGAAATTGTAAATCCAGATTCCTCGCGGATATTGCCTGAAATCTGGAAGCTTTCCTGGCCCTGTATTGAAATCCTAGCCACAGATGGGTTTTCAATTATTATTTTTCCATCTGACTTTTCAATTACGACCCTTGAAGCGTCTATATCTTCCTGTGACATGCCAAGCTGCTTCATCATAGCCTGCATCTTTTTAGGATCCATACCACCAAGTCCAAACATTTTGATAACAAGATTTTAACAGTTTTTATTGCTTTCTGTTTCCAATCCTAATAAAAAATTCTAAGAGCTATCCTAAAAGCCAGAATAAGAATTACAAAAGCCACTACGTGGGCCGGTTTTATCATTATCTTTGATTCATATTCCTCTTCATACCTCATAAGTCCGCCGAATCCAGCGGGCATGTGTACTTTGTTGTCTGCCATGCCCTATAAAACAGGGGATAGTTTTTAAAAGTTATTGTCAGTTATTTAAATATGAAACCATATGAACCACATATTGAAGAACCAAAAATATTAAAATTCTGGGAGAAAGAGAAAATCTACAAATTTAGACCAGGAAAAAAAGTTTACTCTATAGACACCCCTCCTCCAACAGTCTCAGGAGACATGCACATAGGGCATGCATTTTCCTATTCTCAGCAGGATTTTATAGCAAGGTTTAGAAGAATGAACAATGGAAATGTGTTTTATCCATTTGGAACAGATGACAATGGATTGCCCACAGAAAGACTAGTTGAAAAAATTAATAATGTTAAAAGTAAAGAGATGTCCAGATCTGATTTTATCAACTTATGCATAAAAACTCTCAAAAAGATAACGCCCGGATTTGTTCAGCAGTGGAAAAATATAGGAATAAGTTCAGATTATGATATATATTACTCAACTATAGATAAAAACTCCCAAAAAATATCTCAAAAATCTTTCCTTGACTTGTACAAAAAAGAATTAGTCTATAAGAAGAATTTTCCCACACTTTGGTGCCCTAATTGCCAGACATCTATTGCTCAGGCAGAATTGGAAGATAAAGAACGTGAAAGTTTCTTTGCAACTCTAAAATTTTCTGCCAATGGAAAAACTCTACCAATTGCAACAACAAGGCCAGAACTTCTTGGAGCTTGTGTTGCAGTTTTTGTTCATCCTTCTGATAAGAGATACAAGGAATTTGTTGGGAAAAAAGCAAAAGTTCCTATATTTAATCATGAAGTTCCAATTTATTCAGATATATCTGCAAATCCAGAAAAAGGTACAGGAGCAATGATGATTTGTTCTTATGGAGACAATTTTGATGTTGATGCAGTAAACAGGTACAAACTAAAGCCAAGAATAATTTTCAATTATGATGGAAGTGTGAAAGAAGGAAAATATAAAGGACTTAGGGTCAAGGAAGCTAGAAAAATGATTCTTGAAGATCTGAAAAAAGAAGGATTGATTATTGAACAAAATAAAATATCGCATGTTGTGAATGTACACGATAAATGCGGAACAGAGGTAGAGTTTCTTCCAACAGAGCAATGGTTCATAAAAATTCTTGATAAGAAGCAAGAGTGGATTTCCCAGGGAAAAAGAATAAGCTGGCTTCCCGAGCATATGAAAAAAAGATATGAAAATTGGGTAAATGGGCTTTACTGGGATTGGAATATATCAAGGAACAGGCATTTTGGAGTACCTATCCCTATTTGGGAATGTAAGAACTGCAAAGAAATAATTCTAGCAGAAGAAAAAGAACTTCCCGTGAATCCCCAGGAAAAAGAAAAAAGATGTTCGAAATGCAAGGAATTAGCAGAACCAGAAACAAAAGTTCTTGATACTTGGGCGACATCTAGCTTGACACCCCAGATAGCATCTTCTCTCATTGGAAATAAAATTAAAACTCCGTACTCTTTAAGGCCCCAGGCTCATGACATAATAAGAACATGGGCTTTTTACACAATAGTGAAAACCGACTTTCATGAGAAAAAACTTCCATGGGAAAATATTATGATTTCGGGCTTTGTAACCCTAGGCGGCGAGAAACTTTCAAAATCGAAAGGCATAATTATTGATCCTAAAGAAATTATACAAAAATATGGCGCAGATGCCTTGAGATTTTGGGCTGCAGGTTCCAAGCTTGGCGAAGATTTGGAATACCAGGAAAAAGACATTTTAGCAGGGCAAAAATTAGTGAAAAAATTGCTTAATGCTTCAAATTTTGTTTTTATGAACTTAAAAGGTTACAATGGAAAGAAGCCGAAGAAATTGGAGGATGACGATATAGAATTCTTAGGAAAGCTAAATGAAGTTATCAAAAATTCTACTGAAGCATTCAAAAATTATGAATATAACAAAGCAAAAATAGAAATAGAAAAATTCTTCTGGATGTATTTTTGTGATTATTACCTTGAATCTGTTAAAAGAATTGTTTATCAAGGTGATGAAAATGAGAAACAATCAATAAATTATACTTTATATAGAAGTTTGCTTGACGTTTTAAAATTAATCGCACCAATAATGCCTTTTGTTACTGAGCATATCTATCAAGAGCATTTCAGAAAAATAGAGAGTGAAAAGAGTATCCATACTTCAAAGTGGCCTAAACCTGGGAAAGAGAAATATAAAAAAGACTTAGAAATAATTAAAGAAAATTTATCTAAAATAAATAAATTTAAATCAGAAATTAGGTTACCTTTAAATGCCTCTTTAAAAGATAAAATTGTTCCATCAAATATTACTCTAAGTGGATCAATTATCCTTCCAACAGGAGATTTATATTTATCTGAGAATAAATTACTTTTATATAAGACTGACTCATCAAATATTACTCTAAGTGGGTCAATTATCCTTCCAACAAATAATGATTATAAAATAATAAATAAATACGAAGAACGTTTTTTAGCTACTTCAGGTGCTACGAATATCAAACAAAATGAAGAGTCTAAGAAGGATAAATTTCCTAAAGCAGGAACTGAACAAAAAATATAAAATGGAAAAAACTTCAAAATCAGACTTAAGAGAGCTTGTTGATGAGCTGGAGAATTACAAGGGAAGAGCTACAGAGCTGATAAGTGTTTACATTCCTGCTGGACAGAACATATACACTGTCGCTGACCAGCTGGAGGCAGAGAAATCCACTGCTAAGAACATAAAATCCACAAGTACGAGAAAAAACGTGACAAACGCCTTGGATAAAATAACAAGGCAGTTGAAAGAGCATAAAAAAACCCCTGAAAACGGATTAGTTCTTTTTTCCGGAAATATTTCCAGAGTTGAAGGCCAGGATGATTTGAGATTATGGGAAGTTGAACCGCCTACACCATTAAAAACAAGAATGTATCGCTGTGATAAAGAATTTATCCTGGAACCTCTGAAGGAGATGCTTGAAGTTACAGAAGTTTTTGGCTTGCTTGTTATGGACAGGAAAGAAGCTACTATAGGCCTTCTCGAAGGCAAGAGGATAGATGTTATCCAGAAGATGACTTCTGGAATTCCTTCAAAGGTGAGGGCTGGTGGTCAAAGCAGCCAAAGATTTCACAGGATAACAGAAGGCCTTACAAAAGATTTCTATAAAAGAATTGCAGATGAAATGAAAAAAATTTTTTTAAATATGCCAAAACTCAAGGGAATTTTGATTGGCGGACCGATACCAACTAAAGACGAATTTCTTGAAGGAGAGTATTTAACAGGGCAACTGCAGAAGAAAGTGATGGGAAAAATAGACCTTGGAGATTCTTCTGAGTCTGGCTTGAGTGAATTGGTACAAAGATCACAAAGTCTTCTTGTAGACCATGAGAGGCTTGAGGAAAAAAAAGAAGTTGAAGTTTTCTTTAAATCTCTTGGAGAAGACAGGGAGAAATCAACTTTGGGAGAAAAAGATACCAGAAAAGCATTAGAAATGGGAGCTGTAAATACTTTGTATCTTAGCTTAAAACTTCCAAAGAGCCTGATAAAAGAACTTTCACAAATGGCTGGTAATATGGGCTCAGAAATAAAACTTATTTCTGTGGAGACGCCTGAAGGTGAGCAGTTCTTTAACATGGCTGGTGTGGGTTCAACTTTAAGATTTAAAATAGGAATTTAAACCATGAACAGAAAGAAAGATTTGGTTTTTTTTGTATTTGGAATTTATTTTGTTCTTCTCGGAGTGCTTGCAGTTATTAATGCATTCAACCATCCTGAGATTGCATCGCCTTTATGGTTCTGTTATATTGCTGTTTTTCTTATAGGAATTGGGATTTTAACTCAAAATTCCAGTCTTATTGCCACTCAGGTGAACATAATGGCCATACCTATTATTTTTTGGAATATTGATTTCTTTTATCATTTAATAACTGGAAGTCCATTATGGGGAATTACTGATTATTTTTTTGTCGGCGGAGTTAATTCATTGGGCAATTTTATAACTCTGCAGCATACATACATCCTACCCGTTTCTTTAGTTTTTATTTATATTTTCGGATTAAACAAGAAAAATTTGTTGAAATGGAGTTTCTTGGAAATAACTCTTATCTTTTTGGCAAGTATTTTACTTTACCCACCTGCAAAAAATGTTAACTGCGTTTTCTCATCATGCATAAATTTTCTCAGCTTGGGAAGCCCATATTACCAGATTCTCTGGTTTTTTTCTGTTTTCCTTATGATATTCCTGACAAATTCACTTCTTGTTTACCTAATAAGAAAGATAAGGAAATGAATGAATAAATTTAAAACTTGATTGGATTTCTTTTAATAATGAATAAAAAACCAGGGATTTCTGGAAAGACGCAAGAAGAGATTGATGAAATGAAGGAAAAAGAAGCGATGAGCTTAATCGAGGCAATTCTCTTTGTGTCAGGCAGATTTTTGAGCATGAAAGACCTTATCATGTTTTCAGACATGAATCCTATAATGATAAGAGAAATGATGGGAAAGCTGCAGGATTTATATGAAGAGCGTGGAGCAGCACTAAGAATCGTGGAAAAAAACGAGATGTGGAAAATGGACATAAAACCTGAATTTTCCGGAATAATAAATAAACTGGCTACAGGCAGCAGTGAATTCACAAAGGCAGAGCAGGAGACCCTTGCAATTATCGCATTTAAACAGCCAATAAAACAATCAGTTATAATAAAAATAAGAGGAAATAAATCATATGATCACATAAAAAAATTTTTGGACTTAGGACTGATAAGAAAAAAGAAGCAGGGCCATACTTATGAATTGAACTTGAGCGAAGAGTTTTATGATTACTTCAGTGTTTCAGAACAAAATATGATACCAAAAAAACAGGAACAGCAATAAGATGCCAGATACACTAATTATAATTTACTTAATTTATATGTTTCTAGCTCTTTATTTTATATTTCTTTTTGTGCTAATTTTCTTACAGAACAGAAAACAAATGTTTTTTGTGCCTGAAATAAAGAAAGAATATACTGTTTCTGTTCTGATACCAGCCTACAATGAAGAGGACAGCATTAAAGAAACAGTGGAAACCGTATTGAAATCTGACTACAAAAAAATAATTGAGGTCATAATAATCAATGACGGAAGCAGTGACAATACTTTAAAGATTGTAAGGCAGCTTGAAAAAAAATATCCCAAGGTATGGGTTTTTGACAAAAAAAACTCCGGCAAGGCAGATTCCCTGAATCAAGCAATAAAAATTGCTAAAGGAGAACTAATTGCTGTTGTGGACGCGGATTCATATCCTGATATAAATGCCGTAAGTTCTATGGTCGGATTTTTTGATGAAAAAAACATTGGGGCTGCGACAACAAGAATTCTGGTAAAGCAAAAGAATAATTTTCTAAGGAAAATGCAGGCCGTAGAGTACAAAGTTATTGCCTTCACCAGGATGCTCCTTGGTTTTATAGATGCCATTTACGTCACCCCTGGCCCAATGGCGATTTACAGAAAATCAGCTCTTCACAGAATAGGGGGATTTGATAAAAAAAATATGACAGAAGACATAGAAGCTACTTGGCATCTCATTCATGCTGGATACAATATAAGAATGTCTTTTGTTGCGAAATCAACAACTGTTGCGCCAGAAACCTTAAAAAAATGGTTTAAACAGAGAATAAGATGGAATATCGGAGGATATCAATGTCTTTTAAAATACAAAGATTCATGGTTCAAGAAAGGCATGCTCGGGTTTTTCATAATCCCTTTTTTCTCGATATCTCTTGTTTTGGGTGTTTTTGGGTTAGGAGTATTATTTTATAGAGTAATAAGAGAGATCTTTTCTTATTACCTTTCAACTAGTTACTCCCTAGCTTCGCAGACAGCTCTTTTAACAATGCAGGATATAAATCTTAATCCAACTATCCTCAATTTTTTAGGCGTTATTCTGTTCATAACTGGGTTGGCTTTTGTGTATCTAGCTCTAAAATATGTAAATGCCAGAACAAGGGAAAAGGAAAGCTTTTTTAGTGTGGTTTTTTATTCATTAGTGTACATAATATTGAGACCTATAGTTCTTATATGGTCTTTAATAAAAATGGCGAGAGGAAATTATTCATGGAGATAAAATGTTGACAAGCAAGAAACATGTTTTCTGGCAGGCATTTTTTCTAACTGTGTTATTCTTTCTCCTCGGCCTTTCTGCAGGAATTTATATGGAACAGTTGAGATCTGATAAAATTAACCTCGCTTTTTACAACTCAGAAGCTTCTTTATATGATTCTTTTGCCCTTGGACAACTTCTCAAAGATTCTACAGCTTCATGCGGCGTCTTGAAGAGCTCAAGCATCACTTTTGCAGACAAGATATATGCAGAAGCCAGAGAACTTGAAAAATTCGATCAATCCAACCAATTGACAGAATCGACAAAGATAATACATCGAAAATATGACTTGTTGAGAACTTTATTATGGATGAATGTCGTAGATTTAAAGAAAAGATGCGAGGTGAATACTGTTGTGTATCTTTACACTTATGACACAACTGAGATTAGGGTAAAATCTAAACAAGTGGTTTGGAGCAGGATACTTAGCGATTTAAAAACTGATCAAGCTGACAAATTCATTCTTATTCCTCTTGCTGCAGACCAGAATATAACTTCTCTTGATTATCTGGTGCAAAAATACAACATTAAACAATTTCCTGCAGTTATTATAAATGAGAAGGACGTTTTTTATGAAAATGAACCTGCTCAGAAACTTGCCATTTATCTTAAATAATTTTACTATATTCTAGCTTACATAAATATTAAAAAACAGTCTCTTATTTTTCTTTTTATGGAATGCTCTATTTGCGGTATATCTGACAGGAAAAGGCATGTCTTTTATGCTGTTTCTCCAAAAGGAATAATTCTTGTATGTGACAAATGCGCTTCTGAAGAAGGATTCCCAATGCTCAAAAAACTAAAAGCAGAGCCTGAAGATTCAGCAAAAGGGGCAAGCGTTTATGAAAGGATGAAAAGGCTTTCTGGAGTGGCTTTAAAAGAACCAGAGAAACCTGAGCTAGAATATCAGGAAAAGGCAATTAGGGAAGTAGTAAATAAAAATTACGAGGAAAAAATAAGAAAACAAGCCATTACCTTAAAACCGAGGTCGGACCTTATAGAACATTTTGATTGGATAATAATGAGGGTTAGAAGGGTAAAGGGACTTACACAAAAACAACTCGCAGAAAGGATTGGAGAATCAGAAGCAGCAATAAAAATGGCAGAACAGGGAATAGTTCCTGAAGGCTATAAGCTTCTTGACAAGCTCCAAGACTTTCTTAAGATAAAACTGATAAAAGAGAGGAAATTTTACCCATCGGCAGAAGAAAAACCTACTGCTGCACGAATGCTTAGTATTGACAAGAAAGCCCTGAATTCCTTGACAATAGCTGACTTGCAGAGGATGAAAGAAGAAAGGGAAGCGAGAGAAAAGGAAGAAAAAGAGCACAATTAATTATATAAACAAGTTTCATCAAGAAAAAATATGACAAATCCAGAAGTTTTATATGAGGATGAAAGATTGAGGGTCACATATTTACCAAGAGTAGATTTACATAATTTAGTTATAGATGGAGATTATTTAATTACTCTTGATAGAGGTGTTTTAGAGGAATTAGCAAAAACCTCCTTCACTGAATTAAGAAGAAAACTTGATACAATTGACCCTTCTTTTATACATTATCAATGGTTAAAAGGTCCACCTTTATCATCTGAAAGAATTGGATATGCAATCTCACAGGCAAGAATAAAAGAATTAGAAGATGAGTTACATGCCGCTTATAGAAGTTAAATTTAACTTTCTTTGATTGCAAAGTTTTTTAAACTAAATTTATGATTTCTTAATATGGAACTGGAAATTCTGAAAAGCTCAAAAGACGAAATTGAAGTCAGGCTCCCAAATATGACACTTGTTGAAATATTAAGGGTTTATCTTAATAGGGATCCAGCAGTAAGCTTTGCTGCATGGAAAAGAGAGCACCCATCTGAAAAGCCAATACTTAAAGTTGTTACAAAAGGGAAAAGTGCAAAAAAGGCGATAAGCGACGCTGTAAATTCAATAACAAAAGAACTTGATAGTATTGAAGCTGATTTCAAGAAGCTGAAGTAGCACAATAATTCTTATTAATCTATTTTATCTGTTTTTTCAATGGACATAAAAAAGGTTTCTGCAGGGAGCTTTGATTTGAACAAATGGCTTTATGGCGGCTATGAAGCAGGAATCATAACAATGATTGCAGGGCCTCCTGGCTCTGGCAAAACAAATTTTGTTTTGTTAGCTGCCTGCAGCCAAGCCAGAAAAGGGGCTAAGGTAATTTTTATAGATACAGAAGGTGGCTTTTCCCCAGAGAGAGTGAAGCAGATTTCTGGCGATGATTACCAGGAGATTTTAAAAAATATCCTTCTTTTAGAACCGACAACATTTGAAGAACAGAAAAAGCTGTTCCTTAAATTATCAGAGCAGGCTAAGAAGGAAAATATAGGACTCATTGTTGTAGATGGCATGGCTATGCATTACAGGCTTGAACTTGGTTCTGTAAAATCCAAAGAATCAAAAGATGATGAAGAAGTAAGAAAAGTCAACAGACAGCTTGCCTGGCAGATGAAACTCTTGGCAGAGCTTTCAAGAAAGCAGAAAATTCCTGTAATAATCACAAATCAGGTTTATTCTGAATTCCTTTCTGAAGAAGAAAGAAAAAAAGGAATTAAGCCAGGGGTGAATCTTGTTGGCGGTGATTTGATGAAGTATTGGAGCAAGGCCATAATTGAACTTAAAAATGAGAACGGAAAAAGAAAAGCAGTTTTACTTAAGCATAGAAGTCTTCCGCAGAAAGAATTAAGCTTTGAAATAAAAGATAAGGGAATTTTTAGAAGAGGCTGGATTTGAAAAGTTTTATTAAGGCTTTTTCCTTATAGATTTCATAGGAGAAAAGGAGGTAAAAAATGCACGGTCATCACTTAGTTAAAGATGTTGTCTTGGGTCTTGCCATCCTGATTGTTACACTATGGCCAAACTTACTTGGTGCTACAGCTAGCATGTGGGTTGTTATAATTGCAGCTGTTTTGCTTGTAATACATGGTCTTTGGTGCAGAAGATGCATGGCAATGGATATGCACGGAGAGAGGTCAAGATCAAGAAGGAGATAACTCCAGGGTAGTTCTTAAATATTTTAAATCTATTTTTCTTTCATATTAGATGTCCGAAGATATCAAATTTGATGTCATAAAAAAGATAGCTGATATAAAATTCAGGTATAGAGACATTGGGAAAATTTCAGAGCTTTCTACCAGCTCTCCCCCAAGCGTATTTATCGGATCAAAGCTTAAGTATCCATTAGTAAATGTCGGGATTTTAAGCCCGCTAGAAAGAGACGAGAATGCATGGATATATGATGATGCAGAGTTCTGGGCAAAAAATGATTTCGGAATAAGGGATGTAATAAATTTGCGTGAAAGCCTGTTAAATTCAAGATTCCAGTCTAAAGTTACTGATCCAAGATCAAATACAAAGAAGTTTGTCGAGATGGCTCAGGAGCTCGCTTTGGCTTCAAAACCAGTTGATTTAGAGATTGAATTAAAGTCAAAAGTTGGCCCGGGATTCAAGAGAGACAGGGTTGTCATGCCACAAGGCATGGCAGGGTCGCTGAAAAAAGCAAAGATTACAGGGAACGTCAAGATAGACCAAAAACTTGACAAAGTGATGAATGATGAAATAAAGGCTGTAGAGGCTGTTGAATTTTTGTACACTAATTCTTTTTCAGAATATACCTTAAGCAAAATTCTCAGCGTTGGAGTTCTTGGACTGAAGAAAGACAGGAAGCTTGTTCCTACAAGATGGAGCATAACTGCCACAGACGACATGATTGGCAAGAAACTCCTTGAAAAAATAAGAAATTACAAGTGGATGGAAAATTATGAATTCTTTTTCGGAGAGTTCATGGGAAACTGCTACCTTGTCATGTTATTCCCAAATATTTTTTCTTACGAGCTTTTTGAGCTTTACCTGCCAGGAAGTTCGTGGAATCCAGGGAAAGAAGTGAAAGCTTCCACAGACATGGAAGATTTTTACGGAAGGACAAATTATGCTTCAAATACTGGCGGAGGATATTATGCAGCTCGTCTTCCAATACTTGAATATCTTGAAAGCATAAAACGCCAAGCAAGCGTTCTTGCAATAAGAATTGAGCTTCCAAGCTACTGGGCTGCGCTGGGAGTTTGGGTTGTGCGCGAAAGCGTGAAAAAAACCTTTGAAAACAAAAAGTTCTCATTTGCAGACATGAAAGAGATGCTGGAAAGCGCGAGAAAAGTAGGAATGATAAAATTCGGTTACGATCCCGCGAAGATTTTTAAAAAAAGCAAGATTTTAGAAAACATCAAAACCCAGACGACGTTGGGAAAGTGGTTTTAAGCACCAAATTTTTCTTTGTAGCGCAATATTTCCTCTTCTGTTAAATGTTTATATTTCCATGGCTCTCCATAATCAAGACGAGCATCAGCAATCAATGAACGAGAATTTAATATACCTCTTTGAACAGAAATATCTATTATCATAGCTAAAACGTCAGCGTCTTTTAATTTTAATTCTAACTCATTCTGATCCATATTTAATATTTCTTTAACTTACTTTTAAGGATTATTGTTCTGTTCTGCCTGCTTCTTCTTGTAAGCCTCAATCCTCTCCTTGTTCTTTTCGCAGTTCTGATTGAAGCAGAAAATCCACGGGCGCTTCCCCTTTCGTATTGACATCAGCATTGGAAACCCGCAAGATTCACAGAGCTTGTCCGCCTTTTTTATCAGGGAATTTGGAGGCAAAGAATAGGTGTTTCTGCATTCAGGATATGAAGAGCATGATATGAAAAAACGCCTTGTTTTTTGAGAGTAAGTTATTCTTAATTGCCCTTTTTTGCATACAGGGCAAAGGCCAACCTTGTTTTCTTCTTTTTGCTGTTCCCATAGTTTTGTGTTTGCCCCTGCAAGCTCTTCTCCTATCTCCTTTTCTTTTTCCTTGAATTGTTCTGAAATTTTTCTTATTGTATTCTTGGCCTCTTCTATGACTTTTTCTTCTTTTTCTATCTGACCTTTTTTTGTTGTCTGGATTGCGTTCATCTCATTTTCAAAATTTCTTGTAAGCGCTTCGTCAATTATTATCGGGCTATGTTTTTCTAAAGTTTCTATAAGCGAGATTCCCAAAGGCGTTGCCTTTATGCTTTGTCCTTGAATGTAGCCGCGGTCGTAAAGAGTTTCTAGTATGGAAGCCCTCGTTGCCTTTGTTCCTAAATTTCTTTTTTCAAGCTCTGAAACAAGAGACGCAGGGGAAAAACGCCTCGGCGGTTGTGTTTCTTTCTCTTCTGTTCTTGAATCAGTTATTTTTACTTCCCCATTAACATCTGGAAGATCTGTTTCCTTTATTATTCTTGGATAAATCTGCAGCCAGGATTTTTTCTTTACAGAAGAACCCCTTTTGACAAAAGCCAAACCGTTAATATCGACTTTTATTGTCTTGTTCTCAACTATTGCATCATCCATGAAAAGGGAAAGAAACCTTTTCACAATAAGCTCATAAACTTTCTTCTCATCTGTCCCCAATTCCTGAAAATTTCCTGTTGGATAAATTGATGGGTGTGCGGGGTCTGTTTTTTTGCCTTCAATTGGCTTTTCCCTTGTTATAAGTTTTTGAACTTTATATTTTTCTGAAAGATTTTCAAGAATTTCTTTGTAATTTATTGATGGCGGAAGCTTTTGGCTTGATGTTCTTGGATAAGAGATTAATCCTGAAAGGTACAGGCTTTGAGCCAGCTGAAGAGTTCGTGCAGGATTTATTCCATAAAAAGCATAAGTTTCTGTCTGCAAAGAAGTAAGATTAAAAGGCGGATTTGGTGGCAAAAGCTGTTCTGAGCTTTTTGTTTCTGCCTCTCCTTTTTTGCCGACTATGTCTTTGAATTTTGCTAATTCTGATTTGTTGAAGATGTCGTTGTGAACAAGCTCTATTTTCGGTTTTTCCAAAGTAATAAAAACCTGCCAGTAAGTCTGAGGCTTAAATGCAGAAATCTGCTTTTCTTTTTCAACTATCAGATTTAGAGCAGGACCCTGAACTCTTCCTATAGACATTATCTTGAATTTTCCCACAGCCTTAAGGGCGCTCATAAGAGCCCTTGAGAGATTTATTCCATAAAACCAGTCGAGATAATGCCTTGTTTCTCCTGCAATTGCCTGGCCCCAGTCAAGAGTTTCTGATTTTTTGTCATAGGCATCGTTGATTTCTTTTTCTGTGAGTGTTGAGAATTTCATTCTTGAAGCATCTTTTTGGTTTGCTATGAATCTTACTACATTAAGGCCGATAACCTCCCCTTCAATGTCATAGTCTGTTGCTACTGTCAATGAGCCCGCATTTTTTGCCAACTTTAAGAGAACATCATAATATTTTTTGCTGAAATCATTTTTCTTTGTAACAAAGTTGGGAACCCACTTTATATCAAAAGTAGGAATCTCGCCACGGGAAACCTGAGTTAATGTGAATAAATGTCCAACAGCGCATGCGACAACAATTCTTTTTCCTTGCTTGTCAACCTCATAGTAAGGGACGCCGCGAATATCCCTTTTTACTGATTTACCCAGAGCAGAAGCAATTTTCAATGCTGCTTGCGGCTTTTCTGTTATAATCAACTCATAGCCATCTTCTTTTAATGAAACTTTTGGCTGAGTGTACTCCGACTTTGTTTTTCCTGTTTTCTTAGTTTTGTTTTTAACAGATTTCTTTTTAGGTGCTCTGGCTTTCGGTAACTTTTTTGCAACAATTTCTCCAGGTTTTTCCACTTTAGTCAAAGATTGCAAATCAGGCTGCTTATACTGCTTTTCAACTGCATATTTTACATCTGTTGAGTCCAGCGGAAAAAATTCTTCAGCAGAAGTTTCTGCTCTGGTTTTTTCTCGTTTTCTTCTTGGCATTTTTATTTAAATTTAAACCTCAAATATTTTTTCTTTTCTTGAGACATTTATGACGATTGTTTTTCCGACTTTTTCTTCCATGCCACCAGCCTCGTGCATGTGCGCACTTATCAGAAAATCAGGTTTAAACTCTTCCATTGCTTTTCTTACAGCCTTTGAGCCTTTGAAGCCAAACATTTCTGATTTGCTACCAAAATGATGAATATGAGTGACCATAACTTTTCTTTTCGCATCCTTTACTTCTTCATGCGCTTTTTTTAAAAGCTCTGCAATTCCCGAATCTCCTATTGAATGAACTCCCATGTTTGCTGTACCTGCACCGAAAATCCCGAGATCACCAATTCGTAGCCCATATCCATGTATATTTTTGGCTCCATACATCTTTGAAAGAAAATCTATTGTTGCTGCTGATTCATGATTTCCAGGTATAAGAAGAACTTGTTTTTTTGCTTTCACAAAAGGGCCAATAAGGTTTTCTACAGACTCTTCTGCCATCGTTATGTCTCCTGCAAGAATAATCAAATCCACAGATTCTTTTTTCGCTTTACCAACAAGCCTTTTTACCAAGCCAGTATCTCCATGAATGTCTCCTATTGCTAAAATCTTGATTTTGTTTTGTTTTTCCGTTTTTTCCATGCCCTTTTTTGGATATTTTTGTTAATAAACGTTGTGAAATATATGTTCCAAAAGATTTAAAAGCACACCACTTATGGGATATATACATTAAAATACATACGTCATAAGATGAAAGACAACTTTGATATCTTTTTTAGGAGAAAGCCGGCGTTAATGCTGGTTTCTTTGAAAAAGAACACGAGAATGAGGTATGGTAGTATTTTGGCTAAGGAAGTTGATTGTACATATAGCCATGCAGTGAAGATTCTGCAGACGCTTGAGGTTTTGAGCTTGGTTGATTTTGAAAAAAGAGGGCGGATAAAAATTATAAGGTTGACCAAGAAAGGCAAAGAAGTTGCAGATGCGATTGAAAACATTCAGAAGCTGATAAGATAATTCTTAACTACCGCCCAGAATTTGCTTTGTTTTACTTATTTGTTAATATTTTTTAACCCTTTTCCCTTTACTATTTAATGGTTTTGCAATACAAAAAGAAAAATGAAAAAAGATGGAAGAAATATCCAGGAAAGAGCAAGATTAAAGGCTCAGTAAGCAAATATGATTTTCGTCTTTTAAATGAAACAAAAACAAAACTTCTTGTTCAAAAAGGTTCTTATGGAAAGGCCATGAAAAGATTTAGGCAGATAGAATTTTTTAAGCATAGATAGAATTTTAAACTTTCCACCCTAAGTTTTTAAAAGGCTCCGTAGCTCAGCCTGGTAGAGCACTGGACTCTTAATCCAGGTGTCGTGGGTTCAAATCCCATCGGGGCCACTTTAAAAATATCTAAGATCATACAGAAACAAAATTTATTGAGGCACTAGCCATTTTTTTGTGAAATTCTATATTGGGATTTACGTTTTTAGAATCAAATAGAAGTTCATGCAGTCCTTCCCAGAAAAGAAACCAGCCAGCTGGCTCAAAAAGGATAACGAAAAAGCTTGCAATGAGATTGTCATTTTTAAATTTGAAAATTAAGAATGTGGCAATAAACATAAGAATTATTCCTAAAATAATAAAATTAATCCCACTTTTTATTGTCTTGCTTTTTTCTATTTCCAAAATTCCAGAATGCCTTTTGAAATATTTTTTCAACCTTTCCTCTATTCTTGATTCTTCTTTTAGATTCCTGTTCTTTCTGGGAACCAAGAATACAAAGTCTATTTTTTCAGTTTCCTTTACCTTGCTTGCCCTTCTTATTTCAGAGAGAAAGTCTTCAGACAATCCTCGTTTGGAAACCTCTCTTGGGTCAAAATCAGAAAAAATATCATCATAGCTGCTAATGGCAAGTCTTATTTCAGAAATATCTTCAATGTTTTTTATCCCCATCCCACTCTCTTCCATGTTTATACTAATTATTGTTGATTTTTAATTTTACCTATATTCTCTCCAGGTGAAATCGCATTTTGTGCATTTGAAGAACTTTGTCTCTGCTTCATCTGTTGCTCTTGTCTGCAAAGTCCAGAAATAAACTTTGTTGTGACCGCATTTTTTGCATTCTGAATCAATAATAGGATAAATTTCAACATCTTTATCTCTTATTACTGCAACTTCTTTCTTACTACCCATTTTCTCAGAAGTTTTAATTTTCATTTTGGATTTTGAAGAATAATTGCATCTAACACATCCTTCATTCTTTCTTTTTTGTATAAGAACAGCACCGCATCTCGGACAAAATTCCATTTTGTTTTTTATTTGTTACAACTTTAAATACCTTTTTGTTTACCTCTCACTGCAAAACCCTTTTTCTGAGGCAGGTTTCTGCCATTCATAAAACACAAGCTTTATCCACCCCAGATAAGGAGCAACTTTGAAAGCAGCTTTTCCGACGAGCATATTCTCTGTTATTTTCTGCTCAAAATCCAGCTGCCCATTGTTATTGTCCCCTATAGTGGAGAATATTCTTCCATTTTCAGTCTCTTTTATCCCAATTATCCTGTGTATTACTGGATTTTTCTGATTTACATTAAAGATGATTATATCTCCCTGCTTAAGAGTTTTAGGATCTGCTCTCACTATGAAAAGAATGTCCCCCTTATTAAAACCATTTTTCATCGTGAAATCCTGGAAATCAAGCTGGTTTATAATAAAAACAGAGTACTTTTTTTCATGTCGCTGCCACCAAGCATCGAAATTGCTCAAGATGTTTCCCTGATGATACATGCTACATGATTCCACAACAGCAAGAGGAAGGGATGTTCCTGTTATAAGGCTTAAACCTGGAAAGAAAATGAACTTGATGAATATGAAAAGGAAAACTATGGAAAATATCCAGCCTTTGAGGCTGTCATCTTTCCAGAGAAGAAACCAAAACTTTCCCAAAAGCTCTTTTAGCCTCTTTTTCCAAACCATTACAAATTTAATAAGCAGAGGTTTTTAAAGTGTTTGCCAGAAATTTGATGTGTAAAATGAAAATCACCGAAATATTTAAATAGTATATCTTTATGGTGTATACATGAGCGTGTATACCACCTCTTTTCAACCAAACCTCGTGTCTGCAAAGACACGGGCTTATACTAAATAACCTAAATAAAATAAAATGTCAGACATATTCGATAACCCTATACTTTGCAAGGACTGCAATTCAATAATGGAAAAAGCAACCCTTAATAAAAATGGGTTTTTAATAAGAGCTGTTGTCTGCAATAAGTGCAATAATAAAATATTGCACCCAGCTGATGAGGCAGAATATAATAAATATATAAATTTGAGAAACAAGGACTTCAGAGTGAAGATGAGGCTTGTCGGCAACAGTTATGCTGTTTCAATACCCATGGAAATAGTTTCATTCATGAGAGAGCAGGAGAAAATAATGGATGATATGGTCAGGTTGTGTTTCGAGGAAGCAGGCAAACTCAGTTTAAATTTCGGCGAATTAAATGAAGAAATAAAAAAAGAAACTATTCCAAATTTAAATGAGTTAAGGAGGAGAAGATGAGATTTATTTTAGAAATCAGTGAAAAAGAAAGGGATGCTGTAAGAAAGGCCGGAAAAGATGTTAAGAGTGCATTCAGCAAATTAAAAAATAGTTTTCAAATAAAAGTTGTTGGGAACAAAAAATAAAATGACAGATAAAAAAGAAGTTCAGCTAAAAGTTGTGGAAGCTCAACAAGATGATGCGTACAAAGGCATAGCAAGGATAGACGGAGAAGTAATGAGAGAGCTTGGAATAAGAAGAGGGGATGTTATAGTTATAAAAGGAAACAGGGAAACAGTTGCAATAGTAGACAGAGCATACCCTGCAGATGTTGGTGAAGGCATAATAAGAATAGACGGGATTTTAAGAAGAAATGCAAAAACAGGAATTGGTGAGATTGTTAAAATTTCTAAAGCAGAAATAAAAGAAGCAAAAAAATTAATGATTGCACCTGCACAAAAAAATATAATGGTGCAAGCTGAGCCGGATAATTTAAGGCGCGGATTGCTTGGAAGAGCTGTTGTCAAAGGTGATGTAGTTGTTCTTGGCGGGGTTCAAAGAAGGAGAGACTTATTTTCTGAGGAGCTTGGTGGTGATATAGGAGATATGATTGGGGATATGTTTGGAGGAATGGGCTTTGGACAGCTTGGAGGAGGATTTACACAGATTAAATTTTTAGTTGTCAACACAACACCAGGCCAACCAGTTATAATAACTGAAAATACAGAAGTTACTCTAAATCCCAAGGCAGTTGAGGTATCAGAAGAAAGCTTCCCTGAAATAACTTATGAAGATATCGGAGGATTATCAGAAGAAATAAAAAAAATAAGAGAAATGGTGGAAATTCCATTAAAACACCCAGAGATTTTTGAAAAATTAGGAATAGAACCTCCAAAAGGAGTTCTTTTGCATGGGCCACCTGGAACAGGTAAAACGCTTCTTGCCAAGGCAGTTGCGAATGAGTCAGAAGCAAACTTTATCCTTTTGAACGGACCTGAGATAATGAGCAAATTTTATGGAGAATCTGAAAAAAAGATAAGGGACATTTTTGAAGAAGCAGAGAAGACAGCACCAGCAATAGTTTTTATTGACGAGATAGATGCAATCGCTCCGAAGAGAGAAGAAGTAACAGGAGAAGTTGAAAGGCGCGTTGTCTCACAGTTGTTAACAATGATGGATGGACTTAAATCAAGGGGTAAAGTAATTGTGATAGGTGCCACGAACAGAATAAACTCTCTAGATCCTGCTTTGAGAAGACCTGGAAGATTTGACAGGGAAATTATACTAAATGTCCCAGGAAAACAAGGAAGGCTTTCAATTCTCAAAATTCATAGTAGAGGAATGCCGCTTGCAAAAGATGTAAATCTTGAAGAGATAGCAGCTGTTACTCATGGATTTGTAGGCGCTGATTTAGAAGCATTGTGTAAGGAAGCAGCTATGGCTGTTCTTAGAAAAATACTCCCTAAAATAAAACTGGAAGCTGATGAAGAAATATCTTCTGAAATTCTGGAGAAACTTGTTGTAAAGAATGAAGATCTTCTGGACGCATTAAAAGTAGTAAGGCCAAGTGCAATGCGTGAAGTTCTTGTTGAAACACCAAACGTAGGATGGGACGATGTTGGAGGACTTGACAAAGTCAAAGAAGAGCTTCATGAAGCAGTTGAATGGCCATTAAAACATCCTGAAATTTTCCAAAGAATGGGAATAAGACCTGCTCGCGGGATTTTACTTTATGGTCCACCTGGAACAGGTAAAACGCTTCTTGCCAAGGCAGTTGCAAAAGAATCAGAAGCAAACTTTATCCAAGTTAAAGGTCCAAGCTTATTGAGTATGTGGGTCGGAAAATCAGAAGAAGGAATGAGAAAAGTTTTTGAAAGAGCAAGGCAAGTAGCACCGTGTATAATTTTTTTTGATGAGATAGATGCTCTTGCAGGCAAAAGAGGATTTGATTCAGGTGCAAAGGTTACAGAACGTGTTTTAAATCAAATGCTGGCAGAAATGGATGGTCTTGAAGACCTTAATGATATCCTAGTCATAGGTGCGACAAATAGACCAGATATGCTTGATCCTGCAATATTAAGACCTGGAAGATTTGACAAGATTCTTCTAGTTGGTGCCCCTGAAGAAGAAGGAAGGCTTAATGTTTTGAAAATTCACACGAAAAAAATGCCGCTTGCAAAAGATGTTGATCTTGTAGATATTTCCAAGAAAACAACAGGGTATACTGGAGCTGACATTGAAGCATTAGTAAGAGAATCTGCAATGATTGCTCTAAGAGAATCTAAAGAGACTAAGCAAGTAAGAGGTAAACATTTCTCTGAAGCTTTAAAAAAAATAAGGCCAAGTGTCAGCAAACCATTACTTGAAGTTTACAAGAAAATTGAAGATACATTCTTGAAGAGCGCAAAGACAGCTATACCTATGGAAAACAGCTATCTTGGATAAATTTAAAAACAGGGTCCTTTAAAGAAATTTATAATGACAGACAAAAAAGTAATATTGTATGCAGAAGATGATAAAGGATTAAGAGATGCAACAGAAAGAACTTTGCGTAGGTCTTTTCCAGAATACACCATAGAAACCGTTAACAGCGGAGATTCTTTGGAAAAAAGACTAAATAATGGAATTGAAGATGTTGCTTTGGTAATTACAGATAACGAAATGCCTGGAGTAAGAGGCGCAAAGATAATAGAACTTTACGCAAAAAAAGAAGGCTTTAGGCGCATTCCATTCATATTGTTTTATGGAGGCGATGATATTATTGGAAAAGTAGCTGTGGAAAATGGAGCTTTCTCTTATGTATTAAAACCCCTAAAAATAGAAGATTTATTTCCAACAGTAAGTAGAGCATTGCAGCATTCTGAAATTACAGCGTCGTTACAATAACTTTGTCTTTCTCAATAAGAATTGTCTGTTCTGCCTGACTTACATTTCTTCCTGAAATTTCTATTAATTGATGAAATTGGTGCAAATTTCCATTTGATTCAAGTTCATTAAGGCTGAATAAAGCTCTGGAGCCGAGTTTTTTTACAATCCATCTTGAACAGAAAGGAAGTGTATTATACTCTTTTTCTATAAAAGCGAGAGTTTCCCTTGCTATAGGGCTTCTTGGTTTTCTCTTGTCTTTAAGATTGTATATTCCTGAAGGTTTTCCGTCCCTAATTTTTCCACTGCCTCTTGTAGCAAAAGGTTCAATTGCGTACAAACCTTCTTTAAGTTTTATATTTCTCTTATCGTTAGTATTTGGAATAGTGATTCCGGCATGCAACTCATATTTTTCCATACTATGCCCTGAAAGATTTATCACAGGAGAGAAGCCAAAACTTTCTATTGTTTCTTGGATTGCCGTACCAATTTCATCTGTTGAAATGCCATTTCTTGCTATTTTTAATGCATTTTTCAAAGCTTCTTCTGCCGCATTTATCAGCTTTTTATTTTCTTCATTGCCATCAAGGTCAACAGAAAAAGAATTGTCCGAAACCCAGCCATCAATGTGAACTCCGAAATCCGCCTTAATCAGTCCATGCGCAAGAGTTTTGTCATCATGGCTTGGAGTGTAATGAGCAGCAATTTCATTTATGCTCAGGTTTACAGGAAAGGCAGGCTTTCCTCCAAGCTCTGCAATCTTAGATTCTATTTTTTCTGCTATTTCCAGTAAAGGAACACCTTTCTTGACAATGCTTCGTGCATATGTTTTTACTTCTGATGCTATTTTACCTGCTTTCAGGATTTTTGCTTTGTCTATTTCCATTTTTTAAATCCCTTTTTTGGAAGAATAGGTTCGTATGCCATCTTTCCAGGATTAAATTCCATTGGAAGTTTTATTTCCTTAATTTTATTCTGTATATTTTTCTTATTCTTTTTCATGCACTAACTATAAATAATCCTTTTTTAAGTCTTTATCCAATCTTACTTACCCTTGTCTTTCCCTTAATCTCCTATTTTTTGGAATAAAGTTCCCTATTTTTATATCAGAAGCCTTGCCCGTTCCCAGAAAATCTTCTCCATGCGTCATAATCAGAAATCCCCGGCTCCCTGTCTTAATTGGGAGCTCATGGCCCTTCATCCATTCTTCTGCTTGGCTTGAATCGAGAGAAAAAATATTCTTGCTGATTTGTTCCTTTAGAATTTGGGTACCTTCAATACTAAGCCTTAAATCATCGCCGACAATTTTTGCAAAATAAACACCCATTCTTTCTATGAAAGTGCAGTTCTCCAGTTTTTTTATTTCTTCCTCTGAAAAACTGCCGGAGAATAAGAAAAGCCGCTCCTGACCACGCATTATAATAATTCCCGGAACAGAATCTATGCCAAACTGCTCGTGCAGTTTTTTTTCAATTTCAGCTTTCTCTTTTTGGTTTAAAATTTTCATGTAGTTCATTTTACTCTCCTAATTTTAGCAATGAAAAATCCTTCTGTATTGTTGTCTTGAGGGTAGATTCTGCAAGATTTTTCAACTTCTTTATTGTAATTTTCCCCATCCCACTTTGTTAAACCATTTCTACACTTGACTGGTAAATTAACCTTTTCGATTTTTATATTATCAAACTTTTTTAATACAAAATCAATTACTCCCTCATTTTCCTCAGGAGCGTGGGTGCAAGTGCTGTAAACTAATTCTCCTCCTTTCTTTAGAATTTCTATCGCTGATTCCAAAAGACCCTTTTGAAGCCTTGAAACGCTTCTTATTGTTTTTGGATTCCACATTAGAGCTGTTGCAGAGCTTGATCTTAGGGTTCCTTCTCCTGAACATGGAGCATCCAATAGAATTTTATCAAACTGAAATCCCTGTTCCTTCAGTCTTTTGCATAAAGCAATTCCATCTTTTTTTGTCAAAATAGCATTCGTTGCTCCGCATCTTTCCATATTTGAAGCCAGAATTTTCAACCTGGGAAGACTAACATCATTTGCTATAATTGTTCCTGTGTTTTCCATTTCTGCAGCTATTTGTGTTGTTTTGCTTCCCGGAGCAGCTGCAATATCAAGGATTAATTCTCCGGGCTTTGGTTTTAGAGCAAGAACAGGAAGCATGCTTGCAATTTCCTGGACATAATAATAACCGAGAAGATGCTCCAAGCTTCTGCCAATATCCCCCGGACCGAGTTCACTTTTGATTATCATTACTTCAGGATTTTCTTTAAATGGCTGTTCAATGACCCATGATTTCTTTTCAAGCCTTTTTTTCAACTCTTCAGGAGAAATTTTTAAGGTGTTGCATCTGATGGAGTTTATAGGGGGCTTTTCCAAAATTTTTAGATATTCATCCATATCATTCCCAAGTAGCTTTTTCATTCTCTCAAGAAACAAGGGCTTTGGTTCAGAGCGAAATTTCATAGAACATTAAAGAAAAGAAAGGTTTATTAAGATTTTTTTATTAAATGAATAATGGTTGGTATAGGTTCTCTTGTTGTGATTGTCGGCGGAGCAGCTTTGGCTCTTTGGAGTCTTAGCCATAAACACTGGTTTCTTTTTTTAGTTGGAATTGCAGCTTCTGTTTTAGGAATTGTCTTTGGAGCTTGATTTAAAAATCTCCTAACTTAGTCTGTCTTTTTCCTTCAATGATTTCATTTATATCTACGCCAAAAACCTGAAGAATGTTCTCAACTGCAGGAAGAATCTGTTTTTCAAGGTAATACTCTATGTTATACTCTCCTTTTTCATCAGGAAGCTTTACTTTTTCCCTGACAAGCTTCTTTTTCTCCCTTGTTTCTGCAATGAAATATTCAATCATATTTCCACCGCTTATTGGAATCTCGCGCTCCTGCATTTTTCTCGCGGCAATCACGTGCGGTGAAATTGCCTTGTATTCTGATAACGGCTTCTGAAGCATGGTTTTTATTATTATTTCTTCTTTTGGAACTTTTCTCTGCTTTACTTTATTAATAACATCTTTTACAAAAACCATGGCCTTTTTTTCATTTCCATCCTGAAGGACCATTTTTATAACTTCATTTTGGGTTTTTCTTGCAAGCGTACACCAGTCCCTTCTGACTGTTTCAAATCCCCTTATTTTCAATTTCCCATCTTTTCCCAGAAGAGCATATTTCTTTTTTGCTCCGAAAGTGCCGGTTCTTTTTGTTACCCACAATCCACGAGTAAAAAATCCTTCAAGCTCCAGCTCCATTATTCCCGGGAGTTCTGAATTTAACTTTTCAAGAAATTTCATTGTTTCTGCCTCGCTCTTATTTTCCATCAAGAAAGCTATGCTGTCTGTATCTGAATAAATTACCCTGTATCCGCCTTCGTTTATTTTTTCTATAGAATCCTTTATAGATTTTCTCGCAAATGCCGCTGTGGCAGAAGCAGCTTCCCTGCAATAGTACCGAGCACCAAAAAATCCCTGATATCCATATGCGGCATTTGCCAGCAGCTTGAAAGCATTGCTCCTAGCTTTTTTTATAACATCTGGTTTTTTCTGAAGCTCTAGCTTGTATTTTTTTCTCTTTTCAATTATTTCCTTGAGCATTTCTGGAAAAAATCCCGGCTTTTTGTCAAAGTAAACTCTTTTCCCCTGCAATTCTATGCTGTAAGCATCTTTTTCAGGTTTTTCAAGCAATGTTGATTTTGATAAATTGTATGTTACAATAGTGCTTCCATAGCTTGAAGTGAAATCAAAAACAGAAATATCTTCGTAAAGCCCTGGAATAGGCTCAAAGACAAAAGCTCCCTCATACTTTTCTCTTCTTCTTCTCTCTCCTATTTCATCATGTGTCGGCCTTTTTTCTGGAATCTCATTAAATTTTTCAAGATTGTGAATTATGTAAGACTCAACATTTTTTGACATGCCATTTCTTGAGACCTCTGCTATTGGCTCACACATTATCCTTGTAAATTCAAGAATGTCAGGCCACATCTTTTCAAATAACCCATAAACAAGAACAGAATCATGAAGGTTATATTCAAAATAATCTCCCCAATTGCCATCTCCAATCTTTGAAGAATGCTTATGTTTGAAATCCTTTTTTTTGTCATTAAGAAATTCCTTGGAAACTTCATTCAAAGAAAGAGTTTCTGACTGCATGTATTGTGAGTATGCTGTTCTGATAAACTTTAAGAGATCTATATGAATTATGCCCTTTGTTTTTGCAGAGATTTCAATACCCCGAGAAAATCTTGGCTGACTTGAATCCAAGCTAAGAGAAAGCTTGACTTTATTTTTATCTGCCCTCATTTTCATATATGGAAGGTCAAACCCATCTGAAAAATATCCGACAAGGAAGTCAGGAGAAACTTTTTTTACATATTCCACAAATTTCTCCAGGAGAGCTTCTTCATTTTTTACATATTCCACAAAATCTACTTTTTTTGTGGAATCTTTTTTCCAAGTTATTACTTTTCTAAATCCTTCTGAAACCATTGATACCATAAGAATTTCTCCCTCTCCAAGTTTTATGTCATCTGTTTCTATGTCATAAGTTAAAACCTTTGGCTTGAAATTCTTTTCAGGGATTTCCTCAGCCTTTTCCATTTTCAAGCAGAGGTCGACTTCAAGTTCACTATCAACCCCTCCGAAATCTGGAGAGTTGCTTAAAACAGGGCCTGAAACTTTGTACCAATGCATTGGTTTTATTTTCTTTTCAAGAATATAATGTGTTATGAAGCCAAGATCGTAACCACGGCGTTTTACTATTTCTTCTAGGCCAAGCCTATCTGCTATTTCATGCAGATCCTTGTAGTTTGTCGCAAAAATCTTTAATGCATTCACGGGCTTTCCAAGAAAATTCTTGCTGTGCAACTCAACAGCCTCAACCTTTGTCTGCCTACCTTTGATATTAAGCTTTATCTTTTCTATCCTTTCCATTAAGTTATCTACCTTTTTTTTGTCCAAACCATCATTAAGAATAGCCCAGAAATAAACAGGGCATGAGTCAATTACGCAAATTCTCTGGTCTTTGCTGCCCCGACCATATATTTTCATGTAATTTCTGCCTTCAAAATCAAAATAATCATAGTCCAAGGGGATGAAGTCTGTTTCCATAATTTTAAGAGCAGAGAGAGTTATTTAAAGTTTAAGAGTAAAAGAACCAAAATATTTATATACCTTTGATAAGTAGTAACAATATGAGAAAAGATGAAGATGAAATAGGACTATGGGATATTGAACCTGAAACAAGCAGAAGAATAAGGAAAATGTCTGGACTTGCACAGAAGGTTTCCTTAGGACCTGTTGAAGATATGATTAATATAGATGCTGTTAGAAAAGCTGCAGCAAGATTCAGACAAGATCCTTTAGGATATAAACCTAGATATGTTTTGTTAAGATCTTTAAGAGATGTTAGGGAATGTGGGATTCCTCTAAGAAGCCATTATTCAGAGCTGACTTCTAAGAGATTATATCGTTACTATCAAAGTGTTAGAAGAGATGTATTACAAAAAGATGCACAAGTGACCTAGACTTTTTTTAGATAATTATTTATATTTACAAGTTATTCTATAAAAATGGGCTTAAATATAAAAGACATAATTCCAAGAAAAGAAATTGAGATATCTGACTTAAAGGATAAACTGGTTTTTGTAGATGCCTATAATATGCTTTATCAATTTCTTTCAACAATAAGGCAGCCAGATGGAACCCCTTTGATGGACAATAAAGGGCGTGTGACTTCTCATCTTTCGGGAATTTTTTACAGAAATGTAAACCTTCTTTCTGATGGAATAAAAATGGTTTATGTTTTTGATGGTGAGCCACCAGCGTTAAAAGCAGGCACACACAAGATAAGGTCTGGAGCAAGAGAACTTGCAAGGGAAAAATATGAGGAAGCAAAGAAGGAAGAAGATATTGAAGCTATGAAAAGATACAGCTCACAGCTTGTGAAATTAGACTCGCAGATGATTCAGGAAAGCAAGGAGCTTTTGGAGGCTATGGGCATTGGTGTTATACAGGCTCCTGGAGAAGGCGAGTCTGAGGCAGCTTATATGAGCAGAGTAAAACCCAGTTTTGGCGTTGTCAGCCAGGATTATGACAGCTTGCTTTTTGGTGCAACAAGACTTATCAGGAATCTTGGGTTGGCGAGAAAAAGAAAAACAATCTCAGGATGGATTGAAATAAAGCCAGAACTGATAGAACTGGAAAAAGTTTTGAATTCTCTTGGTATAAACCTGGATCAACTAATATGTCTCGGTATTCTTGTTGGAACAGATTACAATCCTAGAGGAATTCCAGGGATTGGACAAAAAAGGGCTCTTGAGATTGTGAAAAAATATCAACAGCCAGTGCTTATTTTCAAAAACGTTGAAGAACAGATGATGAGCATGCCAGAAAATGATCGGTTTGACTGGCAGGAAATTTTTGAGCTGTTCCACAAACCAAAAGTGATTAATGCTGATTTTAGATTCAGTAAGATCAATGAAGAAAAAATAAAAAAAATTCTTGTAACAGAGCATGACTTCTCAGATGAAAGAGTTGAAAAGCAGCTGGAAAAACTCAGGGAAATTAAGGAGCAGAAAAAACAGAAAGCTTTGGGAGATTGGGTTTAGTTATATAGATTGCCAGGGAAATTCCCTTTTCTTTCTATCAAATTTAGAAATTAATACTGCTAAAACAAGCGATATGATTCCAATGACAACTGAAGTAAACCTTTCATATATTAAGCCTGTAAATGGAGCTATTATAAAAAATAAACCAGCTATTCCAAAAAATCCAGGAATTTTGAACATCCAAATTATCACCATAGCTAATATTGCAAATAAGATTATCATAAGAAGAGATAGAAGATTACCTTGAAAACCAAGACCAGACAAAAGGGAACTAAAGTCGTATCCGTTTCTATAAAGGTAATAGACAATTAGCGCAGATATCGCAAAAGAAACTACTCCAGAAGCTGCAGTATTTGGTTGTCCATTAGGGTTTCTGAAAAGTCTCGACTTTGAAAGAGAAAGGTGTATAATTGTTAAAAAAATGAGAAACAATAAAACATAGGTTATAGTTGAAGAATCAAAGCTGTCAAAAAGATTACCAAGAGAAAAAGTTCCGTAGCCGCCACCGCCAAAAAATTGTGCGCTGACAAATTTTATCAGGAACAAGCTTAGTATTACTAAAACCCCTTTTTTCTTCATTTATCTTAAAAGATTCTTTCTCTTATAAATATTATTACAAATTGATAATGTTTAAAAATAGTATTCGCCTACTTTTGTAATGAGTAAATGGGTTAGTCGGATTTATGGAATTTTGATAATCCTTGTGGCATTAGATGCCATGATTTTTGGGATTCTTCCACAGGCTTTATTACCTTTTATTGTAATACTTTTAGGAATTCTAATATTTTTTACACCTATAGGGGGTCCTAATAACCCACAAATGCCTGGGTATGGACAAAATTATTCACCTTATTCAAGAGAAAGCATTGTCGCAAAAATTAGAAGAAGAGTTTTCGGAGTCTATATGGTCCTTGCAGGTATCCTTTCATTCACAGGTCTTTTAAATTTTCCATTTGGTGCTTATGCATCTGTTTATATTTTTAGTGGGCAATTGATAATTCTTTTAATAGGAGTAATTTCCCTTTTGACCAGTTTTGGAAAAACAAGAAATATGCAGATATCTTCTATCTAATTAGATTTCAGAATTAATTTAATCTAATCTTATTTTTAGGCTACAGGAGAATTCATTACTGGCATTCTTTGTGTTGTTGCAGGTTGCGGTTGCTTTTGTATAGGCTGAGGCTGCATTTGTTGTTGTGTCTCTGCTGGTTCTGTTGGTGCATTAAAAGGCTTGTATGGAGGTCCGTACATCATCAGGTTCCTTTTTCTTTCACTTCTCCATGACCAGAAAACAAAAATTATAATTAATACACCAAGAATAATTGAAAGAACTTTATTGCTTAGTACACTAATTCCAACAATAGAACCTGCAGGAGGCATATTAAACGGCAAAAATGGAAGCACAATTAGAACAAAACCCAGAATTCCGAAGAGCCATCTGAAAAATCCCATACCAGTAAGAAAAATTTAATATTTATAAATATTGATGTACTGTTTTTAATATGATAAAAAATCTTTCTGGGACTTTTGACATTATTGGTAACATAGCTCTTGTTAAGTTTCCAAAAGAAGCGAAGATTTCGGACAAAAAGAAATCTTCATTGGAGATTTTGCATCGACACAAGTCAGTGAAAACTGTGCTTGAAAAAACCAAGGGATTCAAAGGAAGATTGAGAAAACAACAGACAAAATACTTAGCAGGAGAGAAAACAAAAGAAGCACTTTATAGGGAAAACGGATGCGTTTTTAGGTTTAATGTTGATTCAGTTTATTTCTCTCCGAGACTGGGCAATGAGAGAAAGGAAATTGCGCAGAAGATAAAAAAAGGAGAGGAAGTTTTGGTAATGTTCGCAGGAGTTGCTCCTTATTCTATAGTGATAGCGAAGAATCCTCTAGCTAAGGCAGTTTATTCAAACGAGATAAATAAGGAGGCGAACAAGTATGGAAAATTGAATGCTGAACTTAATGGCGTAAAGAACAAAATTGTTTTTTTAGATGGTGATATAAAGAGAATTGCCAAGAAGATTTCTAAAAAATTCGATGTAATTGTCATGCCAAGACCGCAGCTTAAAGAAAGCTTCCTGAAAGAAGCATTTTTATTAAGCAAAAAAGGAACAAGAATCTATTACTATGATTTTTGCAAGACAGAAGAAAAGATGAAGATTACTGAAAAAATAAAATCAGAAGCCAAAAAAGTCAAAAAGAGAATAAAAATATCAAAAATAAAAAACGCGGGCGAAATTGCACCTTACAGATATAGAATAAGAGTTGATTTTAAGGTGTTATAATCTTTAATGATAGACTAAATCATAATTCTCATTTAAATATGCTCTTACAAATTCAACATATTCTCTGTCAAGTTCACGACTCTTTCTCTCATCAACTTTTCCTACAGTTAATCCTACTTTAGAGCGAGGACTATCTAATAATACTCCAGACCCTCTGAGTTTTCTTTCAATTCCTTCACTATTATCTCTTGAACCCATTGAATAATATGTATATTTTCTATTTTTAAACTTTATCAAAGTCTCTTCTCTGCCTTTATGGCAGTCGGCGCCTCACCGCCATGCCATGTGAACCTCGGTCTTATCCTCATCGGATAAATTCTTTCTGAATTATCATCAAGAAAAATTGCAGAACCCTTCAAACTAGGAAGGTCGTCCATCTGTTTTTTTATGCTTTCTAGGACATACGACTGCATTATGTAATTTAATGCTTCAACATCTGGCTTTGAAGTCACACGGTGTCCTATTACTATATCTGATTGGGTCAAGACATCATGATGTATCTGCCCTGGCTGCTGTGTTGCAAGAACAAGGGAAATTCCTGGTTGTCTCCCCTCACGTAAAAGCTGGATAAGGGCATCTGTTGCAACTGTTTTCCCTTCCAGCGGTAGGAATTCATGCGCCTCATCTATGAATATCCAGACAAGAGGATTGTTTCTTTTTATTTCCCCAGTCGAATATTCCAACCCGCGGGAAACTGACTCAGTTTCCTCCTCTTTCCTTGCAGACATCCTCTGATTGAAAATCTTTCTGCAAATAAGGCTTATTGCCAAAGCCCTTATATTGAAAACTCCGACGGCATTGTAAACACTTAAATCAAGGACTGTTGTTGTTCCTGCATTTATCAAATCTTCAACTTTTGTAGATTCTTCGCCTTTTTTTGCAAATATTCCCCATGTATTTGCTGCTTCAAACAAACCCATTGCTGCATTTTTTATATCCTGAGAAGTTTTCTCATCAAGCTCAAAAGCATCGAGAACATCATCAAGATCATAATCACCTTTTTCTTTCAGCCTTTCCATTGTTCTTTGTATCAGAACTGAAATAGGATTTATTAGATCCAGGCCAAATGTAAGAATCCAATCTTCAGGATTCATTTCATTTACATCAAGAGCAAAAACATCGTCTGCAGGAATTCCCTTTTCCAGGTATTTGTCATAATGCCCGAAAGGAACAAAAATCTTTACGGGAAGATTTTTTGGCTTTAAGTCCCACTCTCCAAGTAAGGTTTTATCCTTTTCATTTTTGAACTTCATTGTCCAATAAATTCCCATTGTATCAAATATAAGGGATCCTATATTCTGGCTTGCTTCCTTAGGAAGAGCTGAAAGTTCCTCTGCTATAACTCCAAGAGTATAACTTTTACCAGAACCTCTTTTTCCGGCAACCAAAATCACGTGGCTTCTTGCTATATCCATGAAAATTTTGTTGCTAAGAGAAGTGTACTGTCCCATTTTCACATAACCTTTTCCAATGTATACAAGTCCTCGGTCACCAAAAGCTTTTTTGTCTGCAGAATCACGACCAACAATTATGTCATAACCCATTATTAAAAATAGGGAAGGAGATTTATAAAATTAGTTATAAGTACATTGATTTTTACTTTATTCTTTCTTATTCAGATATTCTATTTCTTCTTCAGAAAGTTTCAGTTCTTTCTGCACTTCAGGATTCAAAAGAAATGGTTTTATCATGGAAAACTCTCTGATTGCCCTTTTTCCGCCAATGTGAACAAATTGGGCATACTTTATCGCTATGGATTTCTTTTTTTCTGTCTTCTGGTTGTTGAGCCAGATTTTCAGAATTCTTGTCGGCTTTTTGTAGCTTGTGAACCCTGTCTTGACATTTTTCTTTGCACTGGAAATCCCGTAACTTAAGAATGCATTTTGATAAACAAGGAAACGCCAGTACTGCTGCCTGTAAACCCTTTTCCTGAATATGTCTACCCTGCTCAGCGCGTCAATTGCTTTTGCAAGTTCTACTCCAGAGTATTCTGCAGGAATGTTTTCTTCAACCCAAAGCATTATCTCTTCAAGGGGCATATTTACAGAATCAAAAATCTGTAGCATGCTTTCTGTTGGTTTTCCCTTGAAAATCATTCTCAAGGCAGAGAAAATATCCATCTCCTTGTTTCTTTCATCAATAATTATCTTGCTTGGGTCTTTCATTCCAGAAGCTGTCTGAAGGTCATTTATTGCAGCCCTAAGGTCACCGCGCGCCTTGACAGAAATATTTGTCAGAACATCGTTATCAAGGAATTTTTTCTCTTTCCTTAGAATTGATATCATAATGTTTTTTATCGTCTTGTAATCTATTTCTTTCAGCTGTATCAAATCTGATTTTCTCCTCAATGCATTGAATTTCTTGTCCCATATGTCATTTGCAGTCATTATTAAAGGATATGCAGATGATTCTATCAAAGCCAGAAGCTCCAGCAATCCGCTGTTTTCTGTTTCTGATATTCCGTCGACTTCATCAACAAGGATTATTTTTCTATCTTTTGTCAGGGATTTTTGTTCTGAAGCAGGCCTTAAAATACTCCTGATTTTATCCCGGTTTCTCAAATCAGAAGCGTTCAATTCAAAGATTTCAGCCTTGTTTTCATTTGCAGCAGCATAGGCCAAAGAAGTCTTTCCTGTTCCAGGAGGCCCGTGTATTATTACTGCCTTATTCCCAGTTCCGAATTTTTTTAAGAAATCTTTCAGTAAAAAAACAGACTGGTCCTGACCTTCAACTTCTATAAAATTTTTCGGCCTGTATTTTTCTGTCCAGCTTGTTGCGTTCATTTTATTGAAATTACTCGGTTTCTAACTCCTTAAAACCAGTATTATCATCGTAAACTCTTTTATAGGAGATATCTTCGAATAATCCTATAACAATCTCTGCTGTAGAATTTACCTTGCAACCATCTTTTAAATGTCCACCAATAACAAATCCTTTTTGATCAGATAATGCTACATGGATATGACAACCATCTTTTGAGATAGTTCCTGTACCAGACACAATTTCAAGAGGACCATTAAATTCTTTCATTATTTGATTATCTTTCTCTGATCCGGCCATTCTCAATATTGCATTTTCAAGACTACCAACAATAGATAATAAAACTCCTGCTTTGAGATTCTTTGTTCTCTTCTCTATTTCTTCCTTCAGAAGTTGACCTGATTTTAATCTAAATGTTAGTTGTTTCATATTATTATTCTCGGCCCTTTTTTATTTCACTTTCCTCTTAAAGCCCAAGCCCAGCAAGCACGAAGCTTGCAAGAAGGCTTTGGAGCTGAATGAAAGGGTCGGAACCTTCGACAATCCTGAACTCTGCCTCACCTGTTTTTTCTATCAGCTTAACCTTTACCTCTGGTTCAACAGGAAGATTCCAGACTTCTTTCTGAACAGCCTTTATGACATCCTGGCCGGAAATCCCTTCTCTGAGCATCATATCCAGAAGTTTCTCCCTCGACTTCTGAAAATCTCCAGAGATTGCATAATCCAAAACCACACGAATGTCTTTTGGCTTTGCATTGGAGATTATTGTTGACACAAGATCAAGGCTTATTGAAGGAGATATTGAAGCTGTTGACTGCAGGATGTTTATTACTTTTCTGCAATCTCCATCACTTCCCTCATAAATCATTTCAAGCGCCTCAGGACTTATGGTTAATTTTTCTCCTTCTGCAATCTTCTTGACAACACGCTCTATGTCTTTTTTTTCAAGAAGCTTGAACCTAAAGATAGCACACCTGGATTGTATTGGGTCTATAATCTTGCTGGAATAGTTGCATGAAAGAATGAACCTGCAGGTTGCTGAATAATTTTCCATTGTCCTTCTCAGAGCCTGCTGAGCCTCTGGTGTAAGTGCGTCTGCTTCATCCAGGAAGATTATCTTAAATGGAACATTGCCGATTGATTTTGTTCTTGCGAAATTCTTTACTTTTTCCCTTACGACGTTGATTCCACGCTCATCAGAAGCGTTGAGTTCAAGATAATTTTCCCGCCAATTTTTTTCAAAAAGCGTCTTCACAATTACAAGTGCAAGGGTTGATTTTCCTGTTCCTGCAGGACCAGCCAAGAGAAGATGAGGAATGTTCAGGGAACCTGTCAATGATTCTATCTTTTTTACTATGTTATCCTGACCTACTATGTCTTGAAACTTAGGGGGTCTATACTTTTCTGTCCAGATTTCAGAAGCCATTTTGATTTTTTAATTTGTCAAATTTTGTTTGACCCGTCAATTTGACCTTTGACGATAGGCGTAAATTTTCTAAGAAGATTTGACTTATAAATATTGTTGTGATTATTCCTAAATTCTTCTGTAAGTCTCTCTAGAAGCTTCTACTCCCTGTTTTTCCAATAAATCTCTTAACTCAAAAAATTCTTTTAATGTTAATGGAGAATTGAAGGTTCCTTCAACTTTTCCAGCTAGAGTTTTATATCTACCTTCCAGTCTTTCATACCTTTCCCTAAGCTCCTCGTTTTCTTCTTTTAACTCTTCATATAAAGATGACCTTCTTATATCGTTATTTCCTAATAATAATGGGTCAAAATCCTGCATTTCCATAATTTGCACTCCTGTTAAAGTAATTCCCCCAAAAATATGATCTAGCCTTGAAAGCCTACTTCTTTGATTTTCAGATAGATGGTGACTCATTTTTGCAAGTTCTCTATATTCATGAATTAACTTTGTAATTTCTTCTAACTCCATCATTATGTTTTATCTAGGTTATTATTAAAGATTATTACACTAAGAAATATATTTAGACGCTTCTTGCCCTTCTGAGCTTTCTCTTACGCTTTTCCTTCCTCAATCTCTTTCTTTGCCACTTCCATCTCATCTGCCTTTTCTTTTTCCACCTTCTGCTTGAGCGTTTCATATTAATGTTTGGAAAAATCGCTTTAAAAATATAATGGAACGCCCCTGTTGGACTAGGACAAGGCGTAGGAGAGTGATAAGTTTATTTTAAATTTCTTTTGCCGCTTTCCAATCTTTGTGGAATCGTTGCATCCATTCTTTTTTGGTTTCTTCGTTTTGCCCTTTCATCATATCAGCGTGCTTTTTCATGTAGTGGGGCATCATGGTCTTCATCATCTCATCAGGCGTCTCGGCTTTGAACATTTCGTCACAATCTAAACATTTCATTTTTTTCATGATCGTGTTAAGAATTAGCCGTTTTTAAAATATACGCCCCTGCCGAGATTCGAACTCGGGTCACGGCCGTACTCCAAAGAGAAATGTGCTTGTTCTAGTAGAACAGAAGTTATGCTCTCATCGAGTTAAACTTCGCACAATTTGAGAGGGCCGCATTCTTGGCCTCTGAACTACAGGGGCAATTAATTCTCACTAGTATCCTTTATTTTTAAGCTGAGAAGTCTATTTAAGTTTTATCAGTAAGATGGCTTTGTAAATTAAGTGGTTCTTGTAAAATAAGTCAAATTAATCCATAAGTATGTAATAAAGCCCATATTGAGACTCCTAAGGTTAAAGCAACAAGGATTAATACAATTCTATTAATCCTATTAGCGATAAACGGTTGAGCAAGTACTTTTCTTCTTGCTTCTGCATCTTCAGGGTGCATTTTAGCAATTTCTTCATTTAACTTCCTTACATGTTCATATGCTTCTAATTCGCTATTCATATTAATTATGGTACCGACATATTTAAATAGTTTATTATGGTACCTACTTAATGAAGATTATTAAAGTCAAGAATAAAAAAGTAGGGGACAAGATTTATTGGAAGTATCTTATAGGTTCTCTTTCTGAAGAAATCGTTAAAACTTCAGGTCTTTTAGGAAAGCAGATTAAAGCAATAGCAGAAAAAGGAAAAATAATCATAGAAAAAGAGTGATTCTATTTATTAGTGATTGTAAAATTATTTCTATTAGAGCCATTTCCTCACCTGATTTCAATATATACATTATGGTACCGAAAAGTATATAAACTATGTATGGTACCGAATTAGTATGGAACAAACATTAAAGACAAACTGGAAACAGCTTTCAAGAGAAGAACGAGGGAAGCTACTGGCTAAGTCAACAAGGATAGTGAAAACTGCTGAAGGTTGCTGGAGAGTTACATCCCAGACCAATACTTCAAGACAATATTTAGTTAGATTCCTAAGAAATGAGCCTAAGTGTTCCTGTCCTGATTGTGAACTAAGACATAAGAAATGTAAGCATATCTATGCCGTTGAATTTTATATTAAGCAAGAAATAGACCAAGAAGGCAAAGTAACTCAAACTAAAGGAGTTAAGATAAGTTATTCTCAAGATTGGAAAGCATATAACAATGCACAAACTAATGAAAAATTAGTATTCTTGAAATTGTTAAGAGAATTATGTAATTTTGTTAAACAACCACAATATAAGTTTGGCAGACCCAATCTTGCTTATGCTGATATGATTTTTGGTTCTGCATTAAAAGTTTACTCAACTTTCTCACTTAGAAGATTTATGTCAGATATGAAAATAGCTAAAGAAATGAATCTTGTTGATAATGTTCCAAGCTTTATGACAATTAGTAATTATATGAATGATGAGAAAGTTACAAATATTCTAAAAGAACTTATTTCAATTAGTGCAAGTCCTCTAAGAGAAGTTGAAACTGATTTTGCAGTTGATAGTTCAGGATTTTCTACTTCTCGTTTTGCTCGTTGGTTTGATTATAAATACGGAAGAGAAAGAACTCATAGAATATGGTTAAAGGCTCATTTAATCAGTGGAGTTAAAACAAATATTATTACTGGATGTGAAATTACTGAAGGAGAGGTGAACGATAGTCCTTCATTACCTCGCTTAGTTGAGGAGACAGCTAAAACTTTTAGGGTGGGCGAAGTAAGTGGAGACAAAGCCTATAGCAGTCGTTTGAATCTACAGGCGATTGAGGATGTAGGTGCTGTCCCTTACATTCCCTTTAAATCAAATGTTAAAGGTAAGAGAGCAGGATATGGAATTTGGAAAAAAATGTATCATTATTTTATTTTCAAGCACGATGAATTTCTTGAGCATTATCATAAAAGGTCAAATGCTGAAACGGTTTTTCACGCTATTAAATCTAAATTTAGGGATAATTTGAGAAGCAGAACTAAGACTTCTCAAGTGAACGAATTGCTTTTGAAGATACTTTGTTACAACATCACCGTCGTGATTCAGGAAATTTCTACTTTAGGAATAAAATCAGAATTTATTGTTGAGGGAAAAATATGAGAAAGCGTTACCATTCAAAAACAGCAAAAATTGTCTCAATCATTCCGAAAGGTTTTTCAACCGTTGTTACGTCTCGAAATAGGGGGAGCAAGGGAATGGAAAATACAGAACTTAAAGAAGGATATATATTAGATTTTTCTACTAAAAAGCCTGTTGATATAAGAAAACCAGAAGAGATTGTAAGACAGCAGTATGAAAAAACACTCTTTGAAGATTTTAATTATGATTGTGAAATGATGGATATTGAAGTTTCAGTTCAAAGAGGCGAAAAAAATAATAAGAAAAATAAATCTGAAAGAGCGGACATAGTCATTTACAAAACAAAAGATGAGCACAAAAGAAATCAAAATGAAGATATTTTGGGAATTGTAGAAACAAAAAGACCAACAAGAAAAGAAGGGATTAAGCAATTAATGAGTTATATGACTGCAAGTTCTTCTTTATGGGGTGTTTGGACAAACGGAGATGAAATTGAATATTTATATAAAAATCCAGAAACAGGAGAAATAAAAAGAGATTACATATTTCAAATTCCAAAAAAGGGCGAGACAATTGAGACTATTGGGCATATCTCAAAAAATAAGTTAAGACCTGTAAAAAACTTAAAACCTATTTTTAAAAGAATTTTGAAGACATTATATGCTAACACAAATATAAGCAGAAAAGAAAAATTAGGGTCAGAAATGATAAGATTGATTTTTTGTAAAATTTTGGATGAAAAATATAATCAAAATGCAATTCCAGAATTTAGAATTTCACCAGAAGAGAAACCAGAAGAAGCAAAAAGAAGAATTGAAAATTTATTTAAGGAAGTAAAAGATGAATTAGAAGAAGATGGGGTCTTTGAAGCAAATGAAAAAATTAATTTAGATGCAAAATCTATTGCTTATGTAATAGGAGAACTACAAAGTTTCTCACTATCAAAGACTCAAAAAGATGTTATTGGGGAAGCATTTGAAACTTTTGCTGAGAGTAAACTTGTTGGAGATAAAGGAGAATTTTTTACTCCGAGGGAAGTTGTTAAAACTGCTATAAAAATAATTGATCCACAACCAAAACAGAATATTTTAGACCCTGCTTGTGGTTCTGGCGGTTTCCTAATTTATGCTTTAGAACACGTTTGGGAGATTATGGATAACGATAAAAAATATAGGGGTTCTCCAAATTTAGAACATCTAAAGAAAGAAATCGCTGAAAAATATTTTTATGGAATTGACAAAGAGATAGATTTGGTTAAAATTTCAAAGGCATATATGTCAATTATCGGAGATGGGAGGAGTAAAATTGTTCAAGAAAATACATTGCATACATTTGAAGATTATCAAACAAAATCAAAAGAGTTATTTGTAGAAGAGGACGGGAAACCAAAAAAGTTTGATTGTGTTATAACAAATCCTCCTTTTGGAACAAAAATTAAGGTTTTGAAGGATGATAGCAAACATTTTGATTTGGGATATGTCTGGAAGAATGGAGATGAAGGTTGGAAAAAAACAGACAAAGAAAAAGACACAGAACCACAAGTTCTTTTTGTTGAAAGATGTCTTCAATTCCTTAAAGACGGTGGAAAATTAGGAATTGTTTTGCCAGAGACTTATTTTCATTCTCCAAACACAAAATATGTTTTAGAATACATAAAGAGGAAAAATAATATTATTGCCCTTGTTGATTTGCCACATAATACTTTCAGACCTTATTGTAATGCGAAAACCTGTTTATTGGTTTTACAAAAAGGGAGACCACAACAAAATAAAATTATTATGGCAGTAGCAGAAGAAATGGGACATGACCATAAAGGAAGAACAGTTTATCGTTATGATGAAGCAAAGCATAAATTTACTAATCAAATCTGGGATGATACCGAAATTATAAGAAAAGAATTGGATACTCCTAATAATCCAAAAAATAAATACGTCTTTATGATTGATGTAAATGAGATAATAAATGAATTATATGTCCCAAGATATTATTGGAAAAAGAAAATAGAAAGTTTACAACAAGAAGCTAAAGAGCAAGACTTAGAATTTGTTCAAGCAAAAGAACTTATTAATAAAGGCATAATTAAGGTATTTAGAGGATATGGCTCTCCTCCAAGTGAATACAAGGGCAGAGGTGATGTTCCTTATGTAAGAGCAGATGATATTGTTGGTTGGGAATTAAATAAAAGCCCTCTTTCTATGGTGCCAATTGAGATATATCAAAGAGTAAAGGGAAAGAAATTTGATTTAAAACCAAAAGATATTGTTTTTGTGAAAGAAGGAAGTTACAGAATTGGAAGTGTTGCTATGGTTTCTCCATATGATACGGAAATTTTACTTAATCATCACAGTTTTGTTTTTAGAGTGATAAATGAAAATAACCAATATGGAATAGATGCATACTATTTGTTATACCTTTTTTCCCACAATTTAACCCAAAAGCAACTTTATAATAAAATAATGATTGATACGACTCTTCCAAACATAGGAAATAGATGGCAAGAACTTTATTTGCCTGTTTCAAAAGATAAAAAAGTAGTCAAAGAAATAAAAGAGAAAGTGAAAGATATGTTTGACAAGAAATGGAATGCTGTGAAAGATTTAACTAAATTAAAAGAACAATTTGGAGATTTAACAACTTAGTATGGGAACAACTTTTAGATTAGAAGCTATTGAGATATTAGAGAAAGCGAAGAAACCTCTTTCTATTGATGAAATAACTAAAGAATTTTTAAGAAGAAAAAAGGTAAGGACAAGAGGAGCAACACCAAAAGCCACTTTACATTCAATGATTGTTAGAGATATTAACAAAAAAGGTGAAAAATCTATATTCATAAAAACTCATGAAGGTCTTTTTGCACTAAAATAAAATGATAGACACAATAACACTAATAATTGTATTAATTGCTCTAATTGTAGCTTTCTATATAGGTCAGAAGATAGGCTCTTATAGAAAGCATAGGGAATGGGAATTGGCTTTGCCAGACCACAGAAAAGATGCTATAATGAAATCCAGAGCAGTCTTAGGCGGTCAGTTCTCAGAACAATTAGCTCCTTACCTTCCTAATTTCAAATACTTACCCACAGAAGTAAGATTCATAGGAAAGCCAATAGATTTTTTAGTCTTCAAAGGGATGGACGAAAAGAAGATAAATGAAGTTGTATTTGTAGAAGTTAAATCTGGAAAAGCTAAATTAACAGAGCATGAAAAAAATCTTAAAGATACTATTGACAAGAAAAGAGTTAGATGGGAAGAATATAGAATTCCTGAGGAACTAACTAAGAAGAAAGATATTGATTTGGATAAAGAATTTAAAGGGTGAAAATATGAAAAATTATAATGAAAGCAGAAGAAACAAAGTTCTTGAAATTTTTAAGCTCACCTAAACAATTAGTAATTCCTATTTATCAGAGAACATATAGTTGGGAAATAAAAGAATGTAAAAAGTTATGGGAAGATATTTTAAAAGCTGGAAGTGATAAGAATATCTTTGGTCACTTTATTGGTTCAATTGTCTATGTAGAAAAGGGGTTATATCAGGTCTCTTCTCTTCCAAAGTTATTAGTAATTGATGGACAGCAAAGGCTAACTACTTTATCCTTATTAATATCTGCTTTGTGTTATCATTTAAAAAAGAACGATTCACAAATTGAGAATCCAGATAAGTTAGTTAGTTATTATTTGTTAAATTCTCAAGAAAGTGAAGAAGAAAGATATAAATTAATTTTAACACAAACAGATAAAACTACATATATTAAGATAATGGACAACCTTGTATTTTCAGAGGGAGATTCAGTTAGGATTAAAGAAAATTATGAGTTTTTCAAAGAGCAAATAGCAAAATCAGATTTGAAAACTATTCTTGAAGGTATTTCAAAATTGATAATAATTGATGTCTCTTTAGATAGAGAAAAAGATAATCCTCAGTTAATTTTTGAAAGTTTAAATTCTACAGGTCTTGAGTTGACTCAAGCTGACTTAATAAGAAACTATATTCTTATGGGGTTAGAAAAACAAAAGCAAGAAGATTTATACAAAAATTATTGGTACCCTATGGAGAAAAGTTTCGGACATTCTGAAAATACAGGCTTATTTGATAGATTTATGAGAGATTATTTAACTATTAAACTAAATAGGATTCCAACAGTTAACCAAATCTATTCAGAATTCAAGCAATATTCTTTAAGATTCATAGATATAACTGAAATTGTTGAAGATATTTTTGAGTATTCTAAGTATTTTGTAAACATAGCATTAGAAAAAGAACCTGACCAGCAGATTAGAGAAATATTTTCAGATATAAATCAATTAGATGTTGATGTTTCTTACCCCTTTATCTTAAGCATATACAAAGATTATGTAGATAAGAAAATTCAGAAAACAGAATTACTTCAAATTTTATCTTTAATAGAAAGTTATGTCTTTAGAAGGGCTATTTGTGGAGTCCCAACAAACTCTTTAAACAAAACTTTTTCAACTTTATACAAACAAATTGACAAGGAGAATTACTTAGAAAGCACACAAGCAGTTATTGTTCTTCAAGATTCCTATAGAAGACATCCAATTGATGAAGAATTTAAGAGAGAATTAATGATTAAGGATATTTATCACTTCAGGAATAAAGGCTATCTCTTAAGAAAATTTGAGAACTTTGAAAGAAAAGAATTTGTTGATGTAGATTCATACACTATTGAACATATTATACCACAAAACACAGACCTTCCAGAAGAATGGAGAAAAGAATTAGGAGTTAATTGGAAAGAAATACAAGAAACATATTTACATACTATTGGAAACCTAACTTTAACTGGATATAACTCAGAATATTCAGATAGGTCTTTCAAAGAAAAAAGAGACTTAAAAGATAAAAAGGGAAATTATATAGGATTTAAGAATAGCCCCATTAGATTAAATAGATTTTTAGCGAGTTTGGAACATTGGAATGAAGAAAAAATAAAGGAAAGAGCTGAGGATATTACAAAACAAGCCATTAAAATTTGGATTTATCCCAAAGTAGATGTAGAAACTCTAAATAAATACAAGCCTAAAGAAGCAGAATATGAAAGGCAAAAGTATACCATAGATGACCATGAATATCTAAGAGAAGGTGGACTTATGAGACCATTATTTGAAGAGTTGAGAAAAAGAATACTTAATATTGATTCTTCTGTAAGAGAAGAGCCAAAATTCTTATACATTGCTTACAAATCTGTAACTAACTTTGTAGATGTAATTCCTCAGAAAAAGGCATTAAGACTGTCTCTTAACATATCTATTGATAAGATTATAGACCCCCAAGGCAAGTGTAAAGATGTTTCAGGAAAGGGAAAATGGGGCAATGGAGATATTGAGATAAAGATTTCTACAGTTGAGGAATTGGATTATGCCTTAAATCTCATTAAACAGGCATTTGATAATGTAATTGAAAGTGATTAATTTCTGTAAAATAAGTAAGGTCTTTTAGGGACTTAATTTACAAAGCTCAGTAAGATTATTTGGCAAGAAGAACAGCATCATTCGGTCTGACCTTTTCAGTAACCATTATCCCAATATGATCTCCTTTCTTAGCCATTTTCACAGGGCTTTTGTCTATCTGTATGCTTCCTACTTTAACTTCAAAATCAGTTGTGTGACCTTTTATACGCACTTTGTCTCCAACTTTTAAGCCGCCTGAAAGTTTTATAGCAGCAACTCCAACATGACTGAAATAACCAGAAACTCTTCCTATTTCCTTTTCGTCCGCCATTGTCTATCTAATAATGATGGATATTTAAATTTAGTGATTATTAGACATTAATAATGCTTAAATATCTTCATTTATTCTAAAACACATGATAAACGAAGAAGAATGCAAGAAATGCAATGGCACGAGAAGGATAAAGGAAAAAGACGGAACAGTTCATGTTTGTTACGAATGCCTTGCAAAAGGGAGAATGGATCAGCATGATAAAAATCCAAAAACTGCTGACGATTTCAAGATAAGATTATAATTCTGAATTTTTTATAGGCAATAGCCCTGCCAGGATTCGAACCTGGGTCACAAGCTTCAGAGGCTCGTATACTTGACCGCTGTACTACAGGGCTTTAATATTAATCAACTTATGCTGAAGTATTAAAAACTTATCCTTATCTCACTTAGATAAATTTATATTTCCTATTATGCTTTTTCATTTATGATATGGAAAACCCATCTGGCAATCGGTCTTGCCGTTGCCCTTGTTTTTTCAACCCATGTCAACAATCCTGTATTATTCATTCCCATTGTGCTTATTTCCAGCCTCTTCCCTGATATTGATTCTGGATTTTCTTATATAGGGAGAAATCCAGCGTTCAAACCAGTTCAATGGACTACAGACCATAGGGGAATAATCCACAGCTACACTGCATGCATTGGTCTTTCAATACTTATAGCTTTTTTTTATCCTGTAGTCGCACTCCCGTTTTTTGTAGGATACAGTTTTCATCTTTTTGCAGACAGCTTTACATCCCAGGGAATAAAACCTTTCTGGCCATTAAAGGCTGTTTCCAACGGAATTATAACAACAGGGGGGAAAATAGACGGCGTGATTTTCTATACCTTCATCTTAATAGACCTTGTTTTGATAGGAGCAATGATTTACGGCTTATTCTGACATTGGAAAAATTTTTATATGTAGAAAGGTTTTGTTTTAAATGAATATATTGATACTTTTTGCAATAGCTGCAATAATAATCTTATTTATATTATTCAAGTGGAATAATCTCAGGACAAAACTTGCCTTCTTTTTCATACTTTTTGGTGTTTTATTCCTGCTGTTTTTCATTTTTTTAATGGTGAGCGGCACGGGTTTTAGCTTTTCTGGCCTGGATGATGCTGTTTCATCCATTAGAGTTTATTTTTTATGGCTTAAAGGTTTAGCAGTCAACGTCTTTGACATTACAGGCAAGGTAATAGGAACAGCAAAATTCAATAATTCAACAGGATAAAATGAAAATTTCTATGGTAGTTGTTAAGCTATTGCTTCTTGGCGCCCTTTTCATAATAAGCAATCAGAATCTTCATCTTGGAGTTTCGCAGGAACGAGAAATTTTTTTTAATGCTTATCTTGGATGGACTACAAACATCGTGCATCAGTTAGCAGATATTACAGGGTATGTTGTCAAATTTGAATGGCTTCCGAGTAATGTTTATAAACCAAAATAACTATTATTCCTGATGGCTAGAAAAACAAGAAGAAAGGCAAAAAGTGGTGCAGGCAATACTTATTTAAAAAATAAAATTAGCATTACACTGAGGAACTTTGTAATTTTCTTAATCTTCTTCATAATCTCATTTGTTCTTTACAATCTTTCTTTCAGCAATCTTTATTTGAACCTTTTCGGGGTACTTTCAATAATTTTCGGATTTCTTTCTCTTGCACTCCTTATAGTGCTTGTAGTCTTCTTAATCCTTAAGTCAGGCAGAAACTAAATTAAAGGAAATTTTTTATACTCTGTTTTTTTCTCTACTTGTAAGAATATTGAGCCTGTGTAGCTCAGCCGGTTAGAGCGCAACATTGGTAATGAGGAGAACCTTGATTCTCCCTGTACTACCCTATCTTTTTAGGGAGAAATCCAAAGATGTTGAGGTCCTGAGTTCAATTCTCAGCACAGGCTTTTCTCAAAATATTTATAAGAAGCAAATCATATTCTAGAAAGATGAATGAAAAAAAGATGGCGATAATTTCTTTGGTGGCTTTAGCCATCAGTTTAGTTTTTCTTACCTATTTTATTATTATTTCTGTTAATCTAAATCATATAGTAATGGAATCTAACTTGAATATTTATAGCAAAGCCAGTCTATTTGATAGTAAATTTCATGATTTAACCCAAGAGCATACGTTCTTACTTATCACTACAGTTACCCGTTCACTTAATTCATCAACCTCATTTAATGCTTCTTATAATGCACTTCAAATAAACCTCAAAGAAATTTCTGCCCAAATCGCAAATATTTATGGAACAGATTATGCCAATCAATATCTTACAATACAAAGTAATAAAATAAATTATTTCATTAATTATACTATTGGCGTCAAGAATAATGACCCAAATGCAAATTCTGTTTTTTCCACCAATATAGCACAATATGAGGATGATATTTCAAATTTCTGGTCAAATAAAAGTACAATTGTTGCAGATTTAGATAAATCTATAATAAAAAAAATAGTAATAACTGCTATTAATGATGAGAAGTCAGCAATAGACTATTGGTATCAGGGAGATTATGTAAATTATTTTTCTAAGCTTCATGATTCTTATAAAGATATGGGGGTATATGCTGATACCGTCATGAATGCAATAATCAAGCAGTATCCTGAAAAATTCCAATAAATACAATTATGGAAAGAAAAAATGAAAATTAACATCCTAAGAATTTCTTTTATAATTGTATTATCCGCATTCTTAATAATTATCCTAATTGGCTCCCACTTACTAGCCCAATTAAACTCAAATTCAAAAAATTTTTCACCCCCATATAATTCTATTTCAAATATTTCTTGTATTATTAATAATTATACTACCATTTCTTTTGAAATTGATGATGTCATCTTTAGCCAATACGATTCATCTGCTTTACAGAATGCATTGTACGTAGCCAATAAGTATAATATTACTTTTGATTTGGGAGTTATTGCTTTTCCTTTTAGATATAGTATGGATAATGATACTTTTAGCATTTATAAAAATAATCAGGATGTATTTGAAGTAATTGCACATGGATTTACTCATAGGTTAGATTCATCAATTATAAATCCTATAAACGAATCATTTTATTCAGAGAATCAAAATAAAACAAACAGTTCTATTTATGGAGAATTTTATGTTTTCCCAATAAATAAAAATGTTCCAATCAATATTCAAGAAGACCATATCAAGAGAATGAAAGAAATATTTCAAGAGTTCAATCTGACAACAGCTACTCAAATATTTACTCTTCCATATCATACAGGAGATTTTAATACAACTATTTTGGCAGATAAGTATGGATATAGCCTGATTCTCCAAAAAGTTAACGTTCCAAAAAGTTATTCAGAAGTAAAATTTGGAAGAATTATTGCATCAGAAAATTATATAGATATACTACCAACAGATATTATTTTTACAAATAATGATGTATTAGATTATAATTCAAAACTGAATAATGTAATAAGTTTGGGACAAAAAAGAATAGATGTTTCTTTGCACCCCATTAATTTCCAAAATTTATCGGCAGTTGACAATTTCTTTGGGCAGATATTATCCCAGAAAAATTCTAATATTGTTTATCGCATGCTTTCAGATAGGTTTAATTGTGTTTATTAAATTAGATTTTTTTCCAATATATTTATAAAAAGAATATTACAAGATAAAACATGGAAAAAGGAATGGGTCTTGTAAAACTCAAAGAAGAATATGAAAAACTGCAGAAAAAGTATAAGTTTCCTGGATTTAAGCCAATGAATGAGGACTTCTACATAGAAAAAATAGCAGAAAATCAGACAGAGCTTTTAATTAGAGAAATCAGAAGATTTATGTGGGAAAAATTTGTCAATTACATGAGGCTTCTGGAAGGGCTTATTAATCCTGTGAATGTTTCAATGTTCATTCTTTCTTTAATAAAAACAATTGATTCTGAAGATAAGAAAATTATTTCAGAAATCTACAAAGAGCTGATGAATCAGGAAGTCAAGGTAATAAAACTTGATTTGGAATTTGATGAAGCCAAGGAAGCTCAATTTATCAAGGAATCCTTTGAAGTATGGCAGAAAATGAAAACGGATTTGGCCAACATCTTTGAAAAACTTGAAAAAGGAACACAGGAAAAGAAAGAAGAAAACAACAAAGATTATTTCGGATGATTTTACTTTTCTAAATCCATAAAAATCTCGCTAAGCTCAATTTCAAAAAGAGCTACAGGCATTTTTATCTTCCAGTTGCTAAGAATTTTGGGATGTATCTCCCCAATAAACCCTACAGATCTTCCATTTAATGAAATTTCAGCTGTCCTTCCTTCGATAAACCATGGTGGGCTATTCATAGGCTCTTTAAAAGATGCCTCAATTCCAAGCATCCTAAAAAAGTATTCCAGAGCCTGTTTTATTTCTGTGAAATTTCCAGGAGAAACTGATGCAGACAGTGCTTCTTTCTCAGTTACCTTTTCTCCTAAAAACGAGAAAATCTTTCCTGTTTCAAATATCTTCTGTGGATATTCAGAATCAACATTCTCTGAAAAGATTTTTAGCATGGAATGGCTTAGATTTTTTCTCAGTACAGAGTATTCTGTTTTTGATTCTCTTACTTCTATTACTCTCTCCTTTTCTGAAAGACCCATATTTTCTATCTGGTTTTTTTTATTTGTAAGATGGTAACTTGAGACTTCCAGGAAACCAAGACCGGATAAAATCAAAGCAAGGCCTTTCTTTATTTTTTCCTTTTTATCCTCTGTTCCAATAGTTGATATCTCTGGAATTTCTGGAACAAAATTTTCATATCCGTATGCAATCGCTACTTCCTCTATAAGGTCAACTTCATGTAGGATATCTGCTCTCCAGGCAGGAATTTCAACAATCTTGTTCTTATAATCAAAACCCATCCTCTCAAGAAATTCTTTAAGATGCTTCTCGCTAAGATTTAATCCAAGAATCTTATTTGTGTTTTCTAGGGAAATTTTCATTACCCTCGGAGTTAAATCAGGAGTTACTTCCTTTCCCCTGAGCCCACGGGAAATTTCCATCTGGTAAATTTTTCCTCCCATGTCTGCAAGGCAGGTAACTATTATGTTGAGGCATGTTTTCAAAACTCCAAAGTCAAAGCCAGAGCATTCAACAAAAACGTCTTTTGTATTTTCAGTTACTCTTCCCGTAAGCTGGGAGTTGATAACAGGTGGCATACTAAGAATCTGCCCTGCAGAATCTTCGAAAATAGGAAATTTAACCTTCCCTGCAAGAAGATGAGCATACTCTTTTCCTGCAGGATGCTTCTGCAGAATTTCCAAACCAGAGGTTTCGCGTTCCATATCAAGAGGAAGGAATTTTATTTTATCCGGTTCCAGAGCTTTGAAAGTTATCGGCAGTTTTATCTTTTCCAGAGGATAGATTCCTATAGCTGCCTTTTTTCTTTTTCTTCCTATTGTGATGTGCAATCTTTCCTGCATCTCAATTATTTCTTTTATTTTTTTATCGTCAAGCTGCAATCCACGGATAATTGCGCAGGCTGTATATGGCCTTATATCCTTAACTGAAGAATCAACAATCACTTTGTAATTTTCATCGGGTTTGCTTACTTTATATTCTTGCAGGCCTGTTTTTTCGTCCAAGAATCCAAGAAATCCTCTTTTGAATCCCTGATATGAAAGCAGGTCTGGCCTGTTTGGGAATACTTCTATGCTTATCTCATCATCTTCCTCTTTTTCCACAGGAGTTCCGAACATTGAGATCCGATTTTTCATTTTCTCGTCCAGATTCCCTATATCTTTTTCAAACTGTTTTTTGCTGAAGGTTACAACCGCCATTTTATTTGCCTATTATCTTCTCCGCGATTAATTTTAATTTAGTCTCGTCCATGTGCCTTGCTCTTTCTGGATTTAATTCATTCCCTTTATTCAATGGAACTAAGTGGATATGAACGTGTGGAACTGCAAAACCTTCTACTGCAACTCCTATTCTTTTTGGATTTAGCTTATCTTTCAGTATCTTTGCAATTTTTTTCGTCTTTAACATTAATTCTCCATATTCATTATCATTTAAACTGAAAAGGTAATCATCATGCTTTTTTGGGATTAAAACAGTATGCCCAGGATTTATAGGATTAATGTCTAGAAATGCAAAATATTTTTCATCTTCCCATATTTTTATTGCTGGGACAATCCCTGAAACGATTTTACAAAAAATGCAGTTTTCCATTTTATCTTAACCAAAACTTCATTTTTCTTAATTGATTTATGTCATTTTTATAAAAATCCCTCAAATCCTTGATTTTGTAATAATCCATAATCATTCTGTCAAATCCAGGACCCCATGCAAGAACAGGTATATCTTTTCCAAGCAAGGGAACAACTACTTCTGGCCTGAAAATGCCAGCGCCTCCCAACTCAAGCCAAACTTTTCTTTCTGAATGCCATGCTTCTATTTCAACACTTGGCTCTGTGTACGGAAAATAACTTGGCCTGAATCTTATTTTTTCAAATCCCATTTTAGCGAAGAAAGCCTTTAGATATCCAAGCAAATGCCTGAAGTTAGCATTCTTGTCTATGACAATTCCTTCTATCTGGTTGAATTCAAAACCATGGCTCCAATCCACTGTTTCATTTCTGAAACATTTGCCAATGGCGAAGAATTTTGCCGGAAGCTCTTCCAATTTTAGAGTTGCGAGAGTTTGTGATGAAAGGTATGTTGTATGGGTTCTTAGAACAAGTTTTTTTGCTTCTTCTTCATTCCATGAATAATTCCAACCCATGCTTCCCGCAACACCTGACTCATGGCTTTCTTTCACAGCTTTCACTATTTTCTTATCTGGAAGCTCTTCTTTTTTGTCTATGAAGAATGTATCTTGCATTTCCCTTACCGAATGGTCTTGTGGAGTGAATAGGGAATCAAAGTTCCAGAAACTGCTTACAACAATATTCCCTGACATTTCTCTGAAACCCATTTGTGTCCATAAACTTCTTGCATAATCAACTGCCTGGTTTACGAAATGCCTTTTTCCCCCGCTTATTTTTGATATAGGAAGGGTTATATCATATCTTCTGAATTTCTTGCCTTTCCATGAAGAATCCTTTTTTAGTATCTCAGGAGTTATCTGCTCTATCAAATCCTTGCTTTTTACCCCGAGGCTCATTATTTTTTCCCCAAGCTCGGTAACTTCAACTTCTATTGATTTTTCTTCAACCATCTCAATTATGTTTCTTCTGCTTTCTAGAGATTTCAAAGCATATCTCTGTTCCTCACTAAGAGAATCGTATTCAAGAGGAAGGGATTCAAGAAAAATTTCCTCAAGACTCTTTTTGGATATTTCTTCATTTTTTGCGCTTAAAAAAATCTTCCCGTTTTTTATTTCCACAAATGCTTTTTTCTTCAAAACACCAAGCGACGCCTTGAATTCCTCTTCAGAAAGATTACTCTGCTTTTCAGCGTCCTCTATTTTTATTATTCTTTTTTCCTCAAGAAGATTTAGAAGCCTTCTTTCAGGTAGTCCCTTTTTTCGGTACAATGCTCCATTGACTCCAACATCCACAACCTTCTTCTGACTGGCTAATACACTCACAAGTTTCTTATTTTTCAGGTACTCCAGAGACCTCAATACAGAGACCTTATCTAAGTTTGATTTTTTGCAGATTTCTGCAATACTTTTTTCTTCCAGATAGGGAATAATTTTCCTCTCATTTGGGCTTAATGATTCTAAAATTCTGTTTATGTTTGGCTCCATTTTCAATCACAAGTTTTTTGTCATTCCTGTTGGCATTCCCAAAACAAGGCCAAGAGCCTTTAAATCATATTGGCTTTTTCCTTCATCTGGTATGAACTTCATTTTTAGTTTATTTTTATTACAAAGCCTGATATTCTGCCTAACACGAGCCAGAATTTCTGCTTTCTCCTCATTTCCTGCTTTAAGGATTTCGTCGAGATTGATTCCTATAGCTACATTCTTTTTTTTAGCAAGTTTTGCCAGAACCTGATTGAATCCAGAGTTTCTCTGCTTAAGCTTATCTTTTCTTCTGCCATGATTTATTAGCAAAACATCTATAGGCTCTTTTTCCAGAACTTTCCTTGCCAGTTCATCATCATCGCTGGTAAATACTAATTCTTTCCCTTTGTTCTCCCTTATTTTCCTTCTGGCTTCATTGAAATCTCTAGCTGAAACTATTAAATGTGTCATATTTTAAAGAAATAAGAAGTATTTATAAAAATTGAGTTAGATTAGCTTTTTGCCTGTTCAACCCCAATAAGTGTTCCCTTAAACTTTCTTCTGGTTAAAACAGCTTCTAACTGCTTCAAATCCTTGCCTAGAATGTAAGTTGGAATCTTATTTCTCATTATTATCCTAGCTGCTGTTTGGTCAAGGACAAAATGTTGTCCTGGTTTGAAACCAAGAGAATTAGCCATTTTCATAAACTCCTTCCAGCTTATCCTTGGTATGAATTTTGCATCTTTGTGTTCCAATGGATTTTTACTATAAAGACCAGGAACATTTGTAAGATTTATGAAAATAGTCTTAAAATGTGTCGCGATTTCTGCTGCTGTAGAATCTGATGTCTCCTCTGGTTTGTATTCAAGAGCCCCGAAAAATACAACATCCATAATCTTTGAATATTTTTCCACAGTTGCTTTAGTATGCGGAATCCCAAACTCTGGATTGATTCCAAAAAAATAATTCATGAATCTTGCATTCATTCTTGTAGCAGAAATGCCAGAAAAATTCTGCAGTTTTTCGCTAAGCCCTTCTTTTCTCAATGCAGAAATGTATTTTCTTGCCACACTTCCGCCACCGCAGACAATAAGGAATTTGTGATTTTTTTTATGCTTCAGGATTACTTTTTTGAATTTTTGCAAAAAATCAAAATTAATGTCATCAGGAAATATCAGGCTTCCTCCGAGGCTTAAAACTATCACCCGCTTTTTCATGATATTTTGAGGAAATTTTAATTTTTATATCTTACTTAATTGTAAAGAGCTTACTATCTTTTACATCAAAAATACCAAGCCTGACGCCAGAGTCAAGCCAGCCATGAGAATAATTTATTGCAGCAAAGGCATTGACCAAATCACCTTTTTTTTCAAAGTATTCAGAATCTGAAAGATAATTAGCAACCATTTCCAGAATCTCACGGGCTTCTTTTTCTTTTCCCTTGATTATTGCCCGCTTTACCTTTTCAAGAGCTTTTCCTGTCAGGTCCCTGTATTTTTCAAGTTTTTCTTTTGTTATTTTGTCTTGCATTGTCCTCATAAAAGACCACCTTTTTTAAATACTATCTGGTTTTATAGTTAAGAAATATTTAAATAAGGCAACTGCTTTTTATCACAATAAAAAGAGAAGATGAAAAAACCTTTTTTATGGATGATAGGCGCCGTTCTGTTTATTGTTGTAGGCATCCTTGTTATCTCTGCCCAGACAGGCCAAAGTGTTTCTGATGTTCTAAACAAGATTGCTCCTGGAAATATTAGTAGTACAGTTTCAGGGTATGTTCAGGATTTTGTCACAAAAAAAGGAATTGAGCCTGGAAATATACAAAACGTAAGCCAGGTGGATTTTAATGCTCTTCCAAAAGAAGTAAACATTAAGAATGTTGGCAATAATAACCTCGCTATTTATCAGGTAAATTATTCCCAGAATAATCAGAATAAGCAAGTTTTTGTAGTAACATATTCTGTAGAAAAACTCCGCTCCCAGGGCGATTTGATAGTTTCAAGCGATAAGAGAAATTTCTTGGATTTCGGGCATTCCGGAGTTATGAGTAATTCGGGATTTTTGGAGACATCTGCAGGAGTGGAAACGAGCGCATCGAAAGGATATGTGATGGTTAGGGATGGAAGCATAACTGCAATATCCACAAACCTTGAGGTAATACAAGGTAATCCAGGTGAAGTAGACATTGTAATTTTAAAGAACGGCCAGCCAATAAGTTTCGGAAATGCTTTAAGTGCAGATAAAATTGGAGTTAAGAAAGGTTATGACGTCCAGGAAAAGGACACTGTCAACTTCAAAGCAGGAGATGTCATTTCTGTCCTTGCCAAAAAGACAGGGGATGTTGCATGGAGAGATGTTATAACTATGGTTGAAATAACAACTAATGATTAGATATTACATTTTTAATATAGCAATTGAAATATCACAAGTTTTTTAAATAGGGTTTCTTTTAATTTGTGAATGGCAAATAAAAATGTCGTGATAGCTATCCTTGTTTTTTTAGTTGTTATTCTTGTAGGGGTAATGGGTTATGCATTTGTCATAAAGCCTGCTATCTCTGGGTATGTTGTTGCGAAACAGACAGAAGGAGTAAAAATTGCTGTAAACGCAATTTTGGCACAGATACAACAAAATGGGTTTGTCGCAATTCCAGTAGGGAATCAGACTTTGTATCTTGCACCATTTAATCCACAACAAGCACCACAGATAACTCCGACACAGGGAACTCCAACTAAATAAATATTCTTAGGTAATTTTATAAATATCTATTGCTTTTTTTAGCAATGCTTAATAAGAGGGCGATTTATTTTAATTCTGGAAAAAGCATATTTCTTTGGAAAAACCGCAAGGGACTATCACAGGTTGTGACAAACATGATTCTCATACTTCTTATTCTTGTTGCTATAGGAGGCGTATGGGTTATTGTAAGGAATGTTCTTTCCACCGGGTCCAAACAAGTAGCTCTTGGTCAGTTTACTTTTGATTTGAGGATAAAATCTGCATATTTCTCCGGCAGTAATATTGTTGTCAGTGTGAAGAGAAACCCTGGAGGCGGAGATCTAACCGGCCTGAAATTTTTATTTACAAATTCAACAGGAAGCATAGCTATTGAAAAAAAAGTTCCTCTAAACGAATTGGAAGAAAAAACATTCACTTTTACTTCAACGGAAATTCAGGGTATAAGCGCAGGAAACGAAGTTGCAATTGCACCTATTTATTTGTCCTCAGGAGCAGAGAAGTTAGGGGCCCTTCTTGATTCTGCAAAGATAAGCGGAAATTTCTCTGGCGGAATCCCAGGAGGAAGCCCTGGAGGAAATGGTAGTGGTATAGGAAGTCCAGGGACAGGAATATGTGGTGATGGTTTGATTCAAACTCCTAATGGAAATGGGATAAGTGAACAGTGTGACGGAAATAATAATCTTGGTGGAGCTAATTGTACGACCTTAGGCTTTGCTGGAGGAACTCTTTTATGTAATTCAGGATGCAAATATGATACTTCTGGTTGCATTGGAGCAATACCTGCTTCATGTAATGGTGTTTGGAACCCCCCTGAAGATGTAGGAGTTGTATGTGATGGAGGAGCACACTGCCTTGCCACATGTAAATGTCCTGCGGGATTCTCTGCAAATGGGATTGGAGGCTGTGCTTTAAATCCTCCAATAAATAATGGGACAATACTCTCTGTATGGCCTTCTGGTTCAGCTAAGTACTTTGACAGCCAAGACCTTCCTGCGTATATTTCCAATTATACCCGTTATTATGTAAATTTCAGCAATTCAGCAGAAACTGGCTGCTTTAGGATAACCTGGGCAGAATTTCTTGATACTAACAGTAGGAGCTATTTGAGAACGGAGTTTGTTGCTAAAATAACCGCAAATGAAAAATACTATGTCTGGGAAGCCCAGAACTGCGGGCGCTAATCAATTAAAACCTCTAGAAAGTTTTAAATATATTATTCTTCTATCATTATAATTAGTTACCCTACAAGATGTCTTATGAAAAGTACATAAAAAAAGATGGGAAGATGTATGGTCCTTACATATATCACAGTAAAAGAGTTGACGGAAAAGTAATATCAGAGTATCAAGGTCAGAAAAAAATAGATTATCTAAAATTTATCTGGATAGTTCCTCTAGTTCTTCTTATAGTTTTTGGGGCTTATTTTTTAAGCCAGAAAAAAGGTAGCCTTACAGGTAACGCTGTTCTTAATTTAAACGCAAATTATCAGGAAGGCAAGACTCTTAATGGTGGGCTTGATATTTCTCTGAATCAGGGGGAGCTTATTCCAGCATCTTCTAAAGTAACTCTTAAAAATGCAGGGCAAAAGTATGAGTATTCTCTTCAAGATTTAGTTTCAGAGCAAACAGCAAAAGGAAACTTTTTTGTCCCAGGGACAAAAATCTCGGGTTCAGGCCAGGGTTTCGGGCTTTTGGGAACAAGAAAGGTTCATCCAGAAGTTCAGTTTACACTGATAATCACTTCTTCTAGTAATATTCCAGGATCGCAAGGATCACCGGTAGCGACACCAACAGAAAACTCCTCTTCACAAAATACTTCAAAAGCACCAGCAGGAACAAATAATACTAAAAACACATCAGCAACGTCCGGAACTACACCAACATCTAACATAACTCCTTCTACATCAAGTAATACTCCTAATTCATCAGTAACACAGAAAAATTCTTCTACTAGCCCTATAAATGTTATTGCAAATTTCTTTTTGGGTTTAACTCCTACAGGAAAAGTTATAACACAATCTCAAAGAGAAGTTCAGGGCAGCGTGTCCGCAGGAAATGTCTTTACATATACTTTGCAGCAAGGAGAAACAGCAGAGATAAAACCATTAAGTGTGAAAACAAATTTAAAGCAACTTTCTGAAAGTAGTTTATCATTAACCACACAAGGGAATTTAGTTTCTGTTTTAACAAACTACACAGAAAATGAAGAAGGATTCGGAAGCAACTATTCAGGCGGGAATTCTATGCATCTTACTATAAATCTTGACAAATTGAATCTTTCTTTGCAAAAGGGAGAGCTTAATGTCAGTGTTTCTTATCAGGGAGAAGAGATAGCATCTGTTAAAACAAATTTGGGCAACGGCCAGATTTCTGGAACAAGCCCTATAGTGCCTAAGCAGAATAATTCACAAATAAATAAAACAACAAACATCACTGTTAACAGCACCAGCACACTAATTCCTGTTATAAATCAGACATTAAATCTTACAGATGCAGAAAGAGCTGTTTTAATTAAACAGTTTGGAAACTTTTCTGTTCAGACAACAGAGGCAACAACAAAGAATGGATTCATAGTGATAAGGAATCAGCTTGGTAATTATTGGATTGAAAACTCTTATAGTTCTGATTTGGATAATGCAACACTCTTTTCTTTCATGAAAGCTGATAGGATAAAATGGCTTAAAGATATTGCACAAAAACTTTCAGAACAGGTAGCCAATGAGACAAAACTAACGAGTTTTGTTGGAAATTATTCTGTTTGATATAATATTTTATGAAAGAAAGTTAATTATCCTATTTTTAATCTATATGTATTTTTTCTTTTTGTAAATGTAACATCACGTACAACTTCTACTGAAGGTTCAGAGCTGATGAATATGTTTCGTGTCCCATATAAAATCAAATCATACTGTGGATATCCTCTCCTTAATAATTCTAAAGCATTTCTCTCAGCATCTTCCATGGCTTCCCGCCTTGTTTTTCCTTTCCCAGAAACACCTAATTCCATCTCTAATGTCATTTTAATTTTAAATCTCCTGCGCTATTTTTCTTATAACAAATTTTATCCCGACTATATCTGAAACAACTGCAGAAATCACCAAATTGCCCACAGCTGCCTTGAAAAGACCTTCATTTAGAGGTATTTTGGTTGCCTCGGAAAATTTTTCAACTACCCCTCTTATTTCATCCTTATCCATCTTTATTGGTGTCATTTTTCTTCCCATTATACCCATTACTAAGATATTTTCTCCAGGGATATTACATTCTATAACTTTTACCAGAGGATCCCTTACGAGAATGTTAAGCCTTCCCAAATCTATCTCTTCAGTTGTCGGAACAGGTTTTACATACTGAACAGTTTCAGGAAGATTTGGCTCAGGAATTATAAGAGGAGGATTAAACCCCCGGGAAAACATATTTTTTGTAGATATTTGAATCGGTCTCCTAAGATCAGACATCATTTTTAACTCAGACAATAAATCTTTTTTTCTCATTTCAGAGATTTTTTCAGTCTCTTTTTTTATGTTTCCGCTAATGAGCGCTCTTATCTCTTCCTTTTTTGTTTCCTTTGATGCTTCTTCTGCTTTTTTTTCTATCGGTTCTTTTATTAGGGTAAGTCCCACACCTTTTTTTTCAGGGACCATATATGACTTTGTATTTTCAATTATCTCTTTTGTTAATCTTAAAAGAAAATTTGCCCTGAATTTTTCTGATGTTTGCTCCAGCATTTTATAAGAAAATTATGCAACCAGATGGAAATTTAAGCATTCTCTCCAGGTTTCTGTTCCTTTATTTTTGCAGATCTTTCAAAACCCCCAAGCTCACTTGTCATCCTTTGTGTGTTTGGTTCTCTCATAGGTGTAATTTGTTTAATAGGAATAGCCCGAGGTGAAAGGATAGGGTTTTTATTTCTCTGAAGATTTAGTGGAATAACAGGCATTTGGTTTTCAGTTCCTACTTCATGAATTAATGCGAGACCCCTTCCTATTAACCCTGCCTGCTTGGATATATTTTCCAGTTTATCCATAACTTTTTTTGCTTCCATATCCCCGGAAGCAGAAAACTCTTTTTTCGCCAGCGATTTGGCGGAAATTTCAAATAAGTCAAGAAGCTTTGATATTTGATTGGAAAGATTGTCAAATTTTGCAGAGAGGTTGACCATAACTTTTTGAAGCCCGATGAAGTTTTCAATAAGAGCTTTCTCAACTTTAATCTCTTTTGTGGAATGATAAACTACTTCTGTGGATTTTGCTCCCTGAACTGTTTTTTTCTTTATGCTTTTGGCTTTTACGCCCTTATTTTTTTTAGAAGAAACTTTTTTCACCATATCTTATTCAGGGATTTCTTATTTATAAATTTAATCAAAAAATTAGAAAATGTCAAGGGTTTCTTCTATATTTTCATTGACACCAGTACCTGCAGTATATTCTGTTCCTGGAATTACTGGAAGCTCTTCATCTAAAATTATATTATTTTCTGTATAAATGCTTGGAATAACATTCTCATCTTGTACCTCGTTTTTCCCTGTTTCTTCTGGTTCTGGTCTAGAAGCTCCAGGTTTTTCAAGCTGTTCAATGTATTCTGCTATTTCAGCAGCCATGTCCGCATTTACACTTATGCTATCTATGTTATTTTCCACTAAGAATTTGACCATTTCCTTTCTGCTCCCGGACTGACCACATATGCTTGTTTCAACACCTTTTTCCCTACAAATTTTTATAACATGCTTCATCTGATACAAAACAGCAGGATGCATTTCATCATATAAGATCTGAACTTGCTCATTGCCTCTATCAAGAGCAAGAGTAAACTGTGTTAAATCATTTGTACCAAAAGAGATGAAATCAATGCCTTCTGCACAAATTTCACTTATTACCTGGACAGCTGCAGGTGTTTCTACCATAACTCCTACTTTGGCCTTGGAAAATTTAGTCTCTTTAATGTATTCTTTGGCTTTTTTTAATTCATCAACAGATATTACCTGGGGAAAAATAATTCCTATATCCTTTCCTTTTTCTGAAACACGCTTCATTGCATTTAACTCTGCCTTTAATATTTCAGGATGCTTTAATGAAAATCTGATTCCGTGCATTCCAAGCATAGGGTTTGCCTCTGTTTGTTTTGGGGCTCCCTGCAAATCTTTAAACTCATCGCTTCTTATGTCTGAAGTCCTGACCCAGATATCATCAAAATAATCAGAAATTTTTTTAATACCCCGAAAAATTATCTCTTCATAATCTTTTACCTTGTTCTTCTCCAGAAAATAATTTGGATGTTTTCCTGATTCTGCAATTATGCCTTCAATCCTGGCAAGCCCCACACTTTTTAGGTTTGTCTTAGATGCGCGCTCTGCAAAGCTTGGAAGATCAAGTATTACTTTTATTCTTGTTTTTGTTTTGCTTTTTACAGGTTTTACCTCTTTCTGGACGCTTTCTGAAACTTTTCCCATATAAATTTTTCCGTTAAATCCATCGACAGTTACTAAATCCCCATCTTTCAGTTTTTTTGTAGCTTCCTGCGTTCCTACTACTGCCGGAATCCCCATTTCTCTTGAAACAATTGCCGCATGTGCTGTTATTCCTCCTTCATCAGTAACTATCGCAGAACATCTTTGCATTGTAACAACCATGTCTGGATTTGTCATTTTTGTAACAAGAACATCTCCCTTGCTCACTTTTTCAAGATCACTTAAACTATGAACTATTTTTACTTTTCCGAATCCTATTCCAGGAGAAGCTGCAAGACCTTTCAGAATTATTTCTCCTTTCAGTTCCTTGACATTTCCAGAATCAAATCTTTTCCCTAGAGTTGTTATGGGTCTTGTTTGTACTATGTAAATTTCATCTCTTTCTATGGCAAATTCTATGTCCTGGGGCTTTCCGTAATGCTCCTCCAGTCTGAGAGCAATTTCAGCCAGCCTTATTGCTTCATGATCTTTTAAGACCAGCTGGTTTGATTTTTCCTGCTTGAGTTTTACTGTCTCTTGTTTTCCTGCAGAATCCCTTGTTATTGCAATTTTTTTATCTCCGATTTCTTTTTCCAGAATTTCATGTTTTTTCGAAATTAGATACCTGTCAGGGGTTATTTGGCCCGAGACAATTCCTTCACCAAGACCGAAAACAGCCTCTATTACAACACCTTCTCTTTCAACAGAGGGGTCTTTAGAAAATATAACTCCTGATTTGTCTGAGTCAATCATTTTTTGTATGATTACAGCAAGGCTAGACCCTTCATGTCGGAACCCTTTTTTATTTCTGTAGTATGTGGCTCGTGATGTGAACAAAGAAGCAAAACATTTTTTTATAGAATCAAGAAGGTCTTCTTTTCCTTTAACATTCAGGAAGCTTTCCTGTTGGCCCGCAAAACTCGCTTCTGCCAAATCTTCTGTTGTAGCGCTGCTTCTAACAGCAACAAAAATATTACTTGAAGAATCCTTTAAAAGAGAATTCGCCTCTTTATTTTTTATTTCACCGTCTTCTGCACTAAGAACGCTGTAGGATTCTGTAATTTCTTCCTGCATTTCTTCAGGGAATTTCGAAGTTTCTATTAATCCCCTTACTTTTTTTGTGACTTCATCCAGTTTTTTCGTGTCCTCATAATTAAGATTTTCAAGGAGAGTTTTTATTTTATCAACAATCCCTGCTTTTTTTATGAAGTAATCATATGCCTGCGCTGTGATGACGAATCCTGGTGGAACAGGAACTCCAAGATTGAAAATTTCAGAAAGGTTAGCGCCCTTTCCGCCTGCAATGCTGCCTGAATTTTTGTCCAGCTCAGAAAACCATTTTACGAAATCAATTTTTCCTTCACCACCTCTTTTTTTCAGCTCCATACTTAATAAAAATAGAAGATATTAATAAAGGTTTTTATTAAAAACATTTAAAGAATATTTATAAACAATCTTTTCATAAAAATTATTATGGGTATAATAAGAGGCCTTATTGTTGTTTTTTTAAGCACTCTTCTTTTCTTCTCATTACTCTCTTTAAGCTCCCTTTTTGTTCTTAGCTCATCATTGAAATATGACAATGTTAAATCCGGACTTTACCCACTGGTTAAGAATCTTTCTGGAAATGGACAGGGATTGTTTCCTCGGAATGCAGCAGGAGAACTTAATACAACACAAGCTCCACAAAATGCTTCTGATATTCTGAAAAAATATTGTGGCGATAATACCAGTTACTCTTTTAGCTATAATGGATACAGCTTTAATGTTCCATGCAATAATGTAAACTCCAGTAACTCTGATGCAATAATAAATCAAACTTTTGACGCCATTGTTCATGACTTTTATTACAAGAATTATAACTGCAAATTCTGGGATTGTTTTTCAACTGTAAACCCTCCATTATTCCTGATTTCAGAGAAAGCTCAAATTTACTGGACAGGAAAGTTTTACCTATCCCTTTTGATATCAGCGATTCTTATAACCCTTCTGTTATTTTCCGTAAAGAAAAAACAAAATGCCCTGATAATCACTGGTGTTCTTCTAATTTTTTCTGCAATTCCTCTTTTGAAGCTTGAACAAATCATCTATGTTATTGCAGGGCAGTTCTCTTCCCTGATTACTTCATTTTTGGGCATTTCTAAAACAGCTTTCATAGTTTCATTAATTTTAGGAATACTTTTAATTGCAATAGGAATAAGCTTAAAATTTTTGTATCCTGGTGCAAATGAAAAAACCAAAAAAAGTAACTAACTCTTATCTCTTTCCATCCTTTTCATAAATCCTTTAAGGAATTTTTCGTGCTTTTCAGGATTTTTCATTTCTTTGATGGAATACACATCCACATTTTCCCTTCTATGTTTCTCTGTTTTTACAGAAGTCCTGAGTTTTTCTGTTATCTTTTCTTCCATTAATAATTCATTTTGTGCCATGGATGCTATTTTCTTTGACTGTGTCATCAAATTTCCCATTCCCATGAATTTGAATCTGTCAGGTTCCTGCTTTGCTATAATTGCTCCGTGGTTAAGAGAAATACCAAAGTCTATCTTCTGTCTGGCAAGTCTGTTGTGCTGATCAAGAATTTCTTTTATTCTTTGTGCAACCTTAAGTGCTGTTTCCTCATTTTTGAAAGTTTTTGTCCTTATAGGAGCAAAAATAAAGAATATGTTGTTGTTGTCTTCATAAGTCGCTGCTTTGGAATCTATTGCAATATAAAATATCTTTTTTAAAATTTCACTTAATCCTTCGTCTTTGGAACCCTTAAGCATAGTCATGTTTTTTATCTTTAATGCTATCATGCTTACATCCTGTTTGTCGCCTTTTATGGAAAGTGCTATTTCTGCCCTTGCGCTTTTAGGATCGTAAATATTTACACTTACAGGTATAATCATTGCTTTTTCAGAGGCTTTTTTTAGAGAAGGGTTGCCTGCATACTCAACAAAGTTTTCCGGATGATTTTTCCTGAAAAAAATGAAAGCCACAGAACCGAGAATCAATAGTATGAAAATCCATACTGCAGGGAATCTTACAAGGCTTAGAACATCTGAAGGAGCTTTTTTCACATCTATGCCGCTTCCTGTAAGAGTCACTACAGCGCCAGTAATTTTTCCATCGTTGACAATCTGAACATTATATTTTCCATTTGGAGCTGTCAAAACCCAGCGTCCACTCTCGCCAACTCCAAGGTATACATCAATATTAAAAGACTGGTTTCCTATTTTGACGAGAACAGTTCTATTGTAGGGAACATTTCCAATATTTGTAATAAGCACTTTCTGGTTGATTATATCAATGCTTGCAGCTTCATTTTCAAGAATTTTAAATGTTGATTCTGAATTAAGCTTGTTTGAAATAGCAAATACCTTCCATGTGGAAGGTGCTTCGTCATATGCTACTAAGAAATTAAAGAACTTGTCTGTAGAAACTTCAACCTGGTCAATTATTTTATCCTTGCTATTTTTTAGAGTCAAAAAAGCTGTTGAACCTATCTTAACTCCTGTCTGGTCGTAGAGTACACCCTTCACACTTAAATTTGTTCCTGGCTGAACTTCAGTATTTTGAAAAACTATTTCCAAGCTTGTAGGCACCTGGTTTACATGTATGCTCTGGTCCAGTGCGCCTATGTTAGTTATTCCGCCAGATGAATCTTTTTCATATACTGATAACCTAAGAACATAGTCTCCTGCCTTCATGTCTTCAGGAAGCGTTGCATTTATGGAAAACTGGCCATTGTTTACAGTTCCTTGCTTAGTTAAAACAGTATTTTTACCATTTAAAATGCTAAGATCAATGAAACCATTTGCAGAACTTTTATCTTCCTTAACAGCACTCCCCTTTATCAGAATATTATTATTTGGGTTAAAGGTTGTTTGTGAAAAATTGCTCCTGACAAGTATTGTGTCAGATATTTTAAACTGATTGGTAAGAGCGTAAACATTTCCTAAGAAAGCCTTTATCTGGCATACTCCGATGTTTTCTCCTATAACACTCTTTGAAAGTATCAAAGAAGCATCAATATTTTTTTCCTCTCCATGAGCAAGAAATATACCATTTTTATAGAAATTTGTATTATTTTGGTTGCAGATTAAATCCATCTGAAATGTTCCTGTCGTTTCTGTTGTTGCTTTAAGGGTTACTCCTATTGTTATTATGCCGCCAAGATTGTAAATATCTGCGGGTTGCCGATTTATTATGATATCTGCAGAAACTAGAGGGGTAAAGAAAAAAACCAGTAGAACAATTGCACAACTAATCTCCCCTTTGCTTGCCATGAATTTTAAAGTAATAACTTATTTATAAATTTATATGAAAATTATCAATTATGTTAGATATATTTAAAAAATCAAGGTACTTTAATTGAAAATGGATAAAAAAATGATGGTGACTCCCTGGGAAGTTTCTGGGAATATTGATTATGACAGGATTGCCAGGGAATTTGGTATAAAGCCTATTGAAAACCTTCCAGACTCTTTCCTGAAAAATGTTTTATTCAGAAGAAAAGTAATTTTTGCACATAGGGATTTTGAAAGAATTTTGGAAGCTGTAAAGAAAAAAAAGAAATTTGTCATGATGACAGGTCTGATGCCTTCAGGAAAATTCCATCTTGGACACATGCTTGTTGCAATGCAAATGATTTTTTACCAAAAGCTTGGAGCAAAGCTTTACATTGCTGTTGCAGATCTTGAAGCTTATAATGCAAGGCAGAAAAGCCTTGAAGAGCTCAGAAAAATAGCCATAGATGAATATTTATGCAATTACATTGCACTTGGATTAAAGCCGGAGAATGTGGATTTTTATTTTCAGAGCGATAGGTCAAAAGAAGGAAAAAAGTCAAATGCATATTACAGGCTTGCATCAAATTTTTCTAGGCATGCAACATTCAACGAGTTCAGGGCTGTTTATGGAGACATAAGCCCTGGAAAAATAAATGCTTCTCTTCTTCAGGCTTCAGACATGTTTCATGCCCAGCTTCCAGAATTTGAATCCAGAATCCCTGTTGTTGTTCCTGTGGGTATTGACCAAGATCCTCACTTAAGGTTGGCAAGAGATTTAGGAAGCAGATACAATGATCATAATTTTATTCAGCTTAGTTCTACTTACCATTCATTTATGCCAAGTCTTAAAGGCGGAGGAAAAATGTCTTCCAGCGACGAATCTTCATACATAGCAATGACTGATTCTCCTAAGGAAGTAGAGAAAAAAATAAAAAAATATGCTTTCTCAGGTGGAAAAGACACTGCTCAGGAGCACAGAGAAAGGGGCGGAAACCCTGATACAGATGTTAGTTTCCAATACCTAAAAATGTTTTTTGAACCTGATGACAAAAAGCTGGAAAAAATAGAAGAGGATTACAGGAACGGAAAACTTTTGACAGGAGAGCTTAAGGAATATTTGATAAAAAAGATAAATTCTTTCCTTGGGGAGCATCAGAAAAAATTAAAAAAAGCTAAGTCTGAAGTCCAAAAATTCTTAAAGTGATAAGCAGATGTAACTTTTTTATTGTACAAATATTAATAAATTCCTACCTTTTTCGCTAAGCAATGGGATTAGAAAAGATGGTGGAAAGTGTAATACCGTTGCATACTAAAATTTTTCAGGCAGTTCATCGTAGAATCCACATACCTATTCAAACTTACTTTGGCGGATTTTTCCCTACACCAACAAAAAGAAAGGTTACTATGGGAAGGTTTTATGAGGGAGTAAGTTGGGCACTTTACGGAGGCACTCTTAACGACAAAAAAATCGATCTTGATTTCTTTAAAGGAGGAGTAAGAGATAGTTTAAAACCAGACGGCGTTGATAAAAAATTGATTTGGGAATCAAAAGCAAATCACAGTGGACATTCATGCAATCTCGTATATGGTCAAATAGAAGCTTATCAACGACTTCAATATTCAAATCCTAGCAAGGAAACTGTTTTTCACATCTACAGGCATTCTTTGGATGGAATTGGCAGAGTTGACAGGACAGAAGAAGAGGTTATAGGAGAACTTTTAGAAAAGACGTCTTTTTTGGTGACGCTTCCACTAAATATTCTTTTAGGATTGAGAGAAAATGGACTTAATGGAAACCAGCTCGCAAGAAATTATGTTGGAAAAACTGATAAACAGGGATATAAAGTTTGGCCGGACACATTATGCATAAATTCTCCAACTATTAATAGATTTTTAACTGACTCTGAAGAAAATTTAAGAACACTTCATTTGGATCCAGCAAGATTTGAAATTTTGAGGTACCTTTCCCCTCCTAATCTTACTGTAAACGGTGGTTTAGTAAGACAATTTCCTATTGTGAGAGTTGTGGATAAAAAATATCGATCTTGGGTAAATCAATTTAGAGCAGAATACAGCAAAGGCATCATGGCTGAAAAAAACAGGAAGCGACGTGAAAGAAGAAAGGAAGGAAAAACAATAATAATTGATGAAAATGGAAATCCACTTCCATTTTAACCCCCATTGATTAATTTTTTAAACTTCTTTTTTCTATATAACTTATGAGAATACTCTGTTTGCATGTTGATTACATTAATTTCAAGCCATTAAAGAAAGCGCTGAAGAATGTTCCTGAACTTTCAGAAAAAGAAAAAGAAATGAAGAAGGTGGGCGAGTCTCTTGTTGTTCTTACTGCTGTTGAAAAAGGAGATGTTGTAAAAGAATCTGTGAAGAAACTTGTTGAAAGTGTTAAAGACATCGCGAAGCAGATAAAGGTCAAGACAGTTGTTCTTTATCCTTATGCCCATCTTTCAAGCGCTTTGGCCCCGCCAGAGACAGCAGAGAAAATTCTCAAAGATGCCGAAAAGAAATTAAAAAAGAAGTTCAAGGTTGTCAGAGCTCCTTTTGGTTATTACAAAGAATTTGAGCTCAAAGTCAAAGGGCATCCACTTTCTGAATTAAGCAGGGAGTTCAAATCAGTTGGGAAAGAAAAACTAGAAAAGGAAAAAGAGGAAAATATATCCCATTTACTTAATCAGCTATCCAGAACAAAACTTGACACTTCAAAACTGAAGGAAAATGATCATCGTATACTTGGTCAAACCATGGACTTATTTTCGTTTAATGAGGCAGCTCCTGGCCAGCCATTTTGGCATAACAATGGTTTAATTATTATTAATGAACTTATTTCTTATTGGAGAGAGATGCATAGAAAAGCGGAGTATCAGGAAATTTCGACCCCCTTTATACTCGATAATAAATTATGGAAAGTTTCTGGACATTGGGGGCTCTATAAAGAAAATATGTTTATTACAGATTATGAAAATAGAGATTTTGGAGTTAAGCCAATGAATTGCCCAGGAGCAATGTTAGTTTATAGGTCAAAAAAAAGAAGCTATAGAGAACTTCCATTGAGATTTGCTGAATTGGGAATTGTGCATAGAAAAGAGCTTTCAGGAGTTTTGGCAGGACTTTTAAGAGTCATTAAGATTACGCAAGATGATGCACATATTTTTGTGTCAGAGGAGCAATTACAAGACGAAATAATTAATGTAATCAGACTCTTTAAGGAATTATTTGACAAATTTGGATTTAAATATTCTTTTACAATAAGTATAAGAAGCGAAGAAAAGAAAGATAAATATTTAGGGGGTGATAGATTATGGAAAGCTGCTGAGGGCGCATTAGCTTCCGGATTGAAGAAACTTAAATTAAAATATGAAATAGTAAAAGGCGAAGCAAAATTTTATGGCCCTAGTTTAGATGTAGTTATTAAAGATTCATTAGAAAGAGAATGGCAATGTGCAACTTTACAACTTGATTTTAATATGCCGAAACGCTTTGAATTAACTTACACAGGCAAGGATAATAAAGAGCATATTCCTATTGTTTTGCACAGAGTTATTTATGGAAGCCTTGAAAGATTCATCGCGATTTTGCTTGAACATACAAATGGCAGACTTCCAACATGGTTAGCTCCGATCCAAGTCAGAGTTTTAAGCTTTACAGACAGAAATACAGAACATGCAAAAAAAATAGTTAGGCAGCTAGGAGAAAGCATACCCAATCTAAGACTTGATGCTGATTTTAGGTCAATTCCCGTTTCTTCTAAAGTTAAAGAGTCTGAGCTAATGAGAATTCCTTGGGTGATATTAATAGGGGATAAAGAACAAGAAAAAAATACGCTCGCAATTAGAAACGAAGGAAAAGTTAAATATGAATTTAAAATTAATGATTTTATAAAAGACCTAAAAGAATTAATCGAAAAAAGAAAGTGATTTATTAAGATAATCTTTTCCTTTTGATGTTATCTTATACTTGTGGTAACCACCCTCATTTGTTATTATCTTTTCGTAAGCAAATATATATTGTTTTTTCTTTAGCCAATTTATATTGTTTTGTGTTATTACCAATTTTAGATTTAAATCTTTAGAAATATCTCTTTTTCTTATATTTCCTTTTTGTATTGACAATAATATTTTTTTGTGGAATTCCCTACTTGGATTTCTGGTATAATTATTGAGTATTTCTTTTAATTTTTCTTTTCTTTTTGTATGCAACGGATTTATAATTGTTAAGAACTTTTCAAGATTTGATTTCTTATATATAAAAATTCTATATATTGGAACTTTTCTTTTAGATTTATCTTCTAATATCGTTGAACTTATTCTTAGATTTTCTAAAACTTGCTTAATTTGATTTAACCAATTTTTGCTATTTGAACTAATTGAGATTCTCCTTGAACCACTAAATGTAACACTTCCTTCTGAATCAAAGGCACCCTTTACGGCTGCTATACTTAGATTTTTGTTTTGCATCACAAAATTTGGTATAGTAAGCTCCATTTTTTTGCCAGCAGATACTTTTAGGATTTTATTAAAAATATGTGCTAATACGGCCGCTCTAATGACAATAAAATTAGCATCCTCCCTTTTTATTAAAGTCATTTGATCCTCCCTTATACCTTGTGTAAGAAAGAAATTTTTTACATAATTTATTAACTCTTCGTTTTTATTTACAAATACTATCTGCCAAAAACTTAATGGAATGTGCCCGTCTCCATTTATTAACTCACTAATATATACCCAATTTTTATCTATATCTATAGAAGGACCAATTCTATGATAGCTTCCACTTTTACCTATTTTAAATTCTATTTTATTTTGTAACTTGTCAATATCGGCTTTTGTTAATCCAATTAATCTTTTTAATAAGATTAATGAAATTGATCTCGTTCCGTTAATATATCTACTTGAATTTTTTAAAGAAATATTAAGTACTTTACTCCAATTAGTCACTGATTTACCTTCAAAAAACATCTTTCTTATATCATTATCTATCCTTATTCTAATATTCTCAGGAAGGTATTGCAGAATGTTAAATTCCATATAACATAGTAGTCATTGGAGATTATAAATTTTCCTTTTTATTAAAAAACTATAAAAACCTCTAAGATTTTGTTCAGTCTAATGAAAGCGTCACATTATATCAAAAAGGTTAAAGAATCAAAGCCTTTCAAAGAATTCATCAAAGAAGATCCTAAGGCATATCTTTGCTCTTTGTTTTTTGTGCGGGATTTCACTGAAAAGCGCAATGAAACCCAAGTAGATTTCTATTCCCCAAAGAAAAAAGGGATATTCAGCTTTGATGCAGAAAAGAAGATTGAAAAAGCTGTCAACAAAAAAGCAGAAACAATGGAGCATAAGAAATTTGTTCCAAAGCCGCTTTCTGAAGATACAAGAATGGATGTTGACGAGATGAAATCAACGCTGCAGGATGAAATGCATAATAGGGAGATGGCCTATGAAATAGAGAAAGTCTTGGCTTTTCTTACTATTATCGATGGAAAACCTGTTTGGAATTGTACAGGTTTCTTACGTGGCCTTGGTCTGCTCCAGGCTCATGTTGAGGATGAAAGCGCCAGCGTTTTGTTCATGGAAAAGAAATCTTTCTTCGATATGATAAGATTTACAGGGAAACAACCGACAAATGCAATGCAACCTGTCCAGCCAACCCAAATTCAGACACCTCAGCAGCCACAGTCACTGCCTACAATTAAGATAGTTGATGAAAATGAAGTCCCGTCAAAAAAGAGCCAGGCAAAGGGAAAAACCGAAGTCAAAAAGAAATAATTCTTAATCGTAAGTAAAAAAATAGGCTGTAAGTAAAAAGAAAATAGAGTAAGTAAAAAATAATTTTTATAAGCTATATAGGAAAAATAAAAAGGTGCCTACACTTATGACTTTATGTGGTCACCCAATTTGTTCTTTAAAGTTTTATATTCTTTAATAAGTAAATCTATCGTTGGTCTTATATTGTGATTTTTCTCATATTCTTGTAATGCGGAATAGTATTCTCTTCTATTCTTAAAATTAATATTAACAGGAACTAAATTGTTTTTTATTAGAATATTATTTAGAAGTATTCTTCCTACTCTCCCATTCCCATCACGAAAGGGATGTATATTTTCAAATTGATTATGAGCAACCACAGCAAGAACTAATGCAGGATATTTTTCTTTATTTTTATTATACCACTCTATTAATTCTTTCAGCAATCCAATTATCCTTGATTGTGGAGCTCCGTAATGGACAATATTTCCTAACCCATCTTTTACAACAACTTCTTCACCTTTTTTTCTGAACTCGCCCGCAAATCCTTTGGAATTTTTGAATATTATCTTATGCAATTCCAAAATAAATTTTATTGAAATATGCTCTTGTGTTTTTCTTATAAAACTAATAGCATTATTTACACCATAAGCTTCTGCTATATCTTCCTTTGATTTTTTAGGCCACTTATCTTTCCCCAAAATTTCTTTTACCTCTTTTTGATTTAACTCACTTCCTTCTATGGCATTTGTATTATAAGTAAATAATTCAGAAAAAAGTTTCCATTGTTCTTCTGATAAATGAGTAATTTTTAATTTTTGGTTAACTTGTAGCTTTTGGATAAAATCTATTTCTTTTTCTGAAAGAGGCACTCTCAAGGGATCACTTATTATTTTGTATTGTGATATTTCCTCTAAAATTATCTTTCTTGCTTTTTCTATCCTTTCTTTTAATTGTAATTCATCAATATTTTTACCTAGAAATTTCCTTATTTTATGAACTTTATTCCCCTCTCTAAAGGAATGAGACAGATAATACTTTATTCCCTCCCCCTCTTTTCTTTTTTCAATATACATATAATTATAATAGGTGACTACATATATAAATACTTCTATTTTTTGTCTACACGATTTTAACGAACGAAACGCCCCGACCGAGATTCGAACTCGGGTCACGACCGTGAAAGGGTCGCATTCTTGGCCTCTGAACTATCGGGGCTCAAAAGAAATTATTCAAGATAGTTTTTAAAGATAACCCATAATCACAGAAGTAATCTATTTTCTTATTATCTCACAAATTTTATCTTCAACTTCCTTTATTTTATTCTTGTTAACTTTTCCTAACCCATATAATATAATTGAGTCTCTAAGAGTGAAAAGTATTGATGGCTTAATGAAACTGTTTACAATTAACTTTCCATGAGAAATGTCTTCTTTGTTTAGACTAATCTGATATGGGTCTGGGTGGTCTTTTGAGGTAATTTGGCATAAAATCAGGTCATTACCTTTTAAATTTGCCATAACCAATGCAGGTCTTTTTACCGATGATTTTAAATCTGAGAATGGAAACGGCGTTACGACTATATCTCCCTTTACAAATTTCTCCATGCTTTGTTATCCTCTTCACTCAACCAATTTTTAGCAAGAAGCTCATCATCTGCAAAAACATTAGATTTAATCTCTTCAAGTTCTGTAATTCTTTTTTCAATTATTTTTCTTACAAATTCACTCCATCTAATTTCAGAGAATTTTTTCATTTTTTTATATACATCATCATCAATCGAAAGGGTTATGTTTGTCATAGATGAATAAGTGAGCCCACTTATTTAAAGCTTTCCATTGAATCAATAAAAAATGAGCCTGCGAGGATTTGAACCTCGGACCCCTGCCTCACTTAGACTAATCCAGCGAGATATAACCCTAACGGATTATGCTCTTATAAGAGCAGTGCTCTAACCAGACTGAGCTACAGGCTCATTTATTTTTTGAAAGAATACTTAGATATTTAAAATTATCCTAATCAAAACTATTTTGCGGGAAATAATGTTTTTAGCATCTTCCTTAGATTGTCATCCAGAAAGCAGATGTCTTCAGCAGCTATTTTTTCAATGAACTTTGTCAGGGCACCGCGGCCATTAAATCCTGTTTCATTAGCCTTTTTTAGCAGCTTTTTTTGAGTTTCAGAATCTAGATATATCTTAATTGGTCGCTTCATTGTCCCCTTTTTTTGACTGTAGATTAAGGTTTTTCTATTTTATAAAGTTTACTTACACGTAGAAAAACATCTTTTTACCGACGGTAAAATGCATGGAAAATTTTACTTACTCATTAAAAAAGTAAGGTAACTGACAAAAGCTTAATAGGCCCTAAATCCATGGTTTCAGCCCCTAAACAACCCCTAAATATTATAGTTAAATCTTTCCTCATTTTCATATGTCAAATACTGTATGGTATATCTCATTTAGCAAGAAAAAGATTGAATTCAAGAAATATCCGAAAAAGAAAAAAAAGAAAACAAGAAGTTCATCAAGACTGAAATCTTTTTTGTTTAATTTGATGTTTTTGGCAACCATTATTTTCTTTGCAAACCTTGTTTCAGCAGATCCTATCAACGATACATTTCACATAAACCTGCAGACAACTTTTTCAAACGGATCAATACAGACAGGAACCTTTAATTTTGCATTCAACATCACAGACAATTCAAGTTCAAGTTGCAATCCGAACTTAGTTTACAATTATTCTACAAGTTTGGCTACCGATAGTAGGGGTATTATTTCTCTTTATCTTCCCCAGAACGGATCCAATGGTGGTAATTTAAGTACCTTAAATTATGACAAACAATACTACCTTTGCTATTACCGTGATGGCGTCTTAAAAGATGTTTCCCAGCTGGGAAGAGTCCCTTATTCTTTCAGGGCAACACAGGTTAATTTAAGCGAAATTACTGTAAATACTAATTTTAATTTAAGTAACTTTAATCTAACAAATATTAATTATGGTTTTTTTAGCAACATTGGAATAAACACAACAAGCCCACAAAATACTTTGAATGTTGTTGGAGATATTAATGGAACTAAGGGGGTATTTTCACAAAATAATAATTTAAGCATAGGTTATAACTATGCTGTCAATGGTTCTACATTTGCATTGAACTATTCAAACTTTTCTAATATCTATGCTATGGAGTACAACGGAACATTAGCTACATGGGCTAATGTAGTTAATGGTACAACTGCAGTCACTAATGCAGCTAACACTTTTGGTAATTTCAACCAGACATTTAATGGAACAACCTTTTTCATAAATGCAAATAATAACAGAGTTGGAATTAACACAACAACACCACAGAACATACTAAATGTTGTGGGTGATGCTAATTTTACAGGGAACGTTTATACAGGAAACATCACAGCAAATAATTCGAACAATTTCGGCGGGCATTTACCCGGATTTTATATGCCTTTGAATACAAGTGTTTATGGAAATTTTGACTTTAATGGCGGTTGGACTGCTGGAGGATTCAGCATTTCAGGAGGAAACATTTTTGCCCAGACAGGATTTTTTTACAATATTTCAAGCATTAATGTCACTAACATGAATGTAAATGGTTCTTTTATACCTCTCTTTGATAACCAGTTTGATCTCGGGAATTCAACAATCAGATGGAGAAATATTTATGGAATAACTATTAACGGAACAACTGTTTATTCTGGAAATAACAATTTAACAACAGCTTATAATTATGCAATAAATGGATCAACTTTTGCTTTGAATTACACAAACTTTAGCACAATATATGGATATTCATTGAATGCTTCACTATGGAGCTTGAACTTCTCAAACTTTTCAACTTTGTATGCAAACAGCTTTAGCTACTACAATTCTTCAACAACCCCCTATATAATTAATTGGAGTCAGGCATTGAATGGAACTCTTGCTACATGGGCTGAAGCTGTTAATGGAAGTTTAATAACTCCAACACAATTAAGTAATGGAACAGTTATTTTAGGAACTAATGTAACTTACGCTTATTCTTTGAACGAGACAAATTGGTATAGCAATAACACTGGCTATTTCAAATCAAACAATTCAAAAATAGATTTGAACATAACAAATGGATATTTCAATATTTCAAATCAGACAACTTCGAGTTTATTCTTTTTAAACGGAACAAATGGAAATATAACTTTTTCAGGTGGATTTAATGTTACAAACCCAGCGTTATCAACTTTGTTTTTCATAAATCCAAATGGCAACGTCGGAATTGGGACAACGGGGCCGACGGCAAATCTTGATATCGCTGGAAGTTCAATTTTATGGACTACATCAAGTTGGGGCAAGGCTTTCCAGTTGGCTAACGCAAACGTGATTAAGTGGGGTGGAAATGCTGGTGGGACAAGGCACGCAATCGGACAATCAACAGGCGGTTTATTTTTCTTACGTTCTACTGCTGATGATAATTCTGCTGCTGCCACAACGGATGTGACGATAGATAACACTGGCAACGTCGGAATTGGAACGACAGGGCCTGGAGCAAAATTGGAAGTATTTAATGGTGGTGCTGCAGCAACAGGAATTTCTGACGTGCAATCAACAGCTGCTTTATTTGAACGTTCAGCTGGAGGCACTTTAGGTTTGGCATTTGCACATGATAATTCAGCTAATCGTCCAGTCATTCAATCTGTCTCTGCAGGAACTGCATTTTCAATATCTATTAATCCTTATGGCGGCAACGTTGGAATCGGTACAACTTCACCGAATGAAATACTTTCTGTTGTTAGTAATGGTGGAACAATTGAAGTAAGAAATAACTCAGGACTTCTTCAAGGCACAAGAGTTGTGAGATTATATGTAGATTCGGGGGCTCAAATTATTGCTGGTGGTTGGAATGATTCTTTACGTTTTGGTCAAACTAATCCAGCAGTAAGTTTAGCTGTTACAGGTTTCACAGAATATATGAGAATCCAGAATGGTTCAGGCAACGTCGGCATCGGGACGACAACACCAACCGCAAAACTTCAAGTCCAAGGTTTGGTTGGCGGTAATACTTCAAATATCCTCAATTTTGGAGGCTCGAGCGAATTCGCTCCTTTGGAGATTCAAATCCCAAATACAATTGATAACAAGGCATTCTTAGCGATTCATCGTACAGGTACTCGAGTATATCAGTTTGGAATCAGTGGAGCAGACTTGGTTATTGCAGGAGCAGGAGGTGCAGGAAATGACAGCCTACAGACAGAGCGTTTAAGGATTCAGGATGGCACTGGCAACGTTGGTATCGGGACGACGACACCGACTGCTTTGGAACACCTTGAAGCTAGTGCATCTGGTGCTGTTACTACGTTGTTGCACCTTCGGAATAGCGCGGTAAAAACAGGTACTGCTGGTGTAAAAATTGTTCTTAGCCCGGCGTCCAATTATGTCGTTGGAGATAATGGTGCTTTTATTTCTGGTTATGATATTGGCGGAGTAGCATACATGGGATTAGGAGCATTTAACACTGGACAGATAGTGACGTTAAAAGGAGACACCGGCAACGTCGGCATCGGAACGACGACACCACAAAATAAGTTGAATGTTGTTGGAGGAACCTTAAATGTTACAGACGCAGTCACTCCTTCTGACGCAAGAGACGATTTGTTTAGCACTTTGACAACTTATGCAAGTAACAGTTCTGCGAAAGCATGGACATGGCGCGACGGTGCTAATATTACAGGCCAAATTGATACGCGATATAATGGTACTGATGTAAGTATGGTCTTCGGACACTTATACAATAGTGGCTACCAAGTGAGTGACTTAATGACTATTAGAGGCTCAGGAAAAGTAGGAATCGGAACGACGGCACCAACAGATTTTTTGGATGTCAAAAGTTCAAATTCAGAAATTTTTATTGGTACTGGTTCGTCTGGAATAAATGTTACCAATGGTGGCGAACCAGGAATTAGTTTTAACCCTTTACCAAATTCAGGCAACGAATGGAAAGTAGGCACATCATGGGGACAGGGTGTTAACCCAGGCAAATTTTATATTAAAGATACAACTGCAGGAACATATCCTTTTGTCATAGCAAATAGTACAGGAAGCGTTGGAATTAATACAACAAGTCCCTCTACAACGTTGCATGTCGCTGGTAATGCGCGAGTAACAGGAATTTTAAATGTGAATGCAAATAGTTTTGATGCTACTTATCCACTTGATGTTGGGGGTAATGTCAGGCTGCAAGCCTCTGGAAGCCTTTTCTTTAATAATGGTCTTATCCAGGCTGCTCTTTCTCAAGTTGCTGGAGCTACGCCAGGTTTAACCACTGCTGCTAATGTCGGAATAGGAAATTCAACTCCTGTAGAAAAGCTTGTTCTTAATGGAGGGAATTTTAGGTTGGGAGCGGATGGTGAGGGACGTTATATTTATTATGTTAGTGATGTAGCTGGTGCTGTTATTATAAATACAACGCGTAGCGATAAAACACAACAGGGAAATTTTGACTCCAATGGATGGGGAAGTTTTTATACAAGCAGAGCTTTTGGAGTTGGAGGTGATCCTGGTCCTGGTTCCAACATCCAATTATTAATAAAAGGACAAGGTGATGGGACACCAGCATTAAATGTTACAGGTTCATCAACAAGTACATCTATGGCAACAATTAGTCAGGACGCTTCGGGAACAAATACTGGAACACTAAAGTTGTATAGTGGAAATCCTGCTGTATTAGGCACGTTAATATCAGGCGGAACAGCTGATAGTTATATTAATGGTGGTGGCAAAGTCGGCATCGGCAACGCAGCCCCGGGAGCGAAGCTGGATGTATCTGGAGGAATTTGGACATCAGCGGCAGGTAGCGGTAGACAAGCAACATATGATCTTGCCGGGGGCGCTGTTGCGGCAGGCTCAAGTTTTTATTCATACGGAGCTATCTGTGCAGGAAATGCCCTTGGGACTTGTACAAGCACCGGGGGTGTGACAATAAGTCCAGCTACAGCTATTGGTTCACCAAATGTTCAAATTGCTGGTGCGGCAAACAGTTTTTTCAATGGCGGAAGCGTTGGAATAGGAACGACAACACCGCAAAACACATTAAATGTTGTTGGAACTCTTAATGTAACAAACGGAACAAATAGTGTTCAGGGATTGATTGTTGATTCTACTAACAAAGTCGGAATTGGAACAACGACGTCACAATCAACTTTGGATCTTGGATCTGCGGTAAGTGGCAGATCCTTAGTTTGGGGTGGTCCTGGCGGAGCAAATTGGTATTCAACTATAGGCACTAGTTATAGCTCGGGAAGCACTAATGTGCTGAGCGGACTTAAGCTAAGTACTGGACCTTTAGACCAAATTCTTTTTTCTTACACTGGGACTATTGCTGCTTCTGGTACAAGATGGGATCCGTCTTCAGGAGACATATCTTTCTTTAACACACCTTCAGCCTCACAAACTGCTGGCAATGTTTTTGACTATGCCGCAAATACTAAATTAATAATTAAATCTTCTGGAAGCGTCGGAATCGGGACGACAAGCCCACTTGCGAAACTTGATATTAATGGCAGCGCACCTTATTTACAAATTTCCACTAATGGAAGTGCTGTTGGATATATTGGAACAGGTGACCAATTAATTACGGGAAATGTTCCGGCTGATTTTGCAATTAGAGCACAGACAGGCAGTCTTACTTTTGGTCTTTCCAACAATGAAAAAATGAGGATTAATTTTACAACAGGAAACGTTGGAATTGGAACAACGACACCGCAAAACACATTAAATGTTGTTGGAACTTTAAATGCAACAAGCACGACATATTTAGGTGGAGGAAGTTCAGGCAAGGCAGTGTGCTGGAAAACAGCAACACAGATTGGTTTTTGTTCTTCTGTTGTGGACTCTACAGGAGCATGCACTTGCAACTAACATCCCTCTCTTTAGATAGCTACCGATTGGTACAATGATAAATTATACTGGGACAGGATCGAATCCAAAAGGCATAGCCTTTGATGGAACAAACATGTGGACTGCTAATTTTGGTGGCAACAGTGTAAGTAAAATCCTGATTATAACCCAATAATTTAAGAGCATTTATAATAAAAACAAAAGCCTAACTTCTTAGCTAGCTGTCATCTAAATTTCAATTTCTGACTCATACTAAAAATCGAAGAAACCAGTTCCGCATTTTTACCATTACTCATATCTCCAATGCAATTACCCTATTAATAAGATGTTCCTACAGATCACGAAGAAGTTTATAAAATATAAAAATAACGATTCCTCCTTTTTTCCTCCCTTAGTAATGACACCAAACACAAGATTTAAAAAGTAGGAGAGTAAATAGTTTAATGAGCAGATTAAAAAAAGCACTTTACACAGCTTTGGTAGTCGGTTCTTTGTATGGTTGCAAGGATTCTATTGTTGGAGTTTTACACCCACGAATTTCTCAGACAGCAACGCTTGAGAATTTTGTTGATATTGGATACAATGCAAATCTGGAAAATATTTCCCAGGCAACGAGAAAAATGCTTAGAAATGACAGCTTGATTAACACAAAAACAATTTCAGGACCAAGCTATTCTGAAATAATAAGAAATATGCCAAAGGGAAATTATTCTTTTGTTTTAGGAAACGACACAACAAAAATCGAAGTTCCGAACTATTTACCAACAGTTGATTTTTCAGGATTACAGGCAAAACTCAATGGAAGAGATTCATTATCTGCAGTTCTTCCAAATCCTATAGATAAAAATCCAGAAGACAACCCTGTTCCCTATATTTTTGCAAGATCTCTTGACGGAAAAACACAAGTTTCTTTAAATGGTTCAAATTTGTTAATTAAGTCAAACAAAGATTCTCTCGGTTTTTACCAAATTGAATTAGAGTTCGGAAGCCAAAAAGGAGGTTTAGGAAAAGCAATCTTTAATGGAATGATAATAAGGAACAACTTTAATATAACAAGCTGCGGAGAAATAACTTCACCAGGAAATTATTTTTTGCAGAATGATCTAAATGGCACAAATTCATGTTTGAATATTCATGACACACATGAAGTTTATGTAGATTGTCTTGGTAAAAAAATTACAGCGAACAATCCCCTATCCGGAAATAGTGTGATTAACATTACAAATGTAAATAAATTTTCTCTCTTAAATTGCACAATAAACCCGATTAATGTTCCTTCCAACCAGATTCCAGATAATCTTTATGTTTTAAACAGTTTCTATGGTACAATTACAAACAACACTTTTATAGGCTATGCGCCTGTTAGAATACAAGGAAGTTCAAATCTTCAATTGAGTTCAAATAATTTCATTAAATCTTTTTATCAGCAAGATTCATCAAATAATAATATAATTGAGAATAACAGGTTTGATTCTGATTTTCATGGTGCGGGGCTTATTATATTAAACAAAGGTTTTGGAAACACTATTAAAAGAAATTTTGCTGATGGTCATGGAAATTTTGATGATGGTATTATTATTCAGTCAGAGTCTAGTGACACAATTTCCGAAAACACCCTCCAAAATTTCTGGGATTGTGGAATTGAAAGTACGGGGCTTATCAGAAACACAATTATCACCAATAACACTATTAAAAAAGCCTTATATTGTGGAATAGGTGGTTGGTATTGGAACAGCATGCAAGGCAACACTTATTCCCGAAATAGAGTTGATAGCTCTGGAACACTCTTCACTTTTGCCCGTCGATACGCTCTTTTGCCAGGAGAAAGCTTTGTTTATTTCACGGACAATACTTTTACGGACAATGTCCTTACGAATGTTAATAATATGAGGGGATATGCCACTGATATAGAAATGTCGCAGAGTTCCTTTGGAGAGGTTGATAGAAGTAAATTTGTGGCAAGAAACAATATTTTTAGTAACAACGATTTTGGAACTGGTCCTGGTCCTTATATTGAGCCTAGAAGCTCAATAATAGATGGTGGTGGCAACAAATGTGGTCCACCAAGTTTGAGTCAACTAACAAGTCCTTTAGTTTGCCATAATCCGTAGTTTGCTGTGGACTCTCATCATTTTACGCTCGGATTCACATTTAATCCTTAAGAATTAATATTTTAGCGTTAAAATTTAACAATAAAAATCCTTATAATATCATATTTATTAATTAGTTGAGGAGTAAGAATATCAAGCTTCCAACCAAAAAATTTATTAAACTATAATTAATTTTAATGCTGATTTTTATATTATTTCTTCAGCCTTTTCTCTAATTTCTCTTTCTTCCTTTCATAATTTTCAATTTCCTTTTCCCAATACTTCTCAAGGTAATCCTTTCTACCCTCATATTCAGAGATTTTCTTTTCGTGTTTCTTTATCTGTTCTTCGAAACTCTTAATAGCTTTCCTTATCTTTTTCTTTTTGCCCATTCTTCATGTTCTTTTATCTTTTTTAGAACATAGTTATAAAGCTTTTCCGCTTCTAAAATTGGGAGATCCTCTTTTTCCGATCTATCATCCTTAACTCTTAAATAACCTTCATAGGCTTTTAGAGATCCTGAAATTTTTTTAATAAGGGAAAGAAGATCCGAGTTACTCCATTTTTGCCCCTTTTTTATACAATCAATAATATAAGCGCTTCTTAATCTTAACACAAGTGAATATGCAACAGCATCGTCGCAATTTGATGACAACTCTCTATCAAGATCTATAGATGCCTGATTTACCTTTAAGATTGATTTTCCCAATTCTATATAGGGTTTTAAATTTCCTTTATTTAATTCTGCCTTTTTGTACTGTTCAATTAATTTCTCATTTATTATTGCTTTTGCTTCCTTTAACATAGGAATAATTGGTAGGGCATTATTCTTTACAGCCTCATTTGTGCTATCTTTTGTTATTAAAAGGATGTCATATTTCCCCTTTTTTATTCTCCCAGATTTTTTGTTTGTGATAGTAAGGACATCAATATCGCTTCTTTCTGTTTGTTCTCCTCGAGCATAACTACCAATAAGGTAAATTCCCATAACTTCCTCTAAATAAGGATTTAGGAGTTCCAAGACATCCTTTTTTACGTTTATTGGCTTTGTTACTAATTCTACTTTGGCATTTCCATTCATCCAATCTTTAGGCACTAAAACCCCCGCTGAATTTCCAACCCTGATTATTGGCTTTATTATTTCTGTTTTCATGTTATAACATAGTTATAACTATATTTAAACTTTCCCCTTTTCTTCTCTGTGGCACTAAATAGCTATTAAAAACGAAAATCCTTTTAAGATAGCTTTTGCTAATTCTAGAATGTATAATAAGAAACTTTTATTATTAACACTTTTTTTCTTCTTTATATTAATCATATTTTTTCTGCAAACAGTCTATGCAGATGTTATTTCCAGAAACGCAGGCGGCGATACTGAAATTGCATTAACCCCAGATAATTACATCGAAGGTTTTTTTTCAGGAATCCCGCCAATAATAGCACCTACTTCTACACCCACTCCTACTCCCTCTGGAGGTGGAGGAGGAGGTGGAGCAATTCCATCTAATATTCAAGTAGCTCCTACTGACTTTGATATCACTCTTGCCGTTAATACAACAACTGGAAGAACAATAAGAGTTACAAATCTGGGAACAGGTTCATTAACAGTTTCAGTGGGTCAGACAAATTTGGGAAATCATATTATTCTTGAAAATACAACTCTCACGATTCCTGGCGGTGGATTCTCTGATTTGAATGTTGTATTTGTCGCTTTGAGCCAGCCAGGAATTTTTGCAGGTACGATTAACATAGGTGGAAAACAAGTCTTGGTTTCCCTGAATGTGAAAACAAATCTTCTTTTGTTTGACTCGAATATAGTTGTATTAAATAATAATTATCAGGTTCCTCAGGGAGATCAACTGCAAACAAAGGTCACACTGATACCTTTGGGAGACAAGCAAAGGCTTGATGTCAGTCTTTTCTTCACAATAAGAGATTACGCAGGAAAGATATACCTGACAAAATCAGAAACAATTTTGGTTCAAAACCTTTCGGATTTAAACAGAAACTTTGACACAGGAATCCTGCCCCCAGGAAAATATGTCATCGGCCTTGAACTTTCATACCTTGGTCAGGTTGCCCCTTCCAGCGCGCATTTTGAGGTCACACAGAAAAAAATAAGCCTAATCGGAAAAATAATAATTTACCTTATCGGCTTAATCTTATTGCTTCTGATAATTATAATGCTAATATTAATTTGGAGAAGAGTCAGAGAGAGAAAAGAAGAAACTTCTGAAGAAGCCGCTGAAGAAGAAGGAATATAGAGAAAATTTAAAGAATTATGTATAATTTAATGTTTATATCCAAAAATCTTATCATAATTCCTATGATCAAAAATATCCATAACAAAAGTGATTATTTCTATTTGGTTCCCTATTATGCTATATACCATTCTCCATCGATTAGCTAATTCAATTCTCTACACATTATCTATATCATATTTTGAAATATATTTATTAGGGATTTGTCTTTTTGGAATTTGATCTCCCGCAAAAGGGTTTTCTTTTAACAATTCTTTTACTCTTTTTATAGACCTCAACAAAGTTTGATGAAAAGAACTTCCTATACCATTTTTCTTTTCTTCACCTACAATCTTATTTAATTCCTCATAAACTTCATTTGCTTCTTCAGAGAGTTTTATAGTTACTTCCTTGCCCTTATACATTTCACATTTCCTTTCCTTTTTCTATTGCTTTCTTTAGTTTTGGGCTTGGATTGTATATCCAAAGAACTCCTTTATGACCGTCGATTATCATATTCTTTTCTTCTAGATACTCTAAGATTAAGTTCAAAGTTTGATGCATAATTTGAGTAGGCAATCTTCTTTTAAGTTCTTTTCTAGTAATCACGGTTTCCGCACTTTTCAAAACTTTTTCTACCATTAACATTGTTCTAAGATATGGATAATGTATTACATTCTTATTATTATATACTTTCATATAATATTATATATAAACTTATATATAAATGTTTCGCTCCCAAATTCTCTAATAAGCCCACTGAAAATAGGTATGATTAGAGAAATATTTATAATTTAAGTATATTTAATAATTATATGAAAAACGAATCAGTGTTCGTGGAAGTTTTCGGGAATAATCATGTAACAAAAATTTTAGATTTTCTTATAACTTTTGCAGATTTTGATTATCCAATGATAGAGATAGCTAAAAATTCTGGAGTTAGTTATTCTACTTTGCAAGCTCTATGGAATAATTTAATTCGAAATAGCATTGTAATAAAAACAAGAAGGGTTGGAAAATTAGATTTATACAAGTTAAATACAAAAAATCCTGCTGTGCAGCAACTAGTACAATTAGACTGGAACCTTGTTAAGGGAAGTCACACAGAAGAAGTCTTCGTTTAATTTAAATTCGGTTATTGGAAATGCCCACCTGTTTAAGTGTTGATTAGTGATACTAAAAACTTATAAAACAATTTTTCTCTTTACATTTATGTTAATTGGTCTCGTTGGCAAGCCTAGTTCTGGAAAAAGCACGTTTTTCAAAGCAGCGACTCTCGCAGAAGTTGATATAGCTCCTTATCCATTTACTACAATAAAACCAAATCACGGCGTCGGTTACGTTAAAGTAAAATGTATTGACAAAGAGTTTGGAGTTCAATGCCAGCCAGCTCATGGTTTCTGTATAAAAGGAAACAGGTTTATTCCTGTTAATCTTATGGATGTTGCTGGCTTGGTTCCAGGAGCAAGCGAGGGAAAAGGTTTGGGAAACCAATTTCTGGATGATTTAAGGCAAGCAGATGTTTTTATACATATCCTTGATGCATCTGGAACAACAGACGAAGAGGGAAAACCTGTTGAAAGCTATGACCCTAGCAGAGATATTTTGTTTTTGGAAAATGAACTGAATAGATGGTTTTACAATATAATGATAAAAGCATGGAAAAGCTTTGTAAGAAAGACAGAACAGGAGGAGAAAAACTTTGCAGAGGCTGTTGCAAAACAATTTTCAGGTCTGAAAGTTACTGAAAATCACGTAAAGACAGTTTTATCAAGATTAAGACTTCCTGAGAAACCCACAGACTGGAATGATGATCATATTTTCTGGTTTGCATCAGAACTTAGGACAGAAAGTAAACCAACTATAATCGCAGCAAATAAAGTTGATATGGAAAAAGCAAATTCCAATTACCAGTTTCTGAAGATGAAATTTCCAGGACTTATTGTAATCCCATGTTCTGCAGACTCAGAGCTTGCATTAAGGGAAGCTGCAAAGTCAGAACTTATAGATTATATTCCTGGAGAAAGAAATTTTGAAATTAAAAAAGAATTGAGTAATGAGCAGAAAGAAGCTCTTTCTAAAATTAAGAGAGATGTTCTGGACAAGTTTAAAGAAGGGACAGGGGTACAGGAAATTTTGAACCATTCTATTTTCAATCTTCTGAAATATATTGCTATTTTTCCTGCCGGCGCAAACAAACTCGCAGATAGTAAAGGCAGGATTCTTCCAGACTGTTTCCTTCTGCCTCTGGGTTCGACAGCACTTGATTTTGCATATTCCTTGCACACAGATTTAGGAAATAATTTTATTAAAGCAATAGATGCAAGGACAAAAAAAGCTGTTGGAAAAAATTACGAACTTAAAGACAGAGATGCTCTTGAAATAGTTACCAAATAAGACTTATAAATTTCATTTTATTCTTATCCCTATGGTTAAGGTGAGAAGAATTTTAAAAAAAGGGCGATACATTACAACAAGAGAAGGTCAAGTTGTTATTAATCTTGCAAATAGAATGGTTAAAGAAATTAAACCATACTGCAAAAGGGTTATGATTGTTGGTAGCATAAGGAGAAAGGAAAAAAATCCTGTTGACATTGATATTGTCCTGATTCCTAAGGATAAAGATAAAGTAGAAGAAGTTTTGAAAAAACATGGTAGAAAGATACTGGGAGGAGAACAGAAAGCTTACTTCAAGATTCAAGGAATTGAAGTTGAAATTTATTATACATTGTCTCAGGAATGGGGTGCTGCACTCCTTGCTTATTCAAGCAAGTTCGGTGCAAGTATTGGCTTGAGAATCATTGCAAGAAGTAAGAGATTTAAACTAAACCAACATGGACTTTTCAGAAAAGGAAAAAGAGTTGCAGGAAAAACAGAGGCAGAAATTTACAAAGCTCTTGGAAGACCATGGAAAAAACCAGAGGACAGATAAAATGAAAAGATTTAAATATACTTAAGTATACTATTATATACTATGGAAACCACAATAAAAGTATCTCATGAAGTGAAAAAGCATCTTGATAGAATGAAGATTTATGAAAGAGAGACTTATAATGATATTCTAGAAGTTCTTATAGAAGATAATTTAGAATTAAATGAAAAAACTAAGAAAGAGCTAGAAGAGAGAAAAAACGAGAAGACTATTTCTCATGAGGAAGTTAGAAAAATCCTTGGCTTATAATGTTTGAATTAGAATGGAAGAAAAGTGCTATAAAAGAGTTACATAACTTGGAAACTTCGGTCTCTTCTAGAATTTTCAATAAGGTTAATGAATTAAAAGAAGGATTTAAATCAAAGGATATAAAGAGAATTAAAGATGAAGATAAATTAAGGTTAAGAGTTGGAGATTATAGAGTTCTTTTTTCTTTGGAAAATAATTTAATAACTGTGTGGAAAGTTGGTCATAGAAAGAATATTTATAAAAAATAAAATGAAATATGTTTATGCAGAAGATATACAGAAAATCGCTGAAGAGATTTCTAGGCTGCTTTTCCCTTATGTAGACCTGGAAAGAACAAAATGTTTCAGGTCTTACGGAAGCTCTTCAAAGGGGACTATTGCGCGCTGTCATACCATCGGGAAACTTATGCAAAAAGCAATGAATGTTGATGCCCACTACGCACTTGAATTCATTTCTGAAAACTTTGACAAACTGCCAGAAGAAGAAAAAATAAAAACAATAATCCACGAGCTTATGCACATACCACAGACTTTCGGCGGGGGATTTAGACAACATGATCATGTCTGCGAGAGAAATGTCAACCAAGGTTACAGGACGTATAAAGAAAAAAAGAAGGAGGTAGAGGAAAATGATGTCTTTGGATTAAGAGAAATAAAATGGAAAAACCAGGACAATGCCAAATGCCTTAAGGAAATTAAGAAAAATGCTGAAAAAGGTTTCTTTTATCTATAAAGGAAGAAGGTTTCATATTACGGCAAGAAAATGTGGCATGTTTTCCAGGTTTCTTGGACTAATGTTTTCACCGAGGGAAAAGTCAGAAACCCTTCTGTTTGAATTCCAAAAACCAGTGAACCTTTCCATTCATTCATTCTTCGTCTTTTTCCCATTTATCGCTGTTTGGGTAGATGAGAATGGAAAAATCGCAGAAATTAAAAAAGTAAAGCCCTTTACTCTTTCTGTCAGGACAAAAAAATCCTGGAAAAAACTGCTTGAAATTCCAGTCAACAAAAAGAATTATGAAAAAGTGAAATTGCTCGTCGGTGATTAGAAAGATTTAAATATGTAAATTAACTCATTTAGATTAGATAGTAAAAAGGAGGTACAAAATGGGAAGAATTGTTTTAAAAAAAGTTATCAAAAGAAAACCAGGTCATCTTTATTATGTAGACGGTCAGGGAAACGTATGCGAGGCAAAGATGGCTAGAGGCGGAAAAAGAAAAAAGAGGAGATAATCCTTTTTATTTTTAATTTTTATTAATTTTATTGAATTTTATCAATAATAGACTTCTGTATCTACATTGTTTCGAGATTTTTTGAATGAGCTTTAAGGACGAGTCTTTCTAACTTTTGCCCTAGCTCTGTATGCACAACTTCATACTTTGGACGATTTACATAACTGAGTTCTCCGGTTCTCCAATAAGTAGCTATTAATCCCCCCTCGTATCCAACCCAAGACAGGTCTATATCCTTAATATCATTTGGAACAGGAAATTTTTCATTCTTTGAATGGTCTTTTTTTAAATAACGTATTTGAATGTTGACAGTTCTTGCTTTCTGGCCTTTTTTCCTGAAGGTTACTCTTGCAGAATAAATATGATAACCGCCTATCGTTTGGTGTTCTTTAGTTTCATCCATTATGCTGCTATATTAAATAATTAGGGTAAACTATTTATATTAATTATTGTGATTAATTCCATGGCGACAATTTTAGGAATAGAAAGCACTGCGCACACTTTTGGAGTTGCAGTAGTCAGAAACGGGAAAATTCTCTCTAATGTTAAAAAAAGTTATACTACAGAGAAGGGAGGAATAATCCCAATGGAAGCTGCGAAACACCATAAGGAAAATAAAAAAGAAATTTATATGCAATCCATAGAGCAATCTGGAATAAAAGAGGATGATATTGATGCTATTGCTATTTCACAAGGTCCTGGCTTGGCTCCTTGTTTGCTTCAGGGAATGAGTTTTGCAAAAGAACTTGCTGAGAGATTGCAAAAGCCAATAATTCCTGTGAATCATTGTATAGCTCATCTTGAAATAGGGAGAACAACAGGAGCAAAAGATCCAGTGATGCTTTATGCATCCGGAGCAAACACACAAATAATAGCATATGCATCGGGAAAATTCAGGGTTTTTGGCGAAACCCTTGACATTGGGGTTGGAAATTTCATAGACACCTTTGCAAGATATATAGGCATAGGTTTTCCTGGCGGTCCGAAAATAGAAAAACTTGCAGGAGAAGGAAATGAATTAATTAAACTTCCATATAAAGTAAAAGGTATGGACATCGCGCTTTCAGGAATACTCACAAACTTAAAGCAAAAACTTGAATCAGGAAAATACAAGTTTCCTGATTTAGCATTTTCTCTTCAGGAAAATGTCTTTCCTATGCTGGTTGAAACTTCAGAAAGGGCTCTGGCGCATACAGGAAAAAAAGAACTTTTACTTAGCGGAGGGGTTGGTTGCAATAAAAGGCTTCAGGAAATGTGTAGGATAATGTGTGAAGAAAGAGGAGCGAAGTTTTTTTGTCCTGAAAATGACCTCTTACAAGATAATGGCGCAATGATAGCTTATCTTGGAGAAATAATGTTCAAATCAGGAATAAAAATTCAGCCTGGAGAAATGGAAAAACTTGACATAAAACCAAGGCAGAGAACAGATGAAGTTAATGTTACATGGAGATAGTTCAGGCTTTGCACATTTAGAGTCTGTAATCTTGTGCAAGCTTCCCCTTAAATTGTGCAATATTTATAAATGAAAAGATTTTCTTTAGAATATGAAGAAATTACTTAAAAAATTAGACAAAAAAACTGATTGGGTTTATCCGCTTTATTTTTATGTCGTACATGCCTTCGGGATATTAATGTTTTCTTTACTAATCACTTCAGTACCTGTAACATATATACCAGGTTTAGAAAAATATAGTTTCTTAGTTTCATTAGGATTATATATTCTACTTATTCTTTTTAGTTATAAAATAGCTAACCGATTAATAAGAAAATGGTTAATAATAACATCCATGATTGTTGGAGCTTTATACTTTTTGGTTAGGATAATATTTTTAAAAAATTAATCATTGTGCAACTTATATCTTGATTGTGCAAGATGCACAGATTTGTGCAAAGCCGATAGTTCAGAAACATTTTTAAATAAACTTTTGTCTTAATAATTATCCGATGAACGAATTTTCGGGAGGACCTAATTCGTTCTGTAAAAAATAAAAATAATAAACTCAAAATGGACATATATAGTATAATAGAAAAAGCAAGAAAGACAGGAAAAGTCGAGAAAGGGACAAATGAAGTTACAAAAGCTATAGAAAGAGGCACTGCAAAGCTTGTTGTTTATGCAGTAGATGTTAGTCCTAAAGAAATAGTTCAGCACTTGCCAGCTTTATGCAAGGAAAAAAAGATAATATGCAGAGAAGTTGACAGCAGACAAAAACTTGGAATTGCTGTAGGAATTTCTGTGCCTGCATCTTCAGTTGCTGTAACAAATACCGGCGATGCCGAAAAGGACATTGCTTCTTTAAAGTAAAATGGGAGGCTCAAAACAGCAAAAATCAAAGCAACAACAACAGCAGCAACAGTCTCAGGCTTCAAAGGGAAGCGAGAAGATTCTCGGAGAGGTAGCTCCTGCACTTGTTCAGGAAATAGTCGGAAGAACAGGATTCAGGGGCGAAATAACACAGGTTAAATGCTTGATAATGACTGGCAGAGACAAGGGAAGGGAAATAAGAAGGAATGTCAAGGGTCCTATAAGGATCGGAGACTATCTAATGCTAAGAGAAACAGAAATAGAAGCAAGAAGAATTAAACCTAAGGTTACAAAAGGAGCCTATACTTAAAATGCCTAAATGCAGTTATTGCGGAAAACAGTACGAGCCTCCTCGTGGTCTTACTCTTGTAATTAATGATGGAACTCTGAAATACTTCTGCTCTTCAAAATGCAGGAAAAACATGATTCTTAAAAGAAGAAAAGTCAGATGGGTTTCTAAAAAAGAAAAGAATTAACAAAAAGCATTTCTTAAATCAGCAGATCTTGGGTCATTCCAGTTTCTTGAAAACTGGATAGAGGCTCCAGTTATTGGACTTATTTTTACAACTTCTTGGTTTTTGCAGAAAATTTCGTAATCCTGGCAGAAATTTTCTGAATTGCATATAGCTTTTGTCCATGAATGAGTGTATTCTGGAACAATCTTAACATAATTTTCCTGAGAAGAAATGGTAAAAGACATAATCACGATTAAAACAGCTACCAAAATCAGGATAGGAATTATTAGTTTCTTCATTATTAAATGACAACAATCTATGATATTTAAACCTAATGGTTGTAACAGAAAAAAACATGCTTTTTTCTATTTTATCGACGATAAAACATCAAAAAGGTTTATAAAGCTCGTTAACTTTTTCTGGTTAGAATAGGGTTGGTTTAGACATATTTCCTGTTCCAAAATTCATAAAAAAACATCAGCTTTTAGCAAAAGCTTTCACTCACAAAAATGGAAGAAAAAGGCTCATATACAGCAGCAGAGATTAAGGTTTTGGAAGGCCTTGAAGGAGTAAGAAAAAGGTTCGATGTAGTTGAACTATCAAAGAAAATTAAAAGGAGAGGAGATATACTAATTTTATCTAAAGAACTTAAAATAAAACCAAGGATACTTAAATCTGCTGTTTATGAAGGACGGATATTAAACATTTTTCCAAATACACAAAAAAGTAAAGCTGGTATCTTAGCTTGGTTAAGAACAGATAGGGAGGTTAAGTTATTCTGTGAAAAACATAATATTAAAAATATATCCCCAAAAAAATTAAAAAAACTAGTTAGAATGTGGAATTATCGGGTTCAAAGGAGTCCTCTCTCATTATTAAATAAAGAAGAACATGATTTATTTATTGGCAGCTTATTGGGAGATGCCAGTATAAGACAAAGAGAAAAAAATTCATGCTTTAGAGTATCCCATTCACTTAAACAGAAAGAGTATATTAATATGAAATTAAATATATTAAAAAATTTTAAAATCTCTGAATTTTCAGAAAGGGCGAGATTAATTAACAAACGTCTGGTAGTTATGATTAACCTTTCAACAAAAACTCACCCTATTTTTAATTATTACAGAAATTTATTTTATAAAAATGGGAGAAAGAGAGTAATCCAACAAATTTTAAATCAGTTAAATCCAAGAAGTTTAGCAATTTGGGTATGTGATGATGGAAGTTACGATAACAGGCAAGGTTATATCATTTTATGTACCAATTCTTTTACCCTAGAGGAACATCAACTTATGAAACGATTTTTTAAGAAAAAATTTAAACTTGACCCAACAATTGGTTTCAGAGATGGAAAATATTATTATTTAAGGTTTAAACAAGAGGATTCTGGAAAACTAATAAAAATTATAAAACCATTTATACCAAAATCTATGTCTTACAAAATAGGAGAAAAAAATGGATAAAGAAAAGGAATATTCTGCTAAAGATATAACTGTTTTAGAGGGATTAGAGGGTGTAAAAAGACGTCCTTCAATGTACATCGGTTCAACAGGAAAAGACGGATTGCATCATCTTGTTTATGAAGTAGTTGATAATTCTGTTGATGAAGCTCTTGCAGGATACTGCAAACAGATAAATGTCACAATAAACAAAGATGGTTCTGTCACAGTAGAGGATGATGGGCGTGGAATTCCTGTTGATATACATCCTACCCTAAAGATTCCTGCAGTAGAGGTTGCTCTTACAAGACTCCATGCAGGAGGAAAATTTGACAAAAAAACATATGCTATTTCAGGTGGTCTTCATGGTGTTGGTGTTTCAGTTGTCAATGCACTTTCTGAAAAACTCATAGTCCAGGTAAAAAGAAACGGAAAAATTTACACCCAAGAATATTCTCGGGGAATTACGAAGACAAAGTTAAAAGAATTGGGAAAAGGAGAAGGGACAGGCACAATCATAACCTTCTTTCCTGACCCAGATATATTTTCAACAACTAATTTTGATTACAAAGTTCTTGAAACCAGGTTCCAAGAAATAGCTTTTCTTAATACAGGGCTCAAAATAAATCTGTTTGATGAAAAATCAGGTAAAAAAGAAGAATTCTACTCTGAAGGTGGACTAATAGATTTCGTAAAATGGTTGAATCGTTCTAAGGAAGCTCTTCATAAGCCAGTATATTTCAAAAAAGATATTGACCACACAGTTATAGAGGTTGCTATACAATACAATAGTAGCTATCAGGAAAATATTTTTGGTTTTGTTAATACTATAAACACTGTGGAAGGAGGGACGCACGTTTCTGGATTTAAGACGGCTTTAACAAGAGTAATAAATGATTATGCAAAGAATAAAAATCTTGTTAAGGAAGAATCCCTTGTAGGTGAAGATGTCCGTGAAGGTCTGACAGTTGTTCTTAGCCTAAAAATGGCAGAACCTCAGTTTGAAGGCCAAACAAAAACAAAACTGGGAAATTCTGAAATAAAAGGTTTTGTTGATTCTGCAGTAACTCAAGCACTTAGTGAATTCTTTGAGGAAAATCCTGCAATAGCCAGAAAAATAACTGCAAAAGCACTTGATTCAGCAAAGGCAAGAATCGCAGCAAAAAAAGCAAGAGATTTAGTAAGAAGAAAAAATGCATTTTCACTTGGTGGCTTGCCAGGAAAACTTGCAGATTGCTCTTCAAGAAAATCGGAAGATACTGAGCTTTTCATAGTTGAAGGACAAAGTGCCGCAGGCTCGAGCAAGATGGGGAGAGACAGAAATATACAAGCAATTTTGCCTTTGAAAGGAAAAATTCTCAATGTTGAAAAGTCCAGCCTCTCGAGATCTCTTTCAAGTGAGGAAATAGCAAATTTAATAACGGCAATAGGAACGGGAGTTGGAGAAAGCTTTGACATAAGTAAGATTAGGTACAATAAAATAATAATCATGTCTGATGCAGATGTTGATGGAGAACACATTAAGACCCTTTTGTTAACTCTTTTTTACAGATTCATGCCCCAGCTTATAGAAAATTCTCATGTTTATGCAGCACTACCTCCATTATATAGGGTAAGAAAAGGAAGCAAAGACATTTATGTTTATTCTGACGAAGAATTAAAAAAAGAAGTTGACGACGGAACAGCAAATGTTACAAGATTCAAAGGTCTTGGAGAAATGTCCTCAACACAGTTATGGGATACTACAATGAATCCGAAAACAAGGAAAATAAAAAAGATGTTTATAGAAGATGCTGTTGAAGCTGACAATGTTTTCACAATGCTTATGGGTGATGACGTTCAGGCAAGGAAAGCTTTCATACAAGAAAATGCTAAGGAGGCAAATATAGATATCTAATTTCAAAATGAAGGTAAAAATAACTTGTCCAAAATGCGGAAGCACAGATGTTAAGTTAAATATAACAGCAAGTGCCGCAGTAGGTGCTCCCCAAATGTATATATGTAACAAGTGTGGATATCAAAATTATCTTTTTCCTCAAATAGGAAAAACAAATGAAAAAGAAGAGACAGAAGAATAAAATGGGAAAATTAGAAACACCTGATTGGATAAAAGAAGGCTTTGACTCAAAACAAAAGTATGAGAAAGCTCATGGTAAGAAGACTACTAGCAAAAAGCTAGGAAAAACATTCAAAGTAAAGAAATGTCCTAAGTGCGGAAGCACAGAAGTCAGCGTTGTTCTTAGGCAGGAAGAAGGAAGAGGAAAAAGCGACTGGGAATGTAAGAGTTGTAAGTGGAAAGGAACTAACATAGGCGAAAAAGAATTATCAGAAGATGAATTTTTAGTTCATCTTGAAAAAATGGAGGGAAAATAAAATGACAACTGAAAAGACAGAAGAAAAACCGGAAGAGAAAAACGAGAAGGGTGTGATTAATTCTGAAATCTCAGAAGAAATGAAGAAGGCATATCTTGATTATGCGATGTCCGTTATAGTTGACCGTGCTTTGCCTGCTATTGAAGATGGTTTAAAGCCAGTTCAGAGAAGAATACTTTATTCTATGTTGGGCCTCGGGTTAAAACCGAATACGCAAACTAAGAAGAGTGCAAGAATTGTTGGAGAATGTTTTGTTAAAGGTACACAGATTTTAACTACAAGAGGTTTAGTATCTATAGAAACAATTGAAAGAGGAGATTTTGTTTATACCCAAAAAGCAATACAAAAAGTTGAAGAACTATATGAAATGCCAGAAAAAGAACTTTTAAAAATAAAACTTTTTAATGGCGTTTCTGTAACAGCGACTACCTCACAAAAATTTAAAATCCTTAATGAAAAACTTGAATATGAATGGAAAGAAGCCAAGAATTTAAAAGAAAATGAATTTCTTGTAATTAAAGCAGATTATCCAGAACTTCAAGAAAATATAAAAGTTAGACTTTTTAATAATAGATATTTAGATTTAAATGAAAATATTGCGTATTTATTGGGGCAATTTTTATCAGATGGATGGATAGAAAAAAATAATAGAATTTGCTTTGGCACAGCTTCAAGGGCAATAATTGAAAGATTAAAGCTTATTTTAAAAAATGAGTTTGAATATGTAGCAAATATAGAATCAAGAAATAGCAGTTACGAATCAAATTCCGGACAAATTTTAGAGAGTACTATCTTTATTTTAAGGATAAATAATAGACTATTGTGCAATTTTCTTGCAAAAACATTTAATCTTGAAGGAAAAAATGCATATACAAAAGAGATACCTACCCAAATCTTACAATCTCCTAAAAAAATTATTTACTCCTTTTTAAGCGGTTTAGTTGACGGAGATGGATCAATACATAAATCAAGAAATGTTATTCAATACGGCTCAATCTCGGAAAAATTGATAGATAAATTTCTGTTAATAACTCAGCAATTAGGTATTATAGGTAAAAAATATAAATCAAAATTAAAAGCTTCTAGGGAGTTTAATAACAGAATTATAAAATCAAATTACCCCCTATTGTCTATTGAATTTACCGGAGATTTTGCAAGGAAATTAGCCATTAATCTTAATTTGTCGGAAGAAAGAAAAAGTAAAAGACTAAAAGAAATTTTATCTTCTAAACTAAAGAAATCTTCTTTTGAAATAATACCCTTTGCTGGGAATTTAATCTTTTCAGAATTGAGTGAAAAACATCTTGGAGCCGGATGGTATAAAGACGAAGAGGAAAATAATTTTAGACTAGGAATAAAATATCTTGGAGGTTCAAAGATAAGATATTCTAAACAACTTAAAGATATTTCTTTAAGAAAAAGCCAAATTATTGAATGGAATATTCTTGAGAAATTGAAAAGAATTAATTCAGAATATTATAATTTTATAAAAGAAGTAATAGATAATAAAATCTTTTTTTTACAGATAAATGAGATAACCAAGACTTATCAAGAAAAGACTTACGATATTCAGGTTAAAGAAGATCATGAATTTATTGCTAATGGTATTATATCTCATAATTGCCTTGGTAAATATCACCCGCACGGTGATGTTGCGGTTTATGATGCTATGGTAAGAATGGCTCAAGATTTTTCTTTAAGATACCCCCTTGTTTCTGGACAGGGAAATTTTGGAAGTACTGAAGACCCTCCAGCTCATATGCGTTATACAGAGGCCAAGCTTGCTCCGATATCTATGGAGCTTATTCAGGACATCGACAAAGAAACAGTTAACTTTCTACCTAATTTTGATAATTCCCTGAAAGAACCAGAGCTTCTTCCCGGAAAACTTCCTACTTTGCTTTTAAACGGAGCTTCAGGAATTGCAGTTGGAATGGCTACAAATATCCCTTCTCATAATCTCACAGAGGTTTGCGATGCAATAATTTCTTATGTAAAAAATCCTGAGATAAGTATTGAGGAATTAGCAAAAATAATTACAGGTCCTGATTTTCCCACAGGTGGTTATGTTTCAGGAGACATGCTTGAACTTTATAAAACAGGAAAATCCCAGCTTATTGTGAGAGGAAAAACAAATACTGAAACATTGAAGAACAGAGAGGCGATTATAGTAACAGAAATTCCATATATGCTTGATAAATCTGTATTGGTTGAACAGATTGCAGAAATGATCCAGAAAAAAAAGATTCAGGACATTTCTGACCTTAGAGATGAAAGCTCTAAAGGAAAAATAAGAATCGTAATAGAGTTAAGAAAAGGTGCTAATCCCAAGATGGTTACCAATTCTCTTTACAAGTATACGAGGCTTCAGGATTCTTTCAATGTGAATTACCTTGCACTTGTCAAAGGACAGCCAAGAATCCTTAATTTAAAAGACGTTCTAAGAGAATATGCAGAATACAGAAAAAAGATAATAACCAACAGAACAAAATATGACCTTAAAGAAGCAAAAGAAAGGCTGGAAATTGTTGAAGGATTGCTAATTGCTCTTAAAAATATAGACGCAGTCATTGATGCAATAAAGAAATCAAAAAATACCGCAGAAGCCATGGAATCCTTAATAAAAAAGTTCAAGTTAACAAGAAATCAGGGACAGGCTGTTCTTGAAACAAGGCTTCAGCAGCTGACAACACTTGAACAGGACAAGCTGAAAAAGGAAAATCATGAGCTTAAAGAAAAAATTACTGAACTGGAAAAGATTCTTGGCGATATTAAAGAAATTTTGAAAATTGTGATTAAAGAAGTTTCTGAGCTTAAGAGAAATTATGGAGATCCAAGAAGAACTTATGTGCTCCAAAGGATTTCAGAAATTTCAGAAAAAGACATTATACAGAAAAAAGAAGTTGTTGTTACAATAACAGAAAAAGGATACTGCAAGAGAATGGATGTGCAATCATATAAGGAACAGAGGCGCGGTGGAAAAGGAGTAATAGGAAGCAACCTTGCAACAGGAGATTTTGTGAAACAGCTAATAACTTGTTCAACACATGACTATCTAATGTTTTTCACTACTAGAGGAAAGGTTTTATGGCTAAAGACTTATGATGTTCCTGAAGCAGAGAGATATAGCAAGGGAAAAGCTTTGGCAAACCTTCTGAATCTGAAAGATGAAAACATTGCCAATGTAATATCTGTGAATAATTTTGAAGATTCTCTTTTCATGGCAACGAAAAACGGAATAGTGAAGAAAACGCCGCTGGAAAACTTTTCAAACCCTAGAGCTTCTGGAATAAAGGCAATTAACCTGCCAGAAGATAATTCTGATATTCTAATAGGAGTCCAGGTTGTTAAGAAAGCGGAAGAAATACTTCTTGCAACAAAGAAAGGCCAAGCAATAAGATTCAATAGCGATGATGTGAGAGATATGGGAAGAGCCAGTTATGGAGTCGCAGGAATAAAGCTTGATAAAGATGATGAAGTTGTCAGTCTTGAAGTTCTCAGAAGCCAGTCAATACTCTCTATAACGAAAAATGGTTATGGAAAAAGAACAGCTGTTGAGGACTATAGAAAAACTGCAAGGGCTGGAAAAGGAGTTATAAATTTAAGAGTTACTGAAAAAACAGGAAACATTGTCACAACAGTTTCTGTAAATCCTGATGATTCAATAATCATAACTACAGCAAAAGGAATTGTTATAAGAACTTCATTAAAAAACATAAGAGTAATGGGAAGAGCCACTCAGGGAGTAAGAATTGTAAAACTTTCTCCTGGAGATACAGTCACTGATCTTATTAGAGTTCAAGAAGAAGCTGTTCCTGAGAATTAATTTACTAAATTATTCTTCCCCACCCAATCAAACGCCAGTGCCCTTCAATATTTCTTGCTATGCCAGCATTATCTCCTTCAAGGGCAACTATTGGAATGTTTAATGAGAGTTCTACCTCATTTTTTGAAATCTTTTCCACAAAGCCAACAGTTATTGTTGTGTTTATACTTAACATCAATAATTCCTTTGTTTTAAACTGCTCTACTTCCTTCTCACTCTTAAGTCCAAAAACTTCTTTGAATAAACTCGCTTCAAGTTTAATTCTATATTTTACTTCAGGAAGTTTATTTTTTAATGAAACAACACATCCTGTGAGAGAATCTGCTTTAGTAAGGAAAGGATCCAAAGATGTTTCTATTGATATGCTTGCTCCTGGAGTAACTTCTTTTACTGATTCATTTCCTCTGTGAAGACTAAGAATTTTAGAAGAAAGTGTTTTGTATATTGTTTCATTGTGTTTTTTTGTATTTATTCCAGGCTTTATTTCAATTTCATCTCCAATTTTTAATGTTCCTTTCTTCAAAATTCCTCCAAGAACACCGCCTCTGAGATCCTGAATTTTTGTTCCTGGCCTGTTTATATCAAAACTTCTTGCAATAATGAAGAAAGGGACGGATTCTGTATCTCTCTTTGGGATTTCTATTGCAGCCAAAGCCTCAAAGATTTTATCTAGGTTTATTTCCTGATGCGCAGAAACTGGAATAATTAAAGAGTGTTCAGCAATAGTGCCTTTAAGAAAATCTTTAATTTCTTTATAGCTTTCCATTGCCTTTTTTTTGTCAACTAAATCAATTTTGTTCTGGACAACTATAATATTCTTTATTTTCTTAGCCTGAAGTGCCATGAAATGCTCTCTTGTCTGTGGCTTTATGCCTTCGTTTGCAGCAATAACAAGGATTGCAGCATCAATGACTGCGGCGCCAGAAAGCATTATAGCCATAAGCATCTCGTGTCCGGGAGCGTCTATAAAACTGACATACCTAATAGGCTCGCATTTTTCCCCTTTTATTTCCTTATTTGAAAAAACATTTCCGCATTTGTATATTGTTGTTTCAGCATAACCAAGCTTTATTGTAATGCCACGCTTCAGTTCCTCTGAATGCGTGTCTGTGAATTTCCCTGTTAGTTTGCTTAATAGTGTTGTTTTTCCGTGGTCTATATGTCCTACAACACCAACATTAAGTTCTGGAAGGTTTTTATTCATTAAAAATTAAAATATAAAGACTTTTTAAGGGTTTTGAGTAGCAATCAAAAAGAAATTTACTGTATTTGAGAACTGTCAAAATGGACTGATTCAAGAGTTCTATACCCCCAAGGTACAATTGGTTCCCTGAATTCAAAACAGAATCTTTTATACCTATTATCCTTATTTCTCCAATTTAAAATAGAATTTGCTAATGAAGGATCTCCTAATAGAGAATATCTTGCAGAATCCGGTCTTACCTTTATGCTATCAGGATCAAATACATAAACCAAACCACCAGCATCTACATCTGGACTATAGCCTTGATATTTTTCACATTCTCTTTTAATTTCCCTACTTTCTAAACCCAATCCAGGACCTAGAGCTGCAACTAAACCACCTGCAACAACACCCAATCCAATACCTAAAGTTGTAACTAAACCACCTACAGCTAAAATATTCTTTGTTCTTGTTTCCATAATTTCTAAAGAAAAAAAGACTTTTTAAATATTTCTATTTTGTTCTTACTATAGAAAAGTAACAAAAAGGAGTTTAATTAAGCAGCAGACTGTTTTTCTAACTTTGGCTTCTTTCTTCTCACGGCACGGTTTTCTTTTTTCTCTTTCCCCTTTCCTTGTTCGGGAAAAATATCAGAAAGCTTCTTGTTCCCTTCTTTTAAAACCTTAACATTAATTTGAGCTGTGTCTGTAGAAATGACTTTTCCACGAACAGTCCTTCTTAATCTAAGACCATCTGGCTTTGGATTTGAAACTTTTTTCTTGCCCTCTCTTTTTGGTCTTTTGTGCATAGCTTTACCATAAGTCAATAAAAGTCTCTTCAAGTTTGTTCCTGGCGCTTTCTCATGCAAAGTAAAACCTGAACTATCACTTGCACCAGTAATCTCAAATTCATATCCTTCCATATTTGGACTTAAGATATTCCCGGCAATTTTATCATGTAACTCTTTTCCCAGTAGAGTTTCTGATTCCATCTCCAGTTTGTAAGTCTTTCCTGACTTGTCTGAAATATTAATTTTGAACATAGTAAATAATTGAGAAGTGGGTTTTTAAAGTTTACATACCCCAATCTGATTTTGTTTTCCTTTTTATTTCCGCGAGCTCCTGTAGGAGAGAGATTTCTGCTGAAGAAAGAAGGTCTTTGTTTTTCTTGAAATTCCTGAATTGCGATTCTGCCATGTCTGAATAAATAAATTCAATGCCTTTCATCCTTCTTTCAAAATTTATTCCTGGAACAGAAATTGCAAGCTCCTGGCCTTCATGCGCTTCTTCCACAGTCCTATTTTCAGACTGCATTTTTTTTATTTTTCCCACTTTTTCCCCTGTTTTGTCAATCATACTTATACCTGGAATAGGTTTTCCTGCTTCAACTTTCACACCAAAAATTGCAGGACTTGTATTCCTAAATACATATTGCTTTAATATCCTAAGTTTGAATAAAGTGCTAAGTTCAAAGAGCCTCCTCTTTTCTATTTCTTTCTTCTTCTCCTGCCTGAAAGCCAAGAGATTTTCCACAAGCTTGTAAATTACTTCGTCAGTAAGTATCTTTACTTTTCCCTGAATTTCTTTGGCATCTTCATCAGCAGAGACATTGAAACCCAAAATCACTGAGTCAAGCTCGTTAATTTCAAGATTTGCCTTTGCACTTATTATATCTGACTTATTTATTCTTCCTATGCCCGCCTTTAAAACAGGAATATTATTCTGCCCAAGAATTAGGAGCAGAGCCTCCAGGCTTCCGAGTGAATCCGCCTTGATTATTATCCCATTTTTTTCTGTCTTTATGCTTTCTGAAATCTCTTTCTTGAATATTTCCTGAATCTCCTTTAGATTGTCTTTGAAAACTATGAAAGGCATGCCGGGAAAAATTTCTATATTTTCTGTAAGCTGAATTCTTAATCCTGTTGCCGCAACCACACGTTCTTTTGGACTGAATTTGTCAGAAACCGGCTCAATTTCTTCAAGTACCCTTATCTTTGCAATAATTGGTTTTCCGTCAAGGTTTGCAATAGCAATTTTGTCGTTTTTAGAAAGGATTCCATCGTAAAGTATTGATTCTAGGTAACTTTGATCCCGTTCTTTTTTAATTTCCAATACAACTCCTTTGGCATCTTTTCCGAGAGAAAGCCTGTTTTCAAGATATTTCTGGCTTAATCCACAAAGAACCATTATTAACTCTGGAATTCCTTCTCCTGTTCTTGCAGAGCATGGAATAAGACCTATTTTTTTTGTGAAATCTTCTATTTTGTAATAAAGGTCTGCATCAAAACCATAGCTGTTAAGGCTTCCTATTAAAGTGAGATATTTTTCATCAAAATCTGATTTGACATTTGCTGCCTGCGCCTCTATGTTCTCTTTTAGGCCACTGTGAATCTTTGTCCACCCATGAATCTTGTCTACTTTATTCAGTGCAATAATAAAAGGTGTTTTGTTATGTTTCAGAATCTGTATGACTTCAGAAGTCTGTGGCTTTATGCCTTCGTTCACATCAATAACAAGAACAGCAAGATCAGCAAGACTTCCTCCTCTTTTTCTCAAGTTTGTGAAAGCTGCATGCCCAGGAGTGTCGATAAGCAAAAAGCCGGGAATTTCAAGTTTTATTCCTGACTTTTCTATAAGAGGACAGGCTTTTTTCATGTTTTCTGCAGGATATGATGTAAAGGAAATTTTCTGTGTTATCCCTCCTGCCTCGCCCATATGAACCTTGCTCTGCCTTAGCCTGTCCAGTATGCTTGTCTTTCCGTGGTCAACGTGACCGCAGACAGTTACTATTGGTTGCCTTATTTTTTGTTTCATAGAAAGACGAGAAAGAATTAGATTAAAAAGGTTTTGAATTTTTCCTCTATAACCACGATATAAATAGGCTACTTAACATTTATAAAAATAAAAATCTAATATTCTATATGGTATGGTATGATATTCCGATTATTTTTGTTGGAGTAATAGGCTTGCTACTTATAATTTTTAGCTCTTATGACAATAGAAAAATGATGTATTGGGGAGTCATACTTATTATCGCAGCATTAATTGTAAAAGCCAGTATCTGGTTCGCTGGTTTAGTATAAGAATCAGTAATCTACTACTTCTTCTTCACCAAGGGTTTTTTGACCCTGTGGAGCTTCTTTTCCCTTTTCTCCTTCTTCCTGCTTTAAATCATCTTCAGATATTGAATCTATCATTTCCTTGAACTTAGGAAAATCAGCTGCATGTATTTTAACACCTGACTTTGTAAAGCCGGTGTATCTATCAGAAGTCACGAACTCACGTATCGTAACTCCTGGCCTTCCGCCGAAGTCATCGAGCCTTATGACAATGTCTGTGGTGTCGTTCTTCTTTATTTTTCCAAGGTCTTTTTCCATTCTTTTTTATAGATTAAGGTTATATAAATTTTATGAATTAGTCCTTTCTTTTGTTCTGGTCGCTCACATGGAAAGCATGCTCAATTTCCTGCTCTATTTTGTTAAAAACCTTGTGACAAACTCTTTTTAAGTCCCAGTCAGAAGCATCTGCCTCTAAAGACTTACCTGAATAATTTGCCAAGATATGGATGCTGAACTTTGTTTTTCCGCCATGGTTGTACTCTTTCAAATGAATCCTAAAAGATTCCAGATTTTTCAGCTTGTGTTCAATTTTTTTGGAATATTCATCAAATATTTTTTGGAATTCATCTCTTGTTTTTTCGCTGAGAATTTCAAACCCCTTTGTCTGTAACTCTACCATAATAAGAAAAAATCTCTGATTTATATAAAACTTTTGGAATTTTGGAAATTATATTGGAAGTTCAAATCTTTGACAAGCAATTCTCTGTGCTTCTTCTTCACTCTTACCCATATAACTCCTAAGAAGATTTGCGTATCTCATTGCCCCATATACTTGTTCTACCGGTCTTTTAACTTTCTGTGAGATTATCTCATCCAAAACATATGCCTCTTTTTCTCTTTCAAAATCCATTTCCCAAGATTTTCTTGTCCTATCATCCAAAGATATGGGAGCAAATCTAATTGCTTTAGCAATTCCATTCATTGTTCCCATCATCACTTTTCTATCAAGACCAAATCCAACAATTGAGGTTTTTATGTCTGCTTGAACCATAGTAATGTCTCTTGGAGGTTCATCTATGAACATTGCAAGAAAATCTCGTCTATATTGAGGCTGAGCTTGGACTGGTGCCATTTCCATAGAAGGATATTTTTTTCTTATAAGAGGAACTAAATCAACTAATTTTCCTGCTACAATTCCCATGACTCCAATCATAACCGTTCCTTTATATTGGAGAGACATTGATTTACCTTGAAAATATTCGTCCATGTTCTTTTCCTAATTTCATGACTTATAAACATTGTGAAATAGAACATACGCCCGTGCCAGGAATTGAACCTGGAAGCCAGTAAAGGCCTCGCTTTCCAAGCGAGTGGAGTACCATTGTCCCACACGGGCTCACCTTTAGTTCAAATAAGAAATATATAAAGTTAACTGGAAATAACTTTTTTTACATGCGAGTAAACTTCTTCAGCAATGTCTTCCGGGGTTCTTAAGGAATTTATAGTTGAGTCTGGTGCACATGAAATAAGTTTCCATGCATACCAATAATTCTTTATCATATGAAGATAAGCATTTTCCGCTCTTATTAAATGCCCTATATTACTTTCATGCAAATCAGCTTCAAGTCCTCGCCCTTTTCTTAACTCAACTGCAACTCGTGTAGGCATATGAAGAAGTATCGCAATATCTTCTTTAGGAATTTTTAATAGTTCAAGTTCAAGAATTATCTCAAATTCAAAAAAAGCCCCTCTTTCAGAATCTGTTTTTATCTTCCCCCCTTGATGTGCCATATTTGACTGGTAATATCTATCAAGAATCATATTTATTCCACCTTGAGTTTTTTCTAGTATCTCTGGTGCGGCGGCAAGCCTATCGGCTGCATAATAAAGAGAAATTAATCTTGGATCAATAGAGTCTGCGTCTCCAAACCACCCTGTGTCTCCTGTTCCAATCCCTTTCTTTCCCAAATAACATTGTGCAATAACTCTCCCAGTAGGGGTATCATATCTTGGAAAGCTCATGATTTCTGAATGAAATCCTTCACTGTTTAATCTTTCTAAAAGTAGTTTTGTCTGGGTATTTTTTCCAGAACTATCTGTTCCTTCAATTACTATTATTTTTCCAGGTTTTGCCATCTTATTTTTATACTTTTACTTCTTTTAAAGAATTATAACTTTTAATATATACTTTAAAATTTATATTTATTTAAATAAGGATCTGAAGTTAGTTTAATATGGAAGAGACTTTTCAAACAAAAAGGTTAACCTTGCCTGCTGCTGAAGAAATTCTTGGCAAGCAATTTCCTGTTTTAAATTGCGGATTTGTAAGATTAGTAGACTATATGGGTGGTGATGAATCTATTGTTCAGGCAGCAAGAGTCAGTTATGGAAGAGGCACTAAAAAAGTCAGTGAAGACAAAGGATTGATAAGATACCTTATGAGACATAGACATACAACTCCTTTTGAAATGGTTGAACTTAAGTTTCATGCAAAAATGCCTATTTTTGTGGCTCGCCAATGGATTAGACACAGAACAGCTAATGTTAATGAATACTCTGCAAGGTATTCTATTCTTGACAATGAATTTTATATCCCTGAGCCAGAAGCAATTGCTTCCCAATCAAAAGCAAATAGACAAGGAAGAGAAGAGATTTTTTCTCCTCAACAGGCAGAGGAAGTTAGAAGAATTCTTATAGAAGATGCTTCAAAAGCTTATGAGCATTATATACATCTACTGAATGAAGACCCTAAAAACCAAGGTCAGCCTTTAGACGAAAGTCGTGGGATGCTTGCACGGGAACTTGCAAGAATGAACCTTTCTCTTAATTTTTATACGCAATGGTACTGGAAAATTGATTTGTATAACCTTTTTCATTTCCTTGGTTTGAGAATGGACAAACATGCACAATGGGAAATAAGAAAATATGCTGATAAAATGGCAGAAATTACTAAAGCACTTGCTCCAAATGCATATCAAGCATTTGAAGATTACGTGTTGAATTCCCAAAATTTTTCAGGACCAGAAATGCAGGTCATGAAACAACTTTTATCTGGAACAGATATTTCTAAATTAGAATCTCTTGCACAAAATCTTCCTACAAAAAGAGAAGGAGTAGAATTCTTGGAAAAAATGAAGAGGATTTTAGAATTTAATCCTTCATCTCTATTTTGATATTGACATTCTTTGGAATCTGCATCCTCATGATATGATGCAGAACCTTTTCGTTTGCGGGAAGGTCTATCATTCTTCTATGAATTCTCATCTCAAAATTATCAAAAGTTGCTGTTCCGTTTCCGCATGGGGATTTTCTCGTTGTTATCTTCAATCTTTTTGTAGGCATAGGAATAGGCCCCGAAATAACAATTCCTGCTTTTTTGGCTAGGTCCTTTATAGATTCGCTAATATTATTGAGCATTTCTATATCTGTGCTATTTAGCTTGATTCTTACCTTTGGCATAAATTAAAATTTCAGAGGAAGTTTAAAAACCTTTTTATGTTATTGAAAAGGATTAGTTATCATCTTTATCCTCAGGAGAACTGCCAAATTCCTGAAGGCTTAAAAAGAATTCAAAAAATCTCAGCAAAGTTTCCAGAATAACGATAAAAATAAGATATCCCAGTATCAGGCTGGAAAATCCACCAATCTGATTGAAGTTTCCAAGAATTCTTTCAACATTAAAGAAGCCAGGGGTTAAGAGTGCAAATGCCAGAAGGCTGAAAGGAACAAGCCTCGCCATTTTCTTACCAAGAATCTCACCATAACTTGGGATGTAAGAAATCATTCTTATTGCTGCAACTATTGCTGCGGAAATAAACAAAATCGTCCTTAAATCTAGGCTCACTACAAGAATAAGAAATACTGTGAATACTGAAAACCAGAAGAAAACGATAATTGGAATTATAATTATGTATTCCAGAAAATACAAAAGAACAGTTTTTAGCTTTTCAGCTCCTGGGTAATCTGACTTGGCATATTTGATTAGGTCAAGCTTGAATATGTCTTTTTTGCTGAGAAAAATGTGAAACTTCCATATAAAAACCCCGTAAATGACTATAAGCAGGGCGAGAAAGAAAAGATTGATAAAACTCTGGAAAAAAAGTGGCAGGGTGGAAATGAAGCTACTATAAGTGCTGATTATATCAGAGAGAATGCCCACAATACTCATACTTATTATTGGAGAATATTATTTTTAAACCTTTCATGAAAATTTCCATTGTTGCTTCTGATAAACTTTAAATATAATCTTTCATTGTTTAAAGCATGATTGACCTGAAGGATTTGAGGGAAAGGCCTGAAGTTTACAGGGGAAATACCAGAAAAAAAGGGCTTGGGACATTGAAAGGAAGAGATGAGTTAGTTGATGAAGTTTTAAAATTAGACGAGAAGTGGAGAAGAATAAAAAAACAATCAGATGATTTAAGGGCTGAAAGGAATTCTGTTTCAGAATCAATAAACCAGGCAAAGAAACAAGGCAATGAAAACAGAGCCAAGGAACTTATAATGAGGGCTCAGGAAATCCCTGAAAAGCTAAGGACTTTGGAAAAAGAAGAAGCCGATGTTTTCATAGAGCTAAGTTTTTTTCTTAAAGAAGTTCCAAATTTGATGCATCCAAATGTTCCGAAGGGAAAATCAGACAAGGATAACAAGGTAAGAAAAGTTGTCGGAAAGAAGACAAAACTTACCTTCAAACCTATAAAAAATCATGTTGAAATAATTGAGTCTCTTGGTATCGGCGATTTTGATGCAGCTGCAGAAGTCGCAGGCACTGGCTTTTACTATTTGAAAGATGATTTGGCTTTGTTAAATCGAGCGCTAATAAATTTCACAATTGATTTTATGGTTAAGAAGGGATATCATTATATTGAGCCTCCACTTATGGTGCATAAAAGAATCCCTATTGCAAAAGGAGATTTTGCAGCATTTGAAAATGCTCTTTATAAGATAGAAAAAGAGGATTTATATATGATTCCTACTGCAGAAGATGCTATTTTAGGAATGCTTTCTGACAAAACAATTCCTGAAGAAAAACTCCCGCTGAAATTTTTCGGTTATTCAATGTCTTTTAGAAAAGAAATAGGAAGCCATGGAATAAATGAAAAAGGACTTTGGAGAACTCATCAATTTAATAAAGTTGAGCAGTTCATTTTCTGCAAGCCAAAAGATTCATGGAAATATTATGATGAACTGCGAAAGAATGCAGAAGAGATTATGAAAAAACTCAAACTTCCTTACAGGATTTTGGAAATTTGCACAGCTGATTTAGGAAATTGGAAGGCAAGAAGCGAGGACATTGAGGTCTGGAGACCAACAACACAAAGTTACGGGGAAGTTGGGAGTTTGAGCAACTGCACAGATTATCAGGCAAGGGATCTTAATATAAGAGGTTTGAACAAGAAAGGAGGGAGATATGTATTGCACACATTAAACAATACAGCGCTAGCCACTTCGAGAATCATGGTTACTATCCTGGAGAATTTTCAGCAGAAGGATGGCAGTGTGAAAATCCCTGTTGTTCTGCAGAAATATATGGGTGGAAAGAAGAAGATTGGTGGAAAATAAAAATTTATCCCACAGCTTTAAATACCTTCTTAGCACATATTTATATCGATAACGTTGGAAATAGAGTCCTTCAGGACACACTATTTCTTTGATACATTAGCGTATTAGCGTACATTTGATGCAAGCTAAAATGGAAAGTTTTAGAAAATTTGGACTGAGCGAAGAGCTTTTGAAATTACTAGAAAAAGCAAATATCAGAATACCAAGCGAGATACAGGAGAAAGTAATTCCTTTGATAATGCAAGGAAAGGATGTAATCGGAGGTTCTGCAACTGGCTCTGGAAAGACACTGGCATTTGGTGCGGGAATCATAGAAAGAGCAAAGCCAGGCAGAGGATTGCAGGTTTTAATCCTGACTCCAACAAGAGAACTGGCAGAACAAGTTGGAGATGTATTTGGAATATATTCTTCATACAAGAGACTTAGGGTCGCAATAGTTTATGGTGGTGTAAACATAAATCATCAGATAAGAGAGTTGAGGGATTCCGACATAGTTGTCGGAACACCGGGAAGAATTTTGGATCATTTGGAAAGGGGCACAATAAATCTGACACATGTTAATGTTTTAGTATTGGATGAAGCAGACAGAATGCTTGATATGGGTTTTATTAAAGATGTTGAAACAATAATAAGAAACTGTCCAAAAGAAAGGCAGACACTTCTTTTTTCTGCTACAATTTCTGGAGACGTAGTACACATAGCAGACAAGTACATGAAAAATCCGGAAAGTATTTCTGTTGAATCTTATATTGGTACAGAAAAACTGAAGCAGATTTATTATGATGTTCCAAAAACCATGAAGTTTTCTCTTTTAGTTCATTTACTTAAAAAAGAAGAAGCTGGTTTAGTCATGGTTTTCTGCAACACGAGGCATAATACTGATTTTGTAGGAAACAATCTTAGAAATGTTGGAATAGAAGCTCTTATCATACATGGTGGTTTAACACAACAAAAAAGAAACAGCATCATGGAAAAATTTCATGACAAGAAAGTTTATGTTTTGGTATGCACAGATATTGCTGCGCGTGGTTTGGATATCAAAGGAGTTTCCCACATTTATAATTATGATATTCCGAAAACAAGTAAGGATTATATTCATAGGATAGGGAGAACTGCAAGGGCAGGAAAAGAAGGAATTGCTATAAACCTTCTTTCAGACAGAGATTATGAAAATTTCACTAGTGTTCTAAAAGATAGTTCGCTGGAAATAAAAAAGAAAGAACTTCCTGAAGTTCAAACAGTAAGAATAGAATTAAATCCAATAGGAATGCATCGCAGAACTAGGTGGGATTCAGGAGACTGGAAAGCAAGACAATCCAATAGAGATGGAAACAGAAGAAGCTTTGGCGGACCTAAAAGACATAGTGGTGGTTCTCACAGAAGAATTCCCAACAGAAGTTCAAATTATCGTTCTGGCGGACAAAGGTTTGGCGGAAAAAGAAGGTTCTAGAAACAAAACTAAAACTTTAAAAACAAATCCCCTTATTTTAATTCTGAGCTCACGTGGTCTAACGGCTATGACGCTAGCCTGTCGCGCCGGAAACCCGGGTCCGACTCCCGGCGTGGGCGGTTCACCATTCTGACTAATTTTAAGAGCCTTACAAGAATGATACAAGTTGCTTATAAAGTAAAACAAAATTAGA